>Ga0163161_10001680_pt1 | contig 16234 bp, 11 predicted proteins | sample S45metaG_FD_129847 | JGI IMG/M metagenome (GOLD analysis project Ga0163161, IMG submission 129847) | Switchgrass rhizosphere microbial communities from Kellogg Biological Station, Michigan, USA - S4-5 metaG | ecosystem: Host-associated > Plants > Roots > Rhizosphere > Soil | place: USA... | reverse complement strand
GTTGCCGTCAGAGACGCTTTCCAGCGTAATGGTGCCGCCCGGACGCCCAACAAACGCATGTTTCAGGGCATTGGTCAGCAATTCGTTGACAACGAGACCGGTGGGCATAGCGACGTTGACCGACACCGGATAGGCATCGACCTTGAGTTCTAGCCGAACTCCCTCCACCGCATGGGCGTGCAACACCGCCGCCGCGACATCGCTCAAATACACGCCAAGGTCGACTTCGCCCGCTTCGCTGCTCGGGTCTAAAAGGGCATACAGGATCTTTATCGCTTCAATCCGCCCCGCCAATCGCTGGAATGGCGCCGTATCGATCAAGCCGTCTGCGTTACGCGCCTCTATGCGCATCAGCGCGGTAATCATCTGCAGATTGTTCTTAACCCGGTGCTGCACTTCAAGTAAGAGTGCGTCTTTCTCCCTGAGGCGCTTTTCGAGTTCATCCCGCTCTTCCTGCTTGTGAAGGCCCACCTTGACGAGCGCGGCGAAACGGTAGGCCGGAACGCCTTGCTCATTCTCTATGACGTTGGAATAGGCGTCGGCGCGCTCGTCGTGTCCGCCTTCAGCGGCCAACAGGAATGTGCCCAGAAAATCGCTGCCCTCGGCAATGGCGCGGCCCAAGGTAACTTCCGAATCCGGATCGGCCGAAGGGCATTGGAGAACATTCCAGGGCTTTCCCTCAAGGTCTGCCGCGATCAACCCCGAGACCCGTTCAAATTCCGGGTTGACATAGACGATGCGCTCTATCGCACCCATCTGCGACACGATGATCGCAATGGGAACCTGGTCGAGAAACCGACGAAACTGTTCGCTCTCGAGCGCATCGGCCAAATCCGGGGTCGCGACCAGCGACTCGATTTGCGAGGATTGGTCGGCGCTTCGCTCGTCGTCCACGATTGTCCTGACATTGCTGGTTGTTGCGCGGACCATAGGGCCTGTGCTCTGCAAATGCGAGCGCGCGCTTGCCCCTGATATAGCTCATGCATCACGCTGAAACCGTTTGAGATTTTGCACGGGATGGCTTCGAGCAAAAAGTTCCCGCTGGCTGGTGCAGCTGGAATCCTCCGATACGCAGCTGAGGCTGCTCCATTTTCTCATCCAGCCGGAATGTCCGCCTTAGGTCAAAAGCGGTCAATCAGCCGAGCTTCCCCAATGAGCCACCGTTCATGGTGGGTTCAGGCACAGCTTTGTATGGTTGCTTCGGATCTGGATGGAATGCCCCTCCCCATACCGGATTAAAACGAGGCCCGTCGGTCGAAAGGCCGGCGGGTTTCATTCGGGCTAGCTTCGAATGTGCGCTTTGTGACCTAAAGCGGACATTGGAACTCCTCCACTATCACCAATGGTATCCCCGTTCGATTTCTTCCATCTCGGATCAAGTTCTGACTTGGCCAACCAAGGCATCGAAAGTTCCGTCTTTGTCGGCGCGAATCCAGTCGGTATTGTTGACGGCCCCTTGAGCCAGAGAATGGAAGTGCCCAGCAATTACGATGCAATTTTCCACAGAGGCGAGGCGGGTGGCCACAATCCGTCATTTCCGGATATCTCGTTACAAAATGAACGAGCTATGTGGTGGGCGGAATTTGATAGCGTTGGTGAAGAGACAGTTCGCGGCTACGTCGAGCGCAATTCATATACCCCAACTGGAATGGAAGTCGCGCGCGAGTGGCTTGCACGGCGCGAGTTTCTGCAATTGCGCGACGATGTGCAGTCTCTTAAAGCTTTTGCGGGACGGGCAGGGGGAACTGCCTCCGAATCCCAGAGTGCATCAGAAATATCGACGCTGGCCAGCCAGGTCGATGCCAATAGTCGTGCCATTGTTGAAATCGCAGCCACCGCGAAGAAAGACGCTCGGACAATGTTCTTCGTTGGAATGGCGGCGTCTCTCCTCGCGCTGTGCGCTATTGTGGTGGTGCTCGCGTCTTCGCGGCAAGTTGCGCCCAATGCCAAACAGACGGCGGCACAAACGGCCCGTCCAAAACAGGCCGTCGTGCGACCCCCGTCCCCCGCCGTGCCACGGGTGGAAACACGGCAGGTCTCGGCAAGTTTCCCAGAAAACGCCCAGGAGGAATCGTCCAACGCATCCCAATCCAATTCCCCGGCTCTGAAACCGCAAGCTCAATCAGTAGAACAAGTCTTGGCCCTGGTCGCGGACAAGGTGGGCGGCGAAGGTGCAATCAATTTTACGGCGCAGTTTCACGATAGGACCACCGGCAGCGAGCATGCCGAGCAGCTTTCATACAAAGCGAGCAACGTGACCATTGATCCAAATCGATGTTTGGTGGGATACCGTTGGCAGGTCGAACAGAACGGAACACAATTGTCGGATCAGAATCGCACGGTCGATCTTCGCCTCGCCAAGAGCGCAAGGGTCACGTCGATTGATGCTGAACCCGGCCGTCGCTTTTCAATGCGCGCTTACCCAAGGGTCTATGCTGTGCACATAGCGCGGTGGGACAATGTGTCGGAGGACGCTTTATATTTCCGCGACCAGGGGACGGCCGCACGGGTCGGTACCGCCATCAGGCGTGCCGTGGAATTATGTGACAACGGGGAGCGGCAATTTCGGCCTCGTTAGCCAAGGCGCAAGGATTACAGGCGACCGGGCATCTTTCGATCATCGAGAGCGAATAGTGGTTGCGGGGCTTGCATCGCGGTGATGCGCTGTAATGTTAGCCGAAATGCTTCAATCACTTTTTCCAGATAGAGAACGGCTATGTCCGTAATGATCGACTGTTCTGCCAAGAATCCAATCTCCTATGAGCTTGAAATATCCTTCTGTGACACGCGTGTTGGTCCGGGTTCCGTCAGGTTTTTCGATAAACTCGTACATCCCGTGATCAGTGTTTGGGAATACATAGGCGTCAAACGGCTTTCCTTGTTTTTTGAAGTCCCTCAGCGAAGCTACCGTCTGGTCTGTGGGTGCTTCGCGATCTTTTTCGGCGATCGTCCACAGCAGTGGAATTGTCATGTTCCTCAATACCGATTTTGAATCGTAATCCCAGATGATTTCCAAATTGTCAAATACGGCGCGGCCAACGCGACGAAGGTCGCTATCGCTCATTCGCAGCATGTCGCCGCTGTATTCCCCGTTGATCTTTTGCGCCCATTTTGCATCGCGGATTTCTGTGCGCAAGGCATTCAACGTCTCGAAGCCGGATGTGAAATGAGACGAGACGATGGTCGCTGTGGCTTTCGACAATCGCCTTATCTGCTCTTTCTCATGGTCGTTGAGGCCCAGGCTTTGCGCTTCCAATAGCATTTGATCGCGGTCTTCTTCGATCGGCGTCGCGATCAATCCGAAACCTACGGCAACAAAATCAACCTTCGATAGCGTAGCCGCCAGCGGTGCCACCCAGGCGCCCTGGCTTTGACCCCAATACCCAGCCTTGCTGAAGCGGCCCCGTACCATGTTCTGTGCATGCGCCATCGCAGCTGCCGCGTCGTCAGCCCGCAGCTCGAAGTTTTGCGTATAGAAACCGCTAGATTGCCCCGTGCCCCGCTTGTCATAGGTGAAAACTGATATTCCTTGCGCTGCCAGCAAGTAGGCACGGTTATTGTCGATCGCCGGTTCGGTCTCGGAGCCTTGGACCATCACAACCAACGGCCGGACAGCCGACGCGTGCTGCCCTATTGGCTCAATCAGGTCTCCCATGAGTACCGCGCCCGCCACCGGGATTTTCTCGCGCGTCCGTTCAAAGGCCCTTTTCTCAAGACGGACTTGTTCAGAACTTTTGGTTTTTAGGAGAACATTTCCTGCCCCGCACTTAACGGGGCTCGCCAGGGACGACGTACTTCCGTATCTGCCATCCAATATCAAATAGCCCAGTCCAGGAGACGGTATCCAATCTTTTGCCTCCAGCACAACGATATCCTGATCCGATTCTCCATAGACTCCGGCTTCGCACATGAGCTCGGGGGAGCGCGCCATTGCAGCTGCCGGAAGAACGAGCATCGCGACCGTGATAATGCTGCACAGTATTTTCATCCAATGGCGCAATTGAAATCCCCTTTGGACGCTCTTTAAGGCGCCAAAATCTGCGGGTTAGTTCGGGTGCTTCCACACTCGGGCAAGCCGCATCTTCAAATTCTTGTCGGAATGCCATTTTCCGTGAGTAAACACGCCGCGCACATCCGCAGCGTTCTGGATGTTGTTTAGGGGGTTTGCTCCGAGCAGAATGAAATCAGCGCGTTTGCCAACCTCCACCGTTCCTGCGTGATCATGCTCACCCAGATATTTGGCCGGGTTGACCGTAGCCGCCCGCAGGGCCTCAAAAGGCGTCAAGCCGGCTTTGACGAAGAGTTCCATTTCCTGGTGTGGCGCAAAGCCAGGAACCAGCGCGCCGAAGGCATCGGAGCCAATCAACAGGGGAACGCCTCGATCATGAAGCTCTTTGATCAGGCTGAGCGAGATTTTTATATTGTGATCGAAATGGTCTTTCAAACTAGATGGGTCGCCAACGTACCGAAGAAAAGTTGAAAAGAGAGGCACGAGGCCGGCGCGGTATTCGTTCTTGTCCTTGTCCAGACTTTCGCGACGCATGCTTTCTGGCAGGTAGCTCAGCCGCGGGTCGTTTGCCAGCGTTGCAAACGACTCGTCCGAGACATAAATCGGTATCATGGAATAAATGATTAGTGTCGGATCCCAATAGACACCGGAGTCCGCAATATCCTTCACCAGTTCGGCGCGGTAGGAATCACCTTCCAGACGGGAGATGTTGTGGTAATAGGCCGTCAGGAAGTTATTGCTGTTTCCATTTTCTTCCGCGCCGAATTTTGCTTCCTGGCCTAGCGTTGCATCGCGCGAGACGTAGAGCAATTCCTCGATGTGTTCGACGCAATCCATGCGAAGGGTTTGCGCCAACGGCATCATATGTTGGCCATGCCCCCTTATGCGGAATCCTTTTTCGCGGGCGCCGGTGATCAGGGCATCGTAGAGCTCAGGCGAAAGATCACCATGAATTTTAATGGCATCATAGTGGCGCTCGGCGGTTTCCTGTAATGCCTTGCTCACGTCATTCAGGGACTTGACGTTATTGCTCTCAAGCTGGGGGCCGCTGACCAGGTAACGCGGGCCGTCCAGCGTGCCCGCCATTACACCCGCACGCAGTGCGAGGTGGTCAACTTTCCCCCCGCCATCGCCCATACCCATGTTAAAGACGGTCGTTACGCCGGCTGCCAGGTTTAGATCGAAAAAATCCTGCGGCGGCATGCGCAAATGGACATGCATATCCGACAGTCCAGGCATCAAAAACTTCCCGCGGCCGTCAATGTGTGTGGCTGAGCGATAGCGGTCCGATGTCCGACGATCCACAATCGCGATAATGATGCCGTCACGCACAACAACCGATTTGTCAGGCTGCAAGATGTTGCTAGTCATTGGAACAATAGTGACGTGGTCGAAAACAAAGTCCGCGTCCTGGGAATTCGCTGCATAAACCCTGCTGGAAAGCATCCCAGCTGCCAATAATGCGATTGAAATGAATGTTTTACGGAAGAACATCGCGTCCCCTTAAACGACTTGTTTGGCACAATACCTTGCATAACATGATAGCTTTGTCGATACGCATGCAGCATTACCAGTCAGGTGAAGAGAAACCTTGATGAAAGAGCCGTCGCCAACACCAGTGAACGTGGCGAGGGTTGCCGATAAACGTCCGCTTTGGGTCAAAAGCGGACATGGCCTGACTCGCATGTAAGCGAAGCTCACTCCTGGCGGCGGAATAAGACAGAAGAGACCCAACCCAACAACATCGCCATAAACACGCAAGCCAGGCCGTAAGAGAACGGCGCATCGTGCGCCATGTTGAACAGCCGCCGCTCCAACCCACTGGCGTCCACGAACAAAGGCGTGGATTGCGCGCTCACCACTTCGCCGTCGCGGAACAGATAGACCTCGACATTATACTGGCCTCTGGAGACGCCGGCGGGCACTGGCACGCGGGTGCGAAACAGGCTTTCGCTGAGAAAATCGATGCTGCCGGGACTTTCGGTATAAAGGCCGGTGCGTTGGTGATAGCGGATCGCGGCCTGGCGGAAGGGTTCGGGATCGTGATGGCTGCCGATGGCCGATGGTCTTAGCGCCTGAAGTCCGATGCCATAACGCGCCAACGCCGCCGCAGGGGCGATCCGCGCCACCGGTTCGGTGGAGGCGAGATAATAATAAGCCGGCAGGCCTTCAAAACGGGCGGCATCGCTATTGACCCATACGCCTGCAATGCGGTCGCGTCGGCGCACGGTCATGGGTTCGTCGGGACCGCGCACCACCACCACAATATTGCGGCCTTGCGTGTTCTGCGGCTGCTCGATGGCGCCGAACACCACAATGTCGGTGCCGGTATAATTGGAGGTGATCTGGATGGTGTCCTGGCTTAGCCCTGAGACCAGATCCTCGGCCCGCGCGGGAAGCGCCAACAACAACAAGAGGGCCAGAAGGGTGCGCTTCATGGCAGCCCCTCGGACAAGGAATAGATGTCTGCGGGCCGGGCGACCAATTGCCAGGCGAGGCCCGCACCGACAGTCAACACCAAAATGGCCAACAGCAGGCGCAATTGTTCGCCGCGCAATTTGGCGCCCGCCCGCACGCCCAATTGCGCGCCCACCACTCCCCCCGACACCAACAGCAGCGCCAGAATAATATCCACCGCATAGTTGCTGGTGGCCTGCAAGATGGTGGTGATCGAGGTGACGGCGATGATCTGCACCAGGGAAGTGCCCATCACCACCTTGGTGGGCATGCGCAGCAAATAGATCATGGCGGGCACGATGATGAATCCACCGCCGATGCCCATGATGGCGCTGAGCGCGCCCACCGCAAAACCGATGGCGATGGGGGGAATGACGCTGATGTAAAGCCGCGACTGGCGGAACCGCATCTTGAAGGGAAGGCCTTGAATCCAGCCGCGATGGACCAGCCGGTGGCTGACCGTCACGCCGCTGCGATAGGCCCTGAGCGCGCCCAGGCTTTCGCGCAGCATGATGGTGCCGATGGTGCCTAGCATGATCACATAGGTCAGGGCCACAATCAGGTCCATCTGGCCCTGCCGGCGCATCAGCGCGAACAGCCAGACGCCGAACATGGTGCCGGCCACACCGCCCGACAGCATCACGCCTGCCATGGCGAAGTCGATGGCGCGTTTCCTCCATTGCGCCAGAGCTCCCGAAATGGAGGAGGCGGTGATATGGGAAAGGGTGGTGGCGACCGCGACCGTCGAAGGGATGCCGGTAAAGACCAGCAAAGGCGTCATCAGAAAGCCGCCGCCCACGCCGAACATGCCGGAAAGAAAGCCCACGCCGGTGCCCAGCAAAATGATGAACAGCCAGTTCACGGACATTTCGGCGACTGGGAGGTATATTTCCATCAGCTGCTCAGCGGCGCGGCAATGCTTGCGACCATGCGCGCGTGCGCGGATGGGGTCAACGCAAAAAAGCCTGCATATTTATACGTTATCAGTTGCCCAGATCAGCCGCTTCCGGCGGCACATTGGCGGCGCGGTTCAGCGGCGCGGCATGGAAGCTTGTGGCCGACCGGTTGGCTTGGGCCTTGTCGGCCTCGCTCAACTGGGTCTGCAGCACACTCATGCGCGCTTTGGATTCCGTGTCACCGGCGGCTGCGGCGATGGAATACCATTTATACGCATCCACCAGGCTCTGCGGCACGCCATCGCCGCGTTCATAGAGGACGGCCAGGTTGAATTGAGAATCCGACAGGCCCAGGGCCGCCGCCTTGGCGAACCAACGCGCCGCTTCCGTCATGTTTCGTTTTCCCGGCGGGCCGCTGGCATAGGCCACGGCGAGATTGTGCATCGCCTTGCGGTTGTCCTGATTGGCGGACAGCTCGTACCAGTGCATCGCCTTGACGGGATCGGCGGAGACGCCCTGACCGCGCTCATAAAGCGTGCCCAGACGATATTGCGCCACCGCTTGACCTTTTTCCGCCGCCTGGGTGAGGAATTTGACGGCATCGGCAGCGCCATTGCCGCTATCCAGCGCCTTGAGTCCCAGGATGGTGAGAGCGGTGGGATTGCCGGCATTGGCCAATTGCGTAATGCGATCGGCGGAGACGGGCGCGCTGGCGCCGGTAACTTTGGCGGTGGGTTTGGCCGCGGCCGGCACACTGGTTTTGGCTGCAGGCCTTGGCGTTGTCAGCGGAGCAGTGTTGGGCTGAGGGCGCGCAACGTCGGAAGCAGCGGGCTCGGAGCGCTGAGACGTGAAATCCTTGGCATTGCCGCCGGAGGCGAGCGTCGCCACGGACCGGTTGTCCGTTTGATTATCTACCGGCGCGCCAGCATTCTGACCGCCTTCCAGAGTATTTGTTTGATCATGGCCATTGGCCAGGCCGTTAGTCTGGCCAATGGCGAAGTCATTCGTCTGATCGTTTGTCTGGCCATCTTGGCTGGGCACGACCGTAGTCTGGATGTCATTGGCTTTCGGCGGCGGCGGCACAGAGAAAACCGGGCCCGGCTGAGCGCTATTGACCGCCTCAGGTGGCGGCGCCTTGGCGCGTTGGCTCAAAATCAAGGCCGCCGCCGCCGCCAGCACCACCAGCAGCGCGACAATCAACGGAATCAGGAAACGGGGCCTGGCCTTCTCTTCGCTTTCAGCGCTTTCCGGATTCCAACGGAAGTTGGAGAGGCGCTCCCGGTTTTCGCCTTCGACCTGCTCAGAGGCGGCCTGGGCTGAACGGCGGGCCTGGGCCAGGAAATTATCCGGCTCTTGATCGACGAAGACGTCGGACAGATCCGAGGCGAAATCGTCCTGATCGGGGCCAGATTCGTGATCAGGCTCTTGATCAGAAGTCGGGGCAAAGCCAAGGGTTGTTAAAGGCGCGAAGGCATCTATCGCTTCGGGCGCTTCGGAATGATCCGGCTGGTCGCCCTCGTGCGAAACCGGCGCCCAAAGCACATCATTGGCCGCTTCGTCATGCACATCCTGGTGAATCTCGGCCTCGCCTTCAAAAGCATGCGGCGGTTCGGGCTGTGTCTTGAAGGATAGCGGCTCTGGTGTTTCTGCCGGCTTGGGAGCCGGTGGTGTGCGGATTTCGTCAAAGCTGGCCTGCACGTCCGCCAGCAGCGCGGTGTGATCCTGCTCCAGCTTTTCCAAACGGAAAGACAAAGCCTGCAGCGAGGCTTCGAAGGCGCCGGCAGTGTCATGCTGTTCCAACTGACCGCTCAGGCCATGAAGAGCATGCTCGAAATCGTCCAGGCGCTGCTCCACGCCTGCATTGGGCAGCCGCGCCTCCAGGCCTTGAAAGGATTGCTCCAGCCGGCGGATGCTTTCCTGCTGTTGGGTGGCGCGCTCGTCCTGCTGGGCGGCGCGGCGTCCCACCTCCGCCAGATCCTGCGTTCGCTGAGTGGCGGCCTCCTCGATCTTCTCCAGGGCGTGATCCAGCGCATTGGTGTTGAATTGCGCGGTCTTTTCCGCCGACGACAGGCGCGCTTCCCAGGCATGCTGGGCCTGGTCGATGCGCTGGCCCAGCTCATGCTCGGTAAGATCCATGCGGCGATGGAGCAGCTGGTTGGCGCTTTCGGCGTCTTCCCATACCTGGTTGAGCTGGGTGGCAAGCTTTTCCAGATGGGTGGTGACTTGCGCCAATTGGCCGGTGGAGTTGTTGGCGGTGGCGCCGATCTGATCGGCCAGCCGCGACAGGCCCAGATGCAGCGCCTTGATTGCCTCGCGGATGCTTTCATTGGCGGTCGAATGTTCCAGCCGTTCCAGCCGCTGGTTCAGTCCCGCAATATTCTGACCCAGCTGGTCGAAAATCTGGGCCTGTTCCCGCGCTGCGACGTTCATTTCCTGGGCGTTGCGCGACAGCACGCGATTGTTTTCGCTGGCACCACGCTCACTGGAATCAATGCGGCGGCTCAAGCCTTTCAATTGGTCCTCAATTCGGCGCCAGGCCTCGGTTGATTCGGTTTCGCTGCGGCCCACCCTGGCCAGCATCTCCTCGCTGTCCTTGCGGCTGGCCGCAGACACCGGCAAACCCCAGCTGTCCAACGGCACCCCGGAAGCAGCGACGGCTTCCTCTTCCAGGGCGGAAAAACTGCGCAAAATCCGCCGGGTCAGCCATTCGCCCACCGACAAGCCTTCCCGCCGGGCAGCAGCCCGCGCGGCTTCCCGGGCCTCTGGCGGGATACCTGCGACATTCCAGGGGAGTTCTGCCCGCATCTCGAATCACTGACACCGCACACCCGCTAAAGAAGGTACCGGGGGCTAGATATAGTGTAAAGGAATGTTGACGGTGCGACAGGCTGTTGGCCATGCCCTTGCGCGATCATGCACAGATAGTTGGAAACCTGCACAGCAGGCGGGCTAATGCAGGCCTTGGCCGCCCCGCAATTGTGGCGGGCTGGGAGTCGAATTCGGCTGGAGTTCCGGCGCTCGGGCCGCGGCGGGATTTTCCAGGCTGGTGACGGTGCTGCTTCCGGTTTGGGTTCCTAGGCGCTTCAATCCCAGATCGGTGGAAAAAAGCACCGCGACATACACCGTGTCGCCATTGACCGCCGCGCCGACACCGGCATGGTCGTAATTGGCGAACGCCATATTCTCTTTATGAGGCGGGCTCTTGAGCCACTCGTCCAGGAAACGCCGGGCGAAATCTTCCACCGCCACGCCGCTTTGTTTGGTGTAGTGCTGGGCCGCCAGATTTTCTCCCAGCAGCCCCTGCCATTGCGCATCTTGTTCCATCAATAGCGAGGCCGAGGTCTCGCCATTGGGGGCGGCATGCGCCAGATAATTCTGGGCCGCCATGTCGCTGGCGCGCGCCCGAGCCACCTTGGAAAGTTCCGCATCCATCGCCAGCGAACGGGCCATGGGGTCCAGCTTGTGACGTTCTTCTTCCACCAGGATGGCGATGCGATTTTCCAAGGCCGTCATTTGAGTCTTGGGATCCGGCGGCAGCGGTGCTTGAGGCGCTGGCGTCGCACAACCGGCAAGCGTCAGGACGGCAAAGGCGAAACACGGAAGGCGGTTCATATCAGGCCGGAAGAATTTCAAACAGGCCGGCCGCACCCATGCCGCCGCCGATGCACATGGTGACCACGCCGAATTTGGCGCCGCGCCTGCGGCCTTCGAGCAGAATATGGCCGGTGAGGCGCGAGCCCGTCATGCCATAGGGATGGCCGATGGAAATGGAACCGCCATTCACGTTGGTTTTGGCGGGATCCAATCCAAGCTTATCCATGCAATAGACGGTCTGGCTGGCAAAGGCCTCGTTCAATTCCCACAGATCGATGTCATCCACTTTCAGGCCATGGCGTGACAACAGCCGGGGCACCGCCAGGACCGGGCCTATACCCATTTCATCGGGCTCGACACCGGCAGCCGCAAAGCCGCGGAAAACGCCAAGCGGTTTGATATTCTTCTTGGAGGCGGCATCTTCGCTCATCAACACGCAGGCGCTGGCGCCGTCGGCGAATTGCGAGGCGTTGCCGGCGGTTATGAATTTGCCTTGGGCAATTTGCTGGCCGCCGGCATGCACCGGCTTCAGCGCCGCCAGGCCTTCGAGTGTGGTGTCGGGACGATTGCTTTCGTCGCGATCCACCGTCACGTCCACCATGCTTTCGGCGCCGGTCGCCTTGTCCACTTTCTTCATTTTGGTGGCAAGCGCCACGATCTCGTCCTGGAACTTCCCGCTCCCTTGCGCAGCCGCCGTGCGCTGCTGGCTTTGCAGGGCATACTGGTCCTGGCGCTCGCGGCTGACGCCATAGCGCTCCGCCACGATCTCGGCGGTCTCGATCATGGTCATCCACAGTGCCGGCTTGACCTTCAGCAGATGTTCTTCCGTGAAATGCTTGAGATTGATGCCGCCCATCTGGACCAGGGAAATGGACTCCACCCCGCCGCCCACGGCAATGTCGGCGCCGTCGGTCATGATCTGTTGCGCGGCCATGGCGATGGCGTTCAAACCACTGGAGCAGTAACGGTTGATGGTGACGCCGGCGGTGGTCACCGGGCAGCCCGCCCAGATGGCGCTTTCGCGCGCGATATTGTTGCCGGTGGCGCCTTCCGGAAAGCCGCAGCCCAGATAGACATCCTCGATTTCGCCGGCCTCAAGCCCGGCGCGGGATATGGCGTGTTTGATGACGTGGCCCGCCATCACCGCGCCGTGAGTTTCATTGAAGCCGCCCCGGAGCGATTTCGCCAGACCGGTGCGGGCGGTCGAGACAATGACTGCCCGTTTCATGGTGTGATCTCCTGAAAGAGAACCTAGCTTTTCAGCCGCTTTGCTGCCAAGGCCGGATAGCGCAGGGTAAAAGTGACGGCGCCGGCAAGCGCGACCAGGCTGATGGCAATGCTGCCGTAAAGCGGCAGGCCGGTATCGAACGCCACCGCGCCGTCGGCCACCATCATGGCGGCGAAAGCGCCTGTCCATACGCCGGACACCAGATAATTCACTTTCAGGAACAGTTCCGGCGGCCAGCCCGCCTCGCGTGGGTCCAGCCGGGCATAATCCACCGAGAAGGGCCGCTTCAAGGCCAGCGGCAGTCCCAAGAGCAGGAACAAGGACAATGCGGCGGCAAAACGCGCCGCCGGCAGCGACAGATTGGGATCAAGAAAGCCGCGCCCAAGCGCCAACAGCGCGAACAAGGTCAAGCTGCCGGCGTCCAGCAGCCTCAGCGAAGGGCTTTCGACAAAATCGCGGATGGTGATGACAAAGGCGGCAGCAAAGGCCACCCATAAGGCCAAGTCGACCGAAAGCCGCGACAGGATGGTGAACAGGATGAATGGCGCGAAGCCCGCCACCAAGTTCATGCAAGGTCCTATCGCAAAGAAAAGGGGGCGCGTTTGCGGCGCCCCCTTATTTGATCATGCCGTTAATTGGCTTTGGTCTTGACGTAGTAAGTCCACAGCCGGACCACGCGCGCCGATGCCGGATTGGGCTGATTGATGCTGGCAAAGGTTTGCGCGGCCTCGGCATATTTGTTCTGCGCCGCCTGCGCCATGCCGAGCACCATGTCCGGTTCGGTTGCATCCGGCACGCCGCCCTTGGCCTTGGCCTGCTTGGCCAGAGTTTCGGCATCGGCAAACATCTCATAGCCATAGGCAGCTTCTGCGGTCTTCACATTGTAGACGCCGTTCTGCTTGGCGCCGGCCGCGACCTGCGCCGGAAAATCTTTTTTGTCGGCAGCGACCTTGGTGCCGGGATCAGCGAAACCCGTTCCCCCAAGTTTCTGAGCCTGCACCGCTTCGCCCAGGAAGCCCAGGCGCGAAGCGGTCGAGCCGATCAGCGAAGCATCTTCGGGGCGCATCTTGCCGCCCTGCAGGAACATCAAGCGGCCCATGTAAATATAGTCGATGTCGCGCATGCCCTTGGTGGTCAGCGACACGCCCATGATCTGGCCCCAGTCCTCCGGCGTGTTATAGTTGGCGACCAATGTTTCCAGGGTCTTTTCGGCGCCTGCCTCATCCTTTTGCTTGACCTGTCCGGCCAGCACGATGTCGAGGTCGTTGCGCGCCGGCTTCTGTCCGGCGGCGGTCGCGGTATCGATATTCTTCTGCGCGATGGCGGTGGCGCCGGCATAGTCGCCGCCCAGATACAGGGCCTGCGCGACCAATCCCAGATCGGCGCCGGCGGGTGGCGGCGTGGCCCCCTGCCAGAGCTTGGCGTATTTCACCGCCTTGTCGTAATGCTTGGCATTCAGAGCAAGCTGCAGCGCGGGCTTGTAGACATTGGCCTTGTCGGTATCCGGGATCACGCTGGGATCGACATCGGCGGCGGCTTCGGCATCCACACCCGCGGCAGCCAGATCGCCCATGCCGACATGAATGCCCATGGCAAAGCGATTGATCATCAAGGTGTCGTAAGGCGTGGGGCCGGAAACCGCTTTGGCCTTATCGATCGCCGCAATGGCGGTGGGGAAGTCCTTGGCGTTGCCTGCCTTCTGGGCGTCCTGCAGGTTCTTGGCAACAGCGTTGGTCAGTTTGGGGGCCTTGGGGGCGTCGGCCGCGATGGCAGTGTGCGCGGCTCCAAACAGGAGGCCCGCCGATACGGCGGCGGCGAGAAATTTGCTCTTCATGAAAGTCGTCCTTTGGTAGTCGGCCGGGCGGCCGGTGTGGGGCCCCGATTGGGTGTCCTATTGTGAAGATTTTTGCAACTTTACTGTGGCCAAGCCCTGTTTCCAATAAGGCGTTCCGCGCTTTGAATTATGCTGCGCTGCAGCACGACATGCCTCCGATTGTAAACAGTTATTTACCCTGCGCTGGCAGGGTGCTTCCTGCCGCGCGTTTGGGCGAGTTTTATGGCGCAGAATCTTTTCCGTCTGGACGGAAAAATCGCATTTGTTTCGGGCAGTCGCGGCCATTTGGGGCAGGCGATGGCGCGGGCCTTGGCGGGTGCGGGCGCGCATGTCTTCGTCAATGGCCGCGATAAGGCCCTGTTGGATGCCTTTGCCTGCGATCTCAAGTCGCAAGGCTTTTCGGCGGAAGCCGCCCCTTTCGACGCCCATGACATCGCCGAAATCCGCGCCTTTTTCGGCGGCCTGAAGCGGTTGGATGTGCTGGTCAACAATATCGGGTTTATGCAGGCAAAAGCGTTCGCCCAATTGGAAGCCCCGGACTTTGCCGCCACCTATGCCGCTACCGTGACCACCGCTTTTGAATCGGTACGGGCGGCCTTGCCGGCGCTGAGGTGCGCGGCCCAGGCCTGCGGCGATGCCAGTGTGATCAATATTTCCTCGATGTATTCCCAGGTCGCGCCGGATGGGCGGCTCTACGATCGGCGCGAGCAGCAGAGCCCGTTCCATTACGGCCCAGCCAAGGCCGGACTGGAGCAATTGACCCGCCATCTCGCCGCCGAACTGGGCGCAGAAAAGATCCGGGTGAACGCTTTGGTACCGGGACCCTTTCCCCAGCCGGGCAAGATGCCGGCGGGATTGGAAGCGCGCCTTGCGGCACGCACCATGCTGGGCCGTACCGGCTTGCGTGAGGAAATCGGGGGCCCCTTGTTGTTCCTCGCAAGCCCGGCATCGTCCTTTGTGACAGGGACCAGCCTCAATGTGGATGGCGGCTGGACCGCTTGGTGAGGTAAAGGATGCGCATGGCGTTCCTGTCCTCCTTTCGCATCGGCCAGCAGACCGTCTATCCCGAAGGGCTGCATGAGCGGCTGAAGAGTTTTGCCCTGCTGGAAAATGTGGGCGACGCGGCCTTGCGCAACCTGTTGGCCGAAGCCAATTGGTTCGCGCTTCCCGGCGGCACTCTGCTGGACCGCGATGGCGAGAACAATGCCGCCTTGTTTCTGGTGGTGACCGGAAGCCTGGGCGTGTTCGTCAATGACGAACAAGGCCAGCGCCAGATGGTGGCCCATATCCCGGCCGGTGAAACCGTGGGGGAGATGTCGCTGATCGCCGGTTCCAGCAATCATGGCGCGCAACTGGTGGCGTTGCGCGATACCGAATTGCTGCGCATCAGTCCCGATGGCTTCGAAGCGCTGATCGCCCGCCATCCCCGGGTGATGATGAATCTGATGCAAATGCTGGTGAAGCGCCTGAAAGACGCCAATCGCGGACGCACCCCCAAGAACCGGCCCAAGACCTTCGCCATCGTGCCGCTGCAGGAAAATCTGGGCGAAGTTCCTATCGCCCAGCGGCTGGCCAATGCCCTGGCCGGCATGGGCTATCGCGCCGCGGTGCTGGACGCCACGGCCAGCGACCAGACCGCGGAATGGTTCAACAATTTCGAACATGCCCATGACATCGTGTTCTATCGCGGCGATGCGCCTGACAGTCCCTGGACCCATCTTTGCCTGCGCCAGGCGGATCGTATTTTCCTTCTCGCCCGCGCCAACCAGCCTCTGCCGCTGGCGCCCTTGAGTCTGCCGGCCTTCAAGGCGCGCGCATCAGGCTTGCCGGAGCTTTTGCTGCTACATCCCGATGGCGCCAGCGCCGTGCTGCCGGATGACTTTTCCGTGCGCAGCGGATTGTTCCAAACCCATCATCATCTGCGTGCGGGCCATCAGGCGGATGTGGCGCGGGTGGCGCGTTTCATTGCCGGCCGTGCCGTGGGCCTGGTGCTGGCGGGCGGCGGGGCGCGGGGCTTCGCCCATATCGGCATCATCAAGGCGTTGAAGGAGGCCGGGGTTCCTTTCGACCAGCTGGGCGGCACCTCGATGGGCGCCATCATTGCCGCCGGACTTGCGCGGGAATGGAGCCAGGAAGAGATGCGCGACCGCATGCGCGCCGTCTTTGTGGACGACAATCCGCTGTCGGATTTTACCTTGCCTTTGATCGCCCTGGTG
>Ga0163161_10001679_pt1 | contig 16235 bp, 18 predicted proteins | sample S45metaG_FD_129847 | JGI IMG/M metagenome (GOLD analysis project Ga0163161, IMG submission 129847) | Switchgrass rhizosphere microbial communities from Kellogg Biological Station, Michigan, USA - S4-5 metaG | ecosystem: Host-associated > Plants > Roots > Rhizosphere > Soil | place: USA... | reverse complement strand
CATCAACTCCGATCCGTGCATCGCCTACCTGATGGAAGAAAACACCATGGCCATGCAGGCCCTGGTGATCGCGCATGCGGCCTACGGCCACAACAGCTTCTTCAAGGGCAACTACCTGTTCCGGATGTGGACCGACGCGTCGTCGATCATCGATTACCTCGTGTACGCGCGCCACTACATCGCCGAATGCGAGGAGCGGCACGGCCTCGACGCGGTCGAGGAACTGCTCGACTCCTGCCACGCGCTGATGAACTACGGCGTCGACCGCTATCGTCGTCCGCAGAAGCGTTCATTGGCGCAAGAGAGCGCACAGCGCGCCGACCGCGAACGCCACATGCAGCAGCAGGTGAACGATCTCTGGCGCACGCTGCCCAAGCGCGCCGAGCAAGCGGCCGAGTCCGACGCCACGCGACGCTTTCCCTCGGAGCCGCAAGAGAACCTGCTGTACTTCATCGAGAAGAACGCGGCGCTCCTTGAACCCTGGCAGCGCGAGGTGGTGCGCATCGTGCGCAAGATCGCGCAGTATTTCTATCCGCAGCGCCAGACGCAGGTGATGAACGAAGGCTGGGCCACCTTCTGGCACTACACGCTGCTCAACACCATGTACGAGCGCGGCCAGCTGGCCGACGGCTTCATGATGGAATGGCTCAGCTCGCACACGGGCGTGATCTTCCAGCCGCCGGTGGGCCACCGCGCCTACAGCGGTATCAATCCGTATGCGCTGGGCTTCAAGATGTTCACCGACCTGCGGCGCATCTGCGAGAAACCCACCGAGGAAGACCGCCGCTGGTTCCCCGACTTCGCGGGCACCGACTGGGTCAAGACGCTCGACTATGCGATGCGCAACTTCAAGGACGAGAGCTTCGTCGGCCAGTTCCTGAGCCCGAAGACGATGCGCGACTTCCGGCTGTTCGCGATCCGCGACTACCAGAGCGAGGCCGAACTCGAGGTGTCCGCCATCCACGACGACAGCGGCTACCAATCGCTGCGGGAATCGCTCTCGCGCCAGTACGACATCAGCAGCCGCGAGCCCGATATCCAGGTGTGGAGCGTCGCGACGCGTGGCGACCGGTCGCTGACGCTGCGGCACACGCAGCGCAACAACCTGCCGCTGCACGACGGAGCAGAAGAAGTGCTCAAGCACGTTGCGCGGCTCTGGGGTTTCGATGTGCACCTCGAAAGCATCGACAGTGCGGGGCGAATCAGCCGCAGCTGGAAGGCCACGGCGCCCAAGCAGATGTACTAACGGGTCAGGGTCAGGGAACCAGCGCGGCAATCGCCAGCGGGTAGCCCTTCACCCCCAGCCCCACGATGATCCCGCGCGCCGCGGGCGAGATGTACGACTTGTGGCGAAACTCTTCCCGCGCATGCACGTTCGAGATGTGCAACTCGATGAGCGGCACGCTCGCGCCCTTGATCGCATCGTGCAGCGCGATCGACGTGTGGGTGTAGGCACCGGGGTTCATCACCACGCCGAGCATGGTGCCCGCGGCCACTTCGCGGCCCGCTTCCTGGATCCAGTCGATCAGCACGCCCTCGTGGTTCGACTGGCGGCATTCGATCTCGACGCCGAGCTTCGCGCCCGTGTCCTTGCACAGCCGCTCGACGTCGGCCAGCGTGTCGCGTCCGTATTGCTCGGGCTCGCGCGTGCCGAGCAGGTTGAGATTGGGGCCGTTGAGAACGAGGATTTTCTTCATGGTGAATCGGGGTCTGGTCGAGGCGGAGACGACAATTATGGTCGCCCGACGGCCCTGGGAAATCCACACCATGAACACTGACCCTGCTCCCTACGACATGCCTCGCTGGCACCCCGTGGCCCGTTCAGCCGATCTGCGCCCCGGCGCCAACATCGTCGCCGGCTTCGCGGAAGGCCAGGAGCTCGCGCTCTGGCGTTCGGCCGACGGTACGGCGCAGGCCTGGGACAACCGGTGCCCGCACCGCAGCGTGCGCTTCACGCTCGGCCAGGTCGTCGAAGACCGCCTCGCCTGCGCGTACCACGGCTGGCAGTACGCCGCGGGCAGCGGGCAGTGCGTGAGCATTCCTGCACACCCGGCGATGCAGGCGCCGCGCAACGTCTGCGCCAAGGTGTTCGGCGCGGTCGATGCGGCCGGGATGCTGTGGGTCAATCTTGTGGCGCAGGACACGTCTGCTGCGCCGCCATCGCTGGCCGATGCCGTGCCGGCCGGCTGGCACTTCTGCCGCACGCTGACGCTGCGTGCCGACGCGCAAAAGGTACGCGACGCCCTCGCACAACACGGCTTTGCGACCGATGCGGCAGCGGGCGCATTTCGCGGTGCGCTCGAAGAGGTACGAACCATCGCGCTCGTGCTCGACGCGCAGCCGCAACTCACTTTCGTCCACCTGTGGACAGAGGCATCGCCCGGTTCCGACGCGATGAAGACCCTGCGCGCGGCGGCGCGCAACCTGCGCAGTGCCATCGAAACACAAGGCTGAAGGAACCGCGATGCCCTTCGCCACCGATGACTCCAACATGCTCGACGACTGGCTGGTCGCCGGGCCCGCTACCTCGCTGGCCGGCACGTCCGAACAGCAACCGCATGTCACGCGCCTGCTCGGCGAAACGCTGGCGCTCTGGACCGATGCCCACGGCACGCCGCAATGCCGCCTCGGCACGCAGCCACTGGTCGTGCAATCGCGCTACGGCTACCTCTGGGTCTGCCCGAGCGGCCACCCCGCACGCCCGCTCTTCGCATTTCCCGAGTACACCGAGCCCGGCCGCCGCACCGTCGATTGCGGCGGCATCGGCGTCGCGGTCTCGGGCCTGCGCGTCATCGAGAACTTCCTCGACATGGCGCACTTTCCCTTCGTGCACACCGACTACCTCGGCAAGGTGCCGCACACCGAGGTCGCGCCGTACAAGGTGGACATCGATCCCGCCACCAACGAGATCTGGGCGACCGACTGCCGCTTCTGGCAGCCGCGCGCCTCGGCCGCGCACGACAGCGGTGCCGACGTGCTTTACAAGTACCGCGTGATGCAGCCCTTGTCGGCCATGCTCTACAAGTCGAGCGCACGCCCCGGCGCGCAGGACGCCATCGCCCTCTTCCTGCAGCCGATCGACGACGAGCACGTGATCGCGCACACGATGCTCGCCTGCTTCGACGAGGTATCGACCGACGCCGAACTCATCGCTTTCCAGCAGACGATCTTCGGGCAGGACAAGCCGATCCTGGAGAACCACGCCTTCAAGCGCATGCCGCTCGAAGGCCGCGCCGAAACACCGACGCGCGGCGACACCTCCTCGGTCACCTACCGACGCTGGTTGCGCGAGCGCGGCATGCGCTTCGGCACGAGGGCCGCCGCATGACGACGATGTTGAAGCTCTACGACTACCCGCTTTCGGGCAACTGCTTCAAGGTGCGGCAGCTGCTGGCGTGGCTAGGCGTGGCCTACGAAGCGGTGCCGGTCGATTTCTACCCCGGGCGCGAACACAAGTCGGCCGCATTCCTCGCAAACGTGAACCCGCTCGGGCAGCTCCCGGTGATCGACGACGACGGCTTCGTGCTGCGCGACGCACAGGCCATCCTGGTCTACCTCGCGAGCCGCCACGACGCGCAGCACCGCTGGTATCCGGACGACGCGAAGCTGCGCGGCCAGGTCGCGATGTGGCTCGCCGCGGCCGACGAAATCACCCGCACCGCCTCGGCCGCCCGGCTGCATGACGCACTCGGCTACCACCTGGATATCGACGCCTGCCGCAGCGGTGCGCGCGCCGTGTTCCGCGTGCTCGACGACCACCTCGCCGAACAGGCCAGCGCGGGCCTGCGATGGCTGGCTGCGGCGCCCGAGCCGACGATTGCCGACCTCGCCTGCTTCCCGTATGTCGCGCTGGCGGGCGAAGGCGGCATCTCGCTCGATGAGTTTCCCGCCCTCCGGAACTGGGTCTGGGATTTCCGACACCTCCCCGGGTTCATCGGGATGTCGGGTATCTTCCCTGCTGGCCCTGCCTGAGTATTCTTGGGCCCTCGCCTTCCCCACCCCTCTTTCTCCCTCTTTCTCCCTCTTCCTCCCTCTTTCCCCCGAACCCGCCATGAAAACCAAAGCCGCCGTCGCCTGGAAATCCGGAGCACCCCTCACCATCGAAACCGTGGACCTCGAAGGACCGAAGTTCGGCGAAGTGCTGGTCGAGATCAAGGCCACCGGCATCTGCCACACCGACTACTACACGCTCTCGGGCGCCGACCCCGAAGGCATCTTCCCCGCGATCCTCGGCCACGAAGGCGCGGGCATCGTGGTCGACGTGGGCCCCGGCGTCACGACGCTGAAAAAGGGCGACCACGTCATTCCGCTCTACACGCCCGAGTGCCGCCACTGCAAGTTCTGCCTCTCGCGCAAGACGAACCTTTGCCAGCTGATCCGCGGCACGCAGGGCAAGGGCCTGATGCCCGACGGCACCTCGCGCTTCAGCCTCGACGGCAAGCCCATCGCCCACTACATGGGCACCTCGACCTTCAGCAACTACACGGTCGCGCCTGAAATCTCGCTCGCCAAGATCCGCGAGGACGCGCCCTTCGACAAGGTCTGCTACATCGGCTGCGGCGTCACCACCGGCATCGGCGCGGTGATCTTCACGGCGAAAGTGGAAGCCGGCGCCAACGTGGTGGTGTTCGGCCTCGGTGGCATCGGCCTCAATGTGATCCAGGGCGCGAAGATGGTGGGCGCCGACAAGATCATCGGCGTCGACCTGAACCCCGAGCGCGAGGCCATGGCCCGCAAGTTCGGCATGACGCACTTCATCAACCCGAAGGACACCGAGAACGTGGTCGATGCCATCGTGCAACTGACCGACGGCGGCGCGGACTACAGCTTCGAGTGCATCGGCAACACCAAGGTGATGCGCCAGGCGCTGGAATGCACGCACAAGGGCTGGGGGCGCAGCATCATCATCGGCGTGGCCGAAGCCGGCGCGGAAATCAGCACGCGGCCGTTCCAGCTGGTCACCGGCCGCAAGTGGGAAGGCTCGGCCTTCGGCGGCGCACGCGGCCGCACCGACGTGCCGAAGATCGTGGACTGGTACATGGAAGGCAAGATCAACATCGACGACCTGATCACGCACACCATGCCGCTGGAAGACATCAACAAGGGCTTCGACCTGATGAAGCGCGGCGAGTCGATTCGCGGCGTGGTTCTTTACTGATCGACCGAAGGCGTTCGCCATGAACCGCATGGAACCCCTCCGCAAGATCGAGGCGGGCGTCCTCGAAATCGCGTACCACGAAGCCGGCCCTGCGGACGGGCCGCCCGTGCTGCTGATGCACGGCTTTCCGTACGACATCCACACCTACGCCGAAGTCGCGCCGATGCTCGCAAGCCAAGGCTGCCGCGTGATCGTGCCGTACATGCGTGGTTATGGCGGCACGCGCTTCTTGAGCGACACCACGCCGCGCTCGGGCGAACAAGCGGCGTTCGGCGCCGACCTGCTCGCGCTGCTCGACACGCTGGAGATCGACCGCGCGGTGCTCGCCGGCTACGACTGGGGCGGCCGCGCCGCATGCGTGGTCGCGGCGCTGTGGCCCGAGCGCTGCGCGGGCCTCGTCTCGCTCAACAGCTACAACATCCAGAACATCGCGAAGGCGATGGAGCCGGACACGGCCGAGAACGAGCACAGCCTCTGGTACCAGTACTACTTCCACAGCGAACGCGGCCGCGCCGGACTCACGAAGGACCGCAAGGCCATCGCGAAGCTGCTGTGGAAGCTGTGGTCGCCGACATGGCAGTTCGACGACGCCACCTTCGCGCGCAGCGCCGCCGCCTTCGACCATCCGGACTTCGTCGACGTGGTGATCCACTCGTACCGCCACCGCTTCGGCCTCGTGCCCGGCGACCCGGCGTATGCGGACATCGAACGGCGTCTCGCAGCACAGCCCGCGATCACCGTGCCCGCCATCACCTTCGACGGCATCGACGACGGCGTGCGGCCGCCGGCCGATGCTGCGGCCCACGCACACCGCTTCAGCGGACCGCGCTCGCACCGTCTGGTGCCCGGCGCGGGCCACAACCTGCCGCAGGAAGCGCCCCGCACCTTTGCCGATGCGGTGCTCGAACTGGTGCCTGCACTGCGCAACGAAAAGACATGACCGATCACACCCCAAAGACCCTTTCGGAACACCCCTGCTTCGGCGGCGTGCAGAGTTTTCATGAACACACCTCGCAAGAGATCGGGCTGCCGATGCGCTTCTCGGTCTACCTGCCGCCGCAGGCTGCGAACGGGCCGGTGCCGGCCCTGCTGTACCTCGCGGGCCTCACCTGCAACGAGGAGACCTTCGCCGTCAAGGCCGGCGCGCAGCGCATGGCCGCGAGCCTGGGCCTTGCGCTGATCGCACCCGACACCAGCCCGCGCGGCCCCGCCGCCGAGTGCGTGCCCGGCGCGAAGGACGACTGGGACTTCGGCATCGGCGCCGGCTTCTACCTCGACGCCACGCGCGAGCCCTGGGCCACCCACTGGCGCATGGAAAGCTGGATCGTCCAAGAGCTGCTGCCGCTGGTGGCGCAGCACTTCGCCATCGACGGGCAGCGCATCGGCATCTTCGGCCACTCGATGGGCGGCCACGGCGCGCTCACGCTGGCGCTGCGGCATCCGGGGCGCTTCAAGTCGCTGTCGGCCTTCGCGCCGATCTGCGCGCCCACGCAGTGCCCGTGGGGCGAGAAGGCGTTCGACGGATATCTCGGCGCACCCGGCGTCGACCGCGCGCAGTGGCTCGCACACGACGCGAGCGCGCTCATGCGCTCGCAGACCGTCGCGCCCTACCCTCAAGGGATCCTCATCGACCAGGGGCTGGCCGACAAATTCCTCGCCGAGCAGTTGCATCCGGAAGCCTTCGAGTCCGCCTGCTTCGCCGCCGGCCAGCCGCTCACGCTGCGCCGGCACGCGGGCTACGACCACGGCTACTACTTCATCCAGAGCTTCATGGCCGACCACATCGCGCACCACGCGCAATCGCTGCACGCCTGATCGACTGCGGCGTGACTGCGGGATGCACGCGCCGTATCATGAAACGCATGTCCGCTGCCCAAATCCCCGCCTTCCACCTGCGGTCGCGCGATGGCACCGCCGAGGAGAGCATCGTGCTGGCCGGCATCTGGCGGCGCGCATGGATCTCGGCCAACCGCAACGCCGCCTTCACCGAACCGATCTCCCACTGGCTCAAACGCGTGCAGACCGAATTCGTGCCGCCGGCCGAAGTGGTGCTCGCGGAGCGCGATGGCCAGGTGCTCGCATTCATGGTGCTGCTGGAGCGGCGCGAGTATGTGGCGCAGCTCTTCGTCGAGCCGCACCTGCGCAACCAGGGCCTCGGGCAGGCGCTGCTCGATGAGGCATGCGTGCGCATACCGACGGGATGGCGGCTCCACGTGGCCACCACCAACACCGCCGCGCAGCGCTTCTACGAACGCTACGGCCTCGTGCGCGGCACGGTCGACCATCACCCGACCAGCGGGCGCGAACGCATCGCCTACCATTGGTCGCCCTCCCGTCCGCCATGGCGGATAGGCTGAGCGGCCCTCACCTTTTTCTTGTGTCATGCGCATCGATCACATCGCACTCTGGACCACCGATCTCGAACGCTGCAAGCGCTTCTATGTCGACTACTTCGGCGCGACGGCCGGCGCAGGCTATGTCAATCCGGCCAAGGGTTTCGCCTCGTGCTTCCTGAGCCTGGGCGATGGCGCCCGCATCGAGGCGATGACGACCAGCACGCTCGCGCCCGCCGCGGCCGAAGCCGGCGCGCAGCGCATGGGCTGGACGCACCTGGCGATCAGCGTGGGCTCCGATGCCGCGGTCGATGCGCTCACTCAGCGGCTCAAGGCCGACGGCTACCCGCTGCTCGACGGCCCGCGCCGCACCGGCGACGGTTACTACGAGAGCGTGGTGCTCGACCCGGACGGCAACCGCATCGAGATCACCGCATGAGCCGCCAGACCGCACCCGAGGCGAACACCGCAGCGCAAAGCGTGGAGGTTGCGCGATGAGCGATTTCGTCCAGAGCCTGCACGAGGTCTTCGAGCGCCTCGGCCGCATCCAGACGCGCCGCATGTTCGGCGGCCACGGCGTGTGGCACGAGGGCCGCATGATCGCGCTCGTTTTCAAGGACACGCTGTACCTCAAGTCCGATGCCGGCAGCGCAGAACATTTCGACCGGCTGAACCTGCCGCCCTTCACCTATGTGCGGCAAGGCAAGGAGATGCCGATGTCGTACCGGCAAGCCCCGGCCGACTTCTTCGAAGACCGTGAAGAAGCCGCGCGCTGGGGCCGCCTCGCCTACGAAGCCGCCCTGCGTTCGGGCCAGCCTCCAAAGCAGCCCAAGCCAAAGCCCAAAGCCGCAGCGAAGAAAGCCGCTGCGAAAAAGACACCCGCAAAGAAAGCCCCAGTGAAGACCAAGAAAGCAGCCCCTCGGTGAGCGACGACACCTCCTCCTCGTCGTTGCAGCCCCTCCCCGAACGCGAGCAGATCGCCCTGCTCGAGCCCTTCGAGGGCCTGGACCTGAGAGACATCGTCGTCGTCACCACGCTGCAGGAGGCCGAACACGCCGCCGCCACCTTGCTGGCCGCCGGCGTCGCCGGCTTCGACACCGAGTCCAAACCCACTTTCGCGAAGAACGAGGTCTCGGGCGGACCGCACGTGGTGCAGTTCTCCACGCGCGACAGGGCTTGGCTCTTCCAGCTGCATCGCACCGAATGCAACCCGGTGGTCGCCGCGCTGATCGCCTCGACCGAATTGAAGAAGGTCGGCTTCGGCCTCTCGACCGACCTCACGCTGATCCGCAACCGCCTGAACATCGAACCGGGCGCCGTGTACGACATCGACAACGAATTCCGCCGCCGCGGCTACCGCAAGTCGGTGGGCGTGAAGACGGCGGTGGCACTGGTGTTCGACCGGCGCTTCATGAAGTCGCGCAAGGCGACCACCTCGAACTGGGCCAACAAGCAGCTGACGGAATCGCAGATCCGCTACGCGGCCAACGACGCCTATGCATCGATCCGCGTGTACGACGCGCTCTTTGCTGGTGCCTGAATCCACAGGCCTCAGATGCTTCAGTCGCGCCCCGCCTCCCCAATCGCCTGCGCGAGCCGCGCGGGATTCGAGAAGAACATCTCGTGGCTGCCGGGGCACTCCAGCAGCCTGAAAAGCCCCAGCCGCTCCGACAGGCGCGGATGCCACGGCAGGCTGTGCGGCAGCGCGATGTCCTGCTGGCAATTGACGTAGGACTTGCCGAGCGCAAGAGCGGCCAGCGGCTGCTTCAGGCTGATCTTGTCGGTGAAGGTGCGGTAAGCATGCGGGTTCAGCTTGTCGTACGCGGCCTGCGCGAGTGCGAGGTCGGCATCGTTGATGAACGCATCGCGCCAGACCTCGAACGGCAAGGTCACGGCATTGCCGTTCGCGCCGGCGATGGCGTCGAACATCGTGACGTAGTGCGGCGGCACCATGTCGTTGAGCGATTCGCCATCGAGCGGCACGAAGGCGTTGATGTAGACCAGGCGCTTCAACCGGTGCGCGATGCGGTCGGCCACGCCCGAGATCACCATGCCGCCGTAGCTGTGGCCTGCGAGGCGCACCTCGGTCAGATCTTTCTCCTCGATGTAGCGCACGGCCGAGGCGATCGCGTCTTCGAGGCTGGTGGTCGCGCGGTCGTCGCCGGGCCGGTTACCTGCGAGCGTCGGGCAATGCACCGTGTGGCCGGCTTTGCGCATGTGATCGGCCACGGCTTCGATTTCGGCGCCGGTGTGCCAGGCGCCGTGGACGAGAACGTAGGTGTGGGGCATGGGTGTCTCCTTCTTGGTTGGGGGTTTGAGGCAACGCGACTGTAGGAACGCGCATGCGCCATGGATGGCCGATCCGCGCCAGCGCAATGGCCGATTCGTGTCACGCGCAGGGCTGCAGGGTTGTCTTCATTCAATAATTCAAAGATACTTGAATAATGGAAGAAAACGACGTCGTCCGATCGCTGGCTGCCCTCGCGCAACCCATTCGCCTGCGGGTATTCCGCGCGCTCGTGGTGGCCGGCCCCTCGGGCCTCACCCCCAGCGCGCTGACCGAGGCGCTGGAGGTTTCGGCCACTGGCCTGTCCTTCCATCTCAAGGAGCTGGTGCACGCAAGCCTGATCTCGCAGGAGCGCCAGGGCCGCAACCTCATCTACCGCGCATCGTTCGACCGGATGAATGCCCTGCTGGGCTACCTCACCGAGAACTGCTGCGAAGGCGAAGCCTGCGCGGTCGACGGCAGCAAGGCTGCGGCCTGCGACTGCTGAGACGAGAAGACCCCCAAGAGATTTGTTGTCCCGAATGCTGCCGGCCGTCCTCATCTTCGTCTTCACGCTCGTGCTCGTCATCTGGCAGCCGCGCGGCCTGGGCATCGGCTGGAGCGCATCGCTCGGCGCGGCGCTCGCCCTGCTCTCCGGCGTGGTCCACCTGGCCGACATCGTGGTCGTCTGGGGCATCGTGTGGAACGCGACCGCGACCTTCGTCGCCGTCATCCTCATCAGCCTGCTGCTCGACGAGGCGGGCTTCTTCGAATGGGCCGCGCTGCACGTGGCGCGATGGGGCAAGGGGCGCGGGCGCCTTCTCTTCGCATTCATCGTGCTGCTGGGCGCCGCGGTGTCGGCGCTCTTCGCCAACGACGGCGCGGCGCTGATCCTCACCCCCATCGTGATGGCCATGCTCGTCGCACTCGGCTTCACGCCCGCCGCCACGCTCGCGTTCGTGATGGCGGCCGGCTTCATTGCCGACACGGCCAGCCTGCCGCTCGTCGTGTCGAACCTGGTGAACATCGTCTCGGCCGACTTCTTCGGGATCGGCTTCAACGCCTATGCATCGGTGATGGTCCCCGTGAACATCGCGGCCGTGGCCGCCAGCCTGGCAGCGCTGATGCTGTACTTCGGCCGCAGCATTCCCGCGCGCTACGACGCGGCGCAGCTCAAGGCGCCGGCCGATGCGATCCGCGACCCCGCGACATTCCGCGCGGGCTGGGTCGTGCTGGTGCTGCTGCTCGTGGGCTTCTTCGGACTCGAACCGCTCGGCGTGCCGGTCAGCGCCGTGGCCGCCGCCGGTGCGGCGCTGCTGCTCGCGGTGGCTGCGCGCGGCCATGTCATCAGCACGCGCAAGGTGCTGCAGGGCGCACCATGGCAGATCGTCGTGTTCTCGCTCGGCATGTACCTCGTGGTCTACGGGCTGCGCAACGCGGAGCTGACTGCCCACATCGCCTCGCTGCTGAACGTGTTTGCGCAAGGCGGTGTCTGGGGCGCGGCCCTGGGCACCGGCTTTCTCGCGGCCGCGCTGTCGTCGGTAATGAACAACATGCCGACGGTGCTGATCGGTGCACTGTCCATCGACGCATCGAATGCGAGCGGGCTCGTGAAGGAAGCGATGGTCTACGCCAACGTGATCGGCTGCGACCTCGGCCCGAAGATCACGCCCATCGGCAGCCTCGCCACGCTGCTCTGGCTGCATGTGCTCGGGAAGAAGGGCACGCGCATCGCCTGGGGCTATTACTTCAAGGTCGGCATCGTGCTGACCGTGCCGGTGGTGTTCGTGACGCTCGCGGCACTGGCGCTCCGATTGAACCTCTCCCTGCCATGAACGACATCACCATCTATCACAACCCCGCCTGCGGCACGTCGCGCAACGTGCTCGCATTGATCCGCAACACGGGCGACGAGCCCACGGTCGTCGAGTACCTGAAGACCCCGCCCGACCGCGCCACGCTGACAAGGCTGATCGCAGACATGGGCGTGCCGGTGCGCGAGGTGCTGCGCCAGAAGGGAACGCCGTATGACGAACTCGGCCTCGGCGATGCGAAGTGGAGCGACGACCAGTTGATCGACTTCATGCTGCAGCACCCGATCCTCATGAACCGCCCTATCGTGGTGACGCCGATCGCCACGCGCCTGTGCCGGCCTTCCGAAGCGGTGCTCGACATCCTGCCGCGACCGCAGCAAGGCGCGTTCACCAAGGAAGACGGCGAAGCCGTCATCGACGCGAAAGGCCAGCGTGTCGCCAAGCCTTGACGATCTCCCCAGCCTCGACGCCGGGGCCTTTCGCCAGCCCGGATTGCAGCAACTGCTGCCGACAACGCGCGCAACGCATGCGCCGCGCATCCTGCTGCTCTACGGATCGCTGCGCGAGCGCTCGTACAGCCGCCTCCTGACCGAGGAAGCCGCGCGCCTGCTGCGCGCGATGGGCGCCGAGCCGCGCATCTACGACCCGCGCGGCCTGCCGCTGCCCGATGGCGAACCCGAAGACCACCCGAAGGTGCAGGAGCTGCGCGAACTCGCGCAATGGTCCGAAGGCATGGTGTGGACATCGCCCGAACGCCACGGTGCGATGACCGGCATCATGAAAGCGCAGATCGACTGGATTCCGCTGGCCGTCGGCTCGGTGCGGCCTACGCAGGGCAAGACGCTCGCGGTGATGGAAGTGTCGGGCGGCTCGCAGTCGTTCAACGCGGTAACCCAGCTGCGCGTGCTGGGCCGCTGGATGCGCATGGTCACGATCCCCAACCAGTCGTCGGTGGCGAAGGCCTTTCTCGAATTCGACGACGGCGGGCGCATGAAGCCTTCGCCGTACTACGAGCGTGTGGTCGACGTGATGGAAGAGCTGGTGAAGTTCACGCTGCTCACGCGCGACTGCGCGGATTACCTGGTCGACCGCTACAGCGAGCGGCGAGAGAGCGCCGAGGCGCTGTCAAAGCGTGTGAATCTGCCCAGCATCTAGGCAGATCAGGTCAGCGCTGCCGCCGCAGTTCCCCCGGCGTGCGCCCCAGGTGCCTTCGGCACTGCCGCACGAAGTGCGAGGCATCGCAGAGCCCGACGCGGAACCCGATCTCCGCGACGCTCAACCGGTCGAAGCGCGCATCGGCCAGCATGCGCTGCGCCACCTGCATGCGAAAGCCCGTGAGCGCGGTAGCGAAAGTGGTCGCGCCGTCGGCCAGGCACCGGTGCAGGCTGCGCTCCGAAATGCCCAGCTCGCGCGCCACGCCCGCGGCCGTGAGGCCCGGCTCGGCATGGCGCTCGCGGGTGGCGTCGAGCACGCGCCGGCGCAGGGCCGCGCGGCCGCCCTGGTCCGGCGTCATCGGCGCCATGGGCGCCTGCTGCCCGAACGCCAGCGAGAGCAGGCCGCCCAACTGGTCGGTCAGCAGCGCCGGCATCAGCGGCGGCTTCGCGGCCGCCTCGGGCGTCAGTTGCTGGGCGAAGGCACTGAGCACACCGCCCCAGCCGCTGCGCCCGTCGATGCGGCGCGCCACGAGGTCACCGGCATCGGGCAGCCACGACTCGACCCAGGCGGTCGGCAACTCCAACGAAAGGGTGTCGGCCGATTGCAGGAAGTGAAACGCATAGCAACGCCGCGAGTCCACCAGCACCACGTCACCCGGCAGCATGCGGGCGGAGCGCTCTTCCTGCACGGCCACCCAGGGCGAATCGGTCTTGCAGAGCAAGTAGTAATAGTTGCTGCGGCTGTGGGCGATGGCGCGGCGCGTGCGGTAGACGTCCTGCGCGGTGCCGCGCACCCGGTTCACGCCGATGGGACCGAGCGGCGCAGATTCGAGCGTCGCGCCGAACGCGCCGGCCTTGGTGCTGGTCACGTCCATTTCGAGAAAGCCCTCGCAGACGGCGCCGATCCAGTAGTCCAGCCGCTGGGGCGGCGGCACGGCGTCGGTCGACCAGGCGTGGATGGCGACGGGCGCGGAAGCAGCGGCGGCGGCGGCGGGGGTCATCCCGCCGAACATAGCCAGCCCGGGCCCGTTTGCCAAGCGGGTATAGGCGCGCTCCGACGCCGGGCTCCAGTGGCCCCGGCACAATGACCGCCACATCCAACCCTCATCAACCGCATACCAAGGAAGGGCTCCGGGAAAACATGAGCAAGAAAAGCGATTTCGGACTGATCGGCCTGGCCGTCATGGGCCAGAACCTGGTGCTGAACGTGGAAAGCCGCGGCTTCCAGGTCAGCGTCTACAACCGCACCGAGGCCACGACCGAAGCCTTCATCGCCGACAACCCGGGCAAGAAGCTGGTCGGCGCGAAGACCCTCGAAGAGTTCGTCCAGAGCCTGGCCAAGCCCCGCAAGATCCAGATCATGGTCAAGGCCGGCGCGCCGGTGGACCAGGTGATCGAACAACTCATTCCGCTGCTGGAGAAGGACGACATCGTCATCGACGGCGGCAACAGCCTCTACACCGACACCGAGCGCCGCGATGCGTACCTCTCGAGCAAGGGCCTGCGCTTCATCGGTGCGGGCGTCTCGGGCGGCGAGGAAGGCGCGCGCAAGGGGCCGTCGATCATGCCGGGCGGACCGCTCTCCACCTGGGAAGTGATGAAGCCGATCTTCGAGAGCATCGCAGCCAAGGTGGACGGCGAGCCTTGCGTCATTCACATCGGCCCCGGCGGCGCGGGCCACTACGTGAAGATGGTGCACAACGGCATCGAGTACGGCGACATGCAGCTCATCTGCGAGGCCTACAGCCTGTTCAAGGCGGCCGGATTCACGACCGACGAGATGGCCGCGATCTTCAACGAGTGGAACGACGGCGAACTGCAGAGCTACCTGATCCAGATCACCGCCAAGGCGCTCGAACAGAAGGACCCGGAAACGGGCAAGCCCATCGTCGACCTGATCCTCGACAAGGCCGGCCAGAAGGGCACGGGCCAGTGGACGCTGATCAACGCAGCAGAGAACGCGGTGGTCATCAGCACCATCAACGCCGCCGTCGAGGCGCGCGTGCTCTCGTCGCAGAAAAAGGCGCGCGTGGCGGCCAGCAAGGTGCTGCAGGGACCGAAGGTCGAACTCTCGCTGGAGAAGAAGGCGCTGGTGGCCAAGGTGCACGACGCGCTCTATGCCTCCAAGGTCATCAGCTACACGCAGGGCTTCGACCTCATCAAGACGATGGGCGACAAGAAGGAATGGAAGCTCGACCTGGGCGGCATCGCGTCGATCTGGCGCGGCGGCTGCATCATCCGCGCGCGCTTCCTGAACCGCATCACCGACGCCTTCCGCACCGACCCGACGCTGGCGAACCTGATGCTCGATCCGTTCTTCAAGGACTTGCTGAACCGCACGCAGCAGAACTGGCGCGAAGTGGTGGCACTGGCGGTGAGCAACGGCATCCCAGTGCCGGCTTTCAGCGCATCTCTCGCCTACTACGACAGCTACCGCACCGAGCGGCTGCCGGCGAACCTCTTGCAGGCGCAACGCGACTTCTTCGGGGCACACACCTACGAGCGCACCGACAAGCCCGAAGGCCAGTTCTTCCACACCGACTGGCCCGAAGTCATCGGCTGATGCCATGCCAGCCGTCGGCTACCCCAGTCATCTCATCGAGGACTGGCACCTCGCCGACGGCACGCCGGTGCGCATCCGCCCGATCCACGCCGACGACCTGCCGATGCACACGGCGTTCGTCGCGGGTTTGTCGAACGAAACCGGCTACCACCGTCTCCTTTCGCCACGCAAGCCCCAGCCCGACGAGCTCTGGCGCATGACCCACATCGACTACGACCGCGAGCTCGCGCTCATCGCGGCCACCATGGTCGATGGGGCGGAGCAGCAGATGGGCGTGGTGCGCTATGTGCGGGGCGACACGCCCGAGACAGCGCACGTCGCCGAGTTCGCCGTCGTGATCGGCGATGCGTGGCAGCACCGCGGTGTTGCCATGAAGCTCATGCGCAAGCTGATCGACGCGGCCGCCGCAGCCGGCGTGAAGCAACTGGCGGACATCACGCTCTACGACAACGTCGGCATGCTGGCGTTGGCGCGCAAGCTGGGCTTCAAGGTGCGGCGCGACCCGGGCAACCCGAACGTCACGCAACTGCGTCTGGCGCTGAAGGCCTCGGAACCCTGAACGACCTCCCCCCAAGGAGCGTTCACCCACAGCGTGCCCAAGTGCGCGGGGCATCGGGTGCTCCTCGCAGCGAAATCAAGGAGGAGCCCGAAGGGCGGGGGACATTCGCGGAGAGGAGCACCCGGTGGCCCGTGCACGCCCCCCGAAAGCCTCCCGTCAGCCTTTTGGTAAAGCACCACACCCCAAGAAGCGCCCACAGCAAACTTAAATCTACTTCCTTATGATGCGAAACCTTTTTCCGCCGGAAGCAGAGAGCCCTGTCCATGGTCCAGCTCGCGTTGCGTCGCCCTTACACCTTCATCGTCATGGCGATGCTGATCGTGCTGGCCACGCCTTTTGTCCTGGCGCGCATGGCCACCGACATCTTTCCGGAGATCAACATCCCGGT
>Ga0163161_10001678_pt1 | contig 16244 bp, 17 predicted proteins | sample S45metaG_FD_129847 | JGI IMG/M metagenome (GOLD analysis project Ga0163161, IMG submission 129847) | Switchgrass rhizosphere microbial communities from Kellogg Biological Station, Michigan, USA - S4-5 metaG | ecosystem: Host-associated > Plants > Roots > Rhizosphere > Soil | place: USA... | reverse complement strand
GAATAACTGCCCGTACAAGGTTCGGCGCTTCAATTTCTTCCTCTACAACGACTGGGATACGCAGCAGTATCAGTTGATGCGAAACCCTGAAGTGACGGTGCGAAGTCGCGGCGTGATGGAGAAATGCACCTACTGCGTGCAGCGCATCCAGGCAGTAAAGATCCAGACAGAGATTGAAGGGCGGCGAGCTCAGGACGGCGAGATTGTTACTGCGTGTCAGGCTGTTTGTCCGACCGAGGCAATTGTGTTTGGCGATGTGAATGATCCAAACAGTCGTGTGTCGAAGTTAAAGGCCAGCGAACGAAATTATTCGTTGCTGGAAGAGTTGAATACCAAGCCGCGAACGACTTATTTGACGCACTTGCGAAATCCTAACCCCGAGATAAAGGGTTAATGAGGTCGTTGTTTTGTACTTGGGACTTTGTTCTTTGTACTTGGTTTCGTTGTCTAGCGAAACGCTGGAGTTAAAGGATCAAAGTACAAAGCGCCAAGTACAAAGCTCAAAAAAAATAACGAGAGCTCGAGAGAAGTAAGAACCTAGATATTGATGGCAGACGAACCACAAAAGCCGTACATGGAAGGGCCGATGCACTCGACGCACCCGGTTATCGATCCGGGTCTGACGTTCGCATCGGTTACCGACAAGATCAGCTCGATTGTTCTGAAGCGCAGAACTTCGTTGGCGTGGTTCTTTGGCTTTGCGATTTCCTTTGCGCTTTTCCAGTTGATGTTGCTGGCGATCACCAACCTGGTTTTTGTCGGTATCGGCTTATGGGGCGTGAACGTTCCTATCGCGTGGGGCATCGACATCCTCAACTTTGTTTGGTGGATCGGAATCGGTCACGCGGGCACATTGATTTCCGCGATTCTTCTCTTGTTGCGTCAGCAGTGGCGAACGTCGATCAATCGATTCGCGGAAGCGATGACTCTCTTCGCCGTCGCACAAGCTGGTATGTATCCCATATTTCACCTTGGTCGACCGTGGTTGGCGTACTGGTTGTTCCCGTATCCAAACACGATGGGAATCTGGCCGCAGTTCCGCAGTCCGTTGATGTGGGACGTGTTTGCGGTTTCGACTTACGCAACCGTGTCGGCGATGTTCTGGTTTGTTGGTTTGATACCTGACTTTGCAACACTGAGAGACCGCGCAAAGAGCAAGCCTTTCCAAATGGTCTACGGCTTACTCGCAATGGGATGGCGCGGATCAGCGCGCCACTGGCATCGATATGAAACGGCTTACCTGCTGTTGGCTGGTCTGGCGACACCGCTAGTTCTGTCAGTGCATACGATCGTCAGTTTCGACTTCGCAGTCGGCATCATTCCAGGTTGGCACGCGACGATCTTTCCACCCTACTTCGTTGCTGGTGCAATCTATGCCGGTTTCGCGATGGTGCTATTGCTGACGATACCGCTGAGAAAGTTCTACGGTCTCGAAGGCTTCATAACTATGCGTCACATGCACAACATGGCGAAGGTGATGTTGGCTACCGGGCTGATCGTTGGTTACGGCTACATCATGGAAGCGTTCTTCGGTTGGTATAGCGGCAACAAGTACGAACGCTACATGATCTGGAACCGCATGCACGGACCGTATGCGCTCTACTACTGGGCGCTGATCCTGTGCAACATCATTACGCCGCAATTCCTGTGGTCGAAGAAGCTGCGTTCGAACCTGGTTGTGCTGTGGATCCTTTCATTCATCGTCAGCATTGGTATGTGGCTCGAGCGGTTCGTGATCGTAGTGACGAGTTTGCATAGAGATTTTCTGCCGTCGTCCTGGGGCATGTACCAGCCGACGGTGTGGGACTGGTCGATGTTTATAGGCACGATCGGATTCTTCTTTACACTGCTGTTCCTGTTCATTCGCTTCCTGCCAATGATTTCCATTTTTGAGATGCGAACGATTCTTCCGGAGGCGGAAGTGGACGAGTAGAACGACGGGGAGAGTGGGCGACGGAGCTGTTGCTCCAGGTTCGTAGAAATAGGTGAGTGAGATAGAAAGTGGCAGACGATAGAGACAAAACAAGATCAGGCAACGGACATGGCCAGGGTGATGATGTCACCCCGTCGCCGCGTCACCCCGCCACTGCGTCTCATTTCCATCACCGACACGCTCACCCACTGTACGGAGTTATGGCGGAATTTGAGGGACCGAATGAGTTGATAGATGCAGCTCGCCAGACTTATGAAGCAGGGTATAGACGTATCAACGGTTACTCGCCTTATCCAATTGAAGAGTTGTCTGAAGCGATTGGGTTTACGCATAGCAGGCTGCCACTGATCGTTTTTATTGGCGGACTGTTGGGTGGCATTGGCGGCTTCCTGATGCAGTACTGGATCGAAGTGATCGACTATCCGATTAACGTCGGTGGCAAGCCCTACAACAGTTGGCCTGCGTTTATTCCGATCACCTTTGAATGCACTGTACTGGTTGCCGCGTTCTCAGCGGTGTTGGGAATGCTTGTTTTGAACAAGCTGCCGCAGCCATATCACCCGGTGTTCAATGCGCCGAATTTCGCGTTAGCAACTCGTGATCGATTTTTCCTGGTGGTTGAGGCAAGTGATCCAAGGTATGACCACGACAAGGTGACCGAGTTGTTGAAGAGTTTCAATGCGCAGGAAGTCAGTGATGTTGAGATCTAGTTGTTGCCGATTGGCAGCAATGCTTTCGAGTTGATTTGAATGTCAGCTAAGGAAAACAAATCGGTAATCGGCAATTGGCAGTTGGCAATCGCACTCGTCGTGTGTGTCTTCGGCGTCTCCTCCTGCCGTCGTGACATGCAGGACCAGCCGAAGATGAAGCCGTTCCGTGGTACGAGTTTCTTTGGCGATGGTCTTTCCGCCCGCCCGCCGGTTGAAGGGACAGTGGCGCGTGGTTATCTCCGTACTGACACGGCTCTGTACACAGGCAAGAAGAACAAGACAGTTACCAGTGTTTCGACTACACCTGCGCCAGTCGCAACAGGACAAGTTGCTGCCGCGCCGAGTGGACAGAACGCATACCCTGATGACGTCGACACCTTCCCTTTTCCAATTACTGAAGAGACTGTGCTCCGTGGACAACAACGCTTCGACATCTTCTGTTCCGTTTGTCACGGCAAGACTGGATACGGCGACGGCATGATTGTTCGTCGTGGGTTTAGACGAGCAGCGTCGTTTCATGACGATCGCTTGCGAACTGCGCCAGTTGGTCACTTCTTCGACGCGATTACAAATGGCTGGGGTGCAATGCCTTCATACGCACCGCAGATACCTGTGCAGGATCGTTGGGCGATCATCGCCTACATCCGTGCGCTTCAGGCCAGTCAGAACATCAAGCCGGCGGCGGCAAGCGCATCACCGACACCTGCTCCGGCTGCAGGAGGACACAGATGATCCAATCATTTAATCCTCCCAATCTGTCGCGTGTGCAAACTCGTGCACTGATCGTTGGTGTTGTGGGTTTCGTCGTGCTCCTGGTCAGTGCGTTCTTTGATCGTAAGCAGTTCTTTCAAGCGTACATCGTAGGTTTTACGTTCTGGAGTGGCATCGCTGTAGGTTCACTTGCGCTGTTAATGCTCCAGCATCTGACTGGCGGCGGCTGGGGCCTGGTGATAAGGCGCATTCTTGAAGCGTCAACGCGAACTCTGCCTCTCGTCGTGCTTTTGTTTATTCCGATCATCATCGGTGCGCATTCGCTTTACGAGTGGACTGATCCAGCAGTACTCGAGGCGAACAAGGTCGTGAGGGGTAAGACGCCCTATTTGAATTTACAGTTCTTTACGATTCGTGCGGCAGTTTTCTTTGGTGTCTGGCTGATCCTCGCTTTCTTTCTAAACAAGTGGTCACTGGAACAGGATCGAACTGGTGATCGGGCTTACGCGAAAAACATGCGAGTGTTGAGCGGGCCAGGAATGGTGCTGCTGATCTTCTCCGTCACCTTCGCGGCTATCGATTGGTTCATGTCGCTTGAACCCGAATGGTCTTCAACGATCTATGGCTTCATCTTTGTTGCTTCATGGAGTTTGAGTGCGCTCGCTTTCACGATAGCGGTGATTGCGAACCTGGCAAAGAGTGAGCCGATGAATCGAATCGTGGCGGCGTTGCATTTTCACGACCTGGGAAAACTGCTACTGGCCCTGGTGATGTTGTGGGCTTACTTCGCGTTCTCGCAGTTTCTGATCATCTGGTCCGGCAATCTTCCGGAAGAGATTCACTGGTACATGACGCGAATGCATGGTGCCTGGGGCGTCATCATTATCACCGTCGCGATACTGCATTTTGGTGCTCCGTTTCTGTTCTTGTTATCGCGAAGTCTGAAACGCAATCCAAGCAAGTTGGTAATCGTCGCCGGTCTGGTGCTGGTAATGCGCGTGATTGATTTGTGGTGGATGCTGATCCCCGCGTTTACTCATGAGCATTTTCCAGTTCGAACAATCTTGTTGTATGTCGTCTCTCCAATTGCAATCGGGGGACTGTGGATCGCGTTCTTTACCTATCAACTGGGCAAGCGAGCGTTGATCCCAATTAACGATCCTCAGTTTGAATCGGTGATGGAGCAGCAACATCAGTCGGGTCACTAAGAAGAGTTATGACTAAACATTCCGGCAACGGTCATCGCACAGAGACACCTGACGTTTCGCACATTCGAAACGAAGAGGTTACTCACGAAACGAGCGACATCAATGTCGGTGGGGTGTTGACGTTTGTGGTTGCTCTTACGCTTTTGACTGCTGGCGTCTATCTCGGAATGCTTTTGATGTTCAAACAGTTTCAGGGGCAGGCGCAGAAGGAGCCTGAGCCCGGCCCAATGGCGCTTAGCCAGTCGGAGCATTTACCTCCTGAGCCAAGACTCCAGGCCGCGCCTGGGTTTGGTGTGACCCTGGCTGACGGAACAAAGGTAGACCTGCAAACCAAAGCGCCGCAGGCTGAGTATCAAACGGTCCTCGAAGAGTGGGACAAGAACCTGAAGGGTGAACTCAAAGATGCTTCGGGAAATCCAGTCAGTCTTCCGATCGATGAAGCAATCAAGAAAGTAGTTTCAGGTGGCGGGCTAACGGCGCGTACGCAGCAGGCCCCAACCAAATTGCAGGACTACGGGATAAGCGCGCCGACAGCAGCAAGCTCAGGACGTGTCACTGAGAAAAGGTAACACCAGGCAAGGTGGATGAAAGTAGTAACCAAATGATTAATAAGCAGAGGAATCTCAGTTTTCGTACGCTAGCAGGCAATCAAAGGCGGACTGCCTTCTGCCTTCTGCTTACTGCCTTCTGTCTTCTGCCTGCGGTTGTTAATGGGCAGCGTCCGCCTGGACCAAGTTCACCGCTGTATGGAGCGCGTCCTGAAGCTGGAAACGTCTCAACCGGTTTGCCGGCTGCGCTTCGCGACGTTGGGATTGAACAAAAGCTTGATCATCAATTGCCGCTGGACCTGGTCTTTCGTGATGAGACCGGGCAATCCGTAAAGCTGGGCCAGTATTTCGGTCAGAAACCTGTGGTGCTCGCGTTTGTTTATTACGACTGTCCGATGCTTTGCACGCAAGTCATGAACGGAATGCTTGAATCTTTTCGCGTTCTCCCGTTTCAGATGGGAAAAGATTATGACGTGGTGACGATCAGTTTTGATCCACGAGAGACGCCGCAGCTGGCAGAGTCGAAAAAGAAAGTTTACGTGGGTTACCTGCCGTCGAAGATGCGGCCAGACGTAAACGCTGGTTGGCATTTTCTAACTGGCGATCCTGACAACATCAAACAAATTACCGAGGCCGTGGGCTTCAAATATCACTACGACGACTCGACCAAGCAGTTTGCTCATGCGAGCGGAATCATGGTCGCGACACCGCAAGGAAAGCTCGCCCGTTACTACTACGGAATTAGTTACCCCGCGCGTGATCTGCGATTAGGGCTGATTGAGTCGGCACAAAACAAGATCGGAACTCCGGTCGATCAGCTACTGCTTTATTGCTATCACTACGATCCAGCGACTGGTAAGTACGGCGCCGCAGTGATGAATATCGTTCGCGCTGGTGGTGTGCTAACGATGGTCGCAATTCTTGGAATGTTTCTGTTGTTACGAAGGCGCAATCCCGCGCAGTTGAAATTGAAGACCGGAGGCGCCGCTAGTTAATGCAGTCCTGGGTTCCATTTGTTCCTGATAGTGCATCCACGATGTCGTGGAAGGTTGACGCCGTCTATTTTTATCTTTCCGGCGTGACACTATTTTTTACGTTGTTGATTTCGGCCATCCTGGTCTTTTTTGTCATTCGTTACCGCCGTCGCACGCCGTACGAGATCCCCCGTCCGATCGCCGGTTCACACAAACTCGAGACGCTTTGGACGGTTATTCCCTTTCTGATATCGATGACGATCTTTGGTTGGGCCGCAAAGGTATATTTCGACCAATCCTCGCCGCCGAAAAACGCGATGGAAGTCTATGTCGTTGGCAAACAGTGGATGTGGAAGATTCAACATTCCACCGGCCAGCGCGAGATAAATGAGCTGCACGTTCCGATTGGTAAGAAGATTAAATTGATCATGACTACCGAAGACGTGATTCATGACTTCTTCGTTCCCGCGTTTCGTGTGAAGTCCGACGTCGTGCCCGGCAAGTACACGACGCTATGGTTTGAAGCGACGAAGACCGGCAAGTTTGATTTTTACTGTGCTGAGTATTGCGGAATGAATCACTCGGGAATGATTGGCTCAGTGGTTGTCATGGAGTCGCGCGAGTTTGATAACTGGTTGAGTGGAAATACAAGCAACACGACTCCTGCAGTTGCAGGTCAACAGCTGTTTCAAACGCTTGGTTGTGTTTCGTGTCACGGAGCGACTGGCGAAGGCGGCCGTGGTCCTGCTTTGAACGGACTTTTTGGTCGTGAAACACAGCTGGTCGGCGGACAGAAAATTACAGCCGACGAGGCATACATTCGAGAATCAATTCTCAATCCGCAGGCTCAGCTGGTCGATGGATTTGGGCCAATCATGCCGACGTTCCAGGGTCAGATTAGCGAAGATCAGTTGGTGCAGTTGCTGGCATACATAAAATCTTTGCAGGCCAATAGCCCGCAACAATCGGCACCTGCAAGCAGTCCAGCGGCTGCGACCAAACCGTCGCCGGCTCCTGCAGCGAAGTAGTTTGTGAGGTGAAAGTAAGTCCCGACCGTTCGGGCGAGTTAGCGTGAAGTCATGAAAGAATTCGAATCATTCGAAGTACCACAGCCGTCTAAGGTCAACTACATCAATGCCCAGTACGGGCTGAAATCGTGGTTGTTGACTAAAGATCACAAGCGCATCGCGCTGCTGTACCTGGGCTCCATCACCTTCTTCTTTTTCATCGGTGGGCTCTACGCAATGATGATCCGCCTGGAGTTGCTGACTCCGCAAGGCGATTTATTACAGTCGACTACCTACAACAAAGTATTCACCCAGCACGGAATCATCATGGTGTTTTTCTTCCTGATTCCGTCGATCCCGGCAACGCTCGGAAATTTCCTTGTGCCGATGATGATCGGGGCAAAGGATCTCGCGTTTCCGCGTATCAATTTGCTGAGTTGGTACATCTACATGGCGGGCGGGCTGATCACGATCTATGCATTGCTTGCCGGTGGTGTCGATACAGGTTGGACCTTCTACACACCATTCAGCACGACGTTCTCGAATTCATATGTAGTTGCGGCTGGCCTGGGAATCTTTGTCAATGGCTTCTCCTCGATCCTGACAGGGCTGAACTTCATCGTTACGATTCATACGATGCGTGCGCCCGGCATGACCTGGTTCCGTCTGCCGCTCTTTATCTGGTCGCACTACGCAACCAGTCTCGTGATGATTCTCGGTACCCCGGTCATTGCCATCACCATCCTGCTACTGGCTTTTGAGCGTGTGGCCCGCGTCGGCATCTTCGATCCGGCTCTTGGTGGCGATCCCATTCTGTTCCAACACTTGTTCTGGTTCTACTCGCATCCGGCTGTCTACATCATGGTTCTCCCGTCGATGGGAGTGGTCAGCGAGTTGATAGCAAACTTCTCGCGCAAGAACATCTTTGGTTACAAGTTTGTCGCGTTCTCGAGTTTGGCAATCGCAGTGTTTGGCTTCCTCGTTTGGGGCCATCACCTGTTTGTGACCAGCCAGTCAGTTTATGCGGGCATGATCTTTTCCTTCCTCAGTTTTGCGGTTGCGATTCCGTCCGCGGTCAAGGTGTTCAACTGGACAGCCACGCTCTACAAGTCGTCGATCTCGTTCGATACGCCAATGCTCTATGCGTTAGGGTTCATTGGACTGTTTACCGTCGGCGGCATGACTGGACTGTTTTTGGCTGCGCTCGCGGTCGACGTTCACTTGAGTGATACCTATTTCGTGGTTGCTCACTTCCACTACATCATGGTGGGCGGCGCGTTGATGGGATATCTCGGAGGACTTCACTACTGGTGGCCGAAGATTAGCGGTCGAATGTATCCGGAAGGCTGGGGCCGATTCAGTGCATTAGTAATCTTTGTCGGATTCAACCTGACATTCCTGCCACAGTTTGTTGCCGGCTTTATGGGAATGCCGCGCAGGTATCACGCATACCCGCCCGAGTTTCAGGTGTTCAATGTGTTGTCGTCGGCCGGAGCCTCGATACTAGGGTTTGGCATGTTGATACCAGCGATCTACTTCGTGTGGTCTATGCGCTATGGAAAAGTTGCGGAAGCGAATCCATGGCACTTGCCCGGTCTCGAGTGGCGTACGCAGTCGCCGCCGTTAACTGAAAACTTCGACACCACGCCGATAGTGACCTGGGAAGCTTATGAGTTTGCTCCGCCATCAGAGACGGAGATTGTTGGAAAGTTTGCCGGAGAATTGGTTTAAGGGCATGACGGTTCGCCACAGATAAGAACAGATTACTCGGATAGAGCCAAAAACGCTGATCTGTTTCATTTGTGCAATCTGTGGCCGTTCTTGAGCAACGACAAACTAAAGTTTATCGGACATTAATCATGAGTCACGCCGCAACAGAAACACACAGTCACCCTGCACTGCAGCACCATTTTGAAAACATGGAGCAGCAGCGCGAGGCTGGAACGCTCGGCATGTGGGTGTTTCTGGTGACCGAAATCATGTTCTTCGGCGGGATGTTTCTGGCCTACACGCTTTACCGTTCAGAGCACGGCGCGGCCTTTGCCAGTGCGAGTAACCACCTCGATATCACACTCGGCGCGGTCAATACCGGGGTCCTGATCCTGAGCAGCTTTACGATGGCAATGGCGGTTTACTTCACGCAGATCGGTAAATCGCGACCTCAGATTTTCAGTCTTATCCTGACGATAATTCTGGGACTGACGTTCCTTGGCATTAAGGCTGTCGAGTATCGTGCGAAATATAACGACAGCCTGATCCCCGGTCATTTGATTCCGTCCCGACCGTTCGGTCCTGCGGTCGCAGAGCACGGTGATGAAGATCCACACAAACTCCACTTGTTACCCGGTGCGACTGTGAAACAAGTAGAGCTCTTCTATTGGATCTACTTCGCGATGACCGGCATGCACGCGTTACACATGATCATCGGCGCGGGTTTGCTGACGTTCCTTCTGATCTTCTCGATCAAAGGTCGGTTCGGGCCGGAGTATCACAGCCCGGTTGAGGTGATCGGGCTTTACTGGCACTTCGTCGACATCGTTTGGATTTTTCTCTTTCCGTTACTGTACTTGTTGGGCCGGCATTTCGAGCACGGATAGACCTGGGTTGGTGCGATGAGTGAACACATAGTTCCAGTTCGAGTTTACATTACGATTTTCCTGGTGCTCTTGGTCGGCACCGCGTTGACAGTCATGGCTGCGTTTCATGACTTTTCCTATCGCTTCGGCAATCACGAACTTCAACTCAACACCGTGATAGCGCTCACAATCGCGGTGACCAAAGCGACGTTCGTCGTGCTCTACTTCATGCACGTTCGCTACAGCTCACGACTCGTCTGGGTGATTGTGGCTTCCGCGTTGTTCTGGATGGGAATAATGTTTGCGCTTACGTTCAGCGACTACTGGACGCGAGGCTGGCTACCCGTTGGTTACTGACGATCTTACTCTCCGCGCTCGAGCGTCATTTCCCTAACTTCAATCAGGTTCTTGCAGGTGGGACAGTTCAGACGAATCGTTGCGTCTGAGGTTTTGATTGGGGCGCCGCAGAATGGACAGTCGCCGCTAACTTCGTTGTGATGAAGCAGGTCACGCATCATAAACAACGGTAGAACGAGACCGGCGATCAGTAGTGGGATTCCGAAGATCAATCCGATGCTGGCGCTTTGGCCAACGGTGAGACTGATTACCAGTCCGCCGATGAACAACAACAAACCTAGTCCGACGGCGAAAGAGAAACTGTAAGCGCTATCAAAAGTACGTCCTGGTTTCACAACTTCCGGTCTATCAGCGTCCATTTCAAAACACCTCCGTGGGAACTGGAAAGGTCTGGGGAAGAACTCAGGGCTAGGGTTTGTTTTTACTCTGCTGGGTTTGTCCTTGTCAACGAAGATGAGGAATTTATGACGCCTCCTTGGAGTGCGGGGGCTCGGCACCGCTTTCATATCGCGAGTTACTGGAGGAGGATGCTTTACCAAAGCGGTGCCGGGCCACGGCACTCCAAGGAGGCACCCCGTCGAAGTTTGTGTTTTAATTGCCGGTCGCTTTTAGCGCCATAGTTCTCAACTGATAATAGAAGGACGATATTTACGCTTTATGTCTACCAATCAAACTGCTTTTGAAGCTTTCTTAAATGAACACGATGAAGAAGCCTGGTCAGCCACACTAACCGCGTTGCTGCGTTCAATCCACGAAGTCGATCGAAACGCTACTCAGATCTGGTTCGCGTTTTACCCGCTTGGTCTCTTTCAAACACTGGCTCACTCTGAAGATCCGGAAAAGCTTTCGCAACAGTTACTCATGCAGGGCAACTTCTATCTCAAAGATCAAATCGACAAGTCACACACTTTCCTCTATGGCCACCGCTATTGGCCGGAATTGAAAGCTGCCGTGCAAAAGCATGCCGCCGATTTTGAGCGAAATGCTTCGTCGTTGTCAGATCAAATAACTGCAGTTGCCGCCGCCGTCGCAAAAAGCTTGAAGGTGGACACATCATTGGTGGTTGGTATTACTGCCGTGGCCTTCATGACGGCTCAACAGGCTGGCAGCGCTGCGTTCAGCACGCCAGGTACCATCAACATCGACAAGAAACATGCTCGCAAATCGCCCGATCAAATTCTGCGCGATCGTGCCAAAGACGACAGCCAGGGTTTGTTTGGTTTTCTCAAGACAATCAACAAGAAGTGGACTGTTGTGCACGACGAGAACGACGACAAAGCCAGGTATGTAATGAACAACATCCAGGACCTTGCGTGGGGAGCCGCTGAAGATCGCTCACGTAACTGGCGCGAACTTGATCCACGACGGGGTGAAGGTCCAATCCCGGTTGAGTGTCGTTCCGCGTCATGTGGTACGTGTTGGGTTGGTGTACTGGGAGGCGCCGAGAAGTTATCCGAAGTGGCCGCGCGTGAAGGAAAGAAGATTAAGGAGATGGGCTACATCGACACCAATGAGACTAAGCCACTGATTCGTCTCGCGTGCCAGGCACAAACGCACGGTGCTGTGTCGATCGTGATTCCACCATGGAACGGCTTCTTTGGGAAATACCTCCGCGCTCAGAAAGCGGCACTTGAGACTCAAGTTGATTCAGGTGTGTCAGCACCGGATGCGATTCCAACCGCAAACGACCAAAGCCACTGATTTGACCCGGACTGAAAAGGTCTCCCCGCTGCTTTACGTGCTTGCTGCGGCAATCCTGTGGAGCACGGGGGGCCTTTTCATTAAGTGGACACAACTGTCTGGCCTTGAGCTTTCGTTTTATCGTTCATTCTTTGCGCTGTTAATAGTTGCCTTCGTCACCAGGCGCGAAGGCTTCGGACTAAACAAAGTATCTGCTGCCGCGTCACTGCTCTACGCTGTTCTCATCATCCTCTTTGTCTTAGCAACGAAGAAGACTACAGCTGCGAACGCGATCTTTCTTCAGTACACCGCTCCCGTTTATCTGCTCATCTTCGAGCCGCTCGTTTACAAGGAAAAGTTCCGGCTGCGCGACTTGATCACGGTTCTCGTGTGCATCGGTGGAATGACTTTGTTTTTTGTCGGCAAGCTACGCCCGGAAGATGTGGTTGGTAATTTTTTGGCACTCGCATCAGGTGTTTGTTTCGCGGCGTATTTTCTGTTGCTTCGACACTCGACAGCTCGTCTTGTGAATCGAGCTTCATCGGCGATTTACGGAAACCTGCTCGTCGTGCTGGTTACTGCGCCATGGGGACTCGCAGCCTTAACAAGCCTGGATCGCCACGACACCCTAAGCGTGATCTATCTTGGTGTAATTCAGATCGGTCTTGCTTACACATTGTTCACCGTAGCAATGGCGCGCGGAGTTAGATCGCTCGATGCCGGAATCATCGGCTACGCCGAGCCTGTGCTAAATCCTATCTGGGTATTCCTGGTGCTTGGTGAGAAGCCTTCTGAGTGGGCTCTACTTGGCGGAGCGATCATCATCGTTGCGGTGATCGTTCACATGTTGATGGACGCGAAGCGAAAGAGGAGTGAAATTGTCCGATAAGCTTTCGCTTGTCGTTGACCCGGCGAAGGACGCCTAAAGCTTATCGGACATCAGTTGAACAGTTGAGAAACCACGAACTCAAATCCCGCTAATACCTTTGACCTCGCTTGATCTTGATCCCGAAGCTCGGTGCTCGGTTGGAAACGCTCTTGTTCGAGCACTCGTACTTCAACCGTTCGCCGATCTTCATCAATCAGCCACAACTCCTTCACTCCGAGCGCAGCATAGGTATCCGACTTTGTATTTCGATCATATATGGCCGAGCCAGGTGAAATAACTTCGACGACCAGATCCGCGGTTGTCCTGTGATTTGGTTGAAGACGTGATTCGGTTTCCGCTGAAACATAAAACAGGTCAGGTTCGAGATACGTGTTCGGGCTTGTCCAGATTGCTGCACGCGGCACGTACATGGTTCCCGTGTCGCCGGACTTAAGGAAGTATTCAGAAAGGAAACGAATTAGTCTGCTGACAGAGTTGTCATGGCGGTACCCAGGAGGGGGTGTCAGATAGAGGACTCCCGCGATTAGTTCGAGCTTTGAATGGTCAGGCGGCTCCGGCAGTTCCCAGAACTCTTCCAGAGTGTAGGTTTTTACTAGAGGCGATGTGTTCACCCAGGCCATTCATTTACTCCGATGAGGAAAAAGCTGGGAGAAGTATAGCTGGTGCGGGGCAGAAAGTAATGAGGGAGTAAGTAAGATCATTTTCCATATATCATTTGACATTTCTCAGTTTTCATTTGGAAAGCGTTATCTAACGACTGGCCCACCAAGTCTGAGCCCCAAAGGCAAAGGGTCGTAAGAGGTCTTTAACAAATGCCATATGGAAAATGATCAGATCATCCACACCGGTCTACTCGCATAATAGCTCGGCGATCGATCCGGATAACGTTTCTTGTATTCGTGATATCGAGCCAGCAGCTTTTGATATCGCTTGTCGGACGAACTGATCTTCCGGTGAGGAATTGCGCGTAGGTGATCTTCGATCTTTGTCATCTTGCGCGGGGAAAATCTCCAGTCGTAGTTACCAAGATCGTAGAGACTCGTCACCCCATAACCTTTGATTCGGCCGGTAAAGTCCACATAAGGATCGAAGTAGCTCCAAACAAGATCCCGAATTGATCGGAAAACCGGTTTCCTGCCGTGCAAACCAATGTCGCGTGACCGCGCAATCGAGCCCCACCGCCCCTTTAACTGGAAAACAAAAAGCACGTGATCGAGGAGATCCTGCGACTCGAGATCAAGCAGCAACGGAGGATAGCCGTGTTGTTCCAAAATTACCGCAGCGCTAACCGCGCCTTCGAGGCAGTGGACTTCGTTGTGCTTGAGCATCTCCCGAAAGGACCGCATGGTGCCGCCGTTTCGCTCCCAGTTGTAAGGCATCTCACTTAAAAATCGTTGGACCTTTGCGGGCGTGTTGAGTCGTTGCACAAAATTCCATTCGCGTTTAGTAAATTGGTTTTTCTCCGGTTTCGACAATTACCACTCCTTGGTGATAGTGCTGCTGGCCAAAAGTTCTGGGGCCGCACTTGCCTGAATTACCTCGTAGATGTCAGACTTACAACTCCCAACAAATAAATTTTGATGTTGGTAATCATTACTTCTTTTTACAAAGTGAGACAGTCTTTCGTTATGAACCAGCAGGCAGCCGTTCCACAGAAGACCCGCTCTGAACAGGAAACCGAAAATGAGGCAAATCGTTTGAAGGCGCAAGTCGAAGCAGCCCTTGCCGCAGTGGCGGTGCGTTCCCCAGGCGAAGATGATTTGCTTGAGCTCGAGTCTGCGGCTGATCGAATTGAACGCGCCGCTCGAGACTTCACTACTGCTTTAAGAGGTCTCGCGCAGGAACGCAAAGCGACCGACGATGAGTCGTAACTTAAACGTTTTCTTACCAAGATTCCTAACTGTCCTTCTTTGATTGGAGACAATCGCATGGCTTCCATCCGCGCTGAACGAGAAACGGAACACCTGGGCCGCAAGAATACGGCATTCGACCTTGAAAGTTACGGCATCAAAGCGCCCGCTCGCGTTTATTGGAATCTCACTTCACCAGAGCTTTACGAAGAGATCGCGCGGCGCAACGAGGGGATCCTTTCGAACTATGGCGCACTGATCGTTGATACGGGCGAGCATACCGGACGCGCCGCCAAGGACAAGGCAATTGTTCGTGAACCAGGTAGTGAAGACAAAGTGTTCTGGGGTGACGTCAACAAGGATTTTCCCCAGGACAAGTTCAATGCTCTTCGGGACCGGATGATGGCGCATGCAACTGGGCGCGACCTGTTTGTGCAGGATACTTATGTTGGCGCTGACGCGAAATATCGTCTACCGATTCGAGTCATCAATGAGCTTGCCTGGCACTCTCTTTTTGCCAGGACCATGTTTATCAGCAACTCGCAGAACGCGGAACCTCATCAGCCAGAGTTCACAATCATTAACTTCCCGAGTTTTCAGGCAGACCCACAACGCGATGGAACTCGCTCACCAACGTTCATCCTGATGGACTTTAGTCAGCGTCTCGTTTTGATCGGCGGTACATCGTACGCCGGCGAAACGAAGAAGAGCGGGTTCACACTGATGAACTACCTATTGCCGCAAAAGGGCGTCATGAGCATGCATTGCTCCGCAAATATAGGAGCAGATGGCGACGTTGCAATCTTCTTTGGACTATCAGGCACGGGCAAGACAACTCTTTCGGCTGACCCGGAGCGTCGGCTAATTGGTGACGATGAACATGGCTGGTCGGACGATGGTGTGTTCAACTTCGAAGGCGGCTGCTACGCGAAAGTGATCAAGTTGTCTGAGGAAGCCGAGCCCGACATCTATCGAACGACAAAGATGTTTGGGACGATTCTCGAAAACGTCGTGTACGATCCGTCAACACGAGTGATTGATCTCGACGATGCGCGGAAGACTGAAAATACTCGTGCTTCCTATCCGCTCACCAGCATCAACAATATCGTCCCCGAAGGTCGGGCCGGCAATCCACGAAACATCATCATGCTTACGGCGGATGCCTTTGGCGTCTTGCCTCCTGTGTCGAGGTTAAGTCCAGAACAAGCTATGTATCACTTCCTTTCCGGTTACACAGCAAAAGTCGCCGGCACTGAGCGTGGAATCAAAGAGCCGGAGGCGACGTTCTCCACCTGCTTTGGTGCGCCATTCATGGTTTTGCATCCGGGTGTCTATGCGGATCTGCTCGGCAAGAAGATGGCGCAACACAATGCGGCGTGCTGGCTGATTAACACCGGATGGAGTGGTGGCCCTTATGGTGTGGGCCAGCGAATGAAAATCTCCTACACGCGCGCCATGATTCGAGCGATTCTCAGCGGTGAACTCGCTACGGTTGAGACGACTCCCGACTCGACGTTTGGCGTTGGTGTTCCAGTTTCGTGTCCTGGCGTCCCTACTGAAGTTTTACAACCACGAAATACGTGGGCTGACAAGGAAGCGTACGACCGCCAGGCTGCTGATCTCGCGCGAAGATTCAACAAGAACTTTGAAAAGTATCAAGCGGGTGTTTCAGAAGCGGTGCGTGCAGTAGCGCCGAAGATGTAGCTTTTTGGAGTGCGGTGGCCTGGCACCGCTTTGGTAAAAACAGTCAATCCAGAACCCTGATGACAAAGCGGTGCCAGGCCACCGCACTCCAAGGAGT
>Ga0163161_10001677_pt1 | contig 16245 bp, 12 predicted proteins | sample S45metaG_FD_129847 | JGI IMG/M metagenome (GOLD analysis project Ga0163161, IMG submission 129847) | Switchgrass rhizosphere microbial communities from Kellogg Biological Station, Michigan, USA - S4-5 metaG | ecosystem: Host-associated > Plants > Roots > Rhizosphere > Soil | place: USA... | reverse complement strand
GGAAAGCAAGACGATCGATCACGCCCCAGAACTCGTGATAGGATCCCGGCCACCCATGGGTCATGATCAAGGGACGCTTCGTCGACCCTTCGCCCTTCACATGGATGAAGTGAACCGACAGCCCGTCAATCTCGGCGGTGAACTGGGGGTAGCGGTTGAGCGAGGCGACCGCCGCCCTCCAGTCATAGTCGTGGACCCAATAATCCCTGAACCGGATCAGGAAGTCCCGATCGCATCCGAGCGACCAGCCCGCTCCCTCCGGGGCAGCGGGCACCACCGCATCGGCCAGACGCTTATGGAGGGCGTCAATCTCCGCCTCGGTCCAGTTCACGCTGAAAGACTCCATGAACTTCCCTCCTCATCAATCCGCACCGCTCAATGTCGTCATGCCCTCCGGCGCGACGACCCCGAGCCACTCGACCTTCTTTCGCGCAAGATGCGCCAGCTCGCCCTTGCTTCAGCGAGCAAGCCTAGAGCGTCTCTTCTGTACCCCAGATCGTCACCGCTTGGCTCGACAGAACCCCCCCGTTGCCGTGCGCCAGGGCCAGTTTTGCGTCCGCGATCTGCCTGCCACCCGCCACTCCGCGCAACTGTGTGACGGCTTCCACCATCGTGAAGAGACCATACATGCCGGGATGGACGCAGGATAGGCCGCCGCCGTTGGTGTTCACCGGCAGCCGACCACCAGGGGCGATCGCCCCGTCAGCGACGAACCGCCCCCCTTCGCCCTTGGGACAAAAGCCGAGATCCTCCAGGAAAAGGATCGTGTTGATGGTGAAGGCATCGTAGAGTTCGACCACGTCGATATCGGCAGGCTTGACGCCGGCTTGAGCAAAGGCGCGTGGAGCGGCGTCGCTGGCGGCTGTCAGCGTGACGTCCTTCAAAGTCGAGATATTGCGGTGCCATGTCGCGTCGGCGGCGCCCAGCAGATAGGCGGGCCTGTTTGGCAAATCCCTCGCGCGATCCGATCGGGTCATCACCACCGCCGCGGCGCCATCCGTCACCAGGCAGCAGTCCCGGACCGTCAGCGGATCGGACACCATGCGCGCATTCATCACATCGTCGATGGACAGTGGGTCGCGCATATAGGCATCGGGATTGAGCTGGGCCCATTTGCGCGCCGCCACAGCCACTTCGGCCAGTTGCTCGCGGGTGGTGCCATATTGATGCATATGCCGCTTGGCTGCCAGAGCGTAGGATGTCGTTGGATTGCGCGGCTTGTAGGGCGCCTCGAACGGAAACGGCGCTCCGCCACTGCGCACCAGGCCGCCGGCACCCGATCGCTGATTGCTGCCGTAGCAGATCAGTACGGCGTTGCAGAGGCCGGCATCCAGCGCCAGCGCCGCCCACATGGCCTGGATCTGAAAGGCTGAACCGCCCGTGCGTGTCGTTTCGACGACGCGCGGCCGGATGCCGAGATATTCCGGTACGCTCATGGCGCTGAAGGGGTCTTCCGGGAGCATCGAAAAGACCGCGTCGATATCCAAGGGTGCAAGCCCGGCATCCGCGATGGCCGCGAACGCGGCCTTGGCGAGTAGCTCGATCGCCGAGTAGCCCGGTTTGGAGTCGATGCCGAAGGTCGCCGCGCCGACGATGGCGGCGCGCCCTCTTGGAAAGCCGGTCATGCCGACGCTCCTTCGACAGGTTGAAAGAGCACGGCCGGGACGCCGTCCACATCGCCGATTTTGGCCTGGAGCGGCATGCCGATGGACAAGGATTCCGGATGGCAATCGATCAGCCGGCTCATCATGCGCACCCCTTCGTTCAGGTCGACGAGCGCAATGATGTAATCGGCCGCCGGCGGCTTGTTGCGGACCACGGTGAACGAATAGAGCGATCCCGCGCCAGACGCCTCGACCCACTCCAGATCGTCCCGGCCGGTAACCGGCTGCGCAACGCGCGGGAAGAAGACCGCCTCGCTGGTCGACGCCGAACGCTGCACCATGAACCGCCCCTCCGCAAGGAAGGCGGCATATTCCGCTTCGGGATGGACGGATTTGATGGGCGTGGTCACGCTCCCTGCCTCATGCCGGATCGATCAATGATAATCATGGGCGACGGCGGGCGCATTGGGATCAATCGCCACGGCAAGGGCATCGACGGCAACGACACCCTCCCCTTCAGGATAGACGAACACCGGGTTGAAATCGATTTGCTCGATCCTGGTCTCCGTACGGGCGAGTTCCGAAACGCGGGAGACGAGCTTGGCGAGCGCATCGATGTCCGCCACCTTCTCACCGCGAACACCCTTGAGGATCGCCGCGGTCTTCAGGCTGAGTATCAGGCGTCTCGCTTCATCGGGGCTGATCGGCGGCGGCGCGAACACCACGTCCTTCAGCACTTCGAGATAGATTCCGCCCGAGCCGATCATCACCAATGGCCCGAAATCGGGATCGCGGATGACGCCGATCACCAGTTCGTGACCCTTGGGCATCATCTTCTGGACGAGTATCCCCTCGATCCTCGCCTCGGGATCATAGGCTTTGGCGTTCGCCATGATCTCGTCGAAAGCGGCCTCGACTTCGCCCTCGCGCACGCCGAGCCTGACGCCGCCCGCCTCGGTCTTGTGCGAGATATCGGGCGACTGGATCTTGAGCACGACCGGAAAGCCCATGGCGCTTGCTTCGCGCGCCGCCGCGTCACGGTCCTTCGCCAGCACCGCGGGCGGAACGGGGATGCCATAGGCGGTAACGAGTGCAGTTGTGTCCGCCTCATCCAGCACGCCGGGCGTCAAGGTCGCCAGCCTAGGCGCGGCAGCAGGCGGGATCGCGCCGCGCCGCTGCCATTCGGCCTGGAAGGCGGCATAGCGGCCGATGCCTTTCAGCGCGGCCGCGCAGCCGGTGTAGCTGTGGAAGCCTTGCCCGCCCAGATCGGCCAGCGCCGCCATATTCTCCGCTATCGGAACGATATGCGACGTGAACAGGATCGGCTTTCTGGCCCGGGCGAAGACGGGGCCTAGGATGTCCGCGAGCTTGGCAATGCGGTTGGGAGCATGAAGGCCGATGTTGACGATGAAAGCGTCCACCTCGTCGCTATCCTGGAGCCGCTCCAGAACATGAACAAGTGGGACGCCGCCCGCCTCGACCGCATTGGCCGTCACGTCCACGGGATTGGCGGTGGAACCGAATTCGGGAATCCATTGCGACAGATCGGCCTGCAACGCCTCGCTCAGGACGGGCACGTCAAGACCGGCGATTCCGCACAGGTCGGCCGCCCAGCCGCCTGCGCCGCCGGACGTCGAGACGATCGCCACCTTGTCGATCGGCACGTGGGGGAAACGCGCCAGCGCCGCCGCCACGGACAGAAGCTCCTCCTGATCGAACACGCGAATGACGCCATACCGTTCGAACACGGCATCATAGGCCGTATCCGCCCCCGTCAGATGCGCGGTGTGGGAGACGGCCGCCCGCTGGCCCGCCTCCGAACGGCCGATCTTCATCATGACGATGGGCACGCCCTTGTCGGCGGCCTTGCTCGCCACCTCGGCGAAGCGGGCCGGCGACTTCAGTCCCTCAATGAACATGATGAGGACGCCGGTTTCGCCCTCGTCGAGAAGATGATCGACGAAATCGAGACTCTCAAGATCGCCCTCATTGCCGGTCGTGACGACTGCGTGAAAATCCAGATTTTCGCGTATGCCGCGCCCGAACAAGGCGAAGCCAAGGCCGCCCGACTGCGAGACGATCGAAACCTTGCGGCCCGGCCGCCTTGGCGGTCGTCCGGCGGCCAGCGCCGCGTCGGCAACCGCAGCGAAAGTCGCGGCGGCTCCGTCGAGCGCTATATAGCCCTCGCAATTGGGGCCCATATAGCGAAGGCCGCTATCGCCGATGGCGTCGGCCAGTTCGTCCATGTCAACGCCGGAGGACAGAATGACCGCCGCCTTCGCACCGGCACTCACCGCTTCGCGCACCACGCCCGGCACCGTCGGGCCTGGCGTGGCGATCATCACGAGATCGGCACCGCCGGGAACCTGCGTCAGATTAGTGTAAGCCGTCTGTCCCTGAATGATCCCGCCCTTGGGATGCACGGGATGGACCGGGCCATCATACGCGCTTGCGAGCGTTATTTTCAAAAGCTTGCCGCGCATCTTGGCCGGATCGTCCGCCGCTCCGACAACGGCGATGCTGCGGGGATTGAAGAAGCTCTGAAGCACCGAGGTTTTTTCCATCTCTAATTCCAGATGGCCTGTTCCGTGCAGCCATCGCCTAAGACAAGCACAGCCGCCATAGCATCACATATGCATTGCCGAGCCGGGCGACGACCCGGGAGTGGCGCAGGGCTGATCGCGGTCCATTCGGTTAAGGCGCACAGCAATGGGGGGGTGGCCTTGGTCGGAATCATCCGACCTGGACCATCATCCGCTATGGAGCCAGTGCGTCACTGCATCGCGTGCTCAGTCGCCCGTGAAGCTGGGCGCGCGCTTGGCCAATATGGCATCGATCGCCTCGGCATGGTCGCGGCTGATGTTGGAGAGGCCCTCATAGGCCATGCCGGCATCCATCATCGACTGCGCAAGCTGGCGCAAAGGCTGATTGATCGCGGTTTTGGTGCCGTAGATCGCATTGCTGGCCGACGAGGCCAGCTTGGCCACCCAACGCTCCGCCACGTCCTGCATGGCTTCGAACGTGGGCGCGGATTCGGCGATAAGGCCCAGCTCAGCCGCTTCCTTGCCCAGGATCGGATCCCCCAGCAGCAGGAACTTGCGCGCCTTCGCATAGCCCATCTGCTGCGGCCAGATCAGCGAGCCGCCATCGCCGGCCACCAGGCCGATATTGACGTGCGGATCGGCGATCTTGGTGTCGTCTGTGGCGACAACGAGGTCACACAGCAGCGGCAGCGTTGCCCCCAGGCCCATGGCCGCGCCATGCAGCTTCGCGACCGTCGGCTTGGGGCAATCGAGAACGGTGTAGACCAGCCGGCGCGAACCCCAGAGATTCCTGAAGAACTCGCCCGGATCGTCGACCTTGCGCTTCATCTGCGCGAAATCGCCGCCGCCGCAGAACACCTTGCCCTCGCCCGCCAGCACGACCACGCGGACGCGATGGTCGAAACTCGCGGCCTGGAAAGCGTCCGAAATCTGCTCGTTCACCGGGTCTGTGATGATGTTGCGCTTCTCGGGATTGTTGAGCGTGATGCGCAGGACGGCGCCGTCTAGCTCAACCTTGATGAGATCGAAGCGCGAATAATCGGTCGTCATGGGGTAATCTCCAAATGAGGGTCAAGCCAGAACCTAAGCAGCCGCCTGATCGGAAAGCGGAGAGGTCAGCGCGCCGAAGCGCCGGGCGTGGAAGGCCGTGTCGCCAAACAGCTGGTTGATGACATTCAGGCGAATATAGTGATGGCCGATGTCCAGCTCCTCCGAGACGCCCATGCCGCCGTGCAACTGCACGGCCTGATAGCCCACGAATTTGGCGGAGCGCCCGACCTGCACTTTAGCGGCCGAAGCCATCCGCCTTCGCTCGATTGCGTCGCCGTCAAGCGACATCGCCGCCACCAGCGCCATCGACTTGGCTGTCTCGGTCTGAATATACATGTCGGCCATGCGGTGCTGGAGCACCTGGAACTTGGCGAGCGGAGCACCGTACTGAATACGGGTGCGGGTATATTCCGCGGTTGCGGGGACCAGATACTCCATAGACCCGATCGCTTCGTTACACACCGCGACCACGCCATGATCGAGCGCAGCCTCGACCAAGGGGACCGCATTGTCTACGGGGCCGATCAGGTTGTCGCTGGAAAGGGCAACATTCTCCAAAACCAGCTCGGCCGCGCCGAATGCGTCGATCGTCCGCAAGGCCCGGCGCGATACTCCCGCCTTGCCTGCATCGACGAGGAACAGGGTCACGCCCTCCCGGTCGCCTACCGCGCCGGCCGTCCGCGCCGCGACGATGAACCGGGTCGCCCGGTCGCCATTGAGAACCACGGGCATGCGGCCGGAAACCGACCAGTCACCCCCGCTGCGCGTCGCGGCGAAGCTGGTGTCCTGCGGACTATGCATCAGGTGCGTACTGCCCGCGGCAAGCGCCAGTTGCGCTTCGCCGGCGATAATGTTCGCGATCGCCGCTTCCCGGGTACCGCCTTCCATGCCGCCGGCCAGAATCCGCCCGCCTATGATCGCGGTATAGAGATAGGGCTGGGTAACCAGATGACGGCCCAGGCGGTTCATGACGACCATCGCATCGACCATGGAGGCGGCAAATCCCCCCTCCTCTTCGGTGAAGGCCGCGCCCATCAGGCCCAGTTCCGCCATTTCGCGCCAAAGCGCAGCCTCGGCGGCGGGATCTTTCAGCAGCTTCTCTCGCGTCGCAAGATCATGCTTGTCGGCGAGGAAGCGATCGACCGTATCGAACAGCATCCGCTGATTGTCGTCGTAGTTGAAATCCATGACCCTACCCCCTCAGACGTTCAGCACGCGCCGAGCGATGATGTTGCGCTGGATTTCCGAACTGCCGCCATAGATCGTCAGCTTGCGCTTGTCGAAAAACTGCTGCGCCATGTGCTCCAGCTCGACCGGCACCACCGGCGGGCCGCCTTCGGGCAGATGGTAGGGATGCACCATGCCTTCGGCCTCGGCCATCTCCATCAACAGCTCGGTCAAGGCCTGCATGATCTCGCCGCCCCGTACCTTGATGACGGACACTTCCGGCCCCGGTGCTTTGCCTGAAAGTTCGTCCGAAAGGACGCGATAGGTCGTGTAGCGCAGCGCCAGCAGGTCGGTCTCCACCTCGGCGACGCGCTGGGCCAGCACGGCATTCTCGCTGCGGGGGCGTCCATCAGGGCCGGTCTCGTTCAGCCGAGCGCGTACTTGGCGGGCGAAGGCCATGTTGACGCCGATCCACGCGCCCATCAGCCGCTCGTTGCCGAGCAGGAACTTGGTGATGTCCCACGCGCCGCCTTCGCGTCCGACCAGGTTGGTGACCGGAACGCGCACATCCTCTATCTGCACTTCGTTGACTGACAATGAGTGGCCGAGCGTGTAGATCGGGCTGATCGTCACGCCGGGCTGCTCCATATCGACCAGCAGGAAGGAGATGCCGGCCTGCTTGGGGCCATCCGTCGATGTCCGGACGAGGCAGAATATCTTGTTCGAGACATGGGCGTAGCTGGTCCAGAGCTTGGTCCCGGTCACGACATAGTCGTCGCCGTCGCGCACCGCGCGCATCTGCAGATTGGCCAAATCGGAGCCGGCCTGCGGCTCCGAAAACCCCTGACACCACCAATCCTCGCTCGATAGGATGCGCGGCAGAAGTTCGGCCTTCTGCTCGGGCGTGCCGAATTCGATGAGGACCGGACCCAGCAGGTCCTGCGACACGTGGTTGAGGCGCGGCGCGCCCGCAAGACCCGATTCCTCTTCCCAGATGAACCGTTCCATCGGGCCCCAGCCCGGGCCGCCATGCTCCCTGGGCCAGAGCGGCACATGCCACCCCTTCTCCTTCAGCAGCGAATGCCAATGGATATGCTCTTCCTTGGAGAGCTTGTCGCCGGCCAGCGTCTTGCGGGCATAGTCTGCCGGCAGATTTTCCGCGAAAAAGGCGCGGATTTCTTCTCGCAACGCTTTCACCTTGTCGTCCAGGACCAAGTCCACGTCCGTAAAACTCCTTGATTGATCGCGTTCTAAAAACCGCGAAATATCGCTGGCCGCTTCTCACGAAAGGCGGCGCGGCCTTCGGCATAGTCCTGAGAAAGGGTGAGTTGGGGCTGCTCGGAGGCTTCGGCTTCAAGCACCGCATCGAGCGAGGCCTTTCCGTCCAGCACACGCTTGGTCGCCGCGAGCGACAGCGGCGCCGTGGCGGCGTAACGCTCGCCTGAGGCCAGGGCATGCTGGAGCGCCGTCCCGGTCGGCACCAATTGATCCACAAGGCCGATGGCCAGGGCTTCTTCGCCATTCACGTCGCGGCATGTCAAAAGGATGTCGCGCGCGCGCGCGGCGCCCACGCGCTGCGGCAAGGTCCAGCACAGACCCGCGTCGGCCATCAGGCCCACCTTGCCGAACGAAGCGCCGAAGCGCGCGCTTTCGGCCGCGACCACATAATCGCAAGCCGCGGCAAGCGAGAAGCCGGCGCCAAAAGCGATACCCTCCACGGCGGCTATCGACGGCTTCGGGCCCGCGTGAAGCAGCTTGGCGATCTGTTGGAGCACCTCCACGTTACGCCGGGTCCGCTGGGGATCGGGCTCAACATCGGGCTTGAGGCGTCCGCCCGAGCAGAAGTGCCCGGCAGCGCCGGTCAGGACGACCAAGCGACAAGCCGCCTCCTCGCTGACATCCCGCAGGTGAGCCAGCAACGCCTCGCGCATCTCCACGGAGCAGGCGTTGCGAAATGCTGGTGCATGAAGCGTCAGGATCGCGGCACCGTCCTTGTCCTCGCGGAAGACCGCGTCATTCATGTCTTGATAAACAGATATCTCGCTTACCCCGCCTATCCCGTTAATCGGTCATCACGCGCTGATGGTTGCCAAGAACATGGCACCCATGCCGTCGGGCGATCAATTATCGAACCTCCGCAGGGTCGTATATCTCGGCTCTGGGCTTAGCATATATGTGCTCCTTCACTGTGTGAATATTGGCTTGCGACTAAGATGCGGTCAGTGCCACCCGGCGGCGCACGATCAAGCGCGCGCCCGTTGACGCGGACGGACTGGCCCATGAAGGATTGTCGAACCGAGATGAACACGCCTCTTTCCCCGATCTCAGCCAACGACGATCATACTCTCGACGCCCTTTTCGCGCCCAGGTCGGTTGCGATCGTCGGAGCATCATCCGACCAGCGGCGATTCGGAGGTCGGCCGATCCAGTATCTGCTGGAAGCAGGCTTTGACGGGCCCATCTATCCGGTCAATCCGATGCGGGACGAAATCCAAGGCCTCAAGGCCTATAAGTCGATCAACGACTTGCCCGGTCCCGTCGATCTTGCCCTGTTGGCCATCGGCGCGGACGTCACCCAGACGACGGTCGAGGACTGCATCGCGCGCGGGGTGAAGGCGGCGATCTGCTACGGCGCAGGCTTTGCCGAAGTGGGCGGAGAAGGCGAGGCGCGCCAGGCGAAGCTCGTCGAGACCGCGCGCGCGGGTGGCCTGCGCCTGCTTGGTCCGAACTGCATGGGCGCGCTGAATACGCGTACCAAATTTTACGGCACGTTCGCGTCCGCCCTGGAGGACGGCGTTCCCGAAGCCGGACGCATTGCCATCGCCAGCCAGTCGGGCGGCTATGGCGGCTATCTCCTTCGCCACCTGTTCCTGCGCGGCCTGGGCGTGTCCCAGTGGGTCACGACCGGCAACGAAGCCGATATCGACGTGGGTGAGGCGCTGCACTGGATGGCCGGCCAGGACGACAATGATGTCCTTATCGCCTATATTGAGGGCCTGCGCTCCCGCGACAGCCTGATCGCCGCCTTGCGCCGGGCGCGCGAGAACAAGAAGCCGGTCGTCGTGATGAAGGTCGGCCGCACGGCGGAGGGCAGCGCCGCCGCCGCCTCGCACACGGCCTCGCTCACGGGTCAGGACAATGTCTATGACGCGCTCTTCGAGCAATATGGCGTCCATCGTGCGCGCACCACCGACGAATTGCTCGATGTCGCCTATGCCTTGTCCCGCCGCTCATTGCCGAAGGGTCCCCGCGTCGGCGTGATCAGCATTTCGGGCGGCGTCGGCGTCCAGATCGCGGACTTCGTGTCCGACGCTGGCCTGGAGATGGGCAAGGTCCCGGCCGAAACGCAGGACAAGCTGCGCGCGCTCGTCCCGCATTGCAGCCCGAATAACCCGATCGACATGACGGGGCTCGTCACCACCAATCACGACATCATGGAAAAGACGCTGGACGCGGTGTTCGAAGCGAACGCCTTCGACGCCACGCTGATTTTCCTGGGCATAACCGGTGCCGCCCCCTCCATGGCGCGTCCTCTCCAGCAGGCGATCGCGAACGCCCATGCCCGCGCGCCCAATCAGCTGGTCTTCGTGTCCGTCACCTGTCCCCCCGAGATGATGCGCGAGTATGACGCAAAAGGCATGTTCGCCTTCGAGGATCCCTCGCGTGCGGTGAGCGCGCTATCCGCGCTGTGGCGGTTCCGCCAGACATTCGACACGCCGGCTCCCGTCTGCATTACCCTGCCCGCTGCCGAGCCGCTCGCGGTGCCAGAAGACGGCAAGCTGAACGAAGCGACCGCCAAGGCGCTGCTCGCAGGCTATGGCATCCGCTCTCCCCGTGAGGGTCTGGCGAGGGATGCCGCTCAGGCCGCGCAGCTGGCCAGCGAAATCGGCTTCCCCGTGGCGGTGAAGGTCGTTTCCCCCGACATCCTGCACAAGACCGAGGTTGGCGGCGTCGCGCTGGGCCTTGCCGACGCGGCCGCTGTAAATGCGGCGGTGGCAAAGATGGCCGACACGATCCCCGGTCGGGTGCCGGACGCGCGTATCGACGGCTATCTCGTGTCGGAAATGGTCAAGGGCGGCGTGGAGTGCATTCTGGGCGTCACGCAGGACGAGGCTTTCGGCCCCGTCGTGACCTTCGGCCTCGGCGGCACTTTGGTCGAGTTGCTCAAGGACACCGTCTGCGCGATCGCGCCCGTCAGCGAGGAACAGGCACGCGCAATGATCGCGAAGGTGCGGACCGCGCCGCTGCTGACGGGCTATCGGGGGGCGCCGCCGCACGATATCGATGCACTCGCCCGCGCGATAGCAGGCGTTTCGACGCTCGCAGCGCAGCATGAAGGCACGATTGCGACGATCGAGATCAATCCGCTCGTGGTGAAGCCCCACGGCGGCGGCGTCATCGCGCTCGATGCGGTGATCGAGACGATCAAGGCACCGATTTGATCGCGCGCAGGCCTGCCGCGTAGCGGCACCGACCTTTCCCAATGTGGCGCTTTCCGGCATGAACCATGAAAAAAGGCCGGGGCAGTTTATGCCCCGGCCTTTGTTAAAGGTTGTTTTGATCGACGGGTCAGGCCGCCAGAGCAGCAGGCCTTTGCTCGAATTCCTGCAGAAATTCCTGCAGGCCTTGCGGGTCGCGCCGTTTGGCGGGATCGTAGAAGGGCGACAAGACCTTCAACAGCTTGGGCACAGCGGAACGCTTGATCCTGGCGACCAGGACTTTCTGCCGTTCAAGCGAAGCCTCCAGCTCTTCGGGCGTCATATTCTCCCGATCCTTCGCCAGAAGGTAGCTGGCGGCCGCCTTGTTGAATGTCCCCAGATGCTTAACCGCATAGATGAAGCCGTACACGCGATAGAAATAACGCGCGATCGGGTTGAGGCCGCTCAGTTCGTGAAACACGTCCGAACAGACCGTACGATGCTCGAATTCCTCGGCAAGATGCCAGCGCCACAAATCCGCGACCGCTTGATCAGCACCGACCAGCAAGTCGCCAAATTGCTCGAACCAGGCTTCGCACGCGCCCGCGCTCATCGACTCGAACCCCTCGCAATAGGCAAGATTGAAGCGCAGGGAGCGGTTCTTCAGCCAGTCATCATATTCCGCCGCGATCTTGTCCTCGAGCGGCTTCAGTCCCTCATAGCCCTGGCTGCGAAAGGTCTTGTTGTAGGCGATATGATGCTTGCAATGCTGCATCTCCTGCTTGCAGAAGATATCGATCTCTTCGATCAGGCGCGTGTTGGCCGGGTTTACTTTCTCCCGCGCGATCCGCATGACCTTGAGCAGGAACGGCTCGACATAGGCCGGGATCAACGACGACGCGTTGTAGCTCTGCGCAAACTCTTTATTCGGCGCCCAATGGGCGCGCACGTTCGAAAAGTCGAACTTTGGAAAGCGAGCCTTCATGATGGCCTCCTTCTCCTAAAAGCGATCCGGCTGCACGATAGCAAAATTACAGACTGTAAGCAATCTCGCTGCGGATCATCGCGATTTAGGCATGCCCAGCGATTTTTCCGCTATGAGACTGCGGTGCACCTCGCTGGTCCCACCATATATCGTCATCGCGATGCCGCGCCGCATCGACACCTCCACGATATCAAGGTCGTGATCGATTCCACGGACCAGGGAAATCGGCGCTGCGGCTTCCACGATGGCCGAACCGTCAAGATAGAGGCATTCCGTCGTGAAAACCTTTGCCATGGGCCCCCAGGAAATTTCGTGGATTCCCTCGACCGTCGCCCACTCCTGGCGGCGGCAAAGCACGTCGGCGACCTCGTCGCGGACTGCGGCGCGGGCCAGGATGCGGCGCACGTCCCGGTCGTCGATGGGGCGCGTGCCATCCTGGCCGGTCTTGCGCGCCCAATCCGCGGCGCGACGGACCATGGCCCTCTGGGCCGCCTGATATCCCGAACCGCCATGCTCAAAGCTGAGGCCCGACGTCATCACCCGCGCGCCGTCGTTCACCTCGCCCAGGCGATAGCGATCAGGCACCCGGACGTCCGTAAAGTAAGTGATGTTGGTCTTTTCATCCTGGAGCGTATGAACGGGATGCAGTTCGATGCCGGGCAGGTCCATCGGCAGGATGAACATGGTGAGCCCTTCATGCTTTTTGCCGCTGGTGTCGGTGCGCGTGAGCATCAGGATGTACCGCGCATTATGGCCGTTGGTCGTGAACATCTTCTGACCGTTCAGCACCCATTCGTCGCCGTCACGCACCGCGCTGAATTTTGCGCCGAAGATATCGGAGCCGGACTGCGGTTCGGAGAAGCCAAGGCATCCCAGCGCGTCACCTGACAGGATCGCTCCGAGAATCTCCGCCTTCGCCTCCGGCTGGCACCAAAGATCGGCCATGCCGGCGACGAACTCCGTCACCGCCGACGGCGTGCGCGTCCAGCCCATGTCTTCCCACATCGGCGTGGCGGCCATCACTTCATATCGACTGAGCTTGGGCTGACCGTCCAGGGCGAAGTCGGGGAAAGCATAACCCGCTTCCGCCATCTTCTTGTGAAAGCCAGCATGATAGCCCGATGTAGAGTGATGGATCTTTGCCCGCACATCGTCCGTCAGGTTCGCCTCGACAAAGGCCCGGACATCGGCCGCATAGGCCTCGGCCCGCTCGCCCCATTCAAAATCGATGGCGACTTCCCCGGCCGGCGGCAGGTCGGCGCTCGCGCCCGCCCAAAGACGATCGGCTATCTGATCCAGCACTGTCCCCGGGTCGCCTGCGATGAGCGCCAGAAACTTGGCTCGCCGGAAGTATATCTGCACGTCATATTCGAGGCTGACGCCGTAGCCGCCGAACGTGCGGACTGCATGCTTGACCGCCTGATCCACCGAATGCGCTGCCCACCAATAGGCCATGGCCGCGCGTGCACCCGCACGCTCGTCGCCGGCCGCGATGGAGGCGATCGCGCGCCAGGCGAGCAGCCGCGCACCATCCATGTTGGTGGCCCCGTCGGCCATAGGGTGGGCGATTGCCTGGAAACTGCCGATCGCCTTTCCATAGGCAAAACGCTCGTTCGAATAAGCCGCAGCCAGTTCCAGCGCCCGCCGGCCCAGCCCTGCGATCGACGCGGCGGTCAGGATGCGCCATTCCTCGATAGCGGCGTCGTAGAGCCTCGTCGCGTCGGCGCCGGATGCCAGAACATGCCGCTCGCCCGCAGCCTCCGCAATGTCGATCATCGATAGCGACATGTTAGCGATATTGCGAACCTGCGCCCCGGCCGCACCAGACAGGGCGATCAGTTTCTCGCCTTCAAGCGCCAGAATAACATGCGCCCGGGAACCGCCCGGTACGACCTGCCGTTGCCCGGGCAGAGCAGGCCTCAGCATCAGCGTCGCGAGCGCGCCGCCTTCGACCGCAGATCGTAGTTCCGCAGGGGCGTCCGCCCGCGCGAGCAGCGCCGAAGCGACGATGGCTTCCACCAGCGGAACCGGCGCCACATATCGTCCGGCCTGCTCAGCCACCAACGCGGCATCCATCAGGGACATGCCGCCATCATCGGGCGCGGTGGCCCGCATGCCAACGATGCCAAGCTCGACCAGCTTGTCCCACAATAGCGCGTCGAACCCGGTCTCTTCCGCTTCACGCAGACGCGCTGATGTCACCTCGTCGGAAAAGAGCCGCGCCACAGTGTCCTGCAAAAGCGTTTCGCTGTCCGTCAGGTGCAGTTGCATATCAGCGTCTTTCCAAAAATATCCGTGAGCGTCGCTATGGCGGAGGAATCCGCCACGACAAGGCGTCGAGGGTAGAATTCAGAAATGCGATCAATCACTGTCCTTTGGGGCACGGGCCCAAGCACTGCCTGTCGGCAGCGCAGCAGATGTGCCCAGCCGTTGATGCCGTTCTTCTTGGCTAGGGCGTAAACCCATATAGCCCCTCCCATATCGCATGCTTGTTAATTGTCGGATACCGCTTCAATCCCGATCGCCTAGCGGCAACTAGGTCGATCAGACCGATATGCCGATACCGGCACCGGATGGCTGATGTGTGATTTCGCTTATGCACCGCATTGAAGCCAGCGATGCCTACATGAAGAAGGATCAAGACATGACCCAGTACGCTCTGGTGACAGGCGCCGCCTCTGGAATGGGCCGAGCGTCCGCAGCCGTGCTTCAGGCTGCCGGCTGGTCGCTCTTGCTGGTCGATCTCGATGCAGGCAAGCTTGAGACAGCAAATGCGGGATTGGCCGGAAAGGGGGCCGTCGACTGGCTCGCGGGCGATTTGACTGACGTCGACTTCGTCTCGCGCCTTTCGGACAAACTTGCCGGGCTCACCGTCTCCGCCGCCGTCCACTGCGCCGGCATTTCGCCCGGCATGGGAAGCCCGAGCCGGATACTTGACGTAAATCTGGCGGCGTCCATCGCGCTTGTGGATAAGCTGGTCAATGTGATCGCGGATGGGGCGTCGGTGGTTTTATTCGCCTCGACCGCAGGCCATATGCTGGGGAGCGTCTTCGACCAGCAGATCGCCGAGGCGGTCGGCGAACGCGATCTTGCGCAGCTGCATGACCTGGCAACCTCGCCCGAAATCGCTTATGCCCTGTCCAAACGCGGGGTACAGTTTCTCGCGCGGAACATGGCGCTGGCGTTCGGGAAGAAGAACGGGCGGATCAATTCAATTTCACCGGGCATCATCGATACGCCGATGTCGCATGCGGAAATGGCGCAGCAACCTTTAATGAAGACGATTGTGGAAAATTCCCCCCTGCCCCGTCTGGCCCAGCCACGCGAGGTCGCGGAAGTAGCGGCGTTCCTATGCAGTCCCGCGGCCAGTTTCGTCACCGGAACCGATATTCTGGTTGATGGAGGCTCGCTGACGACCTTTACGCACAATATCGCGGAGTGAATGAGGTCGTGCCCTGTCTCGCGCGAGCGGGCAAGGAACCGCCTCTGGGATTACATGGCCCCCGATACCATTCGTTGCGGGACCGTAGTTCAGTGCCTTATGCGATAGCCCGCTTGCGCATTTTTCTCGATCGGAGGCGTCATGCCTGACCGCTTCGCTCCAAAAATCCATGCATTCCATATCCGCCCTGGCGAACCGGGTATTCGGCGCAACCAGTTGATCGCTCCTCGCTCCGGTCAGGTCCGCGCGGATGTGGAGGACGAGTTCCACCATTTCTGGGTCGAACTGGAGCACGATGGCGAATATGTTCTCGCGATCCGCACGAAAGCTGTTCGCCAGCCCTGGACGACCTGCGGCGCGGCGGGGACTTTCCTTGGCGCGCGTTTTACCGGTAAGCGGCTGTCCGAACTGGCCAGTCTCGACAGCCCGCTCGTCCATTGCACCCATCAATATGATCTGGCTTTGCTGGCTGCGGCCCATGCGCTCGATGAACATCCTACGCTCTACAGCAGTTACGCCAGCGACAGGCGCGATCCGGTGCAACATGCCGAACTCTATCAGAACGGCGAGCTCGCCCTGTCCTGGGACGTGGCGCAAAGCGAGATTCAGTCGGCGGGGATTGGTCAGGGGCAATCGCTTCGCGAGCTGAAACAGTGGGAGGGCCAACTCACGCCCCGGGAAAGGGAGATGGCGCACGTTCTACGCCGTACCATCTTCATTTCCGGTGGCCGGGGCTATGATTATGACAGCATGCCGACGGCCGACAAGGTGTTGAGCTCGGTGGGAGCATGCTTCACCTTTCAGCCCGATCGCGCGCCGCACGCCCGCTACACGCATGATCGCCACAATTTCGATGACGGCAGCGTACCGCTTGCCGAACGCATCGAAGCGGTAAGACGGGAAGTCGACCGGACTAGGGCGTAAACCCATAAATGACGCGTTCGAGGCGTCAAAATGGCGAACATATCGGGCCGAAATGCGCGCCGCGAAGGTTATACACCTTTGCAAGCGCATTTCGGTTCGAGATGGAAGCCAT
>Ga0163161_10001676_pt1 | contig 16247 bp, 16 predicted proteins | sample S45metaG_FD_129847 | JGI IMG/M metagenome (GOLD analysis project Ga0163161, IMG submission 129847) | Switchgrass rhizosphere microbial communities from Kellogg Biological Station, Michigan, USA - S4-5 metaG | ecosystem: Host-associated > Plants > Roots > Rhizosphere > Soil | place: USA... | reverse complement strand
TCATCGTTGGAGAACGAGGTCAGCTTGCGGCCCTGGATGAGCGGGCTGCCGTCTGCCTGCTTGCCCCCCAGGAAAGCCGCTGGACCGTGGCACACCGCCGCGACGATCTTGCCGCCATTCCATGCACGCTCGATCGCACGCTTCACGTCAGGATCGCTGGCGATATCGACCATTGGGCCAAGACCGCCGGGGAAGAAGATGGCGTCGTAGTCCAGGACATCCACTTCCGACAGCCGACGGCTGTTGGCCATGCGGCGGATCGCGGCGCTGTTGCGGAAGGCCAGTTGCGCAGGGTCGGTTTCGTCATAGCCGTCTTCCGGCGGATTGCCCCCCAGGGGCGAGGCGTACTCGACGGCCACGCCGGCTTCGGCGAACACCTCGTAGGGGTGGGCGACTTCCGGGAAGAAGTAGCCGGTGGGGCGATTGTTCGGGCCGATTTCGGCGGTGTTGGTCAGGATGAAAAGGACGTGTTTGATGCTCATGGATAAAACTCCTACAAGGTTAAGAACGCGGTTTCGAGTTGCGAATTCAGGCGGCGGTTGCCGCACGGACGAGTGGAGCAGGGCGGCGGATCAGGGTGAGGCCGAACAGCACCAGCCCTGTCAGGGTCATGGCAAAGCCGGCCCAGCCCGCCGACAGCAGGCCGTAACCCGCATCGATCGAGGCGCTGCCGCCCCAGGCGCCGATGGCATTACCCAGGTTGCAGGCGGCCAGGGTCATGGCACCCATCAGCGACGGCGCTTGAGGGGCCAGTCGGGTCAGGCGAACTTGCAAAGTCGGAAGCGAAGCCATCAGGCCGCTACCGAGGACAAACAGGGCAGGGAACAACACCCAGGGCGATTGGCCGGTGGTGGCGATGAGCGCCAACATCGCCAGTGCCACGCCGAAGCCCAGCACGATGCCGCGCATCGGGTAACGGTCCGCCATGGGGCCGCCGACGCTGTTGCCGGCGGTCATGCCCAGGCCAAAGATCGCCAGGGCCACGGGGATCATGCTCGGCGACAGGTGTGCGGCGTCGGTGACGATGGGGCCGATGAAGGTGTACACCGCGAACAGGCTGGCAATACCGGCAGTCGCCACCGCCATCACACCCCAGACACTGACTTTGCGCAGGGCCGACAGCTCCTGAATGATCGGCGTGCCGTTCAGTGCCTCGCTGCGTGGCAACCATTGGCGAATGGCAAGCAGCGCCAGGCCCGAGAGTACGGCCACCGCCAGATAGGTTTCGCGCCAACCCAGGTGTTGCCCGAGAAAGGTCGCCAGCGGCGAGCCGATGATCGTGGCGATGGTCAGTCCGGTCATGACGATGGCGAACGCCTTGCCTTCCTGGCCGGGACCCATGATCCAGGCCGCGACCATGGCGCCGGCACCGAAATAGGCGCCCTGAGGCAGGCCACTGAGAAAGCGCGCGGCCATCAGCAGATTGAGGTCGGTGGCGATCGCCGACAGCACGTTGCCGACGACAAACAGCGCCATCAACGCCAGCAACAGTGTGCGTCGGTTGAGCCGGGCCGCCGCCAGGGTCACCGCCGGTGCACCGATGACCACGCCCAGGGCGTAGGCGGTGATGGCGTTGGTGGCCTGGGGCACATCGAGGCCAAGGCTGGCGGAAAACAGCTGGATAATGCCCATGCTGGCGAATTCCGACGTGCCGATGCAGAAGCTGCCCAGGGCCAGGGCAAACAGCGCCAGGGCGCGAGCCAGCTTGTTCGAGGGTGGGGTGCCTGTCATCTGAATCACCTTGAGTTGAGTTGAGCCGTTGCAGTGGGTTGCCGGTTCCGGCAGCACCTTCTGGATGGGCCCAACTATGATTCAGGGTGAGATATTCAAGAAATTTACTTACTTGATGTTAGATATTCATCAGGCATTATGTCTTCTGAATCCTGCGATCCAGACGGTGGCAATCCATGCGCTTCGATCTCAACCTCCTGCCGGTGTTCATCGCGCTGATGGAAGAGCGCAGCGTTACCCGTGCCGCGCTGCGCCTGGGGATCACCCAGCCGGCGCTGTCGAACGCCCTCAACCGGCTGCGCGATACCCTGCAAGACCCGCTGTTCATCCGCGAGCGCTATGGCATCAAGCCGACGCAGTTTGCCGAAGAGATCGCCCCGGTGATCGTCGAGAGCCTGGGCAGACTCGATGAGGTGCTGGTCGGCCGGCAGCATTTCGATCCCGCGACCGCGACCCGCCAGCTCAACATCGCGGTCAATACCTACGTAGAAGTCGTGCTGGTGCCCGGCATCGTCGCCCGGCTGCGGGCGCAGGCGCCGGGCATAAAGATGTCGCTGGCGCCCTACGGCAATGACCTGGCGGAAACCGGAGTGATTTCCGGCACCACGGACATGGTGTTGGGCCGCATCGTTGAACCGCCCGACAACCTGATCATCCAGCATTTGATGGATGACAGCCTGGCGTGCGTGGTGCGCGCCGACCATCCGGACATCGGCGACAGCCTGTCGCGCGAGCAATACGAGGCGCTGCGCCATGTCAACATCCAGCCACCGGGGCGCCTGCGGGCCGGGCTGTTCCAGGCGCTGGACCGGCAAGGCCTGCGGCGCGAACTGGCGATTTCGGTGACGCATTTTCTGGCGGTGCCGGAGATCATCGCGGTCACCGATTACTGCGCGACCCTGCCTCGGCACATCTGCAAGCAAATCGCCAGGGACCCGCGCCTGAAGGTCGTGGAAGCGCCTGTCGATCTGGGGACCTTCCCGGTGCAGATCGCCTGGCATGTGCGTTATCGCAACGATCCGGCGCACAAGTGGTTCCGCCAGTTGCTGGTGGAGACCGCAGCGCAGTTGTCCGCGGCGGACTGAGGTTCAATCGCTGGAGTCGAACATCGCCAGCCGTTGCAGCATCCAGTTGAGCAACTCCTGGGCCGGGGCGGTCAAGGCTCGCCCTGACTTGACCAGCAGCTTGGCCTCGACGCCTTGAAACAACGGGTGATCCACGGTCACCGCCGCCAGGCTGCCTTGGGCAATCTCCCGGTAGGCGGCGAACTCGCCGAGCAACGAGGCGAAATCCCCGGAGGCCACCAGGCGTTTGAGGGCCGCCAGCGAGTTGCTGACCAGCGCCGGGTGGATCTCGATCTTCTCGGCGTATTCGAGCATTTTGATCGCGTGACCGATGCCGAAGGTGGTCGGTGTCAGCACCAGCTGGCAGGCCAGCACATCCTCCACCGTGGCGACGCCGCCCCTCAATGCCAAGGGGTGATCCGGTCGCACCAGCAGCATCACCGGCTGTGAAGAGGTGGCGCAGAAATCGATGTGCGCGTGGGGCGGGGGGTTGTAGGCCAGGCCAATGTGCGCGCGGTTTTCCGCCACTTCATTCAGCACATCGTCGACGGGCAGGATGTCCAGCGTGACATCGAGTTTGGGGTACTGCTTGCAGAACGGTGCCAGCACGTTGTCGACCAGGGCATCGACATAACCTTCGCTGATCACCACGCGCACATGCCCCTGTTGCAGGCCCTTGATGGCTTGCAGTTGATCTTCGAGTCGCTCCTGGTGCGATCGATATCCACGCCAGAATTCCAGCAGATGCGCCGCCGCCTCGGTCGGCTGCACGCCCCGTGCCTGACGTTCAAACAGCTTCGCCCCCAGTTCCTCTTCCAGAAGCTTGATTTGCCGGGTGATCACCGAAGGCGAGGTGTTGATGCTGTCCGCCGCGCCACGAATGGAACCGTGGACCAGCACCTCGTGAAAGTACCGCAGCCGTTGTTGATTGATCTCGCGCATGGGTTTGTCCCTCCGGGCTCAAGTGTTGCTCATGGAGCAACGATACGCGAACTTAGTTGCTCTTGCTGGCTTGAAGGGGCCGGAGCAACATTCATCCCACGACCTCTGTGAACAACAATAATTGGAGACGCGCATGGCAACCTTCACTCCCGCTGCAAGAAGAGAGGCGCTGGCGGTCCTCTATCGCAAGCTGAACTGGCGTCTGCTGCCGCTGTTGTTCATTTGCTACGTCTTCGCCTATCTGGACCGCATCAACGTCGGCTTCGCCAAACTGCAAATGCAAAGTGACTTGGGACTGTCCGACGCGGCCTATGGCGCCGGCGCCGGCATCTTCTTCCTCGGCTATGTGCTGTTTGAATTGCCGAGCAACCTGATGCTGCCGAAGGTGGGTGCGCGCAAGACCTTCAGCCGCATCCTGGTGTTATGGGGCATCACCTCGGCGTGCATGCTGTTCGTGCGTGACGTGCCGACCTTTTATGTGATGCGTTTCCTGCTGGGGGTATTCGAGGCCGGTTTTGCGCCGGGCATGATCTATTACCTGTCCTGCTGGTACGGCCCGACGCGGATGGCGCGGGCCATCGCCATCGTGTTCATCGCCGGGCCCATCGGCGGCATCATCGGTGCGCCACTGTCGGCCTGGCTGATGACCACGCTGGCCGGTGTCGGCGGCATGGCGGGGTGGCAGTGGATGTTTCTGATCGAAGGGTTGCCTTGCGTGTTGCTCGGCATTCTTACGTACTGCGTGTTGGTCAATCGGCCGGCGGAGGCCCGTTGGCTGAGCACTGAAGAAAAGCAATTGCTGGCGTCGGAACTTGGCACCTCGCAAGGGCAGGCGCATTCTTTCAAGGCCGTGCTGCGCGACCCGAAAACCTATGTGCTGGCATCGGCCTACTTCTGCATCATTTTTTCGATCTATGCCATGAGCTTCTGGCTTCCGGCGATCCTCAAGGACCAGGGCGTAAGTGACACCCGGCAGCTGGGCTGGTTTGCCGCGATACCCTATATCGGCGCCGCCATTGGCATGTACTTTATCGGGCGCCGCTCCGACCGCCTGGGCGAACGACGCTACCACTGTGCCGTACCGGCGGGCATCGGCGCCTTGCTGTTGCTGATGTTTCCCTTCGCCGCAGGGCATGTGATCCCGTCGCTGATGGTGTTGTCGTTGGCCACCGCTGCGATGTTCATGGCCTACACCGTGTTCTGGACCATGCCATCGGAGCACATCAAGGGCGATGCGGCCGCCGGCGGTATTGCCTTCATCAACACCATTGGCCTGTCCGGTGGATTCTGGGGGCCGGCGGTGATTGGTTGGGCCAAGACGGCCACCGGCACCATGAACCTGGGCGTCGTCGCTGTCGGCTGTGCCGCGCTGTGTGCGACGCTGATCGTGATCTTCAACAAGTCTTCAGCGAGTCAACTGTCTGTTCCTGAATTGAGCGCTGGCTGATTGGCCAACGCTCGACTAAACATCCATGCAACCCTTGAAAGAGAGAACTCCCATGCTGCTATACATGTCCACCTGGGCCGAAATCGAACAGTTTCTTCAGCGCAGCCGCACCATCGTGATTCCCATCGGCTCCAATGAGCAACACGGCCCCACCGGGCTGCTGGGCACCGACTGGATGTGCCCGGAAATCATCGCGCGCCAGGCCCAGGAAGACGCCGATATCCTCATTGCGCCTACGTTCAATATCGGCATGGCACAGCACCACCTCGGCTTCCCGGGCACCATTTCCCTGCGTCCTTCGACCTTCATGGCGGCGATCGGCGACTGGGTGCGTTCGCTGGCGGCCCACGGCTTCGAGAAGATCCTGTTCCTCAACGGTCACGGCGGTAACGTGGCGTCGATCGAAGCGGCCTTCTCGGAAATCTACGCCGAAGCCAGTTTCGCCCGCCGCCCGGCCGGCTTTGCCTTGAAGCTGTGCAACTGGTGGGATCTGGAAGGCGTGAACGAGCTGGCCAAACAGCAGTTCCCCACCGGCCATGGGGTGCATGCCACACCGTCGGAAATCGCCATCACCCAATGGGCCTACCCGGATTCGATCAAGACCGCCGACTACTCGCCGCAGATCGCCAACTGGGGGCCGATCCGTGAAGCGGCCGACTTCCGCGCCCGCCACCCGGACGGCCGCATGGGTTCCGATCCGGCCCTGGCCACCCCGGAAAAAGGCCGTGAACTGGTGATGCTCGCGGCACAGGGGCTGGTGCAGGAAGTGGCGGCGTTCAGTCGGGAAGCGAAATAGCTGACGCGGTAATACCGCTCAGTTAGGCGAACACATACCTGTGGCGAGGGGGTTTACCCCCGTTGGGCCGCGAAGCGGCCCCAAAAAGATGGGACTGCTGCGCAGTCCAACGGGGGTAACCCCCCTCGCCACAGGATGTTCATCATTCAGCAGGCCGGATGGGGTCATCAGCGAGTGGCTGCTCCACATCCGGCCGGTACAGCTGCGGCGGTAATTCACCAATGCCTTTCAAACGGGCTTCGAGAAACTCGCGCAGCACCCGAACCTTGGTGGAATAGCGCCGATTGGGCAGATAGGCCATGTAGATCTGTTTGCCGGTCAGCGAGTTAACGAATCGATAGTCGGGCAGCACGATTTGCAATTGGCCGCTCAGGAGCAGATCGCGCACCAGCCAGATTTCGAACTCGGCGATACCCAGCCCCCCACAGACCGCTTCAAGCAGCAGCTCTGAATTGTCCGACTGCAGATTGCCTTTGGGGAAAATCGAATGCTTGTCCTCGCCCTTGGTGAAATACCAATGGGGGTCGGCGTCGGGGTGCAGATAGATCAGGCAATTGTGCCCGCTCAGTTCGGCCGGTGTGCCGGGATGCCCGCAACGCGCCAGATATTCGGGGGTGGCGCAGAGCAGTGAATCGTTGCGACTGATCGGGTAGGCGATCAGGTTCTCCAGATGATTTTCCCCCTCATGGATATCCAGATCGAAGCCGCCGACAATCATGTCGTTGTGGTTGTCGGTCAGCCGCAGGTCCATCTGGATTCCCGGGTACATCTGTAGAAAAGGTGCGATCAATGGCGCCAGAAAGCGCCTGCCGAACGCAACGGGCGATACCAGTTTCAGCGGTCCGCTGGGAGCAAGGTTCAGATCGCTGACGACACGCAAGGTGTCGTCCAGATCCGCGATCATCGACAACGCCCGTGCGTGATAGATCTGGCCCGCTTCGGTCAGCGCGACGATGTGCGTGGTGCGATGCAGCAGGGTCGTGTTCAGCGATTTTTCCAGGGCCGAAATCATGCGGGTCAAGGTGGAAGGGGAGACGTGCATCTCTCGGGCCGCCGCGGAAAAGGTGCCCAGTTCCACCACTTTGACCAGTGCCCTCATGACCCCCAGGTGATCGATACGTGCGGTTTCAGACGTCATGTTTGAAGTGATTGCCTTTGCGTCGGTTGCAAAACCGAATTCTGTTTCGGAATATTCCATCAGTATTTGCTGGAATATAGACTCATTTTCGATCGAAGTGCGCACGTCGTTTCACCACAACCGACTATGTATTGGCCCTGGAGCTGCGTTGATATCCGGGGCAATCTTTGGAATATCGAGATCACCATGGACTTTCCCGCACACGTTCCACTGGCCATTGCTACCCGAAACGAACATGTGGAGCGCATCCACTGGGGTTCGGTGGCCGTGGTCGACAATCACGGATCCTTGCTGGCGTATGCCGGCGATCCCGCTGCCATGATGTTTTCCCGTTCCACCCTCAAACCCTTTCAGGCCATTCCGTTCGTTCGGGATGGTGGCGTGGAGCACTTTGGTTTCTCCGACGATCAAGTCGCCCTGATGTGTGCCAGTCACTCCGGGGAAACCTCCCACGTGGATGCCGTGAGCAGCATGCTGTCGAAGATCGACCATACCTGCACCGATCTGGGGTGTGGCTGCCACCTGCCGGACATCTACGGCCTGGACAACCTGCCGCCCGCCGGCTTTCGCTACGATCAACGCCATCACAACTGCTCCGGCAAACACAGCGGCTTTCTCGCCTATTGCCGCCTGCATGGTTTATCCAGTGAGACCTACCTGTCCCCCGATCACGCCTTGCAGCGCGACATTGAGCGAGTCGTCGCGTCGCTGAGCGGTGTACCGCAAAACCACCTCTGGACCGGAACCGACGGCTGTAATGCGCCGAACCTGGGCATGCCGTTGTCGCGCCTGGCGTTGTTGTGGGCGCGCCTGGCCAGCGGTGATGGCGGCGGCGATGGCAGTTTCGATCCGATCCTCAAACGTCTGTTCGATGCCATGCGCAGCCATCCGCAAATGGTCTCGGGAACCGGTCGCGCCGACTTGGGCATCACCCTGGCCTCCAATGGCGACTGGGTTGCGAAAACCGGTGCCGATGGTCTGCAGACGGTGGGTATCCGCAGCCGTGGCCTGGGCGTGGCAGTCAAGATCAGCGACGGCGATTTCCCCAGCGTGTTTGCCGTGACCATTGCCGTCCTCAAGCAACTGGGCGTGCTGGAGCAGGACAGTGACAGTGCGCTGTTGGCCCCCTGGGCCGATCCGGTGATCCGAAGTTACAACGGTGCGCGCGCCGGGCAATTGAAAGCCACGGTGCAATTGAAGTTCGTCTAGTTCAAAGTGCCTGCCGGCGCACATCAGACTTTAGGGCAGATTGGAAACCATGCTATCGACTCACTCGCAAAACCAGCAGATCCCCGCCATCTCGCTGCGTGCCGTCAACAAGTTCTTCGCCAGTCAGCAGGTGCTGTTTGACGTCGATCTGGAGGTTGCGCCCGGTGAAGTGGTGGTGATCATCGGCCCGTCCGGCTCCGGAAAATCGACACTGTGCCGTTGCATCAACCGCCTGGAAACCATCACCAGTGGCGAAATTTTCCTGCACGGCGAACGTTTGCCGGAAGAGGGCGGGGCCCTGGCCAAGATGCGCGCCAAGGTCGGGATGGTTTTCCAGAGCTTCAACCTGTTTTCCCATCGCACCGCCTTGCAGAACGTTGCCATGGGGCCGCGAAAAGTTCTCGGCATGCGTGGCGCGGACGCCGACGCGTGGGCCATGCAATTGCTCGATCAGGTCGGCCTGGGGCACAAGGGCAAATCCTATCCGGCTGAACTGTCGGGTGGTCAACAACAGCGTGTCGCGCTCGCCCGTTCATTGGCGATGAAGCCCAGCGTGATGCTGTTCGATGAGCCGACCTCGGCCCTCGATCCGGAAATGGTCAACGAGGTGCTCAAGGTCATGGTCGACCTGGCCCGCACCGGCATGACCATGGTGGTGGTCACCCATGAAATGGGCTTTGCGCGTTCCGCCGCCGACCGGATCATTTTCATGGACGCCGGGCGGATCGTCGAAAGCGCCCCCCCGGAAACCTTCTTCAGCGCGCCTCGCTCGGAGCGCGCCCGGGAGTTTCTGTCCAAGGTCCTGGCACACTGATTCACTCAACCGAAATCACAATAAAAAGAGAGAAAAACCATGCGTTCAAATCGAATCGTTTCCTTCGGCGTCTCCCTCCTGGCTTCCTGCATTTTCGCCTCGTTCGCATCGGCCTCTACCGTTGAGCAATTCCCCGCCGATTCGACCATGGCCAAAATCCAGAAGCGCGGCAAGTTGGTGGTGGGCAGCTCGCTCAATACCCTGATGTTCTCGTCTCGCAACCCCATGACCGGCGACGTCGAGGGTTTCGAGGCGGATCTGGCGCGGATGCTGGCGAAGAAACTGACCGGTTCCGAAGACAATATCGAATGGGTCAGCACCACCCCGGAGAACCGCATTCCGCTGGTGGAAAACAAGCGTGTCGACATGGTCATCGCCACCATGACGGTGACCGATGAGCGCAAAAAGGTCATCGGCTTCGCCGGCCCTTACTACCTCGCCGGGCAGGATTCGCTGGTCCGCGCGGACGATCAATCGATCAAGAAAACCGCCGACCTGGATGGCAAGACCGTCTGCGTGCTGAGCGGTACCACCGTGGAACGCAACCTCAAGCCGTTGGCGCCGACGGCCAAAATCGTCACCTTCAGCGATGCCTCGGCGTGCGTCGAGGGGTTGATCGACAAACGCTTCGACGCCTATGTCGACGACGGTGCCACCCTGGTCGGCGAAGCCATGCGCCAGCCCGGAAAAATGCGTGTGGTCGGGGCGCCGTTCACCGAAGAGCCCTACGGGATTGCCGTCATCAAGGAAGACACCACCTGGCGTGACTGGCTCAACAACCAGCTGAGCGCCTCCATTGCCAATGGCCAGTGGAAGGAAATGTACGGCAAGGACCTGCAAGAGGGACTGGGCGCGCCACAGGTGCCGGTGATCGAACAATAAGCACCGGCTGAGGCGAACCTGATGTCTTATATCGAACGCTTTCTGGGGGGCATTGGGGTCAGCATACAGCTGACCCTGCTGTCTTTCGCCATTGCGATCGTTCTCGGACTGCTGCTGGCAATCATGAGGGTGAGCCCATGGCCACCCTTTCGCTGGTTTGCCAGCAGCTACGTAGAACTGATGCGGATGATGCCGCTGCTGGCGCTGTTGCTGCTGTTCACCTTCGGCTTGCCGAAGCTGGGCTTCATGTACTCGCTGTTCACCTCCACCGTGCTGGTCCTCGGGCTGTATAGCGCGGCGTGGATCTGTGAGGTGGTGCGGGCCGGGATCAATACCGTGCCCATCGGGCAGGTCGAAGCGGCGCGCAGCATTGGCATGCGTTTCGACCAGATCCTGGGCGAAGTGGTCTTGCCCCAGGCCGTGCAGTCGGTGATCGCGCCGCTGGGCAATCTGTTCATCATTCAGATCAAGGCATCAGCCATCGGCGCCGCGATCGGGGTGGCGGATATCACCTACACCGCGCAGAAAATCAACTTCGATACTGCCCTGGCAGTGCCGACCTTCCTCGGCGCCATGGCGGCCTATTTCCTGCTGACCCTGCCGGCGGGTCTGTTTTTCCGCTTCCTGGAGCAAAAAATGGCGGTGGTGCGATGAACGCCGTTAACCTGCTTTACGAACCACCGGGGCCGCTTGCCAGGCGACGCAACCGGCTCATCTCGATCATTGGCGTGGTGCTGCTGTTCTGTCTGGCGTATGCGGTGGGGCATCGTCTGGATGAGAGCGGACAGTTCGATGCCCATCGCTGGAAGATCTTCCTGCACCCGGGCACCCTCAAGTTCCTGTTCGATGGGCTGGTGGCCACCCTGTTGGCGGCGGTGATCAGCACGGTGCTGGCTTTCAGCCTGGCCGTACCCTTGGCACTGGCGCGTTTGTCGGACCGGCTCTGGTTGAGCACGCTGGCGGCGAGCTATATCGGTTGCTTCCGGGCGGTCCCGCTGCTGTTGCTGATTCTGTTTACCGTGATCCTGCTGCCTTCGATCGGCTTGCACTGGTCGGCCCTGGGTTACCTGATCTTCGGCATGGTGCTGCACCACAGCGCGATGACCGCGGAGATCGTCCGTGCAGGCATCCTCTCGCTGGGGCGCGGACAGCGCGAAGCAGCGCTGTCGATCGGCATGCGCGAACACCAGGCGATGATCTGGATCGTCCTGCCGCAGGCGCTGAAACTGATGTTGCCGGCCTTGGTCAGTGCCATTCTGGCGATCGTGCAGGACACCTCGCTGGGGTACATCATTCCGTATGAAGAGCTGCTGCGACGGTCCCAGCAGATATCCAGCTTCGCACCGCAATCTCTGCTGCAGTCGGCGTTCATCGTCACGGTCATGTACGGATTCGTCAGCGCACTGCTGCTGGCACTGCGGCGCTGGATCGAGCGGCGGCAGGCCTATACTTCCCGGGCGGTGGTTGCAGAGCGGAGCGCTGAAGCCAATCCGATCGAAGCGCTGGGTGGCGTTCCCGGCTTGCCAGGGCGCAAGCAGTAACGCTCCCACAGTTGATATGTGCTGAACACATACCTGTGTCTGGCTACGGAACCCTGTGGCGAGCGAGCGTGCTCGCGCCGGGCTGCGAAGCGGCCCTGACATCAGGCGATGCGGTTTGGGCAGGCATACCGCGTTGGAAGGATTTGCGACTGCTGCGCAGCCGAGCGGGAGCAAGCTCCCTCGCCACAAAGGGTTCTTCGTGGGCATCGCGAATGTTCGTTGAAAGAGGAGACGCGCCATGGACCGATTCACCGGCGGTTGCCTGTGCGGCGATGTGCGGATCGTGGCAACCGGTCGGCCCTATCGGGTCGGCCTGTGCCACTGCCTGGACTGCCGCAAATACCATGGCGCGCTGTTCCATGCGTCGGCGATTTTCCCCCAGGACGCGGTGACCATCGAGGGCGAAACACGGGACTACGCCGGGCGGTGTTTTTGCCCTCGGTGTGGGTCTTCAGTGTTCAATCGCACCGACGATGAGATTGAAGTGAACCTGGGTGCGCTCGATGCCCCGGACCAACTTCAGCCCACCTATGAAAGCTGGACGGTGCGTCGTGAGGCGTGGTTGCCGGCGTTTCCGGTCGGCCGGCATTACGAGCGTGATCGCCAGGGCAAAGGCCGCTTCGAGGATTAACCCCACTTTCCCCTGTAGGAGCTGCTGAAGGCTGCGATCTTTTGATCTTGCTTTTAAAAACAGGATCAAAAGATCGCAGCCTCGTTGCACTCGACAGCTCCTACATCAGCCAGTGTTAATCACCGCCCAATTTTCGCCAGTGCCTGCGCCAGGTCCCCCCGCAGATCCTCCACATCCTCGACCCCCACGGACAGCCGTATCAGCGAATCGCCGATGCCCAGTTGCGCACGAGTGTCGGCCGGAATGGTGGCGTGGGTCATGATGGCCGGGTGTTCGATCAGGCTTTCCACGCCGCCCAGGCTTTCGGCCAGGGCGAAAATCTCAACGCTTTCCAGAAAGCGTTTTGAGCCGGCGAGGTCGGTGTTCAGGTCCAGTGAAATCATCCCGCCGAAACCGTGCATCTGCTTGCGTGCCAGTTCGTGCTGCGGGTGCGACGCCAGGCCCGGGTAGTAGACCCGCGCCACCTGCGGCTGGCGTTCCAGCCATTGCGCCAGTTCCAGGGCATTGCTGCAGTGGCGCTCCATGCGCAGCGCCAGGGTCTTCACGCCGCGCAAGGTGAGGAAGGCGTCGAACGGGCCCGCAATGGCCCCCACCGCGTTTTGCAGGAAGCCCAGGCGCTCGGCCAGTTCGGCGTTCTGGCCGACCACGGCGATGCCGCCGATCACGTCGGAGTGGCCATTGAGGTACTTGGTGGTCGAGTGCAGCACGATGTCGAAACCCAGCTCCAGCGGGCGCTGGATCCACGGGCTGGCAAAGGTGTTGTCGGCCACGCAGATGATGCCGCGGGCGCGGCAGAGGCGGGCGATGGCGGCCAGATCCGTCAGGCGCAGCAGCGGATTGCTCGGCGTCTCGACCATCACCATGCGGGTGTCGTCCTGCAACGCCGCTTCGAACGCCGACAGGTCGGTCAGGTCGACGAAGCTGAAGCGGTGCCCGGCGCTGCGCTGGCGGACCTTATCGAACAGGCGGAAGGTGCCGCCGTACAGATCATTGCCGGACACCACATGCGATCCCGCTTCGAGCAGTTCCAGCACTGTGGAGATCGTGGCCAGCCCCGAGGCGAAGGCAAAACCCCGGGTGCCGCCTTCCAGATCCGCCACACAGCGTTCCAGGGCAAATCGCGTCGGGTTGTGCGAGCGCCCGTAGTCGAACCCCTTGTGCACGCCGGGGCTGTCCTGCAGATAGGTGGAGTTGGCGTAGATCGGCGGCATCAGCGCCCCGGTGGTCGGGTCCGGAGTTTGTCCGGCGTGGATCACCCGGGTCGCGAAGCCCTTTGGCGCGGCGGTTTTATCGTGCTGACTCATGCAAGGGTTCTCCGTAGATGATTGAGCATGTCGACCCGGGTAATCAGGCCGTGGAAACCTGAAGCATCGGCGATGATCGCCACCAGCCCGCGGTCGAGCACCGCTTCGAGCTCTGCCCGGCTGGCATCGGGCGCCAGGGTTTGCAGCTTGTCGGTCATGGCGCAGGTGACGGTCATGCGAAAGTGCGCATCGCCACTCTGCACGTTGAGCAGGATGTCGGATTCGTCGATCACCCCGACCAGGCGCTTGCCGTCCTCCAGCACCGGCAGTTGCGAGACGTCCGCCAGGCGCATGCGCTGGAACGCGGTGAGCAGGGTGTCGTCGGGGCCGACGCTGATCACCCGGCCATCTTCGAAGCGACGGGCGATGAGGTCGCGCAGATCGCCATAGTGTTTGCTTTGCAGCAAGCCCTGGTCGGACATCCATTGATCGTTGTAGACCTTGGACAGGTAACGGGTGCCGGTATCGCAGACAAAGCTGACCACCCGTTTTGGCTCGGTCTGTTCGCGACAATAGCGCAGCGCCGCCGCCAGCAGGGTACCGGTCGACGAACCGCCGAGAATGCCTTCTTTGCGCAGCAACTGGCGGGCGTGGTCGAAGCTTTCCTCGTCGCTGATCGAGTAGGCGTGGCGCACGCTCGACAGGTCGGTAATCGACGGGATGAAGTCTTCGCCAATGCCTTCCACCGCCCAGGAGCCGGGGGTGCCGAGGGTGCCACTGCGACTGTACTCAGCCATCACCGAACCGACCGGATCGGCCAGGACCATTTCCAGGTCCGGTTGCACCCGTTTGAAGAAACGGGTCAAGCCGGTCAGGGTGCCGGCCGATCCGACACCGACGACAATCGCGTCGACATCATGCTGGGTCTGCGCCCAGATCTCCGGCGCGGTGCTGCATTCGTGGGCCAGCGGGTTGTGCGGGTTGTTGAACTGATCGGCGAAAAACGCATCGGGAATTTCCCTGGCCAGCCGCGCGGCCACGTCCTGGTAGTAATCGGCGTGGCCCTTGCCGACATCGGAGCGGGTGATGTGCACCTCGGCGCCCATGGCCTTGAGGTGCAGGACTTTTTCCGTGGACATCTTGTCCGGTACCACCAGCACCACACGGTAGCCCTTGGCCCGGCCGACCAGGGCCAGGCCCAGGCCGGTGTTGCCGGCGGTCGCTTCGACGATGGTGCCACCGGGCTTGAGGCGGCCATCGCGTTCGGCGGCATCGATCATGGCCAGACCGATGCGGTCTTTGATCGAACCGCCGGGGTTCTGGGATTCGAGTTTGAGAAACAGGGTACAGGGGCCCGTATCGAAACGGCTGACCCGAACCAGCGGCGTATTGCCGATCAGTTCGAGCACGGCAGGGCGGGAGTCGTTCGGCATGTCGTCACCTCACTGCAGGGATCCTTGGTGGATGGCCGTCGACCGCCTGCGCGTCTTCGCATCGGTCGCGGCATTGCCTCGTCTGGACCATAGGCCCGGATCGCCACACTCGCAACCGACTTGCTGAAAGTAGCCCCGACATTGGGGAAATTACCTGTGATGGGGTGCTTTATGGGTAGAGGCGAGGGGCCATTACCTGTAGGAGCGAGCTCTGCTCGCGATGGACGTCAACGAAAACGCGATCTTCCCGGCTGAGCGCGCGGCCTTTGAGCCCATCGCGAGCAAGCTCGCTCCTACAGAGTGGCGGTGATCAGGAGCCAATTGATCTGTTGCATGACCTCGGTGATCGTCGTCAGGCCGCAGGCTTGCATGCCGGCCATGAGCGTCGCCTGGTAGGGCGTCAGGGCCAGGCCCGCCAGGGGCTGGATGTCCGGCATGACTCTTTCGACGAAGCCGATGGCGCTAAGGGTTGCCGCACTCACCAGCGCCGCCGCAGCGGCGGTCAGGACCACGGCCGTAACGGCCATGATGGCCACCAGTGCAGCCAACAAGACTGCCAGGGTTGATTGACCCGCCATGCACACCTCCGCAGACGATTGCGCCACAGGGAGGTCGGCTGACGCTCCCCGGCGTCATCTGCCGAAAGCAAGGCGCGGGCCAAGCGGCGAGAGGCGTCGAAAAATTGTGCAGGGGTCAGCGGAAACGTGGTTCAAGGGTCTCGGCAAACGGGTACCAGGCAAACCACGGCCGGGCTTCGTCGATGACTTGGCGGACTGACGGTCGCTGGATCAAACGCTCGAAGTACGCGTGTACTTGGGGGCAATCATCGGGGATCGACACCAGGGTGCGGGCGTAGAACAGGGCAGGCACGGCGGAGCAGTCGGCCATGCTGAAGTCCGGGCTGGCGACCCAACCGGTGCCGTCCAGCTGGCGTTCGAGCATGGCGTAGGCGGTGAGCAGGGTGGCCCTTTGTTTACTCAGGTCGCCCTCACTGGCCTGTATGCGATCGGCCACGATCTGCTGCATGGGCTGTTGCACGTGGAGGTCGAAAAAGCGATCCCACAGCCGCACCTGCAACGCGGTGTCCCAATCCTCGGGGATCAGGCGATCGTGACCTGCATGGAAATGGTCCAGGTATTCGATGATGACACTCGATTCGGCCACGGTGCGTTGACGGGCGTGATCGCGGATCACCGGGAACTTGATCAGTGGCCAGAGCGCTTCGAGTTCCGCGCGATCGGCTTCGCTGGAGAGGTCGATGAGGCGCTTTTCGCAATCGATGCGGTGTTCGTAAAGCGCTATCAGGGCCTTGTGGCAGAACGACGAGAGCGGGTGGTAGTACAGGGTCAGGGACATCGCGAGTCACCTCGGTACT
>Ga0163161_10001675_pt1 | contig 16254 bp, 13 predicted proteins | sample S45metaG_FD_129847 | JGI IMG/M metagenome (GOLD analysis project Ga0163161, IMG submission 129847) | Switchgrass rhizosphere microbial communities from Kellogg Biological Station, Michigan, USA - S4-5 metaG | ecosystem: Host-associated > Plants > Roots > Rhizosphere > Soil | place: USA... | reverse complement strand
GGCCGTATCCAGCGAAAAGCCGATCGGCGTCGTCGCCGGCCATTCGGGGCGGGTGAACGCCGGCGTCATCTTCGCCTATCGCAATGCGCTGTCGCTCGATTTCTTCGCCAAATGGGTCGCCAGCCTGGGGAAGCCGATTTCCAGTCGACATAATGTCGGATGGGGCGAAAACGGCCATCTCATCCGGTTGGTCGAGGATTATGATGTCGTTCCAATCGATACGCGGTGGAACAACACGTTCGACCCCGATCTGCAAGACTATATGCGCCATTATACCGGCCCCCTGCGCGCCGAATATAGTTTCGAAGGCGAAGCGAAGGTCGCATGGGACGGTATCCTGTCCACGCTGCAGGAATCCAAGGCGATGGATGACGCCGACATCCTCACCTCCTTTTCGGAATTGAAGGAAGTCTATGGGCGTTCCGCCCCGAAGGAGAGCTTTGCGCCCTTCGATCAATTATGGAGCATCCCCAAGACAATCGCCTTTCCGCAGGAATATTCGTCACTGCCGCCAAAGCGGGAGGATTTCCACGTCTATGTCGCCGAAGAGGTGCAGGACAGTTCGCCCAACGCCTATGTGGTGACGCTGCGCGACGGCCTGCAACAAATTCTCGGCCCGGAAAATGTCACGACCGGCGTCGCGTCCTTCTGGGACCATGAATTCGGACCGGGCGACATCCTGCACATCGAATGGATCGAATCCCTGTTCCACTGGAAAGTGCCCAGCGACGAACAGATCCGGTTGTTCGAGCAGCGCATGCAAGCCATCGCCGCGCTATGCCCGATCCTTTATACGGCGCATAATTTCGACCTGATGCCGACCTATGGCAAGAACCGGGCACGCCTGATGCAGGCGCTGGCGGATTATGCCACGGTCATATGTCATCTAAGTTCGGAGAATATCGAGCCTTACGGCCGCCATCACGGCAAGGTCAACGGCCTGAAGGACGTCAGGACGGCGATCGTGCCGCATGGCGACTACCAGCCCTATTTCCGTCTGGACAATCAGCCGTTCGAAGACAAGGTTTTCGAATCCGACAAGATCAAGATACTGGTATTCGGTCATATAAGGACCGAAAAGGAACTCAATTTCTGCCTGGAGGTCAGCGAGGCGCTGGGCCATGAGCGCTATCAGATGATCTTTGCCGGGGCGATACACCCCGACCTCATCCACTGGAAGGAAATCCACCGGCTTCGGGACCAATGGGACGGGCGGACCCGACGCATTCACTTCAAAGTGCCCAACGAACAGGTGATCAGCCTGGTCAGCCAATGCGACGCCTTGCTGGTGCCCCGCTTCGATCGCTTGAATTCGGGCGTGCAGTTTCTGGGCCATTCCCTGTTGAAGCCGGTCTTCGTGCCCGATCAAAATTCGATGGGCGATGTGCAGCGCAAGGCCGAAGCCGGCGGCATCTTCATTCCAGAGGACGTGAAATCAGCCGTCTCGATCATCAAGCAGACTTTCGAGGGGGATCCTGTGGCCAGAATGGTGAAACAATATAAGGTCAACGCCTTCAACTATAATAGGCAGGATCCGGCCAACGTCGGCATGGCGCACAAAGCCGCGTATCAACTGGCGGTCGCCGAACATGCCATGCGCGAGATCGAGGTTGCCAGCTGAGATGAATGTTTACGTATATTCGTGGAAGCCAGCCAACAGCATCAATTTCGGGGACGAGATCGGTCCCATGGTGGTGCAGGCGCTGTGCCGGAAATTCAAGCTGGACTACAACATCATCCCGACGGTCCTGTCGACCCATTCCAAGATCCTGGCGATCGGTTCGATCCTGCACGAAGCGAAGGATAATGACGTCGTCTGGGGGGTGGGCGTTAATTCCAAGCATCGGTCCATCCTGCCCAAGAACGCCAACATCCAGTTCAAGTCCGTCCGGGGGCCGCTGACCCGTTTCATGATGCGGGACCAGGGGTTCGATTGCCCGGAAGTCTATGGCGACCCAGGCCTGCTGTTCCCGATGCTGTATGACGAGCAGATCAGGGCGCGGCGCGGGCAGCTGGAAAAGGCGGCGCAGGCCATCGGCGTACCGATGCCGGAAACGATCGTCATTCCCAACATCAATGACGACCGGTTCCTTCCCTATTTCACCGCGCCCTTCAAAGACAAGCTGATGGTCATCCGCCCCAATCTGGACCCTATTACGGTTGCGGCCTATATCTCGGCATCGAAGCGGGTCATCAGCAGCTCGCTGCATGGCCTGGTGTTCGCCGACGTCTATGGCAAGGCGATCACCCGCATGGCGAGCCAGTTCGAGGCGGATTTCAAATATACCGACTATTATGAAGGCACCGACCGGGTGGCGCCCCGGGCCTATCGCGACCTGAAGAGCAGTCTGGACGGCGAGCTGGTCGCACCGCTCGCCTGGAATCCGGAACCGCTGCTGCGCGCGTTTCCGCTGCTCGATCCTGCGCTGCGGGAAACGCTGGCGATCAATATCTTCGAGGTGGAAGAAAATAAACGCTATGAGGTGGAAAATCTGCCAAATGGCGCAAGTCCTTTCACCACCGGTTGGGGCAAGCCCGAAGGCGGCGCCATCTGGTCGGTCAATGAATGGACCGAGTTCGAGGTGCTGTTCAAAAAGCCGCCCAAGCACAATCTGACGCTGCGGATGAACATGGGCACGCTGACCAAGGGCGTCGGCGGCTTCATCGTCTTTCGCGTCGTCCATGCCGGCAAGGTCATCGATACGCATCGTATCGTTCGCAACGAGCCGTCCAGGATCATAGAAATCCCGCTGCCCAAGACAGATATCAGCGGCGAACTCTGCTTGCGGTTCAAGGTCGAGAATGCCTCCAGGCCGGCGGAACATGGCATGGGCGACGATGTCAGGCCGCTGGGTGTCTGGATATCGAGTTTCGAAATCGTCAGCGGCCAATGACCCTGGCGAACGCTCCATCCCTTCTGGTTGGTGGCTGCCCCAGAAGCGGGACGTCCTGGGTTCATTTCATGCTGGCGACCCATCCCGATACCGTCACCTGCCGGGAAACGCATGTGTACGACAAATATGTCGGGCCGCTCAAGGATTGGTACGATCAGGAATATAGTCTGGAAGCGTCGGACGGCCTGAGCGCGATTTTCGACGAAACCGAGTTCGTCGATACGATCCTGGCGCCTATCGTGCAGACGACATTGGCGCGGATCGCGGCCAAGGCCGATCCGGGCAAGATCGTTCTGGAAAAGACGCCCGGCAACATCTTGTACCACGAACTGGTGGCGCGCATTCAACCCGACGCCAAATTCCTGTTCGTCGCCCGTGATCCCAGGGCGGTCTATGCCTCCTTCAAAGCGGCCAGCAAGGAGAGTTGGGGCGGGTGGACGCATAAACCTATCGCTGATTTCTGCCAATCCTGGACATCCTATATGCTCGCCTATCTGGCCGCGCGCAGTTATATGTCCGCAGACAGGCTGATGTGCGTCCATTATGAAAAGCTCAAGACCGATACGGCCAGGCATATGGCCGACATCCTGAAATGGGCGGGCCTCAAGACATCCAAGGCATTGCTGGGCGAGATCGTCGAGAAAAACGGCATCGACGCGCTGCGCGCCGCCGATGCAGGCGCCCTGGCGCATGACACGCGCAAGGATTTCTACCGGGTGGGCAAGGCCTATGGCTGGGTGGACGAATTGAACATCAGCGAAATCCGGGAAATAGAGAAGCGTTGCATCAATGCGATGACGGTCATGGGCTATGCCCGATATTCCCCTTCGCAAGCTGCGGTATCATAACGGCCGCAGTCCACGCATGGCCGGGTTACATATGCGCCTGCATTTGCATGGCGATCCCAAATCATTTCATCTTACTGAGCGATGCTCCGATCGCACCGACCGGGGCGAATAGCCGACCATTCATCGTGCGTGCATTATGTGGATAGCAAAAAATCCGCCTTTGACCTTCAATATATATGTTTAGGGACATTGTGCGCCGATGACGCCATACTGATTCACGATTTCACGGGTAATTTTCTGGCCTGTTCGCGCCTGCAATGTCGAAAAACGTCATCGCAGGTGTTTTCGATCCAGCCCTGGCACGGCGCTTCCGGCGCAAAGGGCCACGCGCCATCTCTTTTTGGCACAGGCGAATATTGTGCGCTGCATGGTTGCCAAATGGACTTATAGCGGCATTTTTGTTAAGCTATCGACGCATTGACAAAATATAATAGTGCCACCTGTCGAAACCTTTCATTCCAACACAGGCGTGATCGTAGGATAATGGTGCGGAAATTTAAAATTATCTTTTGATTAAAGTTAGTTAACATTGCGATGTATCACGATACATATTTCAAACATCGACCATATGGCTATATTTAAAAGTTACAGTTCTGGGGGTGAATTTCAATGCCAGGCCATGGTAGCATGAAAAAGAATGTCATAGTTCTTGGCGGAACTGGATTTATCGGCATTAATCTTCTTAACCATCTTTCTTTTGACAATAGCATCAATCTCCGCTGGGTTAAAAGAACAAAATCCAATTATTCCGCCATCCCTCATCTTCCAGAACCTTATATAATCGAAGATTTCGAGACGATTGATATTGACTGGTTAAGCGAAGCCGATGTCATCATCGATCTGGTGTCTCAGGGGCGCGGTCGGATTACCAAGCAGCGAGACATTAATTCGCGGATCAGACCCCATTTGCGAATGATCGATGGCCTCCTGAACCATCGCCGCCATCCCCATTATATCTATCTATCATCCGGCGGCGCCATTTACGGCAATACGACGTTGGCGTCCCTGAACGAACAATCGCCCTGCAATCCGCAGACCGAATATGGTCTGGAAAAGATGATCGTCGAGACAAGTCTGCTGTCGGCCGCGCAGATCGGACTGGATGTATCGATCCTGCGCGTATCGAACGCCTATGGCTCCGGTCAGACGATCAAGCCCGGCTTCGGCGTCATTCCCACCATGATCAGCGCGTTGAAAACAGGATCGGTCTTCAACATCCTGGGATCCGGCGAAATGCAGAGGGATTATGTCAATGTGATCGACGTTCAGAAAGCCATCGCCGCGGCCGTGCATGCCAGGGGCGCAGGAGTCGTCAACATCGCGACGGGCCATGGCACCTCGATCAACCAGCTGATCGCCATGGTCGAGGAACTGAGCGGGTTGGAACTGAACAAGGTCAATGTGGAAGCCGACAGGACCGATCCCAGATTTTCCTGCCTCGACATCACGCGCGCCAGGGAGGTCCTGCAATGGCAGCCCAGCGTCAGCCTGCGCGACGGCCTGAGCCAGATATTGCAGGACGCTAATCTGATGCCCCCCCTTGCCATGCCCTTCCCGTCGATAATGGAGCTGGGCGCCGCGTTGCCGTCCGAAAGCGGCGCGGCCTGACCGGTCGCGACCGTCGGATGGGTGCGCTCCAGTTTTCCATATCCTCTGGCGTGGAACGATGCGATGGAGCGATTGCAAGTCAAATGACAGCATTTTACGGTCAGGATATCGCATAAAGGCCGAAACCTGAGCAAATGGTTCAACGTTATCGGATCACAAGACGCTCGAACGTACGGAACATTACAAATTCGTAAGGTCGTCATCGACGGTGATCATCGCTCGATCCGACAGCCTATATTCACCTTTTCATGCTTATCTTGCGCTCTTCTCCGAAAAGGGAGCCGGACCCATGAATCGACCCAATCGCATGACCGCTCTTGTCGCTCTCGGCATGATCCTGTCGTCTGTTTCGCCAATCGTCGCACAGGCCGCCGCGAACGATGCGCCCATGGATATGCGCTGGGCCAACCGGCTGACCTGGGGAGCGACGGCACCTGCATCCTCCGGCGGCAGCGTCGATCGCTGGCTTGCCGGCCAGCTCGGCCCCCCGTCCCGTGCGATGCCGCCCGCGGCCGCGGCGCAGATTGCCGCAATGCAGATCGAAAAGACGCCGATGCCGCAATTGGCGCAGGACATGCTGGCCCAATATCACGCCTTTACGGCGATGAAGGACATCAAGCAGAGAGAGGCGGCCCGGATCGCCTACGAAAAGACCATGAACGGCCTGGCCGACGAGGCGCGGCGCCGCTTCGTCCTGCGGGCGCTCTATGCGCCGGACCAGTTGCGCGAACAGATGACGTGGTTCTGGTTCAACCATTTCAACGTCTTCGCCACCAAGCGCGACATCAGGGCGATGGTCGGCGATTATGAAGACACGCTGCGTACCCGCGCGCTGGGCCGTTTCCGCGACCTGCTGGAAGCGACGCTGCGACACCCGGCCATGTTGCGCTATCTGGACAATGACCTGAATGCGGTCGGGCATATCAACGAAAATTATGCCCGCGAAATCATGGAATTGCACAGCATGGGCGTGGGCACTGGCTATACCCAGAAGGATGTGCAGGAACTGGCCCGCATCCTGACGGGCGTGGGTGTGCGCATCGGCCCCGAAAAACCGACGATCAAGCCGCAATGGCAGCCGCTCTACATCCGGTCTGGCCTGTTCGAATTCAATCCGGCCAAACATGATTTCGGCGACAAGATGTTCCTGGGCCATGTGATCAAGGGCAGCGGCATGGGTGAAGTGGAACAGGCGTTGGACCTGATTGCCGGATCGCCCGCGACGGCGCGCCACATCTCCACCCAATTGGCGATCTTCTTCATGGGCGACCATCCGCCCGCCGCCACCATCCAGGCCATGGCGCAGACCTTCCAGCAGTCCAAGGGCGATATAGCCCAGGTGATCCGCACCATGGTGGACGATCCCGCCTTTGCCGCGTCGCTGGGCAAGAGCTTCAAGAACCCGGTGCAATATGCCATTTCCGCGTTACGCCTATCCTATGGCGACCGCGTCATCGTGAACGCGCAGCCGGTGGTAGGCTGGATCGCCCATATGGGGGGCACCCTCTATGGCTGGCAGACGCCCGATGGCTATGGCATGACGTCCGCCACTTGGTCGTCGCCGGGGCAGATGTCGAGCCGGTTCGATATCGCCCGCCAGATCGGGGTCGGCGCGGGCGGGATATTCCGGCCTGTAGACGGAGCCGCCGCCGCTTCCCCGGTCTTTCCCGATATCCGCAATCGCTTCTACCATGACGGGCTGGGCAACGGGTTCAGCGCCCAGACCCAGGCGACATTGGCCAAGGCCGTCAACGATCGCGAATGGAACATCTTTTTCCTTTCCTCCCCCGAATTCATGTATCGATAGGAGATCGTCCGTGAGCAGAGCCTTTCTCAGCCGCCGCGACATGATCGCGGGCACCATGGCGATGGCGCCGATGATAAGCTTCGGCCGCGCCTTCGCCGCCCCCAATGCAAGCGGTCGGCTGCTCGTCGTGTTCCTGCGCGGCGCCTATGACGCGCTTAACGTCGTCATCCCGACCGGCACCGATTTCTATTATGAGGCGCGCCCCACCATCGGCCTTGGCAAGCCCGATCCGCATGATGCCAAAACGCCCATCCCGCTGGACAGCGAATGGAGCCTGCACCCGGCGCTCAGGCAGAGCATCCTGCCCCTCTGGCAGAAGAAACAGATCGCCTTCATCCCCTTTGCCGGCACCAATGACGTGAGCCGCAGCCATTTCGAAACCCAGGACACGATCGAAATGGGGCAGCCGGTCGGTCAACGGCGCGACTATACGTCAGGATTCATGGCGCGCCTGGCCGGCGTGACGGGACGACAGGGCACGTCGATCGCCTTTACCGACCAGTTGCCGCTCTGCTTTCGCGGCAGCGGCAGCCCCATTCCCAATCTGGCGCTCGCCAATGTCGGCAAGCCGGTCAATCCGCGGCAGGCGCAGCTGATCGAAAGCATGTATCAGAGCCATGCAGGACTGGCCCAGTCCGTGAAGGAAGGCTTCCAGGTCCGCGACATGGCTTTCCAGACGCTGGACGAGGAAATGAAGGCGTCTGGCCGTGGCGCGGTGACGAGCAAGGGGTTTCAGCTGGCGGCGCAACGCATCGGCACGCTGATGCAGAGCCATTATAATCTGGCCTTCGTCGATGTCGGCGGGTGGGACACCCATGTCAACCAGGGCGGGCTGACCGGCGCGCTGGCCAGCAGGATCGGCGATCTGGGACAAGGGCTGGTCGCCTTTGCCGATGCGATCGGGCCGGAAGCCTGGCGGACGACGACGGTGGTCGTAGTGTCCGAATTCGGCCGCACCTTTCGCGAAAATGGCGCGAAGGGGACCGATCATGGCCATGGCAGCATCTATTGGGTGCTGGGCGGCGGTGTTGCGGGCGGGCGCATGGCGGGCGAGCAGGTCGCCCTGTCGCCCCAGACCCTGAACGACGGGCGCGACCTGCCGGTACTGACCGACTATCGCGGCCTGATCGGCGGACTGGCGATGCAGCAATTTGGTCTGAACGCGGGCCAGGTCGGCAAGGTCTTCCCCGGCGCGGCGCCGGTCAATCTGCGCCTTTTATAAGCTTATACGCATAATGGCAGGCTCGACCAGGAGCCTGCCATTATGGATGGTGAACAGATTATTGTTCGAGGAAATGTTTCTTGAAATAGCCGAATGTTGGCCCCTCATCATCTTCCGAAATGCGGCCACCCTGAGAATAATATCGATCGTACATTTTAATATTTTTGATGAATATAGACCCGGATTCGCAACCCAGCTTGATGAATTCGTTATAGACTTCAAGTCTGAGATCGAGCTTATGATATCCTTCCGGCAAAGATATTTTCTCGATATGATCATGACTTGTCTGAACGGATAATATAGACTGATCAGCTCTGCAGAATAGTTCCACGTACACGTGAAAGCCTTTGTCCTTGGGAAAAGACAAAGGTGGGTTTTGCGCGATGAACGCGCCGCTATCGAGCACGACGCCTTCGCCATCCGCATATTCCGCTCTTGGATCCGGGCCGCTAGCGGCCCAGCCTTCCAAGCCCAGCTTGAAAGAGCCGTTGAATATGACGTCCCGGGGCCAGTCGATCGTCGTCCATAGAGCCACTTCCACCCCGCGATCGCGGCTTTCCTGAGCGGCAAGGCGCATGAATTCGGCGATTTGCTCGTTGCCCGTAGTGGCCCATCCCACTTCGGTATTATCGATGAAGTTGAATTGATCCAGGACGAGCGGCCTTTCACTGTCGTTCAGGCGCGGCGCGGCCGTCCGCAAAACCGCTCTCAGGCGCTCATGACTTTCTTCCGCCGTCAATTGATTTTCCGAAAAACCAAAGACATTCGGGTGATAATAGACATATTTCTGGGTCACCCATGGGTGACATAAAGGCCAGTGAAAATGCTTTTTATAAGCACCGTCATTTTCTACGAAATCGCTGTCAATTCTATACTCCATGCCGATTTCACCCAATTCGCCATGCATGATCTTCAGGATATTGGACAAGATGATGGCGTCGTAGAATTGGCAAAAACTTATGAAATTTGGTTCTTCTTCACGCGGAATGAGGGAATTGTCATCGACCCATATCCCCTGCAGGCGCAGAAACGCCTTGAACCCCGTCACCTCGGCCAGATGGCGCCGGTCTTCCAGACTACGCGACCGCCAGTGCGAGAACATGGGCCAATAGGCGTCTTCCCATGAGAAGAAATATTTGATGTTCCCGCCGATTTCATGTTCGACGTCACGAAGGAAACGGCACAGCGTGGCTAGGCTGGCCTGATGCAGGGAGTTGGAGAATAAATCTCCATAACGCTTAAAAGTCGATGATCCTGCCGCTCTTGCTTCCCAGAGATAGCCGACGCGAACATGAATATCCAAACCCGCGAACAAACATTGTTGCACAATAGCGCGATAATTTTCGGCACAATAGCTTTGGACAGCTATTTCGTTATTATTGTCACTGACAAATTCAGCCCAAGGTACTAAAATGAATATTGATGTAAATCCAGAAGATTTTACATAATTTATACCATTTTTTATAGTTTCTATATCCAAGTTACTCCAAAAGTTCAACGGAGAATTACCAAAAAAATAGTGGCACCCTACTTTGGAATTATTTTCCATTTATCTTCCTAAATTTCCGAATATACCGAATTTTATGACAGATGTTTAAAGCGTTTTTGCAAATATATTATGCACCGCATATGTTATAGCCAGGTCTGGATAGATGCTCTGCCATGAACAATGCCGCTATCGCCGCCAATGGTCAAATATGTGCAGCCACTGGATCAGCCCATTGGCCGAAGACTAAAGTGTTTTGTTGGCATAGGCTTTCAGCCGACGGCGCCAGGATGGGCTTTTGCTATCGGCGCTTTCCGGGTTTTTCACCACCTCCCCCAGATATTGGTTGGGCCGCGGTTGGCCATCGCTGATGGCGACCAGATCGCGCATGGCAAGTTTGCCGATCGCCTCGTCCGAAAAGGCCGGGGTATAATAGATGCAGTCGTCGAAATAATAATGGGTGACCTGCGACCAGCGGGTCAGCGTCGGATTATTCTGATGGCTGCCGCCGTGCAGCAGGTTCGCGCACCAGATCAAAGCCTGCCCCTTGCGCGCGAGGAAGGTTTCGGGTTGCGCGCCGTGGACATCGCATAGCGCGCGCCAGGCGGGACCATAGGGATCCTGCGCCGATTCCAGCGCGCTGCCATAGCCCTGCCTTCCGATCAGCGCGTTCGTCATGATCGGCCAATGATGCGATCCGGGATAATAGAATAGTGGTCCCGCATCTGGGCCGACATCCTCCATCGCCAGCCATACGCCGCACATGAAACGTTCGGGCAGACTGGAGAAATGGACCGAATCCGAATGGGCTTCCTGCTGCGTCCCGACCGGGAAATTCAGCGTTTGGAAGGGAAAGGCGGTGCGACCGTAAAGCTTGCCCAGCAGGTCGATGACGGCCTGGTTGGCGGCGATGGCGCGCACATCATTATCGAACATCCACGCGTCCTGGATCCGACGTTCGCCACAGCTTTTGTCCGCGGTGGCGTCGGAAAAATCGACGCCATAGCGCGGTCCCAGATGCTGCTGGATGCGGGCGATACGATCATCCAATGCGATGTCAGGGAAATCGAAGACGGCATAGCCCTTGTCATAGAGGCTGGTCGCGATCCGCTCTTCTTCTGCGCTCAGCCCCCAATTCGCCTTGAGCGCTGGAAAGATCGGGGATTCGATCAGAGGCAGGCCAGGAAAGATATTGGTCAAGCGCGGCGGTCCCTATCTGGTGGACGATATATGGCGAGAAAGGATCACCGTCCGACCCGATGGGCCATCTGGTTCAGAAACAGGCGCAAGACCCGTCCCATTGATCCTCGCCCCCTGCCGATCTGCTTCAAAATGGCAGAAAAGTCATGCCGGATCGTACCCTGATCGTCCAGACCGCGATACAGCGCCCAGAATGCCTCCACGCCGATCGCGCGGGGCATAAGCCAGGCGCCATGATAGCCGAAGCTGCGCGACACGTCCCCTGCCCGCTCCGCCGAGAAGAGATCGGCCAGTTCGCGCGGGGCAAAGCGCATCCCCCGGCTTTCCAGCCAGGTCCGGTTGATCCGCCCGATCGCGACATCTTCAGGATGATGCGCGCGAAAGGCGGGATCGCGGCAAAGTTCCATCAGGCGACGGCTGCGCAGGGAAAAGCCGCCATTGCCGACATCATGCCCGTCGGTGAACTGGGGCCAGCTGGCGCCGATATAGTCATAATCAAGAAAGTCCCGGCGCCAGCATGCTGCGTCCCGCACATGACCGTCCCACTGGGTGACGAGGCAGTGGGTCGTGTCGATATGATCGACCATTTGCGTCAGCATGAAATCGGAATAGGCGCGCGAGGAAGCGATGCGCGCGATCGGCACCACGGTGATGCCGGGATGATCGGGTTTGACAGGCTGGTCGGTGAACAGCTTGCAGACGGCCACGTCGATCTGCGCTAGCGACGTTTCCAGCGCCACGATTGTGGCGGCGACATTGACCGAACTGACCGCGCACAAGGTCACTTGCGGCAGGGCGAGGCGGGATGAGCGATGCTCCATGTTCAGAGCGCCACCGCAAATTGCTCGCTCGCGCGGCTCAACTGCGGATGATGATAGGGATCATATAATTCGTCGGTCAGCCACAGACGCTTGAGCGCCGCCAGTTCCCCGGCAAAGCGCGCGAGGCCGATCGGATCACGGTCCAGCCCGCGCGACACCGATTCATGATGGATCAGTGTCGCGCGCGGTTCGTAGAAAGACTGCCAACCGCATTGATTGAGCCGAAGGCACAGATCGACATCGTTGAAGGCGACCGCGAAATGCTGTTCGTCCAGGCCGCCAACGGCAAAAAACTTGTGGCGCTCCACCACCAGGCAGGCGGCGGTCACGGCGCTGGTGAATTGCGGCAGGCTGTGGCGATGAAAATACCCCTCCTCTTCTGGCCGCAGGAAACGATGGGCGTGGCCCGCTGCATTGCCGATGCCGACCACGACGCCGGCATGCTGGATACGTCCATCGGGATAAAGCAATCGCGCACCCACCGCCCCGACATCCGGACGCAACGCCTGCGTCGCCAGGATGGCGAGCCAGTGCGGGTCGGTCACTTCGATATCGTTGTTGAGCAGACAGAGCAGTCGTCCCTGCGCCACATCCGCCGCCCGGTTGTTGATCGCGGAATAGTTGAAGACGCCGCTATGCTGCAGCACCCGGTAGCGCGCCGGATCGAGCGCAGCCAGATAGGTCAGCGTATCGGGATCGTCGCTGTCATTGTCCACGACGATCACCTCCACATCAGGATAGTCGGCCGCCGCGACCCCATCAAGGCAGGTGCGTAGCAGGTCCACGCGATTGCGGGTCGGCACGATGACGGAGATGGGCGGAAGGTCGCCTTTCAGATCGAGCGGTTTTGCGGGTAAGGCTGGCGCGGGGCGCTGGCGACGGTGATGCAGCATGTCGCGCACATGCACGGGCGCGCCCTCCCCCGCCAATTGTCCAACCAGTCGTTCTGTCCAGTCCGGCGCATCGGCCACGGCCACCAGTTCGAACCGGGTCGCGCGCAGGATGCAGGCGCCCGACAGATAGTCGCCATGGCGAAACAATTCACTGTTCCAGTCCGGCTTGAAATGAGGCGTGACGCGGCGGCGGCCAACCAGCAGATCATCATCGGCATAGAGGAGCCGCACCGCCGGATCGCCCATGGCCGCGCGATAAGCCGCCGCCGCGCCGGGTGCGATCCTGTCGCCGGGCCTGACAGGCAGCAGCCATGGACGATCGGCCCAGTCGATCCGGGCGATCGCAACGGCCAGCGTGGGCGTGTCGCAAGATCCGATCAGCAGAGCAGGCAGGCTTTCGGCGGCCACGCTCTTGCATGTGGCGGCCAGATCGCGGGGATCATGGGCGCCGTTCAGGTCGATCAGGACGATGATCGGATAGCGTGGATCGGGCGGGCTATACGCCCTGCCCTGTATCTCCCGTCGTAGCATCCAGAGCCGATAGGCGCGCGGCGACCGGCTGAATAGCGGCGCGAACTGGCCGCGGGCGCGCACCCGCTTGCGTTTCATCCACCATTTGGTCGCGGTCAGATAGGCGCGCGGTTCGATACGAAAGGCATCGACATGAACCAATATGGTCAGCCAGGCTTCGGCGATCCGCCTGAGATAATAGCCTGTCGATTGCGATCGCATGAGACCGTGGCAAATAGCGACTTTGGCCTGGATGACAAAGGAAATCCTTCGATCAATGTACACCGTAGCCAAAGGATACCAGATAGCTATCGGCTTGCCAGTCGCTAGCCGATAGCTATACAGATAGCCCATGCCGACCATCGCTTTCATCAGTCCCAAGGGGGGCGTGGGCAAGACCACCGCCGCCCTTCTCCTCGCCTCCCAACTGGCGCGCGGTGCCAGGGTGTCGGTGATCGACGCCGATCCCAATCACCCGATCGCGGCCTGGGGCAAGACCGCGCAGCTGCCCGACAATCTGTCGATCGTCGCCGATGTCGATGAGGATAATATCCTCGACCGGATCGAGGAAGCGGCGGCGCAAACCCCTTTCGTCATCGTCGACCTGGAGGGGACGGCCGCCAAGATCGTGTTGCTGGCGGTCAGCCAGGCCGATCTGGTCGTGATCCCGATGCAGGGATCGCAACTGGACGCGGAGCAGGCGAGCCGGGCGATCCGGGTGCTGAAACAGCATGAAAAGATGACCGGCAGGGCCGTGCCCTATGGCGTGCTGCTGTCGCGGACCAGTCCGATCATCCGTACGCGGACCATGGGGCATATCCAGGACGGGCTGATCGACGCCGGGGTGCCGATGTTCAAGACCCAGCTGCACGAGCGCGAGGCCTTTCGCGCGATCTTTTCCTTCCGCCAGACGCTGGAGGAACTGGACCCCAAGGACGTGTCCAACCTGGACAAGGCGATCGCCAATGCCGAGCAGTTCGCCGTCGAGGTCATCGAGCAATTGCGCGCGCACAGGAAAAACGCCGTCAGAACGGATGAGGTGACAGGATGAGCAGGGCCAATCCCTTCGGCGATCTCGATGATTTCGGATCGGACCATGCCGCCAAGCCGGTGCCCGCTGAAACGATCGAGAAAATCGCGGAAAGCAGCGGTTTTCCAAGCCGCAAGGCGGCGAGCGCAACGCCGCCTGCAACAGCGAAGGAGACAGGTCAAACGCCGTCCCCCTCCCCTGCCCGTCAGCCGCGGCGCCATGTGACCGGGCGTAATCGCCAGATCAATATCAAGGCGACCGAAGAGACGATTACCGAACTCTACCGGATCGCCGATGCGATGAACCTGCCGCTGGGCGCGGTGCTGGACCAGGCGTTGGCCGCATTGGAACAACAGCGCAAGACATGAAGTACCAGATAGCTATCGAGTAGCTATCTGGTATCCTGTCGCTATTCGTCGACGCGCATGATGTCGGCCGCTTCGGCCTGGATTTGCCGCGCATCCTGATGCAGCGCATCCATCATGAAGCGCCAGACATTGCCGGCGTCGCTTTGATGGCCGATGTCGGATTCGTCTTCGCCGACATGACGGATGATTTCCGATCCGGCTTCCCGCATGGCGGCGTTGGGGTCATGCAACGCCTCGATCACCGCCAGGACATGGGGCAGATAAGCCATCCAGCGTGGCGCGCCGGTGGCCCTGTCGTCTTCGCTGTCGCCATGAATGCGGCAAAGGCTGCGGGCGGCATTTTCGATGAGAGTCATGGTGCGGATGCTCGCGCCAAGACGGCCAGGGGTCAAGATTATTATGGCATAAGATATCTAGTAGCTATCCGATACCAAATGATAGCTCGACCATCATATCAAACTATAGCCGCATAACCGCCCAGTCGGCTTTCTCTGCTCCATCCATGTCGCACGGGCCAAGCCGCTTGCTCCCGTTGGGAGCATTCGCGTCGCGAAGCGGCGCGTTCCACGACGCGTTTCGGAGTGCCTGTGCCGTTGAGGTGGGAATGTGGTTCTGGGGTGCGCCGTCAGGCGCCGATGCGTTGGCCGACTAGGCCAACACCGTTGAATCTTTATCTATGTAGGACTCTATAAGCGGTTGCGGATGGTTTTGAGACTCACGTTCAGAACCATCATGCCGGGCGTCGAGCGCCGCTTCGATCCGCGCCAATATCTTGGCGAGCTGGCCTTTTTCCTTAATCTTTCGGCGTTCGAGCGGACAGAGGGTCGCACGCATCCGCGCCATCTCCTCCTGCCGGTCCGCTTCACGCTGGACGACATCGTCGGGCGGCGGGGCGGGGCGCATCCAGCGTGGCAGATAGCGCTGCACAATGTCGGGCAGGAAGGCGCGATAGACGTTCGATGTCTGGGCATAGCGGGGGCCGGGGCCATCGCCCTCGACCCGCTTGAAACGGCGCTGACGCACGAGAAAGCCGATGTCCTCCAGAATGCGCAGCGCCCGCGCGACGGTCGCGCGGCCAAGGCTGGTGGCGTCGGCGAGATAATCATAGCTGGGAAAGACCCGGCCCCGGTTGAGGCGGGACAGGGTCAGGATTTCCTCCAGCACACGTACGCTGGCCGCCGTGAGCGTGGTCAGCTGCTGTTCGGCGGCGCTCAGGACACGGCCGTCGCAGCGCGCTTCGCGCCGCAACTGGCGTCCCGCGTCCAGGATGCGCCGCGCCGCGCGCAGCAGCCGGTCGGTTTCTCCCTTGGCCGGGCTGACGAAGAAGCGATGTTCGAACGTACCCGCTTCGACACTGTCGCGCAGCACCGGCGCGCCGGTCGGATGCGGCGCGCCCGACCGGCTTTTGCGCGCGGGCGGTCGCCTGGCCGACCCGGCGGATTGCGCCAAGCGACCGGATGTCAGCGCACCGGCCATCGCCTCACCAAAGGCAAGTGTTCCCATTCGTCCCTCCACAGCGGAGGACCGTCACCAGACAAAAAGAGGGCGTGGCGCGAAGCGCGCATCC
>Ga0163161_10001674_pt1 | contig 16258 bp, 12 predicted proteins | sample S45metaG_FD_129847 | JGI IMG/M metagenome (GOLD analysis project Ga0163161, IMG submission 129847) | Switchgrass rhizosphere microbial communities from Kellogg Biological Station, Michigan, USA - S4-5 metaG | ecosystem: Host-associated > Plants > Roots > Rhizosphere > Soil | place: USA... | reverse complement strand
GGTATTGCGATTGGAACAATCCGTCGCATTTGGAAGCCTGCGGCTGAATCTACAAATCCCACGTCGGCAAGAAAACTTGCGAGGAAGTGTTCTCGTGCTGTCTGGCCGTTAATTGTTCCGATCAACAGCCCTGTTTTCCTGCCTTGCCGTCGAATTGCTAACTCAGCCAGCTTTTGGGCCAATACACGAGCGAATTGAGATCGGCGCGGTTCATCTTCTGGGAGAAAAACTTGAATTTCCTGACTTCTTCGCCGCAGAAATGCCGTCATGTTTCCGTTAATCAAGATCACACCAGCACCGCTTGTCCGCGAGAGCGACCGAGCTGCAAGAAGTGAGCTTTCACCTATCTTGGCGGAGCGTTCGGCTGGTTGGTCCGATGTCTTGTTCTGAGATTCGTCAGACGGCTCGGTCTCACTAACTTCAGAAGGCTCGCTTTCTCTGCCAGGCCACGGTAGAAGGGTCCCATACAAATTGGCGGGATCCGTCGCGGCTAGGAACAACACCTCTGGGCGTTCCGGCTCTGATCGCAGGCTACGAAGCATATCGACCGCTGCCGGCATCGCAAATTGTGCTGCGCCCATACCGGCAACGAACATGCCTCTACGCACCAAACCGCTATCCTCCATAATCTTTAATGCGGGATAGATGCTAGGAAATCCGCCCACAATATTTTCAGCCACCGCTGACTCGCGCATCACAATGCCGCGCCGTACGAGCAACTGCTGAGAAACGTTGGCGCTCCATTCTGTGGTGGTAATTCCAGCACTTATGTGGGGATTTATCAGCGCCCAACGGCCCTGTGTCGCTCCATCCCCTCGCGCGCGAAAGCGTCGAACAAAGCTCGGTGACCCAGGAGGGAATCCTTCCAACGCGCCGCTTCGCTCTCGTTTTTTCTCGCCTGCCCGCAGCAAGTCGCGGAGCGGTTGGAACGTGTCATTCGTGATTGTGCCGGACCAGACTAATTGCCACAGTGCATCGCGGGTCTCACCAGGGAAGCCCGATCCCACGGCTTCGTGGATCGCAGAGAAAAAGGATGCGCCGTTGCTTGCCAAGGCAGCCTTAATCTTCTCGGCGCGCTCTGACAACGCTGGCTCATCCCTTCGAGACTCTTGCGGCGGTAGGAGTAGCGGTAGCGATTCACTCAAGTACAACGCGATGCGGCCATCTCTATTGCCAATTTGTTCGATTCCGACCCACACAATCTGTCCCGATGCCATCAGCGTGTCGAGGTCGCTAGGGCGATAGTCCGAAACGCGAGCCGGAAGAATCTCCTGTTCAAGTTCGGACGCAAGTATTGGCACTCCCTGAAGGCTCTCGATTGAGTCAAGGAGCGATTCAAACCCGCGGCGCTTTACAGCAACGCCTTGCCAGCGTGCAGAGAAGCGAGCAAAGATACTTTGTTCGACGGGCTCGATATCACGGCGAAGCCGCGCCAGGCTCTTACGTCGAATCTGTTGCAAGACACCAGGGTCGCACCATTCGCGGTGCACGCCACCGGGACGAAACTCTCCTTCGAGCACCTTTCCTCTGCCATGAAGAACGTGAAGCAGTGATTCCACGATGCTCGGCGTTAGTCCATAGCGCGTGGAAACCTCGGCGGTTGTGAATGGCCCGTGGGTGCGCGCGTAATTGCGCACAAGTTCGCCTAGGGGATCATCGTTCTTCTCTAGAAAAACATCGGCCAAACCCGGGGGTAAGGGTGTACCCAGTGCATCACGATAACGGGCAGAATATTCCACCGGAATATAGCGTGATTCACCGGCGATTCGAACCAATACTGCACGGCGTGAATTGGTGAGATCGGCAACTGTCGAAGCCACTTCGGTGTTTTTAGACCGCGCTGCGATCTCGTCAGCGCTTAAATCACCCAGCCGGAGTAGCAAATCGTGAACGCCATCAGTGTGGCGTGCCTGATATTCGGGGTCAAGCGATTGAAGTCTCGCCTCAATTTCATCAAGAGCTGTCGCGTCCAGGAGTTCGCGTAAATCGCTGTCGCCCAACAGCTCCTCAAGTTGCGATTGGTCTATCGACAGGGCCTGAGCGCGACGTTCTGCGAGGGGAGCGTCGCCGTCGTAAATGTAATTTGCGACATAAGAGAAGAGCAGCGAAGCGGCAAACGGCGATGGGCGGCCCGTTTCCAGTCTCTTTACCCGAATTGCGCCTCGCTCAATTCTTGTCAGGATTTCTCCGACTGCGGGTAAGTCGAAAACGTCCCGAATGCACTCTCGGTATGCTTCTAAAACAATTGGGAACGACGGATAACGTGATGCCACGGCCAGCAGGTCGGCGGAACGCTTGCGCTGCTGCCAAAGCGGCGCGCGAACGCCCGGTCGACGCTTTGGCAAGAGTAGAGCACGGCCAGCCGCCTCTCTAAATTTCGCGGCAAACAGGGAAGTACTGCCCAGCTGCCGCAAAACCTGCTCCTTGAACTCCGCAGCCGATGGCAGAAGATCTTCCGCACCAATCTCGTCATCGCTGTCGGGAACGCGCAGCACAAAGCCGTCATTCGACCACATCGATTCGATTTCGAGTCCACGCTCCGCCCGCAGCTTGGAGGTCACCGCCATACACCATGGCGCATGAACCGCCCTTCCAAACGGCGTGAGTACGCAAACGCGCCGGTCTCCCATCTCATCACGGCACGTTTCGATCAAGATCTCTTCATCGCTTGGAACGCAACCAGTAGCTGCGAGCTGGTCTTCAAGATACTTGAGCAGGTTTTCTGCGGCCGAGGCATCGAGGCTGTGATCGTCAACCAATTGACTGAAGGCGACTGGCCGAGGTAAACGAAGCAGCTCGCGGCACATCTTTCCAATCTGTCGGCCAAACTCGACTGGACGATCGGCGCTGTCGCCTCGCCAGAAAGGCATTTTGCCCGGCTCTCCAGGTGCGGGCGAAACCAGTACTTGGTTGTGCGAGATTTCCTCGATCCTCCAAGTCGACGCGCCCAGAACGATCGTGTCGCCGTTGCGGCTCTCGAAGACCATCTCTTCATCAAGTTCGCCGACTCGAGCCCCCTTTGCCGCCCCAGCCAAAAACACGCCGTAAAGTCCACGGTCGGGTATGGTGCCTCCGTTAATGATAGCGACACGTTGTGAGCCCTGTCGCGATGTGAGGGAGTTTGCTACACGATCCCACGTGATACGTGGCCGAAGTTCTGTGAACTCATCCGACGGGTAACGCCCGGCGAGCATGTCCAGGACGGTTTCGAAGATAGAACGCGTAATCGCAGCATAGGGGGCCGCCGAGCGAACCAGATCGAAAAGTTCGTCAACCGACCAATGATCCATTGCAACAGCCGCAACGACTTGCTGCGCGAGCACGTCCAGTGGATTTCGAGGGTAGTGGACAGACTCAACTTGGCCTTGGTACATGGAGCGCGTGATGGCCGCGCACGCGACGAGGTCCGCGCGATACTTGGGGAAAACGATCGCGTTGCTCACAGCACCCACGCGGTGGCTCGCTCGTCCGACTCGCTGCATTCCACTAGCTACCGAGGGCGGAGCTTCGACCTGGATCACTAGATCCACGGCACCCATGTCGATTCCAAGCTCAAGTGATGATGTCGCCACGATTCCACGCAATGAGCCCAGTTTGAGCCTGTCTTCTATCTCCTTGCGTTGTGCTACAGCGACACTGCCGTGATGTGCGCGAACAAGATCTTCTCCGGCGAGTTCGTTTATCGCTGCGGAAATTCGCTCAGTAAGTCGGCGGCTGTTAACGAAAATTAGAGTAGAGCGATGGCTGCGTACCAATTCCAGCAGTTTGGGATGAATCGCACTCCAAATGGATTTCCGCTTTGGCCCTTGCGATGCCGGCCCGCTTGGCAGCGGCTCAAAGTCATCGAGACTGGCCATGTCTTCGACTGGAACTTCGACGCGCAGGTCCAAGCGCTTCGGGGCGCTCGCATCGACAACGGTGACCGGACGATAAACTGGTGCGAACGCGGCAGACTCGAATTCCCTGAGGGCTTCCTCAGACGCACTGGCGAGCACTCCGCCATCACCAGCCTCGTCGGCGCCATCTGTCCTCACTCCACTTGCCCTTTGCGCGGCCGCGATATTTCTGGAATGGTCCTCCCGAATTTCCGCACCGCCGAGGTACCTAGCTACCTCTTCCAGCGGTCGCTGCGTTGCGGAAAGACCGACGCGCTGAATAGGCTTTTCTACCAGGTGTTGCAGGCGTTCGATCGACAACGCCAGATGAGAGCCGCGCTTGGTGGGGATCAATGCATGAATTTCGTCGATGACAATAACCTCAACGGACCTCAGCGTGTCGCGGGCGTTGGACGTTAGAAGAAGGTAGAGTGATTCCGGAGTGGTAATGAGTATGTCGCCAGGATTGCGAGCAAATCTTGCCCGATCGGATTGCGGCGTGTCGCCCGTTCGGATCGAGACGGATGGTTCGTGGTATGCCGCGCCTAGCCGCTGGGCGGCCTGGGAGATTCCGACAAGCGGAGCGCGTAAATTTCGCTCGACATCGACTGCGAGAGCCTTAATTGGGGAGATATAGACAACCCGACACCGGTGGCTTTTGTCCGGTGGGACACTGAACATGATCCGATTGATGCACCAAAGAAAGGCCGCCAGCGTTTTTCCGGTTCCCGTCGGCGCCAGGATGAGAGTCGATTCCCCGCGCGCGATGGATGGCCAACCCATAATTTGCGGTGTGGTGGGGGCTGGAAATACCGCTTCAAACCATTCCCGCACGGCGGGATGGAATATCCCGAGGCCCTGTTCGGCTGATGTTGCGTTTACGAGTTGTTCTCTTTTCGTCAAATCTGATCCATGCACGGTTGTGCTCATAATTGGATGCATTCGCTCGATAATTGGCATCGGCCGGCAGGCCATCATCGAAGAAGCGAGTTGTGATCCCCGCGGAAACACCCGCCAGACAAGGGGTATGGAGGGTTAGCCCGCTCCTGAGTTGCGCCAGAATATGGAGAATATTTCGTTTCGCTCTCTGTTGACAGGGAACGCCGACGGGATTACGGTTCTCACATCCGAAAAAGGGGTGCGCCATGGCAGATCTTCTTCGCTCGCTTTGGTCGGATGACCAGGGTCAGGACATTGCCGAATACGCGGTGATGTTGGCCGTCATCCTTGTGTTGGTCGTGGGAACGATTCGTCTCGTGGGATCCAACGCAAATAACGTATTTTCACAAGTGGGCAGCAGCTTGAACAACTGATTCTCGCGTGGATGGCATTGCTAATTCCTTTGTACTCGAAGTTGGCAGAGGTTTACGGATTTCCAACAATCGCATTTGGCAACTCCTTTTGGCGTCTCCTCACGACCGTAACTCTCTGCCACCCTTCTAACCCATAAAATGACTGCTGGCTCTGCTGCAACCAACCAGAGGTGCTAATAATCTGACTGATTGTGGTGCTCTGATCTTTGTGGTATCTCGGCGTCGTGTCGTTGTTTGCAAAGCGATCACCTAAAATTCAATTGGAGGAACAATGCCAAAGACTGACAGCGCGAGTTCAACTGTGACGCGAGAGGAATTGATTAAGTTGTTAAACGAGGATTTGTCTCGAGAATACCAGGCCATCATTTCTTATGTTGTGTATTCGCAGGTGCTGAAGGGCGCTCCCTACATGAATATCGCGGCCGAACTCGAAAAGCATGCTGGCGAGGAGTTGCAGCATGCGATCGTGGTGGCGAACCAGATCGACTACCTCGGGGGAATGCCGAGCGTTACCCCCAAGCCCGTCAAAACCTCGGACAAAGCGGAGCAGATGCTGCGCTTCGACCTCGAGAATGAGAATGAAACGATTCGCAATTACACCGAGCGCATTCGACAATGTGACGCGCTGGGAGAATTCGCGATGGCCGAGCATATTCGGGAAATTCTTGTGCAGGAACAGGACCACCAGATAGCGCTAGCGACCGCTTTAGGAATTGATGTTCCGAACATTAACAAAGGAAGGTAGTGAAGCTCCTGATGGTTCGCTTTAGGACCTTGGAAGAGTTGAGTTCATCCACGCTACCTGGTCTCAGCAAAATAGGCCCCTTGCGCTAGCAGGGGGCCTACGACGTTTCTCCTGACCGCACGAACACTCACGTAGAGTCAGGATGCTGGTCTGGCGTTAGGATGACAGACGGTAACAGTTAAACAAATAAGGTAAAGGCTGCATTATCTCCGTCGTCGCCCCCCATTCGCGTTTGCCTCGAAAGCCGATGAACCTCCAATTCCCTGAGGAATTTGAAGAGTTTAGCCACAAAAAAGCGTTCATAGGATGTTTCATGAGCGCCGTGGCTGCCTTGTTGTCCGGTATATCATCAAAACGTGAACCTTCCCGTAAACCCCCCAATCTTGCCAATGCTTTCCAAGCGAATTAGTGAGTTGCCGACCGACGGTACGTGGTTTTTTGAGCCGAAATGGGATGGATTCCGCGCTTTGGTTTTCCGCGACGCAGACGAAATACTGATCCAAAGTCGAGACGGAAAATCACTCAATCGCTACTTCCCGGAACTGATTGATCCGTTGCGCACGCAATTACCCACTCGCTGCGTTGTCGATGGCGAACTAGTGATTGCTAAAGGTGGCGTGCTAGATTTCGAAGCCTTACAGCTCCGTATTCATCCCGCTGCGTCTCGGGTGAAGCTTCTATCGCAGGAAAGTCCCGCATCGGTCGTTTTCTTCGATCTCTTGTGCGAGGGTGATCAAGATCTGCGTATCCGTCCATTTGACGAGAGACGAAAAGCGCTCGAATCGATCCTCTCATCCGCGGTTCCACCAATTCATGTGACGCCGGCAACCCAGGAGACGAGCGTAGCCGCCGACTGGTTCAAACGTTTTGAAGGGGCGGGCCTCGATGGCGTGATGGCCAAGCCCACGTCAGGAATTTACGAGTCCGACAAACGTCTCATGTTCAAAGTGAAGCACGAGCGAGACTGCGATTGTGTGGTTGCCGGTTTCCGATGGCACAAAAAAGGCGAACGCACACTGGTTGGCTCACTGTTGCTCGGCCTTTTCGATGATTCGGGAGTACTGCAACACGTCGGTGTCTGCGCGAGTTTCTCAATGGAAAAGCGCCGTGAACTTGTGGAGTACCTCGCACGGTATCGCAAAAACGCGCTTGCTGATCACCCGTGGGGCCGATGGTCTGAGCCAGGAACGGAGGAAACAGGGCGTCGGATGCCGGGGGGACAGAGTCGCTGGAGTCAAGGCAAAGATCTTTCTTGGGAACCACTGCGTCCAGAGCTCGTGGTCGAAGTGGCGTATGAGCACATGCAAGGCTCGCGTTTTCGTCATATGGCCCAGTTTCGACGGTGGCGCGCAGACAAGCGTCCCACGGACTGCACTTATGCTCAACTCGAAGTGGTTCCACCGCAAGAATTGATGGAAATTTTTGCGAGCGGCCGCTAGTCGGCTACGCGATGTTCAAGGTTTCCTTTTGGCGCTACGCTTTTCACGCCACTCACGCGTGGGATCTTCGTCCGGGTCTGGAGTTTCCTGCGAGGGCCTGATGTTTTGGGGCACGTTGCGAAGGTTTACTCTGATTCGCGTCCACGTCGAAGACCTGCCTCGCATCGAGTCGACCAGTACGTCATCCGGAGCGAGAAGCCGGGCAGCTTGAGAATGCTTAGTTTTCCAGCGTTCCAGCCCTGCTAGCGCGGCATCCTTATTTGGAGAGTTTGCGACTATCACAAGCGGCATCTTCGTCCGTGCTTTCTTCACTGCCGTCTTTGCTCGCGAAGGCGCCACTCGCGGTGCCTCCCCCTCCGTCTTGCGAAAGTGAGGCGGCCAGGGAGCGTCTCCTAACCCTGCAGCCTGGTCTCTTGCGGCCAGCTCCATTAATTTTTCGAGTGAGCCCGCTGCATCGTCCATATTTTCATGCGGATTTCCTCGCTCTGCGAAACGTTTCGGAACCGTAAGGACGGTGAAATCCGCCGGTTCACAAGCCGGCACTTCGGACCAGTCAAGCGGGGTGGATACACGCGCGTCTGGAAGCGGTCGGATTGAATATGCAGAACACGTCGTCCGATCTTTGGCGTTTTGGTTATAGTCAAGAAACACACCGTGTCGCTCTTCCTTCCACCATTTGGAAGATGCCAAGGTGGGCAACCGCCGCTCAACTTCTCGTGACAATGCCAAAGCAGCCTGCCGGACATCGCCAAAGCTCCAGCGCGGCTGAATTCGCACATTGACATGCATTCCGCGTGAACCGCTGGTTTTGGGCCATCCGCGAAGATTCATCTCCTCGAGTAAAGACTTCACTTCAAGTGAGACGGTGCGCACGTCAGACCAAGAAACTCCAGGTACAGGATCAAGATCGATTCTCAACTCATCAGGATGGTCGAGATCACCGGCACGCACGGGGTGGGGGTGAAGTTCGATGCATCCGAGGTTTACGATCCAAGCCAGACCGGCCGCATTGTCCACCACGATTTCTTCGGCCGTTCGACCGGAAGGGAACGACAAAATCGTGGTTCGCAGCCATTCTGGCCGCTCAGTTGGCGCTCGCTTCTGATAGAACGCTTCACCTTCGGCTCCGTTGACGAACCGCTTCAACACTAGTGGGCGATCTTTAATGCCGGCCAACGCTCCTGGCGCGATGGACAGATAGTAGCGCACGACGTCGAGTTTCGAGAGTTTGGTCTGCTTGGAAAAGTACGGCTTGTCCGGATGCGTCACCCGGACTTCTCGTCCATCGATTGAGAGCACCTCTACAGGTCGTTCTTTCGCCATCTGGGACAGGCTACACCTTCCTGCCAAGCGTCGACCACGCGATCAAAAGGCAAAATTCGTAGGACAGTGCCAATACCCACGCCTTCGCGCGGTTCGCATGCGTCAAGCGCTCAGTGCTGTTTGCGACAAGGATGGGTCCTCCCGTACGGCATTTTGATGGTTCGCAGCCTGACGAGAATTGTTAGGTTTTCTCCTCAGTTGCCTTTGCCGTCTGCCAGAAACTTGAAAGTGGTCCGCGAATGGAATACATCGCCCGGTCGCAAGATCGTCGAAGGAAAGCTCGGATGGTTCGGAGAATCGGGATAATGTTGGGTCTCCAGACAAAAGCCTGCGTGCTGCTGGTAAGCATGGTTGTTCTTACCAATGATCGTGCCGTCCAAAAAATTGCCGGTATAGAACTGAACCGCCGGCTCCGTTGTGTAGATCTCAAGAATTCGTCCTGACTTGGGCTCGTGAACTCTGGCTGCTAGTTCAAGTTCGTTTCCGCTCCGGTTTAGCACCAGATTGTGATCGTATCCACGGCCCAGTGAGAGTTGGTCATAGTTTCCATTGATTCGAGACCCGATCGTCGTTGGCGAGATGAAATCGAAGGGCGATCCCTTGACCGGGTGAAGTTTCCCAGTCGGAATAAGATCTTTGTCGACCGGTGTGAAGCGATCAGCACTGATCATTACCTCGTGGCCGAGAATATCGCCGTTCCCTTCGCCTTGAAGATTGAAATAGGTGTGTTGCGTTAAATTGACAGGAGTCGCTCTGTCGGTCCTCGCCGTGTATTCGAGTAGGAGTTCGTTGGCTGCGGTCAGAGTGTAGGTCACTTCCACGGTTAAAGTGCCAGGATAACCTTCTTCTCCATCCTTGCTTATGTAGCGAAGGGTAAGGGTTGCGCCTCGGCTTGTTTGAGCTCCATTGGCCTCCCAAACAACCTGATTGAAGCCCTTCAACCCTCCATGCAAGGAATTCGGACCATTGTTTTTGGCCAGCGTGTATTCCTTTCCGTCCAACTTGAACTTGCCGCCAGCGATTCGATTCCCATAGCGGCCAATAAGAGCGCCGAAATATGCCTTATTGTTGAAATACCCCTTAAGATCGTCGTACCCCAAAACGATATCCGCAAGCTTCCCGTTCCTGTCCGGAACAATTAACGAGACGATAATTCCGCCGTAGTTTGTCACGCGAACTTCAGTGCCGCTGCCATTCGAGAGGGTGTACAGATCTACTGCTTTGTCGTCTGAAGTAACACCAAAAGCGTCCTTCTTGATCAAGTATTTTTCTCCCGCTGTTCCTTGCCCGATCAGAAAACCGATGACGGCGAGAAGGCACAATAATCCATGAAGCATCCGAAAACGTGAGGTCATTTTGATTTCATCCGCGAAATCTTAATCTACAAAACCAACCTGTCACAGGATGGAGAATCGGTGATGCTTTCATGCACAACTAGTGCGCCCCGAGCCGCTCCGCCTCCTGTTGCTCGGCAGACGCTTCGGATGGGCGCCCCATGAGTGTGTAAACCTCCGCCAAGCGCCTGTGCGGTTCCGATTCTTTTGGGCCGAGTGTCACAGCTTCCTTAAGATAACGGACCGAATCTTCGAACCGTTTCTCATCTGCGTTAGTTCTCGAAAGAGAAAGAGCAGCGGCATAAAGCATCTGAACGGTGACAAGATCTTGCGGATTGAGTGTGTGGGCTCGGTTCAATGTTTGATAAGCCGGTAGCATTTCGCCCAGCCTGAACAGAACGGCACCGTACAAAGCGTTTAACTGAAATAGATCTGGCCAGCGCTTTAGGGCCGTTTCCAGAGGGGCCCGCGCCGCTTCGTATTGATTCAGTTGAAAGTAAGCATAGGCGACGTTGTACTGCATTTGCGGCGATTGTGGAACGAGTTCAGCTGCTCGTTGTAGCGGTTTCAACGCCGCTTCAAGGTCCCCGTGTTCGCCATAGATTGTGCCCAATTTCGTTAAACGTTCTGCGTTATTTGGATCATAGAGTTGATCGCAGAACGCGCGCGCATCGTCCCGAGGACCTTTATCAAGCCTCTGCGCACACTCAACTCGCATCTGCACCTCGTCGTTATCACGACGTCGCAGATCACCCGATCGAGCCAACGCCTTTTTGGCCTCTTCGGTTCGCCCTTGCTTACGATAAACATTTCCCAGTTGAAAAGGGATGCGCGAGTCTCGGGGATTGGCGCGCTCAGCTTCGGTCAGCCACTTTTCTGCTGATGCGAGGTCACCTTGTTGAAGGTACGCTAAGCCCAGGTAGTAGCCGGTGTCCGGCAGAGGCGGCTTAACTGCCGCTTTGCTAAGATTGCGAACTGCTGAGTTGAAGTCGTTTCTCTCCAGATCTGCTCGCCCCAGATAGTAGAGGATGTTGGGATGATCTCCGACCGCTCGGCGCACCGCTTCTAATTCAGCATGCGCTTCAGCGTATTGGTGCATCTCAAAGAGCGATACTCCTAACGGGAAGCGCGCCCGCTCCACCAGGCTAGGATCCAGTTTCAGCGCCGCGCGAAACTCACGCGCTGCATCTTCATAACGATCTTGTTTGAGCGCTTCGTATCCCTTACCTAAGTGGGCTTCGGCTTTGCTTGCTTCAGAAACACTGGCTGTCTGGGATCTTGCTGGAATAGCAGCGGGGAATAGCAGAACAACGAAGGCACAGAGCGAAAGCAATTTCGCCAGGAACGTTCGCGTACCCATGGGCCTCAGATTCACGATAACACGGTTTTCCCGGCTTTCAGGATGAGCGCATCAGCAACGGATCTAATGTCGGAAATTTCTTTTGCGGTGGCTGTGCCGACGTAGTCTGTGACAAGTTGACCGCATCGCTCGCGAACCTGGTCGTAGGCTTCTGCCTGCTGCCCGCGCAAAACTAGAAGTTCTTTCAGCCAATGCTTGCCGTATCCCGCATGGATAGTTTCATCGGCCCAGTCAAAGTCCATGTCGTGTTCACTTAGCGTGTCGCCATACGAGTGAAACATTTGTGCCCGAGCAGGCTTGTGCCGGATGTTTTTGGTCTCGAAAAAGTACAGCATGCCGAGACGATAGATGGGATCTTCGCCCGACGCGCTGTCGTAGATGTAGGTGCCAAGCGGGATCTCCGCAGGATCAAGGTTCCAAGCCATCAGTCGTTCGTACCCCATTCGGCAATGTCGCGACTCGTCGTACGTCCAGCGAGCCGAGTTGCGAATCCATTCCCAGGGAAGCACCTCGGCAAATGAGCTCAGAATAATTCCGCCAACCTCTATGGCCCAAACTTCGTTCAAGTGGCTGATCGCAGAGCGAAGTTGTAGGCGAAGTCCTTCCCCGTATGGGAATGTTGAATCGACAATATCTGGCCAGTAAAAACGACAAGGCCAGAAACGCGGATCCCGGGCTGGACGATCGGGAATCGCGTAAGTGTTTGTCTTGGGAGTAGTCACGTCGACTTGTGACGCTGGGCCTACTCCGATTCCGCCAATAGCCACAAGCCGTTCGGACAAATCGTGAGTCCACACTGCGGTGCTCTCACGCAGGGCGGCATTTTGAGTAAGTGAGGTCGCCGCCCACTTTTGAAAAGCATCCACTTGCGCCTGCTTCTCAGTGAGCGCGACGGATAAAAACCGGTGCGTTGGCCCATCCGCGATTGCGTCAGACGCGTCGAGATAGTCTCGATAAGCATCTCTCAAGGCGGGTAAGAAAACGTGTCCCACGGCCGATAACAATGCAGGCACTGAAGGAGAATCTCGAACAGAGTTGATCAGCCCGACCAGCGAATGATCCGAGCCTTCTTCTTCCAGCAGGCGATTGGGAAACCGCAGTTCGAAGACACGTTCACGCAGCGAGTTTGCAGTTTCAGAACCTTGCCATATGAAGCGCGCCATCTCAATCTTGATCTCCAGGGAAGCGATCGACGGGATCCATGCAGCCATGCTCACCAGCAGTGACCGCTCGCAGAAGAAGAATCGCTTCAAAAGTTGCGCGGTGTCGAAACGCATCCAACGGGCGCGAGGTTGTTGGCTCGACAAGTAGAGAGGCGGCAAGGTCATCTTGTTTGTCGCACCGCTTGCTTTGCGATGGAACGAAAAGTGATGCTGGTATTTTAGCTCTCGCGCGGTTCTAAAACGAGTTGCTAAGGGCCACCGTCACCACTGCAACGAGCAGGACGCAAAGGCCGAAATTAAGTGATCGCCGCGCGGCAAGTGGGGCACCGCGCCACTCCCCACGCCACAGTCCCCAGAGATTTCCCACAACTATCGAAAGTGAAATGAACAGGGGCCACCCGATGACCACTCCCCACCGACCGAGTTTGGCAGCACCTGCTCCATACAGGTAGAAGCTGCCAATCCACATTGCTGCCATCATGGCGCTCAATCCAAGATTTCGCGAGGTTTCGTCATTCCAATATTGCCTAAGCGTCTTCTTGCTGAGCATTAAATACAGACAGTAACCAACATTGACGACACATCCGAGGGTAAAAAGCAGAGCCCAAACGGTGTTTCCGGCAGATGCTTGCGATAGTCCAAGTCTTTCCGCAGTGCCTGTAATATTTCCAGCAAACGCCACTCCAATGTTGGGCAGGCAGGAGAGTATTCCGGCCAGGACTGCGATGATCAGGCCAGTCGCGAATCTGCCTTCAGCCGCAGATGTCGTCTTGTTAGTCGAGGGACTCTTTCGGGATCCGCCCATCGAACACAGGACAATCCCGAAAATAACCAAGACAGTTCCTGCGAGAAGACACATCCCTTTCGTCGTAGCCAAGGTCTGTGGAAAGAAGACCAGGAGCGGGATGAGGGAACCAAGGCTTGCAATCAAACCCATAATGATTGGATAGCCTAGCGCCATCCCCAACCGGTCCATGCCGAGGCCGAACAGAACCGCCCCGACGCCCCAACCCATTCCGAAAAGGGCAAGAATACCAAGGTCCCTCGCTGGAGAATTCGCGTACACGGAGAAAATGGCAGGTACCAGCAAAAGCGTGATGATCCAGTTAAACAAGAACATGCCGAGGAATGAGAACGTGGCCCATGTGTGTTCCCAAGCCCATTTTCTGACTAGGGTCATCGGCAGTACAAATGTCCCTTGAAGGAGGCCGGCCAGCAGGACGAGGAGAAACCCAGTTAGTAGTGGCATTTGGCTGTTGACAGAAATCGGTCCCGCCGCCTAACCCCAAGTCATTTGATCTGGGTGCGGATAGTAACACGGTTCAGTAGGCTGGATTGCTGAATCCCCCTAACACATCTGCCTTGCCGAGCCACTCCCGCATGATTTGCGTCGCAGCACTCGTACCAACCAGGTCTGCACCCGCTTCAAGCAGTGACCGAACCTGACCGGCAGTCTTGATGCCGCCAGAAGCTTTTAATTTTATGTTCGGGGGAGCGAGCCTGCGCAGAAAAATCATGTCCGAGGGAGTTGCGATCCCCACCGCTCCGCTGCTGGCATTTTTCAGATACTCAACACCTGCTTCAATGCCAAGCGCAATAGCCCGCTCACGCTGCTGCATACTGAGCAAGGGCAGTTCCAGCATGATCTTGATTGGCACTCGGGCGGCGGCTTGAACAACACCACGAACGTCATTGAAATATTCGCGTTCCATCCCGGATAGGAGAAATCCGACGTTCGGCATGAGATCGATTTCCTGAACGCCGTCTTGAACGAGAACGCCTGCTTCTCGAGCTTTACCGGTGCTCGTCATCGTCCCAAGAGGGAGATCGATAAATGAAGCGACTCTTACCCCCGTTCCCCTGAGCTCCTCGACCGTCTTTCGCACCCATGATCCAGGAATCATGGCGGCATGAAAGCGGTATTCAATACACTCTGATATGTGTCGTCGCCATTGCGCCTCGGTCACCGTGTTTGAGATCAGGGTCGATTGCATGCGGCCAGCGACCACCGCCGCGTCGGTAAAATCTGGCGGGCTTCCGTGGTCCTTGGCGTTTGGATTCATAGTCGCATTGTCACCCAGCCACCGTAGAAAGCCAGCCTGGGGCTGTTAAAGACGATTTCTTATAAAACTCGACAACCTGAATGATGCGCGAAAGCGATGAGATTACGCCGTCTTTGGTAACCGCTAAACCGCCGGTGACGACGCCGAAGCGAACGGCATCCCCGATGTTTGCTCCAGAAGCCAGTGCTACGGCAAGGCCAGCGTTGAATGCATCCCCAGCTCCCGTTGTGTCAACGGCGGGAACCGAGATCGCAGGAACGTGTGTCACTGACGACGAATTCACGATTAATGCTCCGCGTTCCCCCAGCGTCATGATGACGTTTTTAACGCCATTTTGAATCAGTTGCTGGGCGATGTTCTCAGGCTCCATTGCTCCATCGGGTCTAATCCCTGCAAGGACTCTCGCTTCAGTTTCGTTTGGCGTGAGAACGTCGATAAAGCTCAAGATAGAAGCGGGCAGGGGACGAACAGGCGCCGGGTTCAAAATTGTTATGGCCTTGATGGCACGCCCCGCCACCATGGCGGCCTCGGCTGCGGCCACTGAGACTTCAAGTTGCGTGAGCACGACGCCTGCCGGAGCTGATGCCTCTACACCTCGTGCAACATCCATCGCACTCAACAGCTCGTTTGCGCCCGGATCGATTGTGATGCAATTGTGCCCAGTGTTCGCATCGACGATGATGAACCCAACCCCTGTAGGAGCGTCTGCTGTTTGCTGGACGTGAACGGTTTGAACTCCCTCATCGCGGTAGAGCCCCATTGCCATCTCACCGAAAGCATCGTTGCCGATCTTGGCAATGAAACTGACGCTTGCCCCCAGTCGCGCGCAGGCAACGGCCTGGTTGGACCCTTTCCCACCGTAGTCCACCCGATAGCCTGTTCCGAGTAGGGTTTCTCCCGAGCCGGGCAACCGATCAACCTTCATGGTCAGACCAGTTGCGTAGCTGCCGACCACAACGATCCGAGGCGCGTTCAATTGCATTTCTCCGCGTGCAGGAAGCTCGAGCGATTATCGAGGCGTAAGCCTAACACATTGCTGGATCTATCCTGCCCGTGCTTGACGCGTCTAGCAGCCACTGTTAGATTGCGGCTCATCGCGCAAGGTGTCTGAGGGGAATCTCTCTGAGTCGGGAAAAGAATGAGCGGCATCCATCCGCTCTTCATCGCTTTAACGCAGGCCGCCGTAAGTTTCTGGTCCAAAGCTGTCAGGCGGCGGGTATTGCATTTCTTCCAAGTTCCTTCGAGGGGCATAGTCTTTTTGCATCTGATCTGCTGAACAGGGCGCCGGCGCCTTCACCCGATGGCGAGTTTCAACTGCATCCGCCCTATCGTACTCAACGACCGATCGACGAGCTCCTGCGCAAAATCAGACCGGGCCTCGACGAGTTTGTTACTGAAAAGTATGCGTCTGAAATTGAAACGATCCTGCGCCAATGGCAGTCAGGATTGCTGAAGTCGCCAAGGAATTTTCAATCAATCAAAGCGTCTCTCTCGTTCACGTTTCGAGGCTCCTCTCCAAAGCCAACGCGCTCGAGGATTGTTCGATCCACGGCACCGGTGGAAGTTCGCCAAAGTGTCTTCGATAACGATCAATCAATTTCGGCGCAAGAATTCGTGCCAGCGCTCAAGGGATCAATGGAAGC
>Ga0163161_10001673_pt1 | contig 16264 bp, 14 predicted proteins | sample S45metaG_FD_129847 | JGI IMG/M metagenome (GOLD analysis project Ga0163161, IMG submission 129847) | Switchgrass rhizosphere microbial communities from Kellogg Biological Station, Michigan, USA - S4-5 metaG | ecosystem: Host-associated > Plants > Roots > Rhizosphere > Soil | place: USA... | reverse complement strand
TGATGTCAGCCATATGGGAGAGTTTATCCTGAAAGGTGAAAATGCGCTGGACCTGATACAACGTGTAATCAGTAATGATGCTTCGAAGTTATATGACGGTAAAGTTCAGTATGCTTATCTTCCGAATGAAGAGGGCGGGATTGTAGATGACCTGCTCGTTTACAGGATCGATGAAAAAACATATATGCTGGTTGTCAATGCTTCCAATATTGAGAAAGACTGGAACTGGATCAGTAAATTCAATACCAAAGAAGTGGAGATGCACAATATTTCTGATCAGACATCTTTGTTGGCTGTTCAGGGCCCAAAGGCTGCTGAAGCGCTGCAAAGCCTCACTGAAATTGACCTCGCTTCAATGGAATATTACACCTTTACCAAAGGCGTATTTGCCGGTGTAGAAAATGTAGTGGTATCTGCAACGGGATATACCGGAGCGGGAGGATTTGAAATTTATTGCGACAATGCACATGCAGAAACCATCTGGAATGCTGTTTTTGAAGCAGGTGCGGCTTTTGGCATCAAACCTATCGGTTTAGGTGCACGTGATACGCTCCGCTTGGAGATGGGCTTCTGTCTGTATGGAAATGATATCGATGATACCACCTCTCCGATTGAAGCTGGGTTAGGCTGGGTAACCAAGTTCAGCAAGCCATTTACCAACTCTGAAGCTTTACAGGCAGAAAAAGAAGCCGGTGTAAAGCGCAGGCTGATCGGTTTCGAGATGATTGACCGTGGTATTCCGCGCCATGATTATGAGATCGTTGACGCAGCCGGAAATGTTATTGGAAAAGTAACTTCGGGCACGCAGTCGCCATCCCTTCAGAAAGCCATCGGCATGGGTTATGTAACCAAAGAAAATGCAAAAGAAGGAGCTGAGATCTTTATCAGTATCCGTAACAGTCATATCAAAGCCAAAGTAGTAAAGTTCCCCTTTTTTAAATAATCCTATCCCTGTATATTCCGATCCTTACCTGTTATGCCAAGAAAAATAGAAGTTTGTCTTACTCCCGCCCTCATTGATTTATACGCGATAGAAAACAGCATCGTCGTGGTGATTGATATCTTAAGAGCAACCTCTTCCATCGTATACGGAATAGATAACGGAGCAGAGGCAATTATTCCGGTGGCACAGGTAGAAGACTGTCTGACTTATGCAGACAAGGGATATTTACTGGCAGCAGAACGAAATGGGGAAGTAGTTGAAGGCTATAACTTTGGTAATTCCCCATTTTCTTATACTGCTGATAAGGTAGCCGGCAAAACCGTTGTGTTAACGACTACCAATGGTACCAAGGCGCTTCACCTAGCAAGAAAGGCCAGTCAGGTAGTGATCGGTTCCTTTCTGAACCTGCAGGCCTTGTGCGACTGGCTAAAAACCCAGGATAAAGACGTTTTGTTGCTTTGTGCGGGATGGAAAGACCAGTTTAACCTGGAGGATACGATCTTTGCAGGAGCAGTAGTTCAGGCATTACGTCCTGAATTTACAGATTTTGATGATGCCGGTGTTGCTGCCGAAGATCTTTATGCCATGGCAAAAGATAACCTGCGGGCTTACATAGGCAAGTCTGCACACAGCCACCGTATGATCGCGCTGAATATCGAAGAGGATATCAAATTCTGTCTGCAGCTGAATATCTGCCAGGCCATCCCCGTACTGGAAGGTGATCAACTGATTGCCCTTTAAGAAGCCATATCTTTTAGCAGCTCTTGAAACTGCTCATGATTTTTGATGGTTTTGAGGGTTTCCTCATAGGCCAGCCAATAAATCGTTTCTGCTTTTTTCATATCAAAAGTACTGATCTCTCCCATACCTTTAGGCTCAATCAGGAGGTTACAGAAGGCCGACTTCTGTTCCATATCCTTATTGATGGTCATCAGTCCTGCGCGCGACATCAGCGTGCTGATATTGGTAATGCTGCTCACCGGTTTCAGGTGATTGCAGGAAGAGCCGATGATGAAATCGCAATTGTTCAGTAAAGGTTCCACAGGAAAATTATTCAGGATTCCGCCGTCAACATACATCTGGTTATCGATCATGATCGGCCTGAATATCCCGGGCAGGCAGCAGGAAGCATGTATAGCCCTGATCAGCGGCCCTTTAGTAAAATACACGAGATTGCCCTCGCTAAAATTTGTGGCGGCGATGGTAAGAGGGATATGCAGGTTCTCTATTTGATCTTCCGGGAAGAATGTTTTGAGCAGGTTAGAGGTGTGTTCTATCCCAATCAGTCCCAGTGAGCCTACAGCTGGCCTGATAAAGCGCAGCAGCTTTGTTTTCATGAAGATGTCCAGCGCTTTTTCAGGATCTATTCCTGCAGCATAAAAAGCACCCACAATAGAACCGGCACTGGTACCGCTGATGTGACTGAAAATAATGCCTGCATTGATCAGTGCCTTTAGTACACCTAAATGTGCAATGCCTCTTATTCCGCCGCCGGATAGTACAATTCCTACTTTCTTCATCTAATGTTCCATTTTAGGTTTATACTTCGCTGCGTTCAATATTTTTTGTGCATCCTGATCAGCCATGAGCTGTTGCAGGGTCACCTTTGAATTTTCGGCCATATATTTCCTCACCATCTGCCAACCGATCCAGATGCCCAGTTTTGGGGCTGATTCGTTCTTTTCGCCCAGTCCGGGAGTGAAGGGAGCTTCGCTCAGGTACATCTGTATTTTCTGGTAATCGGTTTCAAAGAGCAGGTTATTCTGCATAAAATATGCCCATATATCCCCCTCGTAGGCTTTGCACCAGCTGAGTTGTTTGTCGGTAAAGCCGATTTTGACCGAATCCGGAACCTGATCATTCATTACCTGGTCCATAAAATAGAGGATCTTTCCATTCTCTACCATCTTTGAAAGTAAAGAGCGGTTTTCATCGCGCTGCGGAAATAATTCTTCTCTTGCAAAGGTCTCCGTAATTCTTGGCACCACATAATCCGGCGTAAATCTTCGGGAGATATACAGGGGAACGCTCTTCACGATTGCCCTGTAAAATTTACTGTTTTTGCCCAGGAACATATCCAGGCCTATCCCCATGTAATCATCACCTATAGGGGTCTGTACCGAGAAGCCGGAGATAAAGGCGATAAATTTAGGCACCTTCACCTGCGGATAATAATATTTAATGTATTTAAAGGTCTCGGTAAGCCCTTTCTCCTGAGCATCCATCGTTTTGAATACACTATCGGCATCATGGTTTAAATCTGTGTAAGCCTGGTCTTTATAGAGTGTAGAGAGTATCGCCACATTGGTGTAACTCGGATCGCCCACCATCCGGTGTATATAATCATCGTAAAAGGCGGTGTATTTTTTTTGCAGGAAAAGATCGGTCTGCGGAATGCCTTTTTGCTTTCCTGCAAAGAGGTCGCGGTCAAATCTTTCAATCTTAATATCCAGGTTGATGTTACTCACATCAGGCTTGTTTCCCTGTTTACAGGAAAAAAATGCGGTTACACACAGAAAAATTAGATAAATTTGGAGATGTTTTACGTTATCATTCATTGATAACAAATATATACAGATCAAGTATGAAACCATCATCAGCATACTCTATAAATATTACAAATGCTGATGATAGCTTTATGACCGATATAAACAATATAAACTAATGAAAAAATTACTAACCGGAATCTTATTTTTATTTATAACCGGGAGTGCTGTTGCACAGAACGGCCCGGAGCCCTATTACGGATTCAGACTTGGCCTGGCAGCATATCCTACTATCGGCTGGGCAAAACCCGAAACAGGTACCAGCAATGGTGTCAACCTGGGATTCTCTTATGGCCTGCTTGCTGATTTTAATTTTGCTGAAAATTACAGTTTCTCCACAGGCTTAACCATCACCAGTATCAACGGTAAAACCACTGAAGTCAATCCAAGTCCTTACTATGATGCCGTCAGATATCCCAATCCTACAGCATATGAACTCAAATACATGCTTCAGTATGTAGAGATCCCCTTGACGCTGAAACTGAAAACAGATAAGATAGGTTTGGTACGCTGGTACGGACAGTTTGGTTTATCCAACGATTTCAACATCGGTGCAAAACAGAATGTTTCGGTCAACAATACAAGGATTGTAGACGGGCAGCATATCAAAAAAGACATTAATTTTTACCGTGCCGGTCTGATCATCGGCGGCGGATTGGAATACGATATCGCAGGCAACACCAGTGTAACTACCGGGCTTACCTTTAACAACGGGTTTACTGATATCTCTGATGATAAAAGCAGAAGTGTAAAAAACCACTTCGTAGGTATAAACTTTGGAGTTTTCTTTTAAGACAGCATGAAAATATCATTAGCGCAGCTCAATTACCATATTGGTAACTTCGAATACAATACCAAAAAGATCATTGATCATATTGCCCTGGCAAAAGCCGAGGGTGCAGATCTGGTCGTATTTGCTGAACTGGCCGTTTGTGGTTATCCTCCGCGTGATTTTCTGGAGTTTGAAGAGTTTATCGATCGCTGTGAAGATGCTGCACAGGAGATTGCCTCGCACTGTAAGGGTATAGCCTGCATCATCGGCCTGCCCGTGAAAAATATGGCTGTTGCAGGTAAAGACTTATGTAATGCCGCCTACTTTATTGAAGAAGGTGCAGTAAAGGCAACCGTGAAAAAAGCATTACTGCCAAACTATGATATTTTTGATGAGTACCGCTATTTTGAGCCTGCAACTACTTTCGAGTGTATAGATTTCAAAGGAACACGCATTGCCCTTACGATCTGTGAAGACCTTTGGAATATCAACAATAATCCTTTGTACATCTCCAATCCTATGGATGTGCTGATTACACAGCAGCCGGATGTAATGATCAATATTGCGGCTTCTCCCTTCTCTTATCAGCATGATGATGAGCGGATGACCGTACTATCAGATAATGCCAAAAAATACCAGCTGCCATTACTGTATGTAAACCAGGTTGGGGCACAAACAGAGATTATATTTGACGGTGGTTCACTGGTATATGATAAGGCAGGCAACCTACTTGATGAAATGCCTTATTTTAAGGAGCATTTAAGCACTTATACGCTTAGCAATGGTGCGTTTGAAGGATTTGCCGGTAAAGAGCATGTCAGTGTGCCAGACATCGCCCAAATCCATGATGCACTGGTACTTGGAATTAAGGATTATTTCAGCAAGTCCGGATTTTCAAAGGCCGTACTGGGTTTATCAGGAGGTATAGATTCCGCTATTGTAGCAGCACTGGCCTGCCGTGCCTTAGGGCCGGAAAACGTGATGGCAGTGCTCATGCCATCCAAGTACTCCTCTGATCATTCCATTAAAGACGCACTTGATCTGGTAGAAAACTTTGGCTGCAAGCACGAGATCATTGCCATTAAAGAGGCTGCCGATGCCTTTGACAGTATGCTTGCCCATGCTTTCGAAGGTCTTTCGTTTAATCTGACCGAAGAAAACATCCAGGCGAGGAGCAGGGGCATCGTAGTGATGGCCATGTCCAATAAGTTTGGATATATCCTGCTGAATACTTCTAATAAAAGCGAGTGTGCCGTAGGTTACGGGACGCTTTATGGCGATATGTGCGGCGCTATAGGCGTGATCGGGGATGTGTACAAAACTCAGATTTATCAGCTGGCCCACTACATCAATAAAGACGGAGAAGTTATCCCAGAAAATACCATCGTTAAACCGCCGTCTGCAGAGCTGAGACCGGGGCAGAAGGATTCTGACTCACTACCAGACTATGATACGCTGGATGCCATCCTCTACCAGTTTATTGAACTGAAGAAAAGCTCCGCTGCGATCATTGCACAGGGATTTGACGAAGCGCTGGTGCGCAGAATCATGAAGATGGTGAATGCCGCAGAGTTTAAAAGATACCAGACCCCGCCAATCCTGCGTGTTTCTCCGAAAGCTTTTGGAATGGGGCGCCGTATGCCTATCGTAGGTAAATACCTCGCTTAGTGATTAAGCCTTATGGGATTTTTTCCTGAAGAAAGTCCCATAAGGTATAAACAATGCCAGTATGATTCCTATTACACTTAATATCTGCGCAATGATATCCCCGCTTTTTGTGTAGGGGCTCAGCTGGTCATTCAGGTTGATATCCATTTTCAGGGCATCACGTGTCCACCATTTAGATGCTTTTACTACGTCGCCGCGCTGATTGATAAAACCAGAAATCCCTGTATTGGCAGATCGCACCACCCAGCGACGGGTTTCGATTGCTCTTAGCTTCGCATATTCAAAATGCTGGTCTTTACCATCGGTATTTCCCCACCAGCCATCATTGGTAATGATCGCAATAAACTGCGCTCCGTTTTTGACAGACTCAGCAATCCATCCTCCCCAAAGGGATTCATAGCAAATCACCGGGGCAACGCCTACGCCACTCTGTGAGTAAAAAACACCGGGGGCATCCTGCCATCCCCAGCCAGACACCGTTCCTCCCAATCCTGAAAACACAGGTGCCAGGAAAGACAGCGTTTCCGGAAAAGGCATTTTTTCTACTCCGGGCACCAGTTTGGATTTATGATAGAATTGGACGTTGCTTGAGTTTTCTACCTGCATGGCCGTATTAAAGTTGTCATAATAAAGCCTGCTGCCGGGAGAAAATTTTGCCGAAAGCGTCTTTTTGTCGTTATAGATTTTTATGCTTTCAATACCCGTGATCAGGCTGCCGTTTTTGTATTTGCCTAAAAAGTGCTGTGCCTCCTCATATTCCCTGTTACTGCGTATCCTGTCTTCATCGGCAAAATTTGGGATTGCCGTTTCCGGCCAGATGAAATACTCTGTGTTTACCTGCCCTACAGAGTCAGATAGTTCAGTAAGCGTCTTCAGCTGATCACCCGCAGAGATGCCACCTGATTTTTCATAGGGATCGATATTGGGCTGTACCGTCACTACGTTGATGGGCACAACTTTTTCCTTGTAGCTGTAATAGCGTGTCAGGGATATTGAAATGGGAACAATTAATATGACCAGCCAGGCAATAGCAGGCCTGAATTTCAGATAACCAGTTTGATTTTTATAACTTTTATAAGCTTCGAAAGCAAGTATATTGCTCAAAAGAATCCATACAGAGCCACCATAAGCACCAGTAGACTCGTACCATTGTGCCAGCTGGTGCATCCCGGCGAAGCCGTTACCTAAAGTCATCCATGGAAAAGCAAGGTCCCAGGTGGCGTGCAGATATTCCATGCCGATATAAAAAGAAACCAGTGCGAGATAGGCCAGGCTCTTTTTTGTCACTACCTTCTTAAACCTGTACCAGAGCCAGAAAGAAAAGGTCATCAGCAAGGCACCAAGGCCATAGGGGATCAGTGAGATCAGGAAAGCTACAAAAGGGCTGTTATAGGCACTAATGGCATTGTAAACCCAATAGGTTCCGGCTGTATTCCATACCAGAAAGGTCAGGCCTGCAGTAAGAAATACCTTTTTGCCGGTTTTCTTTTCATTTTTTTCGATAATCTGGTCCAGCGCAATCAACAGGGGCACAAGGCCAACCAGTAATAATGGAGCTGCAAAAGTATGCGGCGGCCAGGCCAGCCATAAAAGGAACGCACTTAAAAGGGCAAGCAACAGGGGGTATTTCGATTTCATTGAGGAGATAGCTACTTACAGGAATATGGTAAACAGGCGCTGTAAAAAAATTAAAAACTGTCTAATATATCGGCTTTTTTCGCTTCATATTCTTCCTGGGTAATCAGTTGTTTATCATATAATGTTTTCAGCTTGCGCAGTTTCAGCGTTGTCTCATCTTCAGGCTCTTCAACTGCGGGAGTGAACGCTGCGGCCGGTGCAGAAGGGGGCGACTGGATATCTGCAGTAAAAGAAACCGGATCTTTAGCTGGGCTGTCTGAGGGCGTGATATCAACAAAAGGAATATCTATTGCAGCAGAGTGGTGGTCTGTAGCGGTACCTGCCTGCTGTGCCCTGCGATCAGCCTGTTCTGCCAGTTGCTGCTGCTCTTTGAATCCTTCCAGCTGTTCATAAGCCGCCTGATATAACTTGCGGGCCTGTACTTTTGGTATATATTCAGTGATGATGTTTTCTCCATGCTGCGGCACGCAGATGAACTTTGATCCAAACAACTCTTCTTTGAAAGATACCTCTTTGATGCTTTTCCAGGAGATATCTTTAAAGTTCATGGTAATGCCGAAGTTGGCCGGTTCACAATAGAAGATACGTTTATTGCTGACAGCAATACAGTCGGGCAGGAGGTTCACTGCAGGTTTTTTCTGCACAGCCAGATAAATCAGCTCCTCATTGGTAGTCAGCATATCATTCAGTTTACCTAAAACCTTTTCTACAGCTTTAGGGTCCTGCTCGTCACTTAAAAATCTGTCTATTAGAATCATCTTGTTTTATTTAATATTTACAATCGCTATGCCGGTATTAATCTTTGTCATAAGAGCGCTTTTCCTTCTTCGTTTCTTCTTTACCAGCAACACAAATTACAAATTCGCCTTTTAATATATTGTTTTCAAAATGTGATTTTATTTCGGTCAATGTGCCTCTGACGGTTTCCTCATACATCTTGGTCAGCTCACGGCTTACCGATGCCTGTCTTTCTTCGCCAAAGAACTGTGCAAACTCTTCAAGGGTTTTCAGTAAGCGGTGCGGGCTTTCATATAAAACGATTGTCCTCTCCTCATCAGCCAGTTTCTTTAAACGCGTCTGCCTTCCTTTTTTTACCGGCAGAAAACCTTCAAAAACAAAGGCATCGGTAGGTAATCCTGAATTGACGAGTGCCGGTACAAATGCTGTAGCTCCCGGTAAACATTCTACAGGCAGTTCATTTTTCAGCACTTCACGCAGCAGAAAGAATCCCGGGTCTGATATGGCAGGGGTTCCGGCATCAGAGATCAGCGCTACGTTTTTTCCTTCCTTCAAAAACCTGATGATTTCCGAAGTGGCTTTATGTTCATTGTGCTGATGATGTGAATATGCTTTTTTATCGATACCAAAATGCTTTAATAACGGGGCACTTGTACGGGTATCTTCAGCCAGGATAACATCCGCTTCCTTTAATATGCGGACAGCCCTAAAGGTCATATCTTCGAGGTTTCCGATAGGTGTAGGCACCAGAAATAGTTTACCGCCCATATTATTCTCCAAACTCTTGTTATATTTGTTAAAAAAATTAAATAATGCTGCAAGTTAACTATATCCGTGAAAATAGAGAGAAAGTTTTAGAACGCTTAAGTGTCCGTAATTTTAAACAACCAGAACTGGTTGATGAAATTATCAGTTATGATGAAGAACGCAGACAAACTCAAACTTCGCTGGATAACCTATCTGCGATAGCCAATGCAAATGCCAAACAGGTTGGTGAGCTGATGCGCAATGGTAAAAAAGAAGAAGCTGAAGTGCTGAAAGCACAGACAGTAAACAATAAAGAACAAAGTAAAGCCCTGTCAGATCAGCTTGCTTTGGTAGAGCAGCACTTATACCAGGCGCTGGTACAATTGCCAAACCTGCCGGGCGAGCAGGTGCCCTCAGGAGCAACACCAGAAGAGAATGAAGTTACGTATCTGTATGGTGCGCCGGCAGAACTGCATGCCAGTGCTTTGCCGCACTGGGAGCTGACGGCTAAATATGATATTATCGATTTTGAACTGGGCACTAAAATTACAGGTGCAGGTTTTCCTGTATACAAAGGCAAGGGTGCCCGTTTACAGCGTGCGCTGATCAATTTCTTCCTTGACCGTGCTACAGCAGCAGGATACAGGGAAATGCAGGTGCCGCTGATGGTGAACGAAGCTTCAGGTTTTGGAACAGGCCAGCTACCGGATAAAGAAGGTCAGATGTACCACTCCACGGTAGACAATTTGTACCTGATCCCCACTGCTGAGGTTCCGGTAACCAACCTTTACCGTGATGTGATTCTTAAAGAAGAAGAGCTGCCGATTAAAAATACAGCCTATACACCATGTTTCCGTCGCGAAGCCGGTTCATATGGCGCGCATGTACGTGGATTGAACAGGCTGCACCAGTTTGATAAGGTAGAACTGGTACAGGTGGTACATCCTGATCAGTCTTACGCCATTCTGGAAGAGATGAGCTTGTATGTTCAGACGCTTTTACAGGATCTGGGCCTGCATTACCGCGTACTTCGTTTATGTGGTGGTGATATGGGCTTTGTTTCAGCAATGACCTATGATATGGAAGTGTGGAGCGCTGCACAGCAACGCTGGCTGGAGGTTTCTTCAGTGTCTAACTTCGAAGCTTACCAGGCCAACCGCTTAAAGCTGAGATTTAAAGGTGCAGGCGGTAAAACACAGCTGGCGCATACGTTAAACGGAAGTGCTCTGGCATTACCGCGTATCGTAGCGGCGATCCTGGAAAACTACCAGACAGCAGAGGGTATCATCATTCCGGAAGTACTCAGGCCTTATACTGGTTTTGACCGTATTGACTAATCATCCGGATACTTCGGACATAAAAAAAGCTCCATCTTTAACAGATGGAGCTTTTTTTATGTCCGAAAATCTCAGATTACAAGATCAGGATTAACAATAAGATAATGATAATAATTGCACCTACTGAAAGATAAACGCCTCCACCCATTGCACGGGCTTCTTTTTTCATTTCTCTCAGTTCTTTACGCAATTCTTTTCTCTCAGCTTTTGACATATGAGATTTATCCATTGCTTTAATTTCTTCAACGCGGTTAGTGATTTTTTCCAACTGAGCTTTTTGCTCCATTGTCATTTCCACTTTGTCTTTAGTTGTTGCTGCTGATACAGTATTCATGCTGATTCCTAACATGAAGATTAATGCGAAAGAGTAAATTAATTTTTTCATAATGATTTAAGTTGAGTTTAAATTGTACGTGATACTTATCCAATAAACAAAAAACCTACCAAAAGTTTTGGTAGGTCTAATTTGTGCTTAAATCCCTTATTTCGGGTAAAAATGCCTGTTTTTTATTTTTTAAGATAAAAAGTAAACTTAAATGATGTCTACTCTTCTGGTCATTATTTGATTTCGAATATGGTATTCATCACGTAGCTCAGCTTGATCTTTTTGAAATCAATCTCCGGCGCAGGTGCAGCTTCTGCATCAGCGCTTACACTACGTGCCATCATCATACTTGTACGGTATACCGGCTGCGGATAAGTCTCATTGTTGATCTCCTGGATATCAATCACGCTGCCCAGCTGGTTGCCCAGTGCTTCTACCAGATAAGTTGCTTTGGCTTTGGCCGCCTGCAGGGCTTTAATTTTCAGCTCTTTTTTTAAAACCTCAATTTTTGAATAGTCATAACTATCGATATTGGTATAGGCCACTCCTTTGGCATCTACGGCACCAATAATAGCATTCCATTTATTCAGGTCTGTTACCTTCAAACGATATTGTTTGCTCACCAGAAAGTCGGGGTTTTTCTTTTTCTCTGCTACGGTATTGTATCCTGACAGGTTGCTGATCATCAGGTTTTCTTTTGAGATACCGGCAGACTGGATGGCATTATACAATTGTGTTTCCAGCTCATTGATCTCTACCTTTTTCTTGCTGTTACCGTCTTTCAGGTATTCCTTTAATGAGATGCTGATATAGATAATATCAGGTGTTACTTCTGTTTCTGCTGTTCCGCTAACGCTGATCTTTTTGCGCAGGTCTACCTGCTGGGCCATGGCGCTCATGCTGAACAAGGCTGCAAGGGCAAAGGTGAATAGATGTTTCATAATAGTTGTTTTTGTGTGTATACAGGATAGATGTAATAAGTATGCCAATTCCATAAAAAAAGCCTGCATTTTTTGTGCAGGCTTTTTTTATGGATGTATCTTGTTAGTCTTCAACCATTTCATTGTTGGGGCCAATCTCCTCTTTCACATCTTCTTTAAAATAGCTTTTCTGAAAGATCAGGATGGCAATCACACCTACAGATATGGCAGCATCTGCAACATTGAATACAGGTCTGAAAAAAACATAATCCTGTCCTCCCCATATGGGTACCCAGCGGGGGAAAATTCCTTCTAAAATCGGGAAATAAAACATGTCAACTACTCTTCCATGGAAAAGAGCCGCATATCCATATATTTTTCCGTAAATCACCGAGTCAATGATATTGCCCAGCGCACCTGAAAAGATCAGGGCAACGTTTAAAATCAGTCCCCTGTGGTATTTATGTTTGATCAGGTGCACCAGTCCGTAGCCGATTCCTGCAACGGCACCGATCCTGAACAGCGATAATGCCAGTTTCCCAAATTCACCACCAAATTCCATCCCAAAGGCCATTCCATTATTTTCAGTGAAATGTATAATGAACCAGTTGCCAATGACCTTAAATTCCTGGCCAACATACATATTGGTTTTGATCCATGTTTTCACTGCCTGATCGGCAAGTAAAACAAGGAATATCACCAGCAATGGTTTAGTATAACCTTTCATTATGCCTGCTTCAATTTAGCTTCCATACTCAATGTAGCGTGAGGTACTGCACGCAGACGTTCTTTTTGGATCAGTTTACCAGTTTCACGGCAGATACCGTAAGTTTTATTTTCGATGCGTACCAGTGCAGCTTCTAAGTTATCAATGAATTTTTTCTGACGGGCAGCCAATTGGTTTAACTGCTCTTTTTCCATTGTTGCTGATCCGTCTTCCAGTGTTTTGTAAGTTCCAGAAGTATCTTCGGTACCGTTAGAATTTGGACTGCTTAATGAATTGGTTAAATCAAGAAATTCCTCTCTGGCCATACGAAGCTTGTCCTGTATCAACACTTTAAATTCTTGAAGCTCGTTATCTGAGTAACGCGTTTTTGTAGGGTTTTCCATAATTTATTTATTGTTTTGCAATCAAAATTTGTAGTTCAACATCATCAATAACTATTTTGTTTCCTAAATCGAAATCATCAATCAGGCTAAGCTCATCTGCTAAAATTTCTGCGCAAATGTAGGCTTTATTATTCTCTACTGCTGCCCGGATCAGGTTATCGTTTTGTAAATTAACCGCTATACGGTCAGTTACCTCAAAATTTAATTCTTTTCTCAGGTTCTGAATTCTGTTGATCAGTTCCCTCGAAAGTCCTTCTTCCTTTAACCCGGCTGTAATGGTCACATCAAGGGCAACGGTAAGGCTGCCAAGGTTCGTTACCTGCCATCCGGGAATATCCTCGGCAATAATGTCAACATCAGCTAAAAGGATCTCATAATTTGTGCCCGGAACCCTGTAAAGGCCTTCTGCTTCAAATTTGCTGAGATCTTCCTGACTCATTTTGCTGATCAGTTCTGCTACTGATTTCATGTCTTTACCCACCTTAGGTCCGAGGGCTTTAAAGTTGGGTTTTATCTTTTTGGTGATGAAACCTGCAGTGTCTGTAATATACTCAATATTCTTGATGTTGGTTTCCGACAGAATAATTTCTTTAACCAATTCTACCCTTCCCATAAATGCCTGATCCAGTATCGGGATCAGGATCTTGGCCAGCGGCTGACGAACATTGATTTGTGATTTCTTTCTCAGGGATAAGACCATCGATGAGATATCCTGTGCCAGGTGCATACGCTCGTTCAGTTCTGTATCGATCAGCGAGGTATCGCCTTCTTTCCAAAGCGTCAGGTGGATCGACTGTTCAGCCTTTGCAGGTTTGTTTACCGTCAGGTTCTGGTACAGCCAATCTGCAAAGAATGGTGCTATGGGCGACATCAGTTGTGATACCGTTACCAGGCAGGTATATAGTGTTTCATATGCAGCCTTTTTATCAGCTGTCATTTCGCCTTTCCAGAAGCGGCGTCGCGACAAACGGATATACCAGTTGCTCAGGTGCTCATCCACAAAAGACTGGATGGCCCTTGCAGCTTTGGTTGGCTCATAGGTATTATAACTGTCATCTACTTCATTGATCAGGTTTTGCAGCAATGACAGAATCCAGCGGTCAAGTTCCGTACGGTCTTTAACTGGTGTCTCATTGTTTTCATCGATTTCAAACTGATCGATGTTTGCATATAAAGCGAAGAAGGCATAGGTATTGTACAATGTACCAAAGAACTTGCGCCTTACCTCGTCCAGTCCGTCCATATTGAACTTCAGGTTGTCCCATGGCGAGGCATTGCTGATCATGTACCATCTTGTAGCATCGGCACTGTAGGTGTCAATCGTATGGAAAGGGTCAACACCATTTCCCAAACGTTTAGACATCTTATTGCCGTTCTTGTCAAGAACAAGCCCGTTTGATACTACATTTTTATAAGCAATACCTTTATTGCCTACACGTTCGTTGATCGCTTTGATCTCCTCACTGGTTTCGCTCAGCATCACTGCTATCGCATGCAGCGTAAAGAACCATCCGCGTGTCTGATCCACACCTTCTGCGATAAAATCTGCAGGATAGGCATTTTCAAATTCTTCTTTATTTTCAAAAGGGAAGTGCCATTGCGCATAAGGCATCGCCCCGCTGTCAAACCACACATCAATCATATCGGCCTCACGTACCATTTTTTCTCCTGTAGAAGAGGTCAGGACCACATCATCCACATATGGGCGGTGCATATCTTTCAATTCAAAAGACGCTTCCATAAAACCTGCCTCAACAGATTTTTTGATCTCAGCGTTCAGTTCTGCAATAGAGCCGATACATTTTTCTTCCATCCCATCTGCAGTTCTCCAGATAGGCAGGGGAGTGCCCCAGTAGCGTGAACGTGACAGGTTCCAGTCTACCAGGTTTTCCAGCCAGTTGCCAAAACGGCCTGTACCGGTAGCTTCAGGTTTCCAGTTGATCGTCTTGTTCAGCTCTACCATTTTCTCTTTAACAGAGGTAGTTTTGATGAACCAGCTATCCAGCGGATAATACAATACAGGTTTATCAGTTCTCCAGCAATGCGGATAACTGTGTTCGTATTTCTTTACGTCAAATGCCTTGTTATCTTCTTTTAGCTTGATGGCAATCAGGACGTCAGTAGATTTGAAATCTGCTGCGTTACGTTCTTCATCGCTGTAATATTCTTCTTTTACATAGTAACCTGCAAAATCAGTGACTTCATCTACAAATTTTCCCTGTTTGTTGACCAGTGGAAGCTCATTGCCCTGATCGTCTTTTACCATCACGGAAGGAATGCCGCTTTCTTTGGATACCCGGAAATCGTCTGCTCCAAAAACGGCAGCAATATGTACGATTCCTGTTCCGTCTTCCGTAGTTACGTAGTCAGCAGGGATCACACGGAAGGCTTTTTCTTCCAGTTCTGCATTAGTTACATAATTCATCAGCTGATGGTAACGCAGGCCTACAAGGTCTTTACCGCTAAATTCCGCAGCAATAACCCATGGAATTAATTTATCAGTCTCTTTGAAATCCTCAAAAGACAGGTTTTCTGCTTCCTTTTTGAAATGCTTGCCCAGCAGGTCTTTCGCCAGGATCACGCTCACCGGAAGGAAAGTGTAAGGGTTAAAGGTCTTTACTTTTACATAGCTGATCTTCTCACCTACGGCCAGTGCACCATTAGATGGCAAAGTCCACGGTGTTGTTGTCCATGCGATGATTGCTGTATCTTCATTTTCGCTGTCAAAAAGTACAGGCATCAAGGGATGCTGCTGATTTTTTTTCAGAAAGAACTGTGCTGTGATAGAAGTATCTTTCAGCATTTTATAGGTACCTGGTTGGTTCAGCTCATGTGAACTTAAACCTGTACCTGCAGCAGGAGAATAAGGCTGTACAGTGTACCCTTTATATAAAAGGCCTTTCTCGTAGAATGTTTTTAAGATCCACCAAAGCGATTCAATATAATCATTTTCGTAGGTGATATAAGGTTTTTCAAGATCTACCCAATAGCCCATTTTTTCTGTAAGGTCATTCCAGATATCGGTATAACGCATCACTTCCTCACGGCAGGCAGCATTATAGTCTTCTACAGAAATTTTTACACCGATGTCTATTTTAGTGATACCCAGTTTTTTCTCTACAGCAAGTTCAATAGGAAGGCCATGTGTATCCCAGCCGCCTTTACGCTTTACCTGGAAACCTTTAAGTGTTTTATAACGGCAAAAAATATCCTTGATGGCGCGGGCCATAACGTGGTGAATACCAGGCATACCATTAGCAGAAGGCGGGCCTTCGTAAAAAGTAAATGGGTTAGATTTTGGCCTGGTAGAGATGCTTTTTTCAAAGATCTTCTCCTCTTTCCAAAACTCCAGTATCTCTTTACCTATTTTAGGTAGTTCTAATTGTTTAAATTCCCTATACATCAATCCAGTATCTTAAAAAAATAAGGATGCAAAGTTACGGATTTAGAATGAAAAATTGTAGAAGTTGCGGGAAATACATTGATCATCAAAATCTTAAATTGGTTTGGTTTTTGTTGA
>Ga0163161_10001672_pt1 | contig 16267 bp, 8 predicted proteins | sample S45metaG_FD_129847 | JGI IMG/M metagenome (GOLD analysis project Ga0163161, IMG submission 129847) | Switchgrass rhizosphere microbial communities from Kellogg Biological Station, Michigan, USA - S4-5 metaG | ecosystem: Host-associated > Plants > Roots > Rhizosphere > Soil | place: USA: Michigan... | reverse complement strand
GAAGCTGGTCCGCCTGTGACGTCGTGATCGGGAATGTCGCCGGGGCGAAATTGCCGTTGCGGCCGCCGACAACGCCGAGGTCGAAAACAGTAGTGATCGTTCCGACGGTCGTCTCGACACGAGCTCCCGTTTGATTGCTCAAGAGGAGGTGGAACTCACCAAAAACGGTCGCCTGCGTGGCGTCGGCGTTTAGCGTGACCTTGATCTCGCCGTTAGCCGGCGTGTTGACCGGCGGAACGACCTGGCTGCCCGACAGATGGGCCTCGAACCTGCGTCCGAAAGGCGTCTGTGTCGGCGAAGGCATCGGCGTGCCGCTCGGCGTTCCTGTCGGTGAGGGCGATGGCGTCGAGCCGTTGCCAAACGTTCCGGTCAGGATGGCCGTGCCGTTGTTATTAACCGATATCGTTGAGCCGACCACGACCGGCGGAACCGTCTGGCCCCTGTCGCTTCGGAGCTCCAATTCGCCTTCACCGCCGCTGCGGAGCGTGATGTTGCCGACTGCTGTGCCGTCCACGATCACGCTAAGGATCGTGCCGATCGGCAGATTTACCTGGCGGACATGCACTTCAAATTCGGTCCGGCTGCTGTGGACCTCAAATTCCGCAAATCCACGCGGGAGGACGCCGTTGAGCACCGGGCCGGTCAGGGCCGCGAACAGCTCGTTCTCATTTTCCGGTGTTCCCGTCGGCGAAGGCGACGGAGTGCCTGTCGGTGTTCCCGTTGGTGATGCCGTAGGCGTGCCGGTGGGCGTTCCAGTCGGAGTGCCGGTCGGTGTTCCTGTGGGCGTGCCAGTCGGCGTAGGCGTACCGCCGCCAAATATGCCGCTTACGACGATCGTGGCCCCATTACGGACCTCGCATGTCGAACCGTCATTAACGACCGGCACGGCCTCGCCGTTCTCCGTTCTGAGCCTCAGCCTTGAACGGCCGTTGCTGTCGATCGCAGCAGCGCCGACGTTATTGCCGTCGATAAAAGATGTCAGGACCGTTCCCTGAGGCAAGCCAAGGTCTTCGACCTCGACCTCAAGCTCGCGATTGCCGCTCTGATAGAGCTGCCATGTTGCCGCACCGTGCGGATTCACTGTGTTCGATGGCGCCGCGAGGTTTGCCGTGCGAGTGATCATGACGGGTGTTCCGTCAGCCTTTACGCCGGAGATGATCGCGGGGATCGACACCCACGCCGCGAGCAAAAGGGCCGCTACCGCCGCCTTTATATAATTAGATCTGATATTCATTTTTTTCATTTTTACCTGCCAGCTTAATTTCTGTATTACCTCGCCTCTGCGGAGGTGTCGTCGAAAATACAGTGCGAGGCGGCCGATGAAAAAGACAGTCGTGGCAGAAAAAGAAAAAAGGCCACGCATTTTGAGCGTGGCCTGCCCCGCCTCGTCGATCTCTCGCAAGGTTGACGACTACCTTACAGGAGCCGCGAAGCCGGAAGTCAGTTATTTTCGTTTATGGTGTACAGGCTGGCGACGACGATACTGCGTTCAGCGCATCGACGCGTTGGATCCTGACGTTATGACCCCAAGGAGGTAGGTTACTCCAATCTCGTCTGACTCCCGTGTCTTCTATATGCTCTAAGTAATTGTGCGGCGCGAGGCAAGGCGTCGTGTATCGGGCCTTCTCGAGTGCGACAACACCCGCGACTATCGGTGCCGCCATCGAAGTACCTGTCCACATCCCGTAACGTCCACCCGGCAATGCGCTCACAATGTCTTCGCCAGGTGCCGCGGTGCGATAAACACGGCGATCGGGGTTAAATGTCGAAAATATAGACAACTCGTCATAACGAGTGCTCGATGTAACTGCCAATGCACCGTCCGCCTGATTGGCCGCCGGGTATATCAATCTGGTATCACCACCATTTCCAGCTGCGACTGTCACTGCCAACCGATGAAGTCCGATCTCGGGAAACGTCGTGCCGTTCGGCGAAACTCCGTCATCAGCGCAAGCGAGCAGTTCATGAAGCACGTCTACATCCTCAGGAAAGCCTATGCTTAAGTTTGCCACCTCAGCACCGTGCTGTGCCGCCCAGATGAGGCCGGCGGTGATCATCCACAGTTCTCCCGAGCCGTCCTGTTTTAGAATACGGATCGGCATGATCTTGGCGTCCGGAACGGTGAGTGCGACGATGCCCGCGACGTGCGTGCCGTGGCCGTATGCAGGATCTACGCGAAGCGTACCGACCTCCATCGGGTCGTTGTCGCCGTCGACGAGATCGAGCCAATCGCTTTGCGGGACAAGATGTCCCTGGAACGCAGGATGGTTATAGTCAATGCCCGTGTCGAGTACGGCAACTACGATCGGCTGGCCATTATCGACGCGCCGTCCTCGGGTGCCGGCTGCGGCAAACGCCTCATTCAGCCTGATCCGCCATGGAAAGTATTGTTTGCTGTAACCCTTCGAGCTGCCGCCGATAGCCCACGAGCGTCCGATCGCCCACGAACGCCCTTGTGTCCAAGGCAATCCAGGCCTTTCCATCTGTGACAATATCCGGTTGACCTCAGGAAAAATGATCCGGGTGTCGCCGGTCATCGCCGCAACGACCTGCGGCGGCGTCTGGCCGTTATTTATGTGAAGAAGGTAGATCGGCGGCTGAGCCATCTGCGAGATCGGCGTCGGATCGAGGTGATACTGGGTCGCGACAGCCTGAAGATCAGAGGCGTTATTCAACTGAACTATCACCTGTTCGGGCACGCAATCGCATCCGCCCTGCCCGAATGCGGCGATCGCAAATATGCCCGAAAGGACCAAACCGACAATTGTGAAGCAAACCGTTCTTTTCATTACAACCTGCCAATAAAAGCAATAAACGTGCCCAACCACATTCACAGTGCGGCCTGCTCGGACAAAAAGACGCGCCGGCGACACTTTTTATTGCCCTATCGCGACAAACGGCGCCCACAGGTATGGATGCGCTCCGTCCGCTATCAGTTGCGATTGAGCATCTCTGAGAGATGCCGCGACCGACAGGCCTCGTTGCAGGGAAACATAGAGCCACTTCATCTGCCGTGCGGCCGCCTCATCGTTGACCGTCCATAATGAAACGACCAGCGAAGCCGCTCCGGCAGCCAAAAAGCCGCGAGCCAGCCCCAGCAACTCATCGCCCGCAAAAACCTTGCTCAAACCGGTCTCGCATGCGCTCAGCGTAACGAGTTTGGCCCGCAGCCGCTGGTTCGTAAGGTCCTGGACCGTGATCCAGCCATCGGCCAGATGCAGGCTTGAGTACATCGGATTGTCCGGCCGAAAGTGGCCGTGACATGCAAGGTGGATCAGGTCGTGGCGGCCGGCTTCAGTTTGGAACGCAGCAAAAGTTGCTTTCGAACCAGTCAGGACCGTCGGTTGGCGGACGATCTTTCTCAATTTCCTAACCTCCTGCTCGACCATAGGTATGCGCTCGTCGGCGTGGGCCATCAGCAGTGAGCTGCGAAACTTTCCACGCTTGCGGCAATGTAATTCGCGCCAAACGGCGGCACTCGGTGCCGATGTTATCTCGAACCGTTCAGCCAGGTACCTATCGCCGTCATGCAACGCCGCGAAGGGAACGTAATGCAACGGCCCGACGGGCACGATGACAAGCCGGTCCGTCGTCAATTCGGGCTCGAGAGGTTGCAAGACAGCGTCATAAAGGCGCCTCAGGACCGCATCCGTACGCTGCTTGAGCTGCCCGGCAAACTGACACATGGCACCGCCATAGCGAAGAGTTCCGAATTGAAAATGAAGCTCTTCGAGCAAACGGCTGATGGTGTCGACCATCGCCAGGCCGGGAAAATAGCGGATCTGCGTGCCGTCGACGACAAAGGCCGATATCTTGCCGTCAAACTCGACAAACTCCACGAGAGTTCGTTCATCTTTCAATTGCCGCTGGATGTGAGCCACGTCGATCGGCCCATTCGCGACATTCTTCTTTCTGGTCGCCGCCAAATTCCCGAGTTGGCGATTAGCTTTTGCAAGTTCCGATTCGGTCTTGCTGATCGACTTTTGCAGCGCGTCTGCATCGGGACGATCCGAAGATTCCAACTTCTTGTAGTAAATGTTCAGATCGGCGCGCAATTCGGCAGCGCGTGCCGCGAGCTTTGCGGGCGCTCCCCGCAGTGCTGTCCTTTCACCGAGCGCGTCGAGTAACGCACGCGAACGGCCGCGCTCGATCGTTACAAATGCCTCGGGTAATTTGTTCTCGCTCAGATAAAGACCTGCCAAATTCTCATACGAACCCAGTCGCGAGGCCAGGAACGCTATGCTTGCCTCGGCGGCGCCAATAGGTGAACGCAATCGCTCGACGACATCTATCGATCTCTGGAAATATGACCTTGCTTTTTTTCGGTCGCCGTTCGATAGCGCGGCCTCGCCGAGAAGGTTCAGCGACAACTGCAATGCCGCGGGCTGTTCGCTTCTCTTCGCCAGCGACCCAGCCGCGGCATATTTCTTAACGGCCTCGGAAGTTTGCCCCGATGCCGCGAGTGCCTCACCCTCAAGGAGGAGCAAATAGATGTTTTGGCGTGGGCTTCCGTTTTGGCGAATGACTTTGGCGGCTTGACGAAGCTGATCGACCGCTCCGCCCGGGCGTCCGCGGTCGATCGAAAGGCGTGCCTGGACCATGCGAGCCACTGCTTGTTCCGAAGCATTACCTTCCGCTTTGAAAAGACTTGATGCTCGCTGCAATTCAAGCGATGCGGCCGTCGACCGGCCGAGCCGTACCAGCACCCGGCCGTGATTGAGCCGAGCCCGCGCTTCCTCGGCCCGCATCTTGAGTTGCCGGAACGAGGACGACACACGTGAATAGATCTCGTCCGCCTCGCCGAGCAGATTCAACTCAAGATAGATGTCGCCGATCTCGAGGTCGGCGATCGCCGATTGGTGCGGCATTCCGAGCTCGTCGTAACGCTGCCGTGACGATTCGAGATATCGCAGCGCGTCACCGAACCGTCCGCGAAGCATTGATATATTGCCGAGGTTCGCCTCGATCTCGGCTTGCGTAACGGACATTTTTTGTCCGCGGGCGGTCTCGAGTGCGAGCCGGGAGAATTTTTCTGCTTTGGAAAGATCATTGAGATCGGTGTATGTGTTCGCAAGACTGTTCTCAGCCATCGCCTGCCATGTTTTTTCGCCCGACTTTTTGAATCTTCGCAAGGCAGTCAGTCCATGTTTTTCCGCCTCTTGATATTTACCTTGCCGCGAGACTACATTGCTAAGGTTCATCTCGATCTTGCCGGCAGCAAGTTCGTCTCGATCGGCAACAAATACTTTAAGAGCGGAGCGGCCCGCGCTTATGGCCTCGTCGTACCGGCCCAGCATCGCGAGGCCGAGCAGCAGCGCAACCTGGACCTGCGCCGCGTCAGTCGTCCTGCCGGCAGCGTTAAGGGAGGCGACCGCGTTGTCGAGCGATGTGACGGCCGTGCCGAAACGGCCCTTGGTAATATTTGATATACCTTCGACCCAAAATGCTGCGGCCTTGATCTCGGCCGCGTTATTGACCCGGCTGAGCGATCGCATCGCGGCTGACGCTCGCTGCGCCCGGACGGGATCGACCGTCCACGCGGAATAGCAGGCTTTTCTCAGCTCATCGGCGAGTTTCACATCGGCCAAATGACGAAACCGCGCAAGCAGAGCCTTACGCCCGCGGTCATTGGGCGCGTCGATAAGCCCCTTTGCAAGAACGGACCGTCGCATAGCCGTCTAATTATAAATGAGGAAAAGACAAAGGCCGCGCGACCTTTGTCTTTTGAGGATCGGAGGTAGGATTGCTGAAAGAAACTACTTGAGCCTCAGTTGCTCGATAACTATTCCGGCGGCCTCGGCTTTGATCGTTAGGTCATAGTCGCCCGCGGGTATCCCGCTGATCGAGAATGTTGCCATCGGATCGGCAGTGGCGGTAAATCTCGCATCACCCGCAGCCAGCTCGATCACAGCATTCTCAAAACCATCACCAAGCACCTGTCCGCGTATGTCAAAGCCCGTCTTCGCCGAGGTTATCCGAAGATCGACGGCATTCTCGCCGGCCTCAAAGAGCATCTGCCGCGCCTGCCCGGCGCTGCCCGAACGCTCGCCGAATGCCGGTTTCCCCGGGGCAAGGTCGGCGGTGACGACAGCCATAATTCGCTGAAGAATGCCGGCCGGCTGTTGCGTCGTTCGTGTGCGATAGAGGTTCTTGGCCCACTTGATACTGTCGGCCGGTGCGTCGGTCGAGCGGTCAGCGAGCATCCGCTGCAGTATGTGTTCGATTCTTTGATCAGGGGTTTTCATAACGAGAGCGCTTGTGCTCCTTTTTCCACTCGAACAGTGCCGGCCGCTCACTCAAAAAGACAGCCTCTCCTATTTAGACAGCACTTTCTCAAGTTTCTTCAGGCATCGCGTCCTTAACGGACTGATACTCGTCTCGCCGACTCCTATTGCCGACGCGACCTCGGCATAGCTCGCGGCCGGGTCGCAGAGATATATCATCGAGAGGATCCTTTGGCAGCGTTCCTCGATAAGCTTCAAAGCCGAGCGGATCAGGTGCTGTTCCTCGACCTCGATCAACATCTCATCGGCAAGCGGCGAAGTGTCGGGGATCGCCGCCATCTCGGCATCCATCTCCTCATCGGTTGCGGGACCATAACGGTCTTTTGTGCCTCGGATCACGCCCCAGGTCTTAAATTTTGCGGTCGTCACCATCCAGGCGCGTATCTTTTCGGGCTCCTTAATATCATCGATCTTTTCCAGCAGCGTTACAAAAACCTCCTGAAAAACGTCCGCCGCCTGCTCTTCACTTAACCCCGCGCGTCGCGGCACCGAGTAGATCAACCGCTGATAGCGGTCAACAAGCTCATTCCACGCTGTCTGGTCCCCGGCACGGCATCGCCTGACAAGCTTTGCATCGTCGGTTTGCAGCCGAGCGGCTTGGAATGCAATCGGGGCCTTTTTTGACGTGTCCACAAGTGTTGATTTTGAGATACACGAAGTGAATGCGCAAGAACGCCATCGGTACAGCAGTAGCTCACAGGCCGAGCCTCATTAAGTCGGCCTTCTGAAAAAGGCCTTTTTTCTAATTTAGGGTGTGTCTGTAACGGTAAAGAAATCGCCGGTCCCGTCATTCGTCCTTAGCATCTTCATTACATCGTCATAGCCAAACGGCGTTGCTCCGCGGCGGCCGAAGACGGCGATCTGGTTGCCGCTTTCGTCGGCGGCGCGGTCGCGATCGAGGCCTTTTGAGATGGCGAGAGCCTCGCCTTTTGTCTTGAAGGTGGCTATCAGCATGGGCGCGGGCCGCGGGCTAAAGCCGGCGTAGGTCGGCATTGTTTCAGGGTCGGTGAGCTGAAGCACCTTCATCCCGTTCTTGCCGTCGGCGACGTAGGCATAGAGGCTGGCGTTGGTCATTGCGACCTTTATATCGTGAGCATCGTTGATCGAGCCTCCCGCATTAAATGTCTGATCGAGTTTTGGCTCTTCGGGCTTTTCGACATCGATGATCGCAATGCCTTCCTCGCCATCGGCAACATACGCGTAAGTGCGGGCGACATAGATGCTGTGAGCATCCTTGAGCGGAACGTTTGCAGTGTCGATGCGGCGGACGGTCCCGCCCTTCTGCAGGTCCTTGATCTCGACGGTATGCATCCCGTCTTTATCGACGACAAAGGCGTAAAGGAACTGCACCGCGACCGCCTTTGGATGTTCGAAAGGCACCTGCGCCGCGATGCGCGGCTGCAGCGGTGTCGAAAGGTCGACTATCACAAGCTCGCGGTCTGTCGTCAGGTAGGCGTAGTTGCCGGCGATGGTTATATTATTGGAGCCTGTCAGCGCGCCGTTCGGATTGAAGGTCACCGCGCGTTTTAGGAAGTTATTTCGCGGATTGCCGTCGAGCAGAGTCGCCGCGTTGACAAGGATCAAACCTTCTTCGCGGTCGGCGACATAGAGATAGGCATAGAGCGGATGTATCGGCCCTTCTTCGTTGACGGCGGGTGCCGGTTTGCCGGCGGCCTTGGCCTCTGCGTTCAATCGCAACGCTTCTTCCGGGGGCACCTGTTTGTATGTGCCGTCCTCGTTCCTCACTGTGCGCCAGCGCGCCGGATCGACCGCTAATGTGGACGGAGCGGCGACCGCCGTCGCGAATTTTGTGTCGACATAAAACTTTTGCCCGATCGGCGAAACGGGAGCGGTCGTGATGCGTTCGGAAAATCCTTTGTGGTCGATCTGCGCGATGTCATAGACTCGCAGGCCGCCCTTGCCGGCTGCGACGTAAGCGTATTCGCCACGCACCTGGACCGACAGCGCCTCGGGCCGTCCTTTGTTCTCGTAAACTTCGGACAGCTTACGGCCGTCCTCGACAAATTCGTCGAAATTATCCTTGTAAGCCAGCTTATGCAAATTGCTGCCGTAAACAGCCTGGGGCTCGGTGTGCTCGGTAACGGCCACGGCCACGAGCGCGTCGGTCGCGGCGATGTAGACGTAGCGGCCCATGAAATTGACGAAGTTCGTCCCCTGCAGCATTACCTGTGCGAGCCATGCGTTGTTGTCCTTGTCCTTCGATACATGACAGTCCGAGCATTGCTGCGTCTCACGCCCGCGAACGGTATGCGGCACGTGTGTATTGAATGTCTGACCCGAAAATCCCTCGGCCGAAACGGTCTGCTGCTGGTGATAGATCCACTCGCGGTTCTGATTACGTGACGAAACGAGCACCGCGGAGCGCGATGCAACGGGTGCAGTGCGATGCCCGGTCACCGTTCCGTCCTTGCCGAGCATGAAAATGTCGTCACGCAAGACCTGGAAATTGTAAGCCGTAAAGTTGCGCGAATCGCCACCCTCGTTGTGCCGGTTGGGCATCTTGCGGTTCGCCTCCATCGACAGGTGGCAGCCAAAGCAACTCGTCACCCACGATGAGTGACACGCATAACAGGTCATGCGGTCGTCCTGGTGAGCAAGCATATCGTCCGTGGTCGACGCGTCGCCCTGGACATTGTCCTTTTTCATCAGCTTGGCGTATGCCGATTGCGGATTGTAATCTTTGCTGCCCTCAGTGATCGTGTCCTGCGTCTGCTTGACGCGCCACCAGAGATCGGGCTCGACGATCGAGTGCTGGATGATATCGCCTTTTTTGAGCTGGATGTCGCGGCCTTTTTCGTTCTTGCGCTTTTCGTCCTTGGTAAGCACTTCGAGGACGGTCATTCGCTTGCCGTCCGGCGAGCGGAACCTGAGGCGGGTCAGGTCGCGGCCGATCAACGGTTTCTTTGCCTGTTCGCGCTGGCGCCGCTCGGCGGCGTTTGTCGTTTCCATCGCCGCAAAGCCGCTCGTAATGCCATTTGCCCGCGAGCGGATCGAGCCGTGACAATCCACACATGTGATCTCGACCGCCGCACGAGGCTCGCCATAGAGCAGGCCCGTGCCGTGGCTGTCCTGCTGGAAGTGGCAATCGGCGCAGTGCATACCTTTTTCAAGATGGATGTCCTTGAGGTGCACCGCCTTTTTCCATTTGTCGGGATCGTCCGGCGCGACCGGCCGGCCACCGACGTCGAGCAAGTTGCCGTGACGATCCTTTTTGTAAACGTTCCTAAATATCCATCCATGACCGTGCGAATCGGCAAACTGCACGTTTGTTAGCTTGGCATTGAATTCGGTCGTGCCCGTAAGCTGCAAAAAGTCAGGATCGGACCACAGCCCGCGAAGACTCGCCGCTTCCGGATTTTTATCGAGCTTCTCGATCTCGTCCGACTGGCTGGGGTTTATCTGCTTGTCCTGCGGATAGAGCATCTTGCCGTCGGTTTCGTTGTCCCACCACATCTCGCCCAGATAAGTTGCGACCATGTTCGTGCCCGGATGCATGTGGCAGGTCATACACTGGGCGGTCGGGATGTTCGACGTGAATTGATGCTTGATGGGGTGGCCCGGCTCGTTCTTTGGGATCTTGGTGTCCGACGATTGCGAAAATCCCTGATTCCCCGCCGACGCATAATGGCCGGAAGCGACCGGACTGCGGTCGTTAGCATAGATCACATGGCACGACGCGCAGCCGGATGAGCGATAGTCGCCCGGATGGTCGTTGGTGCCTAGAAAATTTGAAGTCGGGTCGAGAAGACGCGTTTTTTGCAGGCCGAGGTAAACAGGATCGGTTCGGTTGTTCGTGCCGAGGCCGCGTGGGCTCAGGCCTTTGTCGGGCTTGCCGTTGTCCTCGTCTTTGTCAGGATTGCCGATCTCGAGACGCCGTTTGCCGCCGCGTTCGAATACGCGAAGGATGTTGCCCGGCTGCGATATTTCCCAACGCGGCAAGGGACTCAAGCTTTCGAGAATTCCCTTGAACGCCTGCTGTTCGCGCGTCGGCGCGGGATTCTGGATCAGCTCCTGCGGCTGGCCGTCCTCGTTATAACTCTCGCCAAAACGAGCATCTTTCAAGTGGTAGCCGCTGTTGTTATACAGCGCGGCACCCCACAACATCGCTCCATGGGCCATCATGCTCCGCGACGCACGCTGGCCCTCGGCCAGGTGACATGCGTTACAGGTCTGGCTGACGACGCGAAAATCGCCGGGATTGACGAAGCGGACAAATTCGCGACTCTCTTTTGCAAGCAGCGTGTTGGTGCGTTCCGGATTACGGCTCGAGCATTCGCCGCCGTTCTTGCAGCCCCACTGTTTTGGATATCGCGGCTGGACGTGCGCCGCGACTTGCGTCGTGGCCGCCGGGTTGCCGCCGTGACAAGCGGTGCAAGTCAACTCCTGAGCATCCTTGCCATCAACTAACGCGTCTAGCACGTCACCCTTCGAGTTATAGCGATGCATCGGCTCGATGTTGGTATGGCACTTTAGGCAGCCCTCCATCTGGACGTCATCGGCCTTTTGATCAGAGGTCGGCTGCGGTGCAGGAACGGTCGGCCTTGGCGGCTGCGGTTCGTTGGGCTCGGCGAGTGTCGAGCTCTGCCACAGTGCCGCCGTCAACCCGCAGGCAAAAACCAGCACGACGATCATCTTGATCCGAAAATGCACGTCAGTTTTTGCGGCCATTGTTGCTACTCCACTAAAAAATGAATTTTGCCTGGCTGAACAGCGAATACTGCGGCTTTGACGGATTTAGCGATTCCGGCTCGCAAAAACCAGGTATCGGACAGCCGTTCGGACCATTGTTGTATACGTCCCTAAATCCCTTTCCGGCAAAGAATATGCTGCCGCCGAACGTGAACGTCAGATTGTTTATCAGGAACGGCCGGTAAACGACGCCGAGGCTCAGATCAAAGCCGATGTCATGCCGCACGCCGGGTTGGAAGAGGCTGTATTCGAGCGGCTCGGTCCGCATGAACCTCAGATAGTTTGCGTTAAATATCGCCTTGACGGTCTGCGTCACCTCGGCATCGACGCCGGCGTTGAGGATGAAAATGCCAGGATTTACAAAATTCGCCTGGCCCTCGGTTTTGCTCGACCGCAGCGTGGGCAAAAGACTATTGCCCTGAACCAGTCCGACATCGGTCGAGACAAGCCTGATGCCCTGCCGATTCCAGTACGAGAATTGGCCACCGACAAAATTCGGGTCGTCGAGGATCGCGTCAAATCCGCCTGCACGATCGTCGGTCGGATCCTTGTCGCCCGACGCGTAGAATGCCGAGACCTTGTACCGCAGCCAATTCTTATCTACAGACAGTTCGAGTGCGGCCATTTGGGCACGAATGTCGGTCTTCTTGCCGGCGATCGGATTAAAGTCGTCGTGCCCGAACGCGAAGTAATAGTGGTTCGACACATTCAGCCAGCCGATATGGCCGTCGCCGTTGAATCCGAAATAATATGCCCTGACGTTATGCTGCCGGGCACTGCCGATTAATGCCGGGCGAACGAGAAAACCGTTCTCATCATAATGTATGCGGCCGCGATCGTCGTTTACCGCGGCAACCGCTTGGATCGTATAGCCTTTCGTCAAAAAATCCTGGCGGAAATAATTGGCAATGTAGACCCGCTGGCGGCGGACGTGAAACGTGTTGAGCCCGCTGTTTGTGTCTTTTTCGAGCGGGTTAAAAGCGACGATGTTGAACTGCGACTTGTTGTTATCAAATCCTCCGAAGAACCGCGCGCCCAGATTGTTATCTGAGAACAAAAAGCCGCGAAAGTCGGCATTGAATGGCTGAATTCCAACGCGTATGGAGCCAAAGTCATAATTGTCGTTCGTGTTGAACAGCTTGACCTCGGCAAAGGCGTCCTCCAGCGAGACATGCGTGTCCGTCCGCGTCGTGCCGCGTCGGACGTCAACGTTTACGATGCCGTTCTCGCGGGCGTTTAGGTAATTCGGAATGCTGAACGTCGGCGAGATCTTGATCGCCCAAGAACGAGGACGGAAAACGGTCTCGCCCTTGAAGAACTCAAACGAAAGCTGCACGGTCTCGTTGACAGAAAAACTCTCGGGCCGTCCGAAGAAGTTGTTGCTGTTCGGGTCATGCGACGAGACGTTGTTGCCGGACGGTGTCCGCCGGATCTCGACGCCGGTCGTGCTGACGCCCGAAAGGATCATGAAATAGTCGTTGCCGATAACGGGAAAATCTCCCTTCAGCACATTGCGGTCGTATGGGTTGTACCAGCTGTTGCTCGTACGGAATGGAATATCGCGTCCCCGAGCGCCTTTGTCACCGTAGCGGTCGTACTCGGGAAATTGGAATCGCCACCTGTCGCGGGCCTCGCGGCGATCAGGCCCAGACGGTCTTGCGGCGGCCTTCGGATCTACGGGCTCTTTGTCCGGCTCAACTGCGACGAAGTCTATCTTGCGGTCACCGCCGTCGACAATTATGTTCTCGAGCGTGGAGCACTTATCTTTCTCCGGGCAGATAAGGTTCGAGAAGACGCCGTAATCCGCCGATTTGCCACGATCGAACCGTGCCTCATATGGGTCTTCGACGGTTATTCGATACGCACCTCCGCGAAGGTCGAACGAATAGCTTCCATCCGATCCTGTTTTTTTGGACGATCTGTTCGAGCTGGTTTGATTTGTTGCGACAACGATCACGCCGGCGAGAGGCTTGCCGTCGGCATCGGTCACCTTTCCGGACAGTCTTCCCGCGCTTTGCGCGAACGCCGATCCGGCCAAAACGAAGAGCAGTATGGTGAGTAAAGTCGCGAGTTTGGGAAAATTCAACGGCATAACGCGTAGATTCTTCCGACCGATCTCTAACTGACTTTTGAAAAAAGTGGCTGCCTGACTTGTAACACAAATCGGCGACTATGACAACCTATAACGCTTGACTCTGGATCGATATTGTATAATAGTCGAGACACTTATTCAGACCAGATCGAGAGGGTAAACCGATGATGAAAAGATCCGAGGTTTTAGCCGCCTTTGCTATCTTGCTTCTCTTCGGCGGCGCCTTGCGCGCACAGAGCCTGACCGTCGCCGACGTGCAGACGATCATCGCACAGGCCGTGTCAAAGGCCGTCGAGTTGAACCAACGCGTTACTGTCTCGGTTACGGATAAAGAGGGACATCTGCTCGGAACTTTTCAGATGACGGGTGCTCCGGCCAACACGCTCGTCCGCAGTGTGGGCAGCGCGGGACAAGGGCTGGAAAACATATCCGTTCCCTCACAGTTCGCCGCGATATCCAAGGCAGGGACGGCAGCTATCCTTTCATCCGGTGGCAACGCATTCTCGACCCGCACCGCATCATTTATCATCCAGGAACATTTTCCGCCGGGCATCGACAACACACCGGGCGGGCCGCTCTACGGTGTTCAATTCTCGACGCTTAAATGCTCCGATATTGCGATCTCAGGCCTGCCGCTCGGGCTCTCGGGCGATCCGGGCGGCTATCCGCTCTATAGGAACGGCGTTGCCGTCGGTGGTGTCGGCGTCGAAGGTGACGGGCTGTATACGGTCGACCGCGTGCCGACCGACTTTGACCAGCCGGCGGAAGAGATCATTGCCGTGTCGGCTGCACGCGGATTCGATACGCCAAATCTTATCCGTGGGGACAATATTCTTGTCGCAGGAATCCGGCTGCAGTTCGCTAATGTCGCAAATCCGTCAGTTCCGACACAGATACCATTCGGCAGCCTGCCGGGAGTTGTCCTGGATCCGATCGTGGCCACGCCGCTTAGCGATTTCATTTCCCGTACGCTCAATGGCGTCGCCGGGCAGGCCAGCCTTCGTTTCCCGACCATCGCGGGAACATCGCTGACGGCCGCCGAGGTCGACACGATATTGGGCAATGCTGCTGCGACCGCGAACATTGTGCGCGCGGCCATCCGGCAGCCCATCGGCAGCAACGCTCGGGTGAACATCGCCGTGGTGGATGTCGACGGGCGTGTGCTGGGATATTTCCGGCAACAGGATGCGCCGGTTTTCGGGTTTGACGTATCCGTGCAGAAAGGGCGTTCGGTCAATTTCTTCTCGCGCAATGACGCGGCGGCAAAACTCAATGCAGCGGGAATGGGCAGCTATGTCGCTCGGGCGGCGGCAGACGGTGTGGGCCTTAACGGTTCGATCGCGTTCAGCGACCGCGGGTTCGGGTTTCTTCACCGGCCGCTTTTTCCGGACGGCATCAACGGCACCGGCGCTGGCCCGTTCAGCACGCTGCTTGCCGATTGGAGCCCGTTCAACAACGGCCTGCAACTCGATCTGGTCAAGAATGCGATCCTGACGATGCCGATGTGCCGCGCCGCGGCCCATTCAAGACGCGCGATGCTGCCGCCATGCCCGTGCACGATGGTCCCCGAGTTGAAGAACGGCAGCCAGATCTTTGCCGGCGGCATTCCTTTGTATCGCGGCAGCACGCTTGTCGGGGCGATCGGCATCAGCGGCGACGGCATCGAGCAGGACGACCTGATCGCGGCCGCCGGGGCTGTGGGATTTGCACCGCCCCAAGCCATGCGCTCAGACCAATTTTTTGTTAGGAATGTAAGGCTGCCGTTCCTCAAGTTTCCGCCGCGGCCATATTTGCCCTAAGCGTCTGAAAAAAATGCGTGAACCTCGCCGACAGATGCTCGCAGTGCTGCTGGCCGTACTGTTAGTAATGCCTATGTCCGGACTTTCGCAGCAAAGTACCGGCTCCCTCGAGGTCAACGTCAAGAACGTCAAGGTAGGGGGCAAGCCTGCCAAAATATCGCGCAAGCGCTTCTACATTTTTCCCGGCGGCCTGACTGAGAACGCGGCGCTCGTGACGCGCATCAAGTCCGCCGAGATCACCTCTCGCGATTGCTATTACAAAAGCATCCAGGCGAGCGACCAATATATTTGCTGGCTGCAGGCCGAGAATTGCGAATCTCCATTCTGCCGCGTTGTCGACGCGAACACTCTTGACCAGAATGACAAGGTGCATTTCATCCCCGAGTTCTATGCCGCCTACAACAAGGGTGTTCCGCTTTTTAAGGGCAAGAGCGACATCGCCCGTGACTGGATACTCACGAACATGCCCGACAATTTGGTCAACGGTTACTATCGTCAGCAGCAGCAGATTTTGGCGACGGTTCTCGGCGGCGGCAAGCCATCTCAATCTTCGATGACCGACACTCCCGGTATCAGGACGATATTCCTCGACATCCCGTTTGGGCAAGCTGAGACAAAAAAGAAATTCCTGATCACCAATGTTCTTCCCGTCGAGATCGGCGGCAAAAGTTATGTCTGGACCTGCGAAAAGGACGTGGAACCCGGCAAGAAGGCGATCATCGATCTCAGCAGAGCCGTGAAAACCTGCGAGATGACCGAGCGAGAGCTAAAGGTGTGTGCGACCGCGGCTTGTCAACAATGAAGAACAGTGCCCCAACAATTCTTCTCTTCATCGCTGCGACGGTCTTTGCCGCGAGCTTTCTGCCGCGCTCGAGCGCGCAGGGGCGGGTTTTTTCGCACAACACAGCAGCACACAAACAGGGAAAATACGCGAGCTGCAGCGCGTGCCACGCGCTGCCGACAAAGAACTGGATGTCGCCGCGCCGCGACAAGCGGCCGCCATTCCCGGACGTAGCAACATTCCCCTCGCACATCTCGTGCTTCGGCTGTCATACGAAGGACATCTACAGTGCTGGCGGCGCGTTTTGCGGTGCTTGCCACACGGTTCCAACGATGCGCGCACGAGCCGTCAAAGCTTTTCCGGTCCCATCGCATCCGAGCCAGTTTACGACGCTCTTTCCGCACAATGTTCACCAGGACTTGATCGCTGCGAATGAACGAGAGGCGGAGGTCGCCGTCGCGCATTTTGTAAATGCGTCGTTTAGTTTCTCCGACGAGAAACCAAAAGGGCCAACCTTTTACAACTGTGCGATCTGCCATTCGACAACAGATACCACACCGAAGTATCTCGCACGAAAACTGCCGTTGCTAAAACCGCTTGT
>Ga0163161_10001671_pt1 | contig 16268 bp, 12 predicted proteins | sample S45metaG_FD_129847 | JGI IMG/M metagenome (GOLD analysis project Ga0163161, IMG submission 129847) | Switchgrass rhizosphere microbial communities from Kellogg Biological Station, Michigan, USA - S4-5 metaG | ecosystem: Host-associated > Plants > Roots > Rhizosphere > Soil | place: USA... | reverse complement strand
TGACCCTTGGCGGCGATGGCAGTGAGATCTACTACACTGCCGGGGGCAATCTGATGAAAATGCCCGTTCTCGGCGGACCCGCGCAAAAAGTTCTGGAGCATGTCTCGGCCGGATTTGCTTTCTCACCGGACGGTAAAGAGGTGGCATTTATCCGTAATGATCTCGAATTGAAAACATCGTCGCTTATGATCAAGGGCCTTGACGGAGTTGAACACGAGGTAACAAAAATTTCCCGGGCTGCGGCGTTCACCGCGTTCCCGGCCTGGTCACCTGACGCGACAAAATTGGCCATAGGCGTCGAGGATATTGCCCGGCCCAACCAGTACACGCTAATGAGTGTCGATATCGCCGATGGCTCGATGACTCCGTTGAATCCGCAAGTTTGGGAGATCATTGGTAAAACGGCCTGGCTGCATGATGGCACCGGGATCATATTCGACGCTGTCGGGCCTCGATCAGATTTTCACATCTGGATGCTGGATCTGGGATCGGGAAGCCTACGTTGTATAACCAACGACCTCAGTCGTTATGGCAGAGGGACCGTTTACGTCTCAGATGATGGCAGCAACTTGTTAGCCGTTCGGGATGAGAGCAGCACAAGCATCTGGATCACCCCGGCCACGGACACTCAGCAATTGCACCAGATCACGAATAAAGCAGCGGGAAAACTGGACGGTGCGTCCGGCCTTTCCTGGATCTCGGATAAAAAGATCGTCGATTCGTCGTTTTTTGACAATAGTTACTCGATTTGGACCATGAATGTGGACGGGAGTGACGCCAGACAGATCACGTCATCAGGGTTCTCGGATCGATTTCCGCAGGGGACGCCTGACGGGGAGCGTGTCGTTTTCCAGTCAAACCGGGGCGGTGGACAGGATATCTGGCGCGTGAACACCGATGGAAACGATCTTCGACAACTGACAAATACCGGTCGGAGCAAATCACCGGATGTTACGCCCGATGGTCAATGGGTATTGTTCGCTTCGAACGAGGGCGGCGTGAACTCAATTTGGAAAATTCCTGTTGACGGCGGCGAGGCCGCCCGTTTGATCAACGCCCCGTCAGACTATCCCAGAGTTTCGCCTAACGGAAAATACCTTGCATGCGTTTATTCGGAAACGGTCAATCCAACGAGATTTCAGATAGCGGTTTTTCCAATAGACGGGGGAACACCCGTTTATCAGTTTCAAATGGCACCCTACGGAACGTTCAATAACGGTCTTCATTGGTCCCCCGACGGATCGTCCATCGTCTATAGAGACTATACTTCGGGTCTATGGAGACAGTCTTTAGCCGGCGGCCCTCCCGCAAAGGTGGAGGGTTTGCCCAATGAAGATATATTCTTTTTCGACTGGTCAAAGGATGGAAACTCTCTGGCCCTGTCCTACGGTAGCGAACTTCGTGACGTTGTTTTGATCAGCAACTTTAACTAGCTGTCTGCTTCCACATCTTGACTGCCCCTTTGGCGTCCATCCAGATTCCGTCGAGAATGACCGATTTGACCCGCTTTTTTGCTGGACGCTTCGGCTGATCCTGCTGCCAGAGGACCCGTGTTTGGTGGATCCTCGTGATATCGTCCATCTACTCTGAATTTGCACCGTCACCGTCGCATTTCCGAGGCCGTTTCATAAATAAAAACCTTTACAAAGTGTGCAATTTGTGATACGCTGTTGCATGGGAGGAGTGTGCCCGAAATGCAGGATGATGAAAGCAGGGAGCAGAACAGAAGGATCAGAAAACTTTTCGCACTCATTCGCGTGATTCGCGGGCAAAAGCTTCGTTACAAGAATTGCACAAACCGTGGAACACTGTCCTACAAAAAGTGTAAAAACCGTGGAACACCTTGCAGAAGCCCGCGCGTCAGCAAGGAGGTACATTTAACTTGTACGTTACGCCCTCCCTAACGATCGGGCCTCCGCAAGAGAGTGTCCTACAAATTTTGGCCAAACCGTGGAACAAGCCACAAAATTATTGGTCAGTTGTCAGTGCCCAGAAGGTTATTTTCGTGTTTATTCGCGTAATTCGCGGGCAAAAGCTTTTTTACAAGAATTGCTCAAACGGTGGAACATCATGCGAAGGCCCGTCAGCAGGGGCGGTACATTCAACTTGCTCATCACGCCCTTCTTAAGGTCGTGGGCCTCGGCAAAAGAGGTGTCCTACAAAAAGTGCAAAAACCGTGGAACAACCCCCATTTATTTGCTATCCCACTTATTGTCGGTTTCGTTGGCGTCCATCCAAATGCCGCTGTCGAGAGTGAGCGATTTGATCTGCTTGCTGGAGGGAACAGTTACTTTGGCCTCCTTCTGGTTCGCCTGCCAGATCGCCGGTGTCTGGTGAATCCTCTGAGTGCTGTTGTCGTCAAAGATAACCACGACGTCTATCGGTGTGGCCATGCCGCCGATGTTGCGGATCGTGACCTGATTGCCGGCGACGCCAGCGATTGCAAGATCGATGTAGCCGTTGCTGAAATACCAGTTGTTGAAGAACCAGTTCAGGTCCTTGCCGGACGCCCGGTTGAACGAATTGAACATATCCCATGGCAGCGTATGTTTGCCGTTCCAGGTGGCGATGAATTCGTGAAGCGAGCTTTTGAATTGTTCATCTCCAAGCAGGTCCTTCAAGGCAAGGTATGCAAGAGCAGCTTTGCCGTATTCATTGTCAGCAAACCCCGGCCCGAACATCGCATCGCCGGGCGTGATGATCGGAATGTCGGCATCCGCACCAGGATCAATTATCCAATGCTCAACCCGGAAGCCCTTGAAAAGGTTCGTTGCGGTTTCGGCGCCGAGATCGTTTGTCCCGATCAGGTATTCGAATGCAGTCGTCCAGCCCTCGTCCATGAATCCGTATCTCTGCTCGTTGATCCCCATATAAAACGGAAACCATGAGTGGAGGATCTCGTGCTCGACGATGAATTTTGTAAATCGGGGATCCCGCTGTGAGCTGTCATTGACCATCATCGGGTATTCCATGTCGGCAAAGCCGCGAACGATGGTCGTCTTTTGAAACGGATAAGGCACGCCTGGGTAATTGTTCGAGCACCAATCAAGCGAGTGTTTGCCGTATTCGACCATTTTCTGGAAATCGACGGCCTCGATGTTGTATGCAGACTGAACGCTCGCACGCCGGTTGGTTTTCTTATCGACGATCACGCTTCCCGCATCCCAGATGAAATGGTCGCTCAGCGCAGCCGCAACGTCCGAAACATTGTCAGCCTTCCATTTCCAGGTAACGGTATCGGACTGAGCAGTAACGGATTTCGCTTTCAACTCGTCGGCGGTTGCGACATGGATGACGTCGTCGCTGGTGAACGACTTATTGAGGCGCGCGGCGTATTCGGGCTTCAGCGTTTGGTCATCGTTCAGCAGGTCTCCTGTCGCCCATACGATGTAGTTTTTAGGAACGGTTACCTCGAGCGTGTAATCGTTGAAGTCGTTGTAGAATTCGTGGCCTTCGGTAAAGTCGATCCTGTCCCAGCCGTTCGTATCGTCATAAACGGCAACTCGGGGATAAAAATATGCCAGGAAGAACGTGGTCGGATCGATCGCTCCTTCACGGTTGGTTTGAACGGAAACATCATAGTGCCACTTGAATGTAAACGTGACCTTTCCACCCGGAGCCACAGGCGTATCAAGCGAAATTTGCACCCATGTTCTGCCTTTGCTCCGGCCCCAGGCCTTAACCTTGCCGTTTTCGCTGTACTCGTCGATAGACACGCCGGGGGTGAGGTAATTGGAATTCACCGTGTTCTCACGCGGAGCTTCAGGCGCATGCGAATTCAGTTCGAGACGGATAACTACAGCTTTAAGAGTATCGGGACTGTTATTCGTGTAAACGATGTCCTCGGAACCCGAAACTGTTCGATTCGGAGGGGCCGAACTCACCCGAATATTGTATGTGGCTTTATTCTGCCAGTATTTTGCGCCGGGCCTGCCGTCGGCCGACCGCGTTGCGTTCTGATATGCCTTGGCGACATTGCGAGGTATATACAACTGCTGTGCGGTCAACGGGAGCGCGGCAAATAAAGCGATCAATAATAAGAATATTTGATTTTTCATCCTGTCATCCGAACCTGAGAGTTATTTGAACCTGAGATCTCCGTGCGACAAAAAAAGCATTGTTTCCGAATGTTGATTGTATACGCAGGACTGTAGGAAATGTTTTATATTCTAGTAAATAGGCGTTTGTCCACCGGTTTGCTGCCGCAAACATTCAACCATGTGCATTTATGATAAAGTTTTCGTATATGAGCAAGCTCTTGCTGCTGGTCTCTGCTTTTTTATTTTCTACGAACATATGCGCTCAAGCTGATCTTCAGTCGCTGCTCGCGACCGAAAAGTCATTTGAGCAGACGGCTTTGGAAAAGGGAAACAAAGAAGCGTTCCTTAAATTCTTCTCCGATGATTCGGTTATTTTTCGGCCAAACCCGGTCAACACCAAAGAGTTTTGGAAGGATCACGACGACCAAACACCGCTTTTTCGAAAGGCGATTGACTATGATGTGTCATCCAACGGAACGATGGGCTATACCACCGGTGACTGGAAGCTGTCTCCGAAGGGTAAGGGTGATGATTACGCGACCTTTGGCCAGTACGTAACTGTTTGGGAAAAACGCAAGGATGGCCGGTACTTCGCTACCATCGACATCGGCATCAGTCACGACACTATGGCATTTGCAGCGGCAGACCGCTCGTTGCCCGAGCCGAAAACACGGGACTCGAATCTCGTCGGCTGGTCGGTCGCGGACGCTTCCATGGATTTCTTGCGGGAAAGCATGACAAAAGACGGCCTTGCTGGTGCTTATAAGAAATATGCGTCGGAAAATGTACGGCTGCTCGTCGAACGCGAACCTCCCTTTTTAGGCAAGAAAACGGTTGTGAAGGAAATGAAGCGGTACAAATCGATCTTATTCCCTCAGAAAGTTGCTACGCTGCAGGCAGCCGATATGGCGTACACGTGGAACCCGTGCGAGTTTGCGAACAGCAACGAGGGTACTGAAAAAGGCAATTGCCTGCAGATCTGGAAGTTCAGCGACAAGAAATGGGAGATCGTTTTGGGAGTATTCGCCCGCGTAACCAATGAAACAAAACCTGCCCTTAAGGAAAGATTTAAAGGCAAGAATCCACATTAAACATAAGACAATCAGTAAACATAAAGACAATCACTGGCATTTCGCGACGCCTCTTATAGGTATCCATTATGTTTTTCATAAGAAAAAGTTGACAAACATCCGAAACGGGCATATAAAGCTTCTTGAAAAAACGACGTATTAACCGAATGATTCCCAAGTCAATTCTCTTACAGGGAAACGCTCGTTTTCGGCTCGGAATTTATAAAAAACTGCAGCATATATAAAAAATGTCTTTATTCGTACGGGTAAAGATTTGGTACGCCCAAATAGTCCAGATTTAAATTACGGAGAGAAAAATGAAGACAATCCTCGGTTCGCTGCTACTAGTTTCCCTCATGATGGCATCAGCGGTGATCGCACTCTCACAGGACGAGACTGATCCACCCTTTCGCATCGAGCATCGTGTAAATACATTTCCACACCCTGACGGCAGCACGCAATTCACAAGATCGGGACGCATCAAAGCGGCACTGACCACCGGCGGCACAGGAGCTACCGCTCCTCTCATCTATCACGGTGGTCCGGTAATAAACACCCCGACTATCTACATCATTTGGTACGGAAACTGGAATCAATCAAATGGGTCCGATACTCCCGCGGGACAGCAATTGGTTCGCGATTGGGCAAACAGTATCGGTAACACGCCCTATTTTAATTTGAATACGACATATGGCAGCCCGATCTCAGGCTCGGTCCTGTTCGGCGGCGAGACCACCGACTCGGGTACCAGGACGCGGTTGACCGACTCCAATATAAGGACCGTCGTTAACAATGCGATTTCGAGTAACCGGCTGCCTTATAACCCGAACGGGGTTTATTTCCTGATCTCATCGTCGAACGTGACGGCGAGCTCCGGATTCTGCACGCAATATTGCGGTTGGCATACGGTCGGCAATCTCACAAACGGAAAGGTCCGTTACTCCTTTGTGGGCAACGCGAAAAGATGCATTACTTCATGTGCGGCCCAGAGTACAAGTCCGAATAATAATCCGGGCATCGACGGTTCGATCTCGGTTTTGTCGCATGAGCTGGAAGAGGCGACGACCGATCCAGACTTAAACGCATGGTATGCGTCGAGTGGAGCTGAAAATGCCGACACGTGTGCATGGACGTTTGGACATTCTCAACTACAGGCCTCAAACGGCTCTTGGTATAACATGACCTTTGGCGGCCATCAATGGCTGATCCAGCGAAACTTGATAAGGTCGGGGAACAGCTGGTTCTGCATGGTTGACTCGAGTCACAACTAGTTGTCCGATTGATTAATTAGCATCGAAGCGCCAAGATGATTACTCAAATCGTCCTGGTGCTTTTTTATGAAGATCATCTCCGTCATTTTGTTCGTCGCAGCTTTCTGCGGAGCGGCTGCTGGTCAGAACGCTCTTCAAAAACTCGTCGACACCGAATATGCTTTTGCCGCAATGGCCGCCGAAAAGAACTCGCGGACTGCGTTTCTTACTTTCCTAGCTGATGACGGTGTTGTCTTCAACCCGCAGAGGTCGAACGGCAAGCAGGTTTGGACCGCAAGGAAGGAATCGCCCGCTCTGCTTTCCTGGTATCCGGTCTTCGCCGATATCTCGTCGAACGGCTTGATCGGCTATACAACCGGTCCGTGGGAGTATCGGCCAAAAGGTAAGGACGACACACCCGCTGCTTTTGGACATTTCATGACGATCTGGCAAAAACAGCTCGACGGAAATTTTCGAGCCGTTCTTGACCTCGGCGTTTCTCATGAGAAACCACCCATTGCGGAAACCAGGCTCAAATCTGCGCCAGCGGTCTTGGCGAAAAGCAGCGAAGTCAAGACTCACGCGGGAGATGCTACAGCTGAGTTCTTTGATATGGTTTCCCATGTTAGTTTGGCGAAGGCTTACCAACAATTTGCTGCCGATGACATTCGCCTAATGCGAAGCGACAAACAACCGATCATCGGAAAAAAAGCAGCCTTGAAAGAAATTGCCGGAGTGAAAGCAAAGCTTTTCATCAGCAATAAAATGTCGTTTTACGGCACCGACGATATTGCCTACGCATCTAATGTCTACATGCTTGTGCAAGACGGAAAGACCGTCGAAACAGGCAATTTCGTTCAGATATGGAAGAACCGCGGCGGCAAATGGCTAATCGTTATGGACGTCTTTGTCGCTGATCCGAAAGACAAAAACAGCTAATGAAACCTGAAAAATCGTCCGGCGAATCAAACTTTGCTCGAGTCGTCGAATTTCTACGACTCGAAGCAAAGGCTATCGAGCGATCGGCCGAGAATCTTAACGATGCTGATGTCGAGAGCGCGATTGATGCGATCGCGCGCTGTAGAGGCAAAGTCGTAGTCACGGGTGTCGGCAAGTCGGGCGTGATCGCGCAGAAGATCGCGCAGACTTTGACCAGCACGGGCACTGTCGCGATTTTTATTCATCCGTCCGATGCTCTTCACGGCGGCCTCGGTGTGATCACGGCAGGAGACGTTGTTTTGGCTTTGAGCAATTCCGGTGAGACCGACGAGATCCTTGCGATTCTTCCTGCGATCGCCGGACGCAGCGTTTCGCTTATCTCGATCGTCGGCAGTATTGATTCGTCACTGGCGCGGCGATCGGATATCGCTCTTGATGCCTCAGTTGATAAAGAGGCATGTCCACTTAATCTCGCACCGACCGCTTCCACGACTGTCGCGCTCGCAATAGGCGACGCGATAGCCATGGCCTTAATGGAACACCGCGGATTGACGGAGGCCGACTTCGCTGCAAACCATCCTGCCGGCCGTCTTGGCAAACGTCTGACGCTTCGCGTGCGCGACCTTATGCACGATAGCCCAAACGTCGCTCCCGATGCGGGCTGGCTCGAGGTTGTAAAAACGATATCCAAACACACTCTCGGCGCGGTGAATGTAGTTGACGCTGATGGTAAGTTACTTGGCATCGTTACCGACGGCGATCTGCGTCGAACGATAGAGAGAACTGCCGCGGACCAGCTTTCGTCACTTGCTGCCCAGGACATGATGACGGCGGGGCCGGTTACAACCGGTTCAGATTCACTTGCATACGATGCGCTTCAGCTTATGGAGAATCGGCCGTCACAGATATCCGTGCTGCCTGTAATTGACGAGAGCGGCAAAGCGGCGGGTTTGCTCAGGCTTCATGACGTCGTGCGAAGTGGTTTGTAACGTGAAAAGAAGCATTCTTCGGGAGAAGTGTTTTATGCTAAATCGATCACTGGTCATCGGCCTTCTAACGGTACTCTTTTTCGCTTCTGCTTCGGCCCAGCAAACGTCCGAGGTTACTCTCACTTTCAACGAGCAATTTTTTGACGCTCTCCTTGATGCTCTGTTTCAGAACGGCGGGCCGCCTGAAATTCCACTTTCAAAGAATAAGACTTCGAACGTGGCTATCCAGACTGCTGCTTTTCGCGGGCCGTGTACCGAATCGATAAAACTCCTTCGTGAAAACCAAAGCATTCGAACGGCCGTTAGATTTCGCGACGGCAAGATCTACATGCCCATCGCTTTCTCCGGTGGCTACAATCCGCCGCTGGTCGGCTGTGTCGATTTTTCAGGATACGCGGAATCCAACATCGACCTCGAATACGACCGGCAAAACAAACGGCTGATCGGAACCGTTCGCGTGCTGAATGTATCGCTCAACGGCACGGGAGGGATGGGCAGCAGCCTGCTGACCAAAATGGTCCAATCGGCGATCGATAAGCGGATGAACCCGATAGAAATCATCCGCGCCGACAAACTCTCGTTCGCTATCCCAATCCAAAACTCCACTATAAAAATGGAGGCAACTGGTATCCATGCCGAGGTCGCGAACAATACACTCCTAGTGCATATTGATTACACTTTCCCCAAATAACCAATAACGTCGCATTCCAAAAGGTCTGAATATACCGACGATTTGGTATTTGTACCCGCCTTAATAGCTGAAAAAACAAGGATTTATGCTTTGGCATTCGATTTGCGTTTATCAAAACAGACCGAAGAATGCCTATCGGCCGGAATTAACAAGAGGGGAAGATATGAAACTCAGCAATCTCAAAAAACTAGGAGCAACAGGGTTGGTTGCGGGCAGTTTGCTGTTTGCGCTTGGTTCGGAGGCTAATGCTCAATTTCGCGGGCGTGACCGCGGCCGCGATGACCAGAAGCACGATCAGAACCAAAACAATAATCGTCAACAGCGAGACAATGATCAAACTCATCAGCAGCAGCAACAGCAGCAGCAAAACAATCAGCGCGTCGAGCAACAACGCCAATGGCAACAACAGCAACAGCAGCAAAATCAGCTGCGACAGGCTGAAGAAGCTCGACGCCGTCAGACTGACCAGCAAAATCAGCAGCAGGCTGAAGAGGCTCGACGCCGTCAGGCCGGCCAGCAAAATCAGCAGCAGATTGACCAGCGGCGAGTCTGGCAGCAGCAAAACCAGCAGCGTACAAATCAGCAGCGCCAATGGGAACAGCAGCGTCAGCAACAGCAGCAGAACCAGCAGGCTGAAGAAGCTCGTCGCCGTCAGGTGCAGGACGAACAGAATCGGCGTCAGGTGCAGGACCCGAATCGTCAGGGCCAGTGGCTACCGCAGCGACAAAACAACAATAATAATGGCACGTGGAACAATGGCAATAATGGCCGTTGGAACAATGACAACCGTCGAGCAGAGGTCTGGCAGCGTCAGCAGCAGCAGCAAGTCCAGCGTGAACGCTATTCGCTTTACCAGCAGCGCTGGAACAACTGGCAGAACATGCAGCGCATACGCGAGCAGGAGCTTCGCAACCAACGCCGAAACTCCTACCTAAGGTATCAGTCTGCGTACTGGAATCGTCTGCGGCAGGACGAGCTGAGGCTCCAGCAGGCGCAATATTATGACAGCATTTACAACAACTACCGCTACAATCGAGGCGGCAGCTATTACTACACCAGCTCTTATGGTGCACAAATGCTTCGCAATGCTCTTCAAAACGGTTATGAACAGGGGTTTGAAGCGGGTATGGCCGACCGTCAGGACGGATGGAATTCTGATTATTCCAACTCATACGCTTACCAGGATGGTTCGTTCGGCTACGACTCTTATTACGTGGGCCTTGACGAGTATAGCTATTACTTCCGTCAGGGCTTCCAACGCGGATATGAGGACGGCTATTATGGCCGCGAGCAGTACGGGACCTACTCGAATGGCAAGTACAGCATTCTCGGCAGCGTGATCGGCTCGATCCTGGATTTCATAACCGACTAAAAAAGCGTCTTAATTGACGATCTTTCTTTCTCAGGGCTTCGTTCACTTTGGACGAAGCCTTTTTTGTTGGCGGTCATTTGCCGATGCTGGAGGATCGGGAAGTAGCTTGATCATAAAAAAGAGGCCGCAGCTGTTCTGTTCTGCGGCCTTTGTATCCGAGGCCCCTCAATTCCCTCGGAACTTTGATTGTAAAGCCGGGGAGGCCGCGGTCATTGTGAATTAGAATGTTGATCGAATATAGGTCGAAGCTAGCCTCGATTCCACAAAATCCCGACTGAGCCCCGCAATAAAAAAGCCTGTGAAAAATCACAGGCTACCTCGAATCCGATCATCTGGTTTTGCGATTACCAGCGACTGTTGCCATAGCCGCGGTTGTTATTACCGCCACCACCACCGTTGCCGCGTCCGCCGCCATAGCCACCGCCGTATCCGCCGCCGCGTCCGCCGCGATCCTCGCGTGGCTTGGCTTCGTTGACTTTCAGTTCACGGCCATCTACTTCCTTGCCGTTGAGCTGAGAAATGGCTTTTTCGGCATCTTCTTTCGAGGACATTTCGACAAACGCGAAACCGCGTGAGCGTCCGGTTTCACGGTCCTCGACGACATTTGCTGACTGGACCGCTCCGACTGCTCCAAACAGTTCGTTGAGGTCCTGATTCGTGGTGTTAAAGGAAATATTTCCTACGTAAAGTTTTGTTGACATTATTTTGTATGTTCCTTTTTTTTCCCGTGGGGGAAGCTTATAGAAGAAGCGGCGAAAACGGACAAGGTGTCGCAATTTCGGATACTCAAAACACGAGAGCTTACTTCATGTGACTCTAACCAATAACCCGCTCTCAAACTTATCCAGAAACCGTTCCGATCGAAGCGCGTACTCTAGACCCCAGAGCCGCGAGAGAAGGATGTATGTCCGTAATTTTGGCACAAAAAATAGAAAACGTATATCAGGAAAAACCCCTACGTAGAATTAGGGAGGAAATGAGTGACAAGTGATGAAAGCGCCGTCATTTATTATAACCCGTTCAGCCAAGTCACTGTTTGTCGACATCGACGTAACCCTCGGACCGAGAGAACTTGCTACTGCTTGTCGACATCGATGTAATAGAGGTCAGTCGCGGCCGCAAAGTCTTGCGCTTTGATGTCTGTCTTATCTGTTTTCCATTCCGTGGTCGGATAGATCAGCGTCCACTTCGCAGGCGTGCCGACTTTAATAGGCATAGCGAAATTGGGAACATCGGCTTTCCAACGATAAGAGAAGGTACCGGCCGACTCGTCAAATTTCAGTTCGAGTTTCGGGATGGCCGTGTGGCGGAGGTATTGATCGAAAACGGGCGTAAGGTTAACGCCGGTTTTCTGATTCATGTAGGCAACCATGTCCTCGGTCATGATGTTTTGATATTTGAAATGCTGAAACACATCACGGAGAAGCGCGAACCATTTCTGGTCGTCATTCACGATGCTGCGAAGCGTATTCAGGAACAGAGCGCCTTTAAAATACATGTCCTGCGGAGGCTCTGCGTTGATGCCGTGTTGGGTGATTATCGGCGTTTTGTTTTGGACTTTCTTCTTATACGCGTTCGTGTATTTCAAATAATCATCATGGCCGTACATGTATTCCACGTACAGGCATTCGAGATAGGTCGTCCAGCCTTCGTGGATCCACATGTCGGAAACATCGGCGGCGGAAACCGCGTTGCCGAACCATTCGTGTCCGCTCTCATGAATGATGATGAAATCGAACCGAGTCGAGATCCCAACACCTGTCCAGTCACGTTCGAGGTAACCGTTGGCGAATCGGTTGCCGTAGGTGACGGCGCTCTGGTGTTCCATGCCTGAATAAGGGGCCTGGACCAGTTTGTACCCGTCTTTCTTGAACGGATATTCGCCGAAGTAATGTTGATAGGCTTTGAGCATACCCCTGGCTTGTGAAAATTGCTTCTTAGCTTTATCCAGGTCTTCAGGGAGCGCGTAAAAATCCATTGGCAGATCGCCCAGCTTCTCCGACCAATGTTCGTATTTTCCGATATTGACCGACACATCGTAGTTGTTGATCGGATACTGAACGAACCAATCCCAACGGGTGTATCCATCGCCGAGGTCTTTCTTTCCAAGAAATTTTCCGTTCGATACGTCAACGAGATCGTTTGGGATAGCGATCGAGATATGCATGTTCTCGACTTCGTCGTGCCACTGGTCTTTGTTGGGCCACCAGAGCGAAGCACCGAGCCCTTCGCATGCCGTGAAGATCCACGGTCTTCCAACAGGATCTTTGCCGAAAGTAAAACCCCCAAAACGGCCGATCGTCTTTGGTGTTCCCGAATAATAGAAGTCGATCGAGTAGGTCTTGCCGGCTTTTAACGTCTGCGGAAAATCGACAAAGACCGCACCGGAATCGCGCGAGTATTTCAGGACCGCTTTGCCGAGCATGATCTTATCGACGTTTAGATTGTCGTAAAGATCGAGCTGGATGCGGCTATCATCCTTCACCATTTTGAAGGTGATGGTGTTCCTGCCGCTGATCACTTTCTTATCCGGATCAATGCGTAAATCGAGAAAGTAAGAAAGCAGGTCGTTATTCGCCCGATAACGGCCCCACTCGCCGCGAAGGATGTCGGCATGTGATGGCGGGATAGATGGCTGTTGCTGTCCCAGGCTAATGCTGAACAGAAGAATTGCTAGCGAAAGGGCAATAAGCAGGCGAAAAGCGAACACCATAAGTTTCTATTTTGTTCTAATAAACCCCAAATTGTTCAGCTATCGGAGAGTTTCATTTCAAGGATCGAAACAAGCCTTTCTGAAATTCGGGTTGAACGGTTTTGGCCAGTTCCAGAGCACGAAGTTCGTTGGGCCAATCCCTTTCCTTACCTAAGTTGGGAAGCCGGTTGCTGAAGAGAATAAGGCATGCTTTTTCAGGATTCAAACGAAAACTTACCTTATCAACGATTAAGAGAAAGGTCCCGAATGAAATCCCTCCGCGCGCACACCGTCTGGTTACGTAAGAATCGACAAGTATTCCCGCCAGGGGCCGACTTCGTCCTTATACCGGGCGGCTAAACGGCTGACGATCTGTCTTATGTGATTCAGATCATGGACAGCCCAGGTCGCGATCAATTGTTCGAGGGTGACTTCCCCAAGTTCCGGATGCGTTCCCTTCAAGGCGAGCTGCTCTGACGAAAGGTCCCATCCTTTTAGTTGTTCAAGATTTGTATCTCGAAGCGATTTGAACTCAGCTAACAGGTCGACAAGAGATTGTCCCTCGGAATCCTGGAATTGCGCGAGACGATCAAAAGGAACAAAGGTTCGGTTTTCACCCTGGGCCAAAATGATCTCGGCTCGCGGAATCCAGTCTGTTTTCTCGCCATGGATCAAATGGCCAAGCGTATCAAACGGACTCCAGCTTTCGCGGTTGCCGCTGCTCTCGTACCATTCGGGCGAAAGGTTTTTCAGCATGGATTCGAGCGTTCGCGGTGTCTGTTCTAGTATTTGGGTCGTACCTGGAAGCGTGAACGTCATGTCTTCGCCAATTATACATTCTGTTTGCTAGAATCAAACCCGAACTCATGAAAGCTCCGCTTGTAGCCATAATCGGCCGCCCGAATGTCGGGAAGTCCACGCTCTTCAATCGCTTGACCGGCAGCCGCAAGGCTATCGTCGGCGACGAGCCGGGCATTACGCGCGACCGTATGTTTGGCGAAGTTGAATGGAAGGCGAAGACCTTCCGACTGGTCGACACAGGCGGAATAGTGCCGGACGACGAGGCGATAATTCCATCGAACATCTTTAAGCAGGCATCGTTCGCGATCGACGAGTCGGCCGCGATCATTTGGGTGCTCGACTCGCGGGCGGGCACGACGCCTCTTGATGAGGAATTAGGAGTCCTGCTTCGAAATACTGGAAAACCGATCATCATCGCTGCGAACAAAGTCGAATCAAAAAAAGTCGAGAACGAGGCAGGCGAGTTTTATCAGTTTGGTTTCGAGATGGCTCCCATCTCCGCCGAGCATGGCACGGGTATTGGCGATCTGCTTGACCTGGTTTTCGATGTTATTGAACATCCCGAAGAAACAATTGGAGCCTCGCATGAACCTATCAAGCTTGCGATCATCGGACGCCCGAACGTAGGGAAGTCATCGCTCTTAAATAAGATCCTCGGTGAGGAACGCGTGATCGTTTCTCCGATCGCGGGGACGACCCGCGATTCGATCGATACTTCATTAAGCGTGGATGGTCAGGATTATCTGCTTATAGACACCGCCGGTATTCGGCGAAAAGGCAAAACGACCGAGATGGCGGAAAAAATGTCGGTTGTTATGGCCCGCAAGTCCCTTGAGCGGGCCGATGTTGCCATCCTTGTGATCGACGCTGTTGAGGGCGTTACCCATCTTGACGCCAACATTGCCGGCTACGCTCTCGATTCGGGATGTTCTATTATTATTGCTGTAAATAAATGGGATGCCCTCGAGGAGAAAGAAACCAATACTGTTTACGAATTTGAGCGTTCCCTGCGGATGGCGATGAAGTTTCTCGATTGGGCTCCGATCGTCACGATCTCGGCATTGAGCGGGCAAAGAGTGACGAAAATTCTGCCCTTGGCGAAGGACGCATATGAAGCTCGAAATGTACGGCAGCAGACATCGCGGCTGAATCGTTTTTTCGAGGACTCGATCTTGCAGCCTAAAGGCGGTACGGCCCCGGCCCCTGTGAAAGGTGGTGTTTCACGTTTGAAGGTGCAATTTATTACGCAGGCCGGTATTAGACCGCCGCTGTTCATATTATTTACATCGGGCGGTAAGGCCGGACTGCATTTCTCTTACCTGCGATATATTGAAAATCGGCTGCGTGAGGAATTTGGTTTTTTTGCTACACCGATCAGATTGGTCGAAAGACACAAAACAAAAAAGAAAAAATAGATGGAATCGATTCTGCTCTTATCACGACTGTTTCTTGCAGCGATATTTGCCACAGCTGGAATAACGAAACTTCTCGATCTTAAAAGCTCCGAGACGGCAGTCCGCGATTTTGGCGTTCCCGAGAGTTTGGTTCGGCCGATATCTATCGTGCTTCCGGTGAGCGAGGTGGTTATCGCGTTGATGCTGTTTTCGGTGGCAACCGCATGGATAGGCGCGATTGCCTCCCTGATATTTCTTGCCTGGTTCACGATCGGGATGGGCTATCAGATGGCTAAGGGAAACGCACCGGACTGCCATTGTTTTGGCCAGCTGCATAACGAACCGGTCAGCATAAAAAGCCTTGTCCGCAACGCCATCTTTTCGATCCCGGCTGTTTTTCTTGTCGCTCAAGGAGCGAAAGGCCAAGGCCCGAGTCTCGCCGATAGCCGGATCTACACGACGGAAATGGTTTTTGGCTTCGTGCTTACGTTCGGGGTCGCGGGAATTCTGTTGATGCTCAAGGGCATTTTGGATAAGCAAACGCAGATCATGCGAAGGCTCGAGGTACTCGAAGTAATTTCTGCGGAAGGCGGCTCGGTGGAACGAAATGAAGCCGGCGATCCGGCGGACGGCCTGCCGATCGGAGCGTTTCTTCCTGACTTTGAGTTGCCGGACCTTCGAGGCCAAATGGTGAACTTCGAGGAGATCGTTGGCGAAGGAAAGCCGGTTCTGTTCTTGTTTGTTGCTCCGACATGCCAGCCTTGTGGAGCGCTTTTGCCGGAGATCGACGAATGGCAGACCGAGTTGGCCGATAGGGTCAATTTTGTCTTCATTTCGACTGGAGCCGGTGAGGAAAATGTGGCTAAGTTTGGCCGCACCGCCCAACGTCTTCTTGTTCAGAAGAACAGGGAGTTTCAAAACGAGGTTTATGCAAAATGGACGCCGAGCGCATTGCTCGTCAACACTGACGGGCGCGTGGCGAGTCATATAGCGGCCGGTGATTCGGCGATCCGCTCGCTAATTGAAAAGG
>Ga0163161_10001666_pt1 | contig 16290 bp, 18 predicted proteins | sample S45metaG_FD_129847 | JGI IMG/M metagenome (GOLD analysis project Ga0163161, IMG submission 129847) | Switchgrass rhizosphere microbial communities from Kellogg Biological Station, Michigan, USA - S4-5 metaG | ecosystem: Host-associated > Plants > Roots > Rhizosphere > Soil | place: USA... | reverse complement strand
AGCCTGCACTACATACCTATAACTATGGCAGGTATGATCAGCACGCCCATCGTCACTGTACTGCACACCCCTCCATTTTATGAACTTGAAATGGCTATTGCCGCAGAAAGGCAAAATCCTGTTGTACATTATGTAACAGTTTCTCAACAGAATGCAATCAGCTGGAATAAATCCGTTGAAGATTGTCCGGTGATCAGTAATGGAATATCGCTGGATGACTGGTCTTTTTATCCTGAAAACTTTGAAGAGAAATATGCGGTATGGTTTGGAAGGATACATCCTGACAAAGGTTTGCACCTGGCAATTGAGGCCGCAAGAAAAGCAGGCATCAGACTGCACATTGCAGGCGGAATTGCCGACCAGCGTTATTATGACAAAGAAATATCCCCCCTCCTTGCAGAAGATATTACATTGCTGGGCTTACTCGATCAAAAAGCACTGAACAGAGAAATAGGTTTGGCCGCCGTCTGCCTGATCACCCCATGCTGGCAGGAACCCTTCGGACTGGTAGTGGCCGAAGCAATGGCCTGCGGAACTCCGGTTGCAGGTTTTAGGATGGGTGCTTTACCTGAGCTGGTCAGCAGTGAGACCGGGGTTTTAACCGATTTCGGAAATACAGACGCTTTGGCAAAGGCCCTTAAGGAAGCCATGCTGCTGAACAGGATTGCCATCCACGAATATGCCCATGCACGTTTTGGTGAACAACAAATGATCCAGGCCTACGAACAGTTTCTTGAAATTACCAGCTTAAAAAAGAAAAAACTCAAACTTGCCATATGACAGAGCAAACGAATACCATACAATATGAACATGCATTTAGCCTGGAACGCTTTGAGCAAGTCCTTGAACAAATTACAAACAGGGCATCAGCCTGCGAGCATGACCCTAACGGGCCTGAACAAGAATTTAAATGGTTAAGAGACTGTGGGGCATTACAAATTGTGCTGCCGGGCGAACTGCTGGATTTTAATCAGCCAAATACCCCTCTCCTGTTAAAATTACTGAAGGATCTTGGGCAGGCCAATTTATCTGTCGGACGTATTTTTGAAGGCCATATCAATACCCTTTATCTGATCCATCTGTATGCCACTGAAGAACAGCGCAACCAATGGTATACCGGCGTAATAGAAAGTGATCATCTTTTTGGTATCTGGAATACCCAGGATCAGGATGCCCTCCACTTCATCACTACAGAAAACGGGCTCGAACTTAAAGGAAGCAAAACTTTTTGTTCTGGATGCACGCTGGTAAACAGGGCCCTCGTTACCGGAAATATCAAAAGTGCAGACCGTGATGGCTGGCAGATGTCCATCATCAATATGAGTAATATTGCCAGTGAAAATATTGACCGTGAAAGCTGGCAACCATTAGGTATGAAAGCCTCAGGAAGCTTCAAAGTGAATTTTTCCGGCTATATACTTGAGGAGATGGAATTTCTTGGGCAACCAGGCATCTACCTGAACCAGCCTTACTTTAATGCCGGTGCGATTCGTTTTGCTGCTGTACACCTTGGTGGCGCAGAAGCCATATTACAAGGTACAATTAAATATTTGTACAGTCTGGGCCGCACGGGAGATGTTTTTCAACAACTTCGCCTTTCTGACATGACCTCTGCCCTGATCTCAGGCAGGCTATGGCTTGCACAGGCAGGAAAATATTACGACACCTGGATTGATGAAGGCGGTCATGATGATGAGCTTATCGCTTTCGCCAATATGACCCGTGTAAATATCGAAGAGATTTGTCTGAAGGTGATGGACCTGAGCAACAGGAGTGTAGGTGCAAGGGGGCTGATGGATCAGTATCCGCTTGGCCGTATTTTCCGTGATCTTACTTTTTACCTCAGACAACCTGCACCAGATGCAACAAGGCTGAAAATAGCTGAATTTTTTCTTAAGCAATCAAATGCATTCAATGATTAATATTTTTGATAAAAATAAGTTTTGGGGGCTTGCGATACCCGTAGATCCGGCGCATTTGGCAACGGTGCGTAGCTGCGTAGTCATGGCACCCCATCCAGATGATGAATCTCTGGGTTGCGCTGGCCTTATTGCAACTCTTGTTGCACGAGGTGCAAAAGTAAACGTTATACTCACCACTGATGGCAGCCGCTCGCATCCAAATTCATTAAAATTTCCGCCTGCCGTCCTTGCCACCTTGCGCTTAACGGAGATGAATCAGGCGATAGCATTGCTCGGTTTACAAACCCAGCACTTAAGATATTATGAAGCACAGGATGCCAGTATGCCGTCAAAGGGTATGCCTGGCTTTGAAGACCTGCTTGTCCGATTAACTGCCGATCTGATAGACCTGCAACCAGACCTGATCCTTGTACCTTATGAACTTGACCCACATTGCGACCACCGTGCAACATATCAGCTCCTGATCTCAGCATTGGAAAGGGCAAACATTAATCGTCCGAAAATCTGGGAATATCCCATCTGGCTCTATGAACATGCTGGCGAAGATGATATTCCGGATTTAGAAGAGGGAGAATTACTGGTGCTCAACATTTCTGCATATGCTGCCCTCAAAGAGCATTGCATTCACACCCACCAATCGCAGACTACCCGTTTGATTGACGATGACCCAAAAGGATTTATGCTTTTGCCAGAGGTAATTGAAAACTTTACCAGAGGCCGGGAGTACTTTATGGAAAGAAAAAGGATCAATCCTGAGGGAACGCTGCATAGGAACTATTTTGACCAAATGTATCAGGAAAATAATGATCCCTGGAATTTTGAAACAAGTGCCTATGAGCGCGATAAATATGCGGCAACCATTGCAGCAATTCCTCAGGGTAAGTATGCACATGGATTAGAACTGGGCTGCTCTATCGGGGTGCTTACAGGTATGCTGGCAACTCAGTGTGATCATCTCCTTTCTGTGGATATCAGTGAAACAGCAATTGAACATGCCCGGCAACGCATGGCAGGTTCAACAAACGTGGATTTTTTGGTAGGTGCGATCCCACAAGATTTTCCGTCAGGGAAATTCGATCTGATCATCATGAGCGAAGTGGGTTATTATCTTTCTGCCGAAGACCTTGTGACTGTCAAAGATCATATCGTGAATGCTATGCATAAAGATGCAATACTGGTACTTGTACACTGGACACACTTTGTGGCCGACTATCCCTTAACCGGCGATGAAGTACATCACCTGTTCAGCACAGCAGGACTGTCTCAGGTTTCAGCAAGCCGTACAGCAGATTACCGCCTTGATGTTTACCGTAAGCCTTAAACGATGTTTACCATAGCATTTTACATACATCACCATGGTTCCGGTCATTTAATGCGATGCCTGCAAATCGCAGGATCGTTGAAAGGTTATCCTATAATTTTGATGGGCAGCGCCCTGGAAAGTGTTGACACTAACATTTACCCCAATATTGAACTCCTGCATTTGCCTTTAGACCTGCCTGCAGGCACTGAGGACGATGATCTGAGTTTCAGCAATACCGATGCCTTCCATTATGCACCACTTGGAATTAGCGGGATCAGAGACCGTACTGCGATCATGACCGATCTCTTTAAAAGGCAATATCCTTTGTTACTGATAGTGGATGTATCAGTAGAAGTTACCTTACTGGCAAGGTTATGCAGCATACCCACGATAGTGATACGGCAACATGGGATAAGGACAGATTTACCTCATCAGCTTGCTTATCAAAGTGCAGAACTGTTGCTGGCCCCATACTCACCTGATCTTTATATAGGAGATCAGGATCTGGCATATGAAAAAACTGTATTTAGTGGTGGTTTTTCAAGGTTGCAGGTGCCTGAAACTGCGGAGAAAGAAATACAAGGACGTATTGGCATCCTGATTGGCGGGGGCGGAAGCTCCATAGACAAAAATTTTATCATTCAAATGGCAACTGCCTGCCCCTCCTTTACATTTGAAGTTTTTGGCCTGGTAACAAATGCATATCCGTTGCAAAATATTCACTGGCATGGCAGAATAGCTGATCCGCTGGCCTTGTTGCAATCGTGTGCATTAATCATTGGCAACACAGGGCATAATACAGTAATGGAAGTGGCAGCACTGAACAAGCGTTTCATTGGCATTCCTGAAGAGCGCCCTTTTAGTGAACAAATTCAAAAAGCTGAAGCTATAGCAAACAGAAGTGGTGTAGTGATCATTCAGGTTGCAGATTTAGGTAAGCAGCAGTGGAATGTTATGATAGAAAAGCTTTTAGCTGAAAAAGCCGACTGGCATGGTGTTATAGAACCTGATGCGCTGCCGCGTATTGCAGAGGCTATCATTGAAAAGGGCAACCGTCTTTTTACAGCATCAAACAACCGCTTATGATTTTAAGGCCTGCTGTATTTCTGTTACCGTAGGTTCGCGCAAATAGTGCAAAGTGTTGCTATCAAACTGAAGCAGACCCATATCAGAAAACATATACAACCAGCCTTCCATAGGCCAGGTTGACCATTTCAAATGGAAAACCCGGGCATTATTTATGATATCCTTAAGGTGGTTTAGCGGGGGCGAGTAACTGTCGTGATGCTGGTGATACGCCATCGCAGGAATTTTGAGCATGCCAATGTTCACTGTTCTTGCTTTAAATGCAAAATCAGTATCCTCTGCGCCGTAGCCGGTATAAGCTTCATCAAATCCGCCTATTTTCTGATAGTCAGCAGCACTGCATGCAAAATTAAGTGACCAGAACAATTCATGCGGCAATTGATCCATTTCAGACCGTACGGGATCAGGCTCGCTCAGCGTTTCAAGATGATCCATAAAATCAGGCAGTTCAGTTGCGCCCTTCGGAAGATAACGCACCTCACCATTGATCAAAAATGATTCCTTTTGATGCGTATCATACTGATCGATAAGATCCGCTGCAGGGATACAGTCTACATCCAGAAATACGAGCAATGATCCTGTTGCATGGCGGGCAGCAAGATTACGTGCCGCAGCAAGGGGAAGTTCCATTTCTGTATGCAGCACAATCTGCCTGATGGGGAAAGGCGTTTTCATTACTTCCCTTTCAGGTTCATTGATCAGCACGATCACCAATTCATCAGGAATCCTTGTACTGCGCAACAATCCCAAAATCATATATTCGAGTGCTTTTCCCCTGCCCTTTACCAGGCTCAGTACCGAGATACCCATGCTATACGGCCAACAGGGTTTGTGCCTCTAGTATAGCCGGAACTTCAGCATTATCCCTAAAAGCAAAATAATGCCTGAACTCCCGGATAGCATCAGCAATTGGCTGCGCAGTCAATAAAGCCGGGCGATCCTTTACCACCTTGTCATATATCAGTTCCCATACCGGTTCAAAATAAGAACTTTGGCTCATCAGCATCAATAATTCTTCGGTATCAAAATGTATTTTAAAGGCAACAGTCCTGATATCCATGATCACCTGCCTCCCCTCTTTTACCGCAGCCCATAACTGGCGGAGCGAATTTTTCAGTCCCAATTGAAAAGTTACAGCCTCCAGAGATTCTACAGACTGCTGTTCCTGGTTGAGGCTCATATCGCTCCACTGCTGTAATTGTACAGAAAAACCAAATCCTACTCTGCCTTGCAGCCGTGATGAGGTATATATGCGTACTTTAGGAGAATGTCTGATTCTGGCATCCACCCTTTTTAACGCTTTCCTAAACTCTTCATCTTCAAGATATGGGATCATCGGTAGCTTTCCTGCACGCTCGTACATCTCACAGGTTACTGCTAGACTAGGCCCGTAACATTGAAAATGCCTTGGCCATGGATTGTCGGTGCAGGGATCAAGCTCCGCTTCCAGCTGTGATCTGAGGAAACGGTAGGTTACGTCGCGCAGGTGGTGTTTCCTGGATAAAGCAGGGGTTTCACGCGGCAAAATCCTGCCCCCTACAACATCTACGCCTTTATCCATTTCTAAGATAATGTGGTGAACCCAGTAGGGATCTACTTCACTGTCAGCATCTGTAGAGACGATAATACCTCTTGCCCCTGCAACACCTACCAAACGGTGCTGCGCAGCATCCATCAGTAGTCTTCTCACTGTTCCGATATGGGCAATCTCCGAAGGGATAACCATCTGTTGAACATACATGCGGAAACGCGGATGCCTGCCCTGATATTTCCTGCAAATCTCATAAGTGTCATCACTGCAATTATTGGCCAGTACCAGCACCTCATAGGTATCATAAGAGATGGGGTTGCCTGATTCATCACACTGCAATCGTAAAGCATCCAGTGTACTGGTGATAAACTCTGCTTCATCTTTTGCAGGTACTATCACTGAAAGTCTTAATGAAGACTGTACGGGTTCATGAAAGCGTAATTCTGGTCCTAAGTTTACATTTGATATCATAAGGTCTGTCATAGCGTTAATGTGACGGTAGAACAGGCTACTGATCAAAATGTTCTGTAAATTTTAGCAGTGTAGTATATATAGCCTCAGGCCTGATGGCTGACAACGCCTGTGAAAAACTTTTTCCGCAACCACATTGCAAGGTTTACATGTGCAATTAGCGCCGGAACTTCCACCAGAGGGCCAATCACACCTGCAAAAGCCTGATTAAAGATACCTGCTGATGAAGCCCATGGCAAATGACAAGCCCAGATCAATGCCTGCGCTCTTTGCAATTTCAGCAATTGTGATATTTATATCCAGGCTTTTAAAGTTAAAAAGCGGAGGCAGCACTGTGATGATTTGCTACGCCATTGCAATCAACATCTATGGGGTAAGAAAACGATCCAATAAACTCAGCTTTCTGTGTTCAGCTATTGGTGTACAATGGTTTGAGCTTACTGTTTGATGTGATGAACTACAAAATCTGCTGCATATGCTTTAATCAGGTCGCGCACCCTTCTAAATTCATACATTACCTCATCAGGTGTACCTGTGGCTTTTGCAGGATCTGGAAAATTGTGGTGAAAACGTTCAACATTACCGGGGAAGAAAGGACAGGCTTCACTGGCATTGTCGCAAACTGTAATCACTGCATCAAATTCAATTGCGGTATATTCATCCACATGGTTTGAAGTCTGTTTTGAAATATCAATGAGATCTTCTGCCATGACCTCAATGGCTTTTGGGTTAACGCCATGCGTTTCAATTCCGGCGCTGTAAATTTCCGCAGCATCTCCTGCAAAACTTCTCAGATAACCCTCGGCCAGCTGGCTTCTGCAACTGTTACCTGTACATAATACCAATATCTTTTTCATAGCTAAGTTAACAGCAGCCGGAGCCTGGTTCACATGATTGTCCTGCAACCGGCAGGTTATAGAGTTGCAGTTTTGGTTTTTCTTCTGTTTTTGCCGGGGCGCAACACTCGTCGCCAGCGGCTGTAGTACCACAGCTTCCGCCACGCTCAATCGCTTTACATTGTGTAACATCAGGGATCAGGTTAACGATCAGGTTGTCGCCATCAACAATAAAGTCTCCGGGGTACATCTGCCTGGTATCAAACTGTGAGTTGCCAAATTCTATTTTCACAACGCCATACGGATTGAGCGTCAATGTTTTTTCAACCAGGTCTATAATTGACAATGCTTTGCTCACCAGCATGGCCCTTTCCATGTCTTTTTCCCTTGGCTCCCAGAGCTGAACGATAATCTCTGTCCAGCTGTTCATCTTGCCGCCACAATCTACGGATACAATGGGTGCTAATTTAATTTCTGTGATGTGATAAGATGCATCTACCCATTTGTTTTCGGCATACTGAAATTGCAGGGTAAGATCTGTGTATTTCTTCAGACTGGCCTTAAATGCCTGCCAGGTAGTCAAATCTGTTGTGATCATTTATTGTAATTTTACGATTGATTAGTAAAAAAAAAGTTTAGCAGCAGGTAGTCCCACCCTTATAGGAGCCTAAAAATGCTCCCAGTTGTTTTTCCAATAATTTCCATGTGTTGGGCTCAATACAATAACAGATACTAACCCCTTCGATGGTGCCCTGAATAATGCCTGCAGTTTTCAATTCTTTTAAATGCTGCGAAATGGTAGCCTGCGCCAGGCCCAGTTCAGTAACAAGGTCACCACAGATGCAGGTATTGGAAATCAGTATCCTTTGCAGGATCGCAATACGTGCGGGATGCGCCAATGCTTTAAGCATGGTTGCCAGCTGGTTCTGCTCGTTAGTAAAAATTTCTGTTTTTGTTAATCCCATCTATTGTATTGCAATATTACGATTAACTAATGAAAATTCAAATTCTTTGAAATTTATTCCAGATATGTAGGTATACTGAACCAGAAACTGCTCCCCTTGCCCATTTCACTGTCCACCCCGATATCGCCACCATGTTTATAGATAATCTGTGCGCAGATATATAAGCCCAAACCGAGGCCTGAATACTGGCTGCCGTCATTTGAGACACGGTAATATCTGTCAAAGATGTAGGGCAGCTTTGCAGGTGGAATACCTGGCCCCTGGTCAGCTACTGACACCTTTGTATTTTCCTTATCCTGCGTGATACATACCCTGATCTCCTTAGAGTCTGGAGCATACTTAGCGGCATTGCTGATAAAATTTACCAATACCTGTTCAATCTTGTGGTCATCAGCGAAAACCTTTATATCCGGATCGCATTCTATTAAGATATCAAACGACCCGCCCTGACGTATATCCTGGCAGCAATCCTGCAGGAGGTCACGTATGATAATCCATGATTTTTTGAGGTGAAGCTGACCTTCGGTCATATGGGTTGCATTCAACAGGTCATCTATCAGTACCCTCATTTTATCCATGCTTTTATTGGCCTGCTGTATCAGTTTGGGAACAATAGGTGAATCCAGACGGTCTATCATTTTACTCAGCAACTGCAGCGATGCCTGCAAAGAAGTGACCGGGGTCCTCAGCTCATGGCTCGCCACACTAATAAAGTCATCCTTTTGCTGTATGGCTTTCCTTCTGTTGGTTACGTCCATAAAAGTACCTATGCCGGCGATAATCGTACCGTCTGCATCGCGCAGGGGAGCTGCATTCATTGAAATATAAAATCTTTCAGCAGCAGTTGGCTGAATGGCAATTTCGTAATCATAAACAGGTTTACCAGTTTTGATCGTACTGGAAATAGGATAGTTCTCCGCTGGCAGTGGGTCACCACTGATCCACAGCATCTGCCAGTCAGCGTAGATATATTCATTATTGTTACCAATGGAAATACCAAGCATTTTTTTGGCCATTGGATTGGCGTAGGTGGTTAAACCCTCTAAGTTAATGATAATAACCCCCTCTGCCATAGTTTCAAGTACCCGCGATAGGCGTTCCTGATTTGTCCGCAGTTCTTTTTCAATCAGTTCTTTCTCAGCAATATTGACAGTAAGTGCCCTGGTTCTCTCATCAACGGTAAGTTCCAGCGTGGCATTAAGATGGTTGGCCTCACGTTGCGCCTCCAGCAATTGTTGATTGCTCTCCTCAAGAAGCCTTTGGTTTTCCTGCTGCGCTGAAAGATTAGTGATGATAATGCTCATACAAAGCCCATCGGTCAGTTCCAGTCTTTTTAGAGACAAGAGCACCGGAACGGGCGTATGTGTTCCGGTAAAAAGTTTGAGTTCAAGTTTGGTATGGTGCTCCCAGGCATTGGACATGATCCTGCTCCAGAAGAGATGATCAGCTTCCTGTATAAAACGCTGAAAAGCATGACCTATAATTTTTTCTAATGGCAGACGGGTAATCTCTGCAAAGCTGGAATTTGCATACAAAACGATACCATCATGATTTAACGTGACTGCGCCTTCAGACATTTGTTCAATGAAGATCCTGAAAGAGCGGTCTGCTGTTTGGAGGGTAAAGATTGAATGGCCGTCATCACCCTTAACAATCAATGCATCAACTGCTCCTGAGCGGATAGCCTCAATGGTATCATTTGCTTCTTCAAGCCGATACTCTGCTTCCTGTAACAGTGCTAACAGTTCTTCCTTTGATTTATCTGTATTCAAAATTGCTCTATGTTATTTGACGCCTAAACCACGTAAAACCTTAGCCTTATCAGACATATCCCCGATTAATCTACGCATTGGAGAAGGATTTTTCTTCACTAACATGGGCACAGCAGCAACGTTTTCTTCGAGCGCTATCTGTGGCTGCTGGTATACGTCAATAATATCTAATTCGTACTTTCCTTCAAGGTTTTCTGCCAGTATCAGGTTTAAATTATTAATAGCACGAACCGACAAAGATGAAGTACCGGCAACAAATAACTGGAGATGATAAACACAGTCATCAGCTTGTGCCCAGTCATTAAAATCTTGATCGTAATCGCTCATTAAGTATTCTCTATTGTGCGTTTTTAGGGCGTATGTTTAATCCAACCAATACTTTTTCCTCATCTGAAAGGTCGCCAATTATTTTTCTCACAGGTTCCGGTACCTTTTTAACCAGGGTTGGGACTGCAAATATCTGATCGCCTTCAGCAAGCTGAGGATTTACAAGCAGGTCTATCACCTCGATAACATACTGATCCTGTAAATGTTCTTCACAATATTTTTTTAAATTATTTAATGCTGTCACAGACTTCTGGGTTTTGCCCGCAATATAAAGTCTAAGTTCGTACTGTTCTTTCATGTTCCCGCTTAGATTATTTACCTGCTGATGGCGATGATTGGCTGCGCAAGTTGGTGATAGTCTTCCTTGTCTGACTGGTGAACTCTCTTTTTATTTCCTCTTCTGTATATACTTTATTGAGTTCTTCTTCAATAGATTCAAATTCTGCCCTCAAACTATCAATTTTACTTTCAAGAACCTTACGTTTGCGTTCAAGCTCCCTGTCCTTACGGTCTAAAGCATTGATATGCAGAACCTGACCAGTTTCTTCTTCCAAACGGTGAGCCTCTCTGGCAGAACCGGTAAGAATGCCCTCAGGGCCCAAATATACATCCAGTAAATCTAATCCGGCCTCACCGATAACAAACTCACGCACCTGGTTGGAGTGTCGCATCCCGCGTGATTTCATGACATACAATCCTTTATTGCGTTCACCGTTCATCTCGATATCTTTAATGAGCAGCCATGCGTCTACCAATGAGGATACGCCTTCATCCGTTTGTTCATTGACAATGTTGTTCAATGTTAATGCGGTAAACATTACTGTAATTTGTTCTTCCTGTAAAAAGTCTATCAGTCGCACCAGCATCGCTTTTACTTCACTTACTGAACCGATGGTGATCAGGTTAGTAATGGGATCAAGAACCACTACTTTAGGTTTGAATTTTTTAATGGCCTTATGTATCGCAACGAGGTGCATTTCAAGCCCGTATAAAGTAGGTCTGGATGCATAAAATTGAAGTAAACCGGCATCAATATGGCTTTGCAGGTCCATACCGATCGAGCGCATATTTCTGATGATCTGTTGCGGAGATTCCTCAAATGCAAAAAACAATGATTTATGCCCGTCTAAACATGCCTGATTAACAAAACTAGAGGAGATACTGGTTTTACCGGTACCCGCTGTTCCGCTCACCAGAATGCTGCTTCCACGATAGAAACCGTTACCACTAAACATCTCGTTTAATGCAGGTATGCCCGTAGGGATAGTTTCTGAAGAAACAGGTTTGTCCAGTTGAAGAGAAGTAACCGGAAGTACCGAAATACCTTCTTCATCAATTAAAAACGGATATTCATTGGTGCCATGTACTGTACCGCGGTATTTAACTATTCTTAACCGACGTGTAGAAATTTGGTTGATGATGCGGTGATCCAGCAGGATCACGCAGTCAGAAACATATTCTTCAAGGCCTTGTCTGGTGAGCGTTTTCTCACCCTGCTCTCCGGTAATGATTGCAGTAACGCCTTTTTCTTTTAACCATCCAAACAACCTGCGCAGTTCAGCACGCAAAATTCCAAGATCATTTAAACCTGCAAATAAATTTTCAATCGTATCTAAGACAACCCGTTTAGCACCTATAGTATCAATTGCATAGCCTAAACGGATAAATAAACCCTCAAGATCATATTCACCAGTCTCTTCAATTTCACTTCTATCAATGTGTACATAATCAACTTTGATCTTTTTTTCTGCCTGTAACTTATTGAGGTCGAACCCAAGCGAGGCTACATTCATTGCCAGCTCCTGTGGCTTTTCTTCAAAAGCCATAAAAACGCCGGGCTCATTGTACTCCTGCGCCCCCCTGATTAAAAATTCCAGAGAAAATAAGGTTTTTCCGCAGCCAGTGCTCCCGCAGATTAAAGTTGGCCTTCCCGTAGGTAAGCCACCCATCGTAATCTGATCAAGACCATTGATTCCGGATGGGGTTTTAGGTAAAGTATTCAAAGGGATAACAGTATTAGTTGGTAATGATGACATAGATAATATTGATGTTTTCGATAGAAATATACAACAATATTCCGCAATTAATAGTTTACATATCACATACCACTGTGGTTTTGCAATTAACTCATTGACTATAAGCAACCGAAATCATACTCTAATACCCTCTAAATACTCTTAAATGGTCATTTATATCAAAAAAAATTATACAAAATGCTGCCCATGAAATGATTTTCAGGAGGAGAACTAATTGTACATTTTAAGAGTTGCCTTCAGTAATCTGCGTGCTTCGTGAATGCGGGTCTTTACAGTGCCAATAGGAATATCAAGTTCATCAGCAATCTCATGGTATTTGAACCCTTCAAAATATTTAATGAAAGGAACCCTATAGGATGCAGGAAGTTTTTTTAACGCTTTACTGATATCCTCTGATATCATCGTGCCCTCGCCTTCATTTTTGGATGCACTTTTCAACAACTGCACCGACAACAGATCTTCAGTAGTATCCATAATTGTTCTGCGCCTTGACGTTGCCCTGTAATCGTTGATAAAGGTGTTGCGCATAATGGTATACAACCAGCCGCGCATGTTGGTGCCCTCTTTAAAAAGATAGGAATATCTGATCGCTTTTAAATAAGTATCCTGTACTAAATCATTGGCATCATCAGTGTTTTTCGTAAATGCGATCGCAAAATTCTCTAATGCTGGTTTATGATCGTTAATTTCTAAATTAAAGGACATGTTTTTCATAAGTAGATGATAAAATAGATTGTTTTTATAGGTGCTAATGTGATAACAATCAGTGTACCAGAAACAGCTTCTATAGAAAAAGAAGTTTCATCATCCCTTACTTAATAAATTTAAGAAAACAATCTTCTCCCTTAACAGTTAGCATCTATCAGAAAACTATGTCCAAGATCATGATGAAAACTAACGTTCCAGACCTGAACCAATTCTATAAAACTACGCTGGCAGAGCAGTTGGCTGCTGAAAAGAAGTATATGAAACTCTTTAATCAGCTTACCCGTTTAATCCATACAGATGAAATCCGGCTTGCCATATCACCCGCTGAGACTGATATTGAAAGCCATATTTCGAGACTTTCCCGGGCAATGAAAGCAGCAAAGCATAAAGTAGCCGCGCCCCTTTCCGGTATTGATAGCGAACTGTTAAAAACACTAAAAGCCAGTGCAGGAAAAGGCTCATCTCTGCTCAAAGATGTAGAAATGATCGGAACCCTAAAACTAATTTACAGCGCTAAGGTATCCAGATATGATTCATTATACCGCATGGCCACTGTGCTTTTACATGAAGAATATGCCGGGTTGCTGGAGCAATGCAGCAAAGACAACCAAAATACCTATGCATATCTCAATCAGATCGCTCAAAATGTACTTTATCCGGAACTTAGCAAGCCTGAAGCAAGCAAGCCCTAAGATTTTAACAGCGCGCAAAAACGATTTTCATTTTTTAACATTGGTAAAATTTTAGTCCGGCTGGTGTGCATATTTTTGTGGTCTAATAAAAGTATATGAACTGGATATTCCTGATAATTGCCGGTCTGCTGGAGATCGGATTTACGACATCAATGAAATTGTCAAACAACTTTACCAATCACAAATGGACTGCATCGTTCATACTCTGTATCATGCTTAGCTTTTACATGATCAATTTAGCTACCCGCACGATCCCATTAGGAACAGCCTATGCGATTTGGACAGGTTTAGGTGCTGCCGGAACAGTCATTATCGGTGCTTATTTTTTTAACGAACCCTTATCTGTGGCGCGTATATTTTTTATTGCCACACTGGTAGGCTCAGTGATAGGTTTAAAAGTAGTATCTTAAAACACGCTACCTTTTTGCCCTGATACGGCTCAGCGTCACCTGCGTCATGCCTAAATAGGAAGCAATATGTTTCAGTTTAACCCTGTTCATCAGCTCAGGGAAATCCCGCTGAAAATCATCGTACCGCTCCATGGTACTTTTGAATTGCCTTGAGATCAGCTGCTTTTCGGTTTCAACAAAACTTTGGTCCGCCAGCTTCCTGCCCCAGTTGGCCAGATGGATATCTCTGGCGTACAGATCTTCCAGGTCTGCTTTTTTAAACTGGTATAAAACACAATCTTCAAGCAGCTCAATAGTTTCGTATCCTGCTGTTCCTTCTACATAACTCTGGATAGAGAGCAGGATCTTGCCGGGGCCCCAAAAAGCGAAAGTGAGTTCTGTAATATCTAAATTTACATAGGCCCTTGATATCCCGCTGCTGATCATGTAGATATTGTTATTGATCTGCCCTGCCGTAAACAGGAGATGGCCTTTGGGCAGGTTTACCATGGAGGTAAACTGCTCCAGCGCTACAAATGACGCTGTAGGTATTGTTGCAATATTTTGTACTATCTCTTCAAAATTCATCAAACTCTTATCAAATCAATCAGCACAACCTGTATGGATTGTGCTGATTAAAGGTAATGATATATTTTGCCAAAGCTACTGTGCCTACTTTCTTTTGGCCGTAAGCCTGGTAGCCAGCTTATTCTGTTTGAGCTCCTCGTCTCCGAGGATAATGCCCCAGGATTCAAGTCCCTCTACCCTGTCGAAGATAATCTTCAGCACGGCAATCACCGGGATAGACAAAAACATTCCAGGGATGCCCCAGATCATTTCGCCGATAATGACCCCTAGTACGGTAACCAGCGCATTGATCCTTACCTTAGAGCCTACCACTACCGGCAGCAGGATATTACTGTCAATCAGGTGGACAACGATCAGGGTAACGATCACCAGGATCACTTTGGAAATCACTGTTGCCGTAGCAAAAGTAACCAGCGTGCTGATCACCAGTGCAGAGAATATTCCGATATAAGGGATGATGTTGAAAAGACCGGTGATCAGGCCAAGCAGCACCGCATATTTGATGCCCAGCAGCCAGAAAGCTACACAAACCGCCAGCGATACAATTGCTGCTTCGATCAGCAATCCGATAATATATTTACGGATCATGTACTGTACACGTTCAATAATCTCATGCACCACCTCCTTGTTTTCATCAAGGAAAACAGATACCAGAAACTTCATGATCAGCCTGCGGTAAAGCAGGAAAAAGAAAGTATAGATAAAGGTAAAGACAAAAAACAGCATCAAACCAGAAAGCGACAAAAGCGTTGCGCCCAGTACCGTGGTGCCCGATGCCATGACCTTACTGGTGGCAGAATGCACATAGGTAAGCTGTTTGTCAGCATTGACATGAAAGGTTGCGGCAATCCAGTCCTGCAGGCTGTCCAGCGTTTTCAGCAATTGCTGCTGAAATTGCGGCCAGTCGTTGGCCAGATCGCTCATCTGTGATCCGATCACATACAACACCAGTCCGATGCCGCTCAGCAACAAAATGATTGATATCATTGAGGCCGCACTGCGTGGCAGCTTCACCTTATTCTCGAGAAATGAGGCGAGTGGCAGCAATAGAATAGAAAAAAGGCAGGAGAAGATCAGAGGTGAAAGAATCTCTTTGGCCACGATGGTAATGTATACCAGGATCACCAAACTGATCAGTATAGATGACAGCTTCAGGTGAAAGGGCAGGTTCTTAGGTAGTTTTAAATCCATGAGCGTAAGGATAAGTTATCATAAATATTAGCCGGATAAAATTAAAGCCTGCAAAATTTGCAGGCTTTAATGAGTGTGTGTTTTATTGATTAATAAAGAGTAAATTCAACCCTTCTGTTTTTCTGACGGCCAGCTGCTGTTTTGTTGGTAGCAATTGGCTGGTTTGGTCCGTAACCTGTAGCTTCGATACGTGATGGGTTAGCACCTTGTGAAACTAAGTAAGATTTAACCGCTTCAGCCCTGTCTTTCGATAAGCTTAAGTTTAAGGCCATAGAACCTGTGTTATCAGTATGTCCTGCAAGTTTTAGGCTAAAGTTTTTCTCCACCAGTAAGGCTGCAACTCTGTTCAGTGTAGTGTATGAAGTAGCTTTGATGGTAGATTTACCCAAATCAAATTCTAAATCCCTGATCGCTTCGCTTACTACTTTACGGTCAGACTCAGTGATGATCACTTTTTCTCTGATCACTGGTTT
>Ga0163161_10001663_pt1 | contig 16321 bp, 15 predicted proteins | sample S45metaG_FD_129847 | JGI IMG/M metagenome (GOLD analysis project Ga0163161, IMG submission 129847) | Switchgrass rhizosphere microbial communities from Kellogg Biological Station, Michigan, USA - S4-5 metaG | ecosystem: Host-associated > Plants > Roots > Rhizosphere > Soil | place: USA... | reverse complement strand
TGCGTGTAGATCGCGGACGAGAGTCCGTACTGGACGCCGTTTACGATGTCGATCGCTTCGTCGAGCGTTGAGCAAGGGACGACACACGTGACCGGACCGAATATCTCTTCCTGCTCGATACGCATTCCCGGCTTCACGTCCGTAAAGACTGTTGGCTCGATGAAATAACCCCTCGAATACTCGCCTTTGTTCAATATATTGCCGCCACATGCAAGCGTCGCCTTGTCATGGTTCTTGCCGATCGTAATATAGCCGTGAATCTTGTCCATTGCCTGTTCGTTGATGACCGGTCCGACCTCCGTTTTGGGATCGAGGCCGTTGCCGACGCGAAGGCGTTTGGCTTTCTCTACAAGCTGCGAACAGAATTTTTTGTAAACCTTTTTATGAACGACAAGCCGCGACGACGCGGTGCACCGCTGGCCGCTCGTTCCGAACGCTCCCCACAGCGAGCCTTCGACAGCGTTGTCGATATCGGCGTCGTCCATGACGATGATCGCGTTCTTGCCGCCCATCTCGAGCGAGACGATCTTGTTGTCACGGGCACATTGTTCCGCAATGATCTTGCCGGTCGCGGTCGAGCCGGTGAACGAGATCAGCCGCACGTCCTTGTGCCCGACCATCGCCGGCCCGACGTCCTCGCCGTGTCCGTTGATGAGATTGACGACGCCGGGCGGAATGCCGGCCTTTTCGCACGCCTTGACAAGATTCAAAGACGATAGCGGTACGTCCTCGCCCGATTTGAGCACGACGGTGTTGCCGCAAACGAGTGCGGGAATCAGCTTCCACGACGGTATCGCCATTGGGAAATTGAACGGCGTGATCAGACCGCAGATTCCGACCGGCTGACGGACACACATCGCGAATTTATTCGGCATCTCAGCCGGTGTCGTATAGCCGTGCAACCGTCGACCTTCGCCGGCAGTATAGTACGTGCAGTCGATCGCTTCCTGCACATCCCCGCCTGTTTCCTTGAGCACCTTGCCCATCTCTCGGGTCATTTGCCGAGAATATTCGTCTTTGTTCTCACGAAGTATCTCGCCTAAGCGGAACAATATCTCGGCCCGCTTTGGTGCAGGCGTCAGTCGCCATCGCTTTGCCGCGGACTTTGCCGCCGCGATCGCCCGGTTAACGTCCGTCGAATTCGAGAGCGGAAAGCGCCCGACAACATCCGACGTGTCCGCCGGATTCACATTGTCAAACCACTCGCCCGACGACGATGCAACCCACTCGCCGCCGATGTAATTGTGATACTTCTTTACCGCTGCCCCAGCGGACCGCTTCGCCTTCGCCATTTTTGCTTTTGCCATAAATACTTAGTTTACAGTGACAAGGGACGAGTGACGAGTTTGCATACAATTTGCTCTCGTCACTCGTCCCTTGTCACTCGGCACTCGGTTATTTGACCGTAAACTGAACGATCTTTAGCTGCGGCATCCGCGTTTGCGGGTTGTATGCCATCACATGCAGGACAACGGCATCGCCGACCTTTAGTTTTGAGACAGTTTCGTTGAAGGTTTTTAGGTCGATGACTGTCACTCGGTTTATGCGCTGAATGAGGTCGCCCTCGCCGAGTGCGTCTCCGCCGAGCGAGTTTTTGACGTCGGCGATAAAGCTGGTCGGGTTGATCTCGCGGACGACAAGGCCTTTGAGTCCTTCCAGCTTATATGTCGCGCCCAGAGTCGGCGTCAACTCGGCCAGCGTCAGACCGAATGGCTTTTGCTCCTCGCCCTTGTCGATCGGCAGCTTCCGGCGGCCGGTATCGTCGTTGGTCGCGAGCGTCGAGCTGGGGCGCTCGCCAAGCTTAATGGAAACTGACTTCAATTCCAGGCCCGTCCCGTTTTCACGCAAGAACGCGATGGTTACCGTCTGCTCGGGCTGCGTGCCTGCAACACGTGAAATTAGATCCTGCGCACTGGCGACCTTTTGGCCGTTGAAATCCGTGATAACATCGCCCTCCTTGAGACCTGCGACCGCAGCCGGGCCGAGCTTGTCCTTAACGTCGGTAACGATCGAGCCCTTTGCGTCCTTTAAGCCATAAACCTTCGCAAATTCCGGCTGCACACTGTCGAGCAGCACGCCGAGATAACCGCGGCGCACTTTGCCGGTCTTGACGATCTGATTGTAAACGTTCAAGGCCTCTCCTGAAGGCAATGCAAAACCGACGCCGTTATAGTCGCCGGTGGACGTCGCGATCTGCGAATTGACGCCTATTACATCGCCGTCCATATTGACGAGCGGCCCGCCCGAGTTGCCTCGATTGATCGCGGCATCGGTCTGAATGAACTTCTGGAATGCAGTTGCATATGGGGTTTGGCGCTGTGTCTGCGAGATGATGCCGGCCGTCACGGTTTTTGAGAGGCCAAACGGCGAACCTATGGCCAGCACCCAGTCGCCAACTTCCGCCTTGTCCGAATCCGCCAGCCTGACGAACGGCAGGTCGTGCCCGGCCTCGATCTTGAGGATCGCGAGGTCAGTCTCATCATCAGTCCCGATCACACGGGCCTGAAATTCCTCGCCCGAATCGAGCTTGACAGTGATGCGTGCGGCATTGTCGATGACATGGCCGTTGGTAATGATGTAGCCGCTCTTATCGACGATAAAACCGCTACCGACCGCATACACCGGCCGCTGTGGCAGCTGGCGGCGGAAGAATTCCATAATGTCGTCCGAATCGCCCGGCGCAGGCGTGCCCTTGACCACCGGCTGGGCGACCTTGCTCTTGGTGTCGATGCTGACGACCGCCGGCTCGACCTTTTTGGCGATCTCGGCAAATGAGCTCGGTATCCTGCCGGGCTGGGCAAGAAGGTTCGCGGAAGAGCACAAAAAGGCCAACACAAAGCCTAAAACGACAGGTCTGTAACGGGCTGACATAACAAAATTCTCCAAATACTTCAGGATAAAGACCGACTTCGAGATTATATCAAAATCAGTTTGGTTGGCCGCGTTTTTCAACCGTTCGGCGATAGCAGCACTTTTAATGTGCCTTTTTCGGCAGCCCGATCGAATGCGGCAACGCCGTCCGACAGTCCAAATTCGTCGTCGATCAGATCCTCAACTCTCACGCGACCGTTCTTGAGCAGTTCCAAGGCAGGTGCGAACCGCCCGCAACGCGAGCCCACGATCGTGATCTCGTCGACCACGACCCGCGACGCGGCCCATGTCGGAGTGCCGTGGAAAGTGGATTTCAAGACGATCTTGCCGCGTGGCCGGACAAGATCGAGAGCGGTCGCAAAGCCCGATTCCGATCCGCTTGCCTCAACTACGACGTCGAAGCTGCGCGACACTTCCGGTGCAAGATCGTTGAGCAGAATGCCGTTTGCGCTGCTCCTTTCGGCGATCGCGATCTTGGCGGGATGCTTGCCGACGAGGGCCACGCTTGGCGTTCGCAGTGCCATCGTCATCGCGCACAACAACCCGAGCTTGCCATCCCCAATGACCGCAACTTTCGTGTCAGGACCGAGCTCAACCAACTCGTCGATACCATTAGCGGCCGCAAGCGGCTCGGTAAAGACGGCCTGCTCGTCAGTGACCTCGTCAGGTACCTCGATCAGGTTTCGCGAAGGCAGCTGTAGGTATTCAGCATGGGCGCCGTCTCGGCCCACAATGCCCAACACGGTTCGCTCCGGGCAATGTCGAGGATCGCCCGCAAGACATTTATCACAGACACCACAGCCGGCGTTTATCTCGCCGACAACGCGCTTCCCCACGATTTCCGGACGGTCATCCGCACACTCGACGATGCCAACGAACTCGTGCCCGATCGTCCCTTCAAAACCGGCGTAACCGCGAACGATCTCGAGGTCCGTATTGCAGATGCCGGACTTGACGACGCGCACGAGCGCCTCCGATCCGTCGTCAGGCACCGGAATATCGTGAAGCGCAAGCTGCCCGCGGATGAACCTGAGTGCCTTCATCGCTTCATATGACAGAGATGGTTACAGTGAAACGCGCCACGGACGAGCATCGGTTGGTAAGAGTCACGTAGTTGTCGCCGCTGCTTGTCGTCGTCCTCAACGAAGTTCCGCCGCCGCGAATCGTCACGCATTCGCCGCCCGATGACACGTTTGCCGACAACGACTGGCCGCGGCGGCAACCGAGCACCAGCGACCGGGTATCGCCGGGGTTAACCTCGCCGGAAAATGAGGTGGAATAAGCCCCGCGCGCAAATACCAGCCTCTTGGTCGACGGATAGGAACTGAGAATCGGCGGAGGAGGAGGCGGTGTTGCTACGGTTGTCGGCCGCGGCGTTGACGGCATTGAGGTCCGCGCCGGGCTCGCGGCCGCATAAGGCGTTGAATAATTGTAGTTTGAGTCCAGGCCCGTCACATTCGTGTTGGGAAAAATGTTCACATTCGATGCGATCGGCTTCGGCCTTGGCCAGAGAACAAACGCGGCGATGCCGATCATGGCGAAAATAACTAGCATTCCGACAGCGGTCAGCCCAACTGCCAACGCCGTATTCGAGCCTTTCTTTTCAGGCCGAGGCGGCGCGACATGCGTCACCTGACTTTGTCCCCATCCCGAGGCCTGCGGGTCGTCGATCGGCACTCGGATCGCATCGCGTCGTGGAACGACCGTTTCGGTCTCGCCTAGGACGACCGTCGGTGTGTCTATTTGCGGCGCGGCGACAAGCGGTGTGCCGTCGTGCAGGCAGAACGAGAGCGTTACGTCAGAATACTGTGTGCCGCATTGCGGGCATTTTTTCATCGGTTTGGCGGTTTCGCTAAGATAATAAACGAGACTTCAAAATTAGTAAACAAGGGTTGCATTTACTTTTGGTACGGCGAAATCTATACTTTTGGCGGGCATCGTTCTGAAACTTATGAAGGTCGCTATCCTCGAACTCTTTGTCATCACGTCGCTCCTTTTCGCGGCCGCATGCGGCGGCCAGATCGCGGGCAGCAATGAAAACTCGCCGACGGGTGCTTACAAACGGCTGTACGCGGCGGTAAAAAGCAAGAACACCGAAGCGATTAAAAAGGAGCTTAGCAAAAAGTCTGTTGACTTTGGCGTCATGTTCTCGCAGCGAAGCGGCAAGACGATCGATCAGGCGTATGAGAACGGCTTCACGGCCACGACGTTTTCGCCCACATTACCCGAGATCCGCGATCAGCGAATAAAGGACGATATGGGTGCCATCGAAGTATGGAACTCAAAAGACAAGGTTTGGGAGGACCTGCCGTTCATTTCCGAGGACGGCGCGTGGAAGCTCGCCGTTGGCGACGTCTTTGCCGGCACGTACCAGTCGCCCGGCAAGGGCCGCGATCAGATCGAAAAGGAAGCCGCAAATGCGCAAGGCAATTCACCGATGCAGCAGGGCACTGTTCCGAATGCGAATATCCCTGTGATGCCCATTCTTCCGTCGAATCAAATCACTAATAAGAAGACGAAATGATCGACGCCTGTTCGATCCGCGAGCTACTCGAAACATACGAAAAACACGGCTGGATACTCCGCCGTGTTTTGCTGTCGGCGGCACTGAGCAAGGAGCTCGGTAATGAGACTAGCGGGCTATTTGTGAATGTCCCGATCAACGATTCGGATATCGATGCTGCCTGGTTCTCGCGGCCGCCAAACCCGGGCGGTGTAGCGTGGGAGTTAAGATATCTAGGTGATATTCCGTATGCTCTCCTCGAGAGACTCGATGAGAACGCGCCTGAATTCGATGAACAATTGGCGGCCGTAGAATCGCAATTGCGCGACGCGGTCGCAAAAAACAATCGGCTTGACAACCGGTTACCGCGAACGGCAAACTTAGACCGTTGACATGATGATAAAAGAACTTGGCGGAAAGGTTGCGAGCATTTGGGACGGCCTGAGGCCGGTCACAAAGCAGATGCTCGTCGGCGCTCTCAAGGCCGGCAATACCAATCCCAAAACACCAAAACTCTCGTACGACGCCCATGCCGACTTTGAGGTCAGCCGTCTGCTTTCAGCACTCGACGAGCAATCCAGGAAGTCCGAGATACGGCACGATGCGCAGAAATTCAACGAGCTGACACAGCTCGCCGACACCTGTGTCCGGGTGCTCGAGGCACAATCTGCCTCGGCCGAGGTATTCATCCAACTCGCCGAACGCGCCATAAAAGAGAACAATTACGACCGCCTCGACAAGCTCGCTGACCATCTCGCCGAGCGATATTCTTCAGGGGAGATTGCCGAGATCGTCCGCCAGAGCGAGACGCCGCAGGTAAGGGCGATCGCCTACGAGACGCTGGCCATGATGCCTATCCAACAGATACTACCGCTGCTCGACGACCCGCTTTACTCAGGCATTGCCGCCGGAGCGCTGGAGCAAAAGGCTTTCGAATTCGACTCGGACGAAGCGCGCGATATTCTCGAGCAGTTTGATATGGAAAACGAGGCGGGCGAGCAGTAATTTTAGATTTTAGATTCTAGATTTTAGATATTAATTCTGAAATCTGTCATCTGACATCCAACATCTGACATCTAGTTTAGTTCAGGTTCAGCTATTTCTTCTTCTGTCCAAATCCCCATCGAAATGGCGTCGGCAGCCATGACACACCGCCGATCCTGACACCAAAATACATTAACGGCGCAATATATTTGTGCCCTTTGGCTCGCACGCAATCTTGCAGCCGCTTGTCCGACGCCTTTCGCTCGGCGCCCGTGCCGCCGCGGTAATAGTCGTGGTCGTGAGCCTCACAGCACGAACGGTAATCGCCGTCCGGCCATAAAGTGCAGCCGTCGCCCTTGAAATCCGCCGGCGCCTCCTGCCGCGTATCGACCTGCGAGGTCTGCGACGGCACGTAGGTTGTCACGGTTGAGAGTACTGCGAGAAGCATTAAGGCTCTTTTCATTTTTACTAACCGACCGATATCGCGTCGCCGCTGAGCGGTTTGAGCCGCTTTTCGTACATCGGGAATTTTGCCGTCAGCTCGGCGACCTCACGCTGAACCTTCGTTTTCACTTCGTCCGATTCCGGCTCGTTGATAACGGCCGCGATCATGCTGCCGATCGCGCGCATCTCGCTTTCTTTCATCCCGCGCGTCGTGACGGCCGGCGTGCCTATACGAATGCCAGATGCAACGAAGGGTTTGTTCGTGTCGAATGGGATGGTGTTCTTATTAACGGTAATGTTGACCTCTTCAAGTGCTTTCTCGGCCACCTTTCCTGTGATGCCTTTGCCGTCCATAAAGACGTCAACCAGCAGCAGGTGGTTGTCTGTGCCGCCTGAGACGATCCGCAGTCCGGCATCTTTCAACGTCGTCGCCAATGCCTGTGCGTTATCGAGGATCTGCTGTTGATAGGCCTTGAAATCGTCCCGCAATGCTTCGCCAAAAGCGACCGCCTTGGCCGCGATGATGTGCACGAGCGGCCCGCCTTGTACGCCCGGAAACAAGCTGCGATTGAGGTCGGCCGCAAATTCCTCGCGGCACATGATCAAACCGCCCCGCGGCCCGCGCAAAGTCTTGTGCGTGGTCGTCGTCACGTATTCACAATGCGGCACCGGCGACGGATGCAGCCCGGTCGCAACCAACCCTGCGATATGTGCGATGTCTGCCATGACCTTTGCGCCAACTGACTGTGCGATCTTGCCGATACGCTCAAAATCGATCGTTCGCGGATAAGCCGACGCTCCGCAGATGAGCATTTTCGGCTTAGTTTCTTCTGCTATGCGCTGCAGCTCATCGTAATCGATCTGCTCGCTCTCGCGGTCTACGCCGTAATCCGCGACCTTGTAATTGATGCCCGAAAAATTAAGCGGGTGACCGTGTGTCAAGTGCCCGCCATGCGACAGGTTCATCCCCAAAATCTGGTCCCCATGCTCGAGAGCCGCGAGATAGACCGCCATGTTCGCCTGCGCGCCGCTGTGTGGCTGGACATTCGCATGTTCCGCTCCGAAAAGCTGCTTCGCCCGATCGATCGCCGCTTGCTCCACCACGTCGGCAAACTCGCATCCCCCGTAATATCGCTTGCCCGGATAGCCCTCGGCGTACTTGTTTGTAAACACCGTGCCCATCGTCTGCAGCACCGCCTCGGACACAAAATTCTCGGATGCGATCAGCTCAAGCCCGTCCGTCTGCCGCCGAACTTCGTCGTCGATCGCGGCCGAGATCAACGGGTCTACGTCGGACACATTTGCACTAAAAAAATCGTTCATAAAGACAATATATCCGTTTTCGGTTATTGAATCATCGAGGAGAACTCACTTTCGTCGAGGACTTTCACAGCGAGGCTCGCCGCTTTGGTCAATTTCGACCCTGCGTCTTCGCCCGCAACAACGTAATCTGTCTTTTTACTGACCGACGACGAGACGCGGCCGCCGCGGTCCTCGATAAGCTTGGCGGCCTCATCGCGTGTGTAATTCTCAAGCTTGCCGGTCAACACAAATGTCTTGCCGACAAATCGCTCGTCGAGCAACGCCGTGGATGATGCATCGGCTTCCGTCTGAACGCCTGCGGCCTTGAGGCGTGAGATCAGATCGATGTTTCGCGCATCTCGAAACCACCCGTAAACGCTCTCTGCGACGGTCAGGCCGATCTCCGGAATGTCGTCGAGCTCTTGCACAGACGCCTCGGCGATACGGTCGATCGAACGGAAATGGTTTGCGAGTATCTTGGCATAACGCTCGCCGACGTGGCGTATGTCGATGCCAAACAGCAGCCGCTGCAGGCCGTGAGTCTTGCTCGCCTCGATCTGCTCGATGAGCTTGCGCGCCGACTTTTCGCCTTTGCGTTCGAGGTTTGATATGTCCTCAAGTTTGATCTGGTAAACGTCGGCGACATCCTTGACCATGCCGGCGTCGACCAGTGTGTCGATCAGCACGTCACCGAGGCCCTCGATGTCCATCGCTTTTCGCGAGGCAAAATAGCCGAGCCTGCCCTTGACCTTTGCTGGGCAATCGGGATTCGTGCATCGCCGAACGGCCTCGCCCTCGGGGCGAGCGGCGTCAAAACCGCAAACCGGACATTTACGTGGAAACTCAAATTCCCTCTCGTTGCCGTCACGCTTCGACACCACGACCTGCAGCACCTGCGGAATGATCTCACCGCTTTTTTCGATCAAAACCGTATCACCCAGTTTGATGTCGAGCCGCTTGATCTCGTCCTCGTTATGAAGCGATGCACGGGCAACGGTCGTGCCGGCGAGCAAGGTTGGTTCGAGATGCGCGACCGGTGTCAACGCACCAGTTCTGCCCACTTGAATACCGATATCGAGCAATCTTGTCGTCGCTTGTCGCGCAGGGTATTTGTATGCGATCGCCCATCGAGGCGATTTTGTAGTTGCGCCGAACTCGTCCTGGAGCGCCGTCGAGTTGACTTTGACGACAACGCCGTCGATCTCGTAATCAAGATCGTCGCGCGCCGTTTCCATCTTGTTGATGAACGCGACGATCTCGTCAAAATCCTTGCACAGCGCACGATGTGGATTAACGTTAAATCCGTTTCGTTCACACCAAATAAAATTCTCCCAATGCGTCGCAAACATCTTTTGCCGCCCACGAAAAACATCGTACGGGAACATATCCAACCGCCGCGATGCAACGACCGCCGAGTCGAGCATCCTGAGCGTGCCCGACGCCGAATTGCGGGCGTTTGCAAACGTCTTTTCGCCCTGCATCTCAAGCTCGCCGTTGATGCGAGCGAACTGCGTTCGTGACAAAAACACCTCGCCGCGGACTTCCGCATGCGGCGGAGCATCTTTTTTCAAACGCAGTGGAATTGTCTTTATGGTCTTTACGTTCTGGGTTACGTCGTCGCCCGTCGTTCCGTCGCCGCGCGTCGCACCCACCGTGAGCAGTCCATTTTCGTAATGCAGAGAGACGCTCAGGCCGTCGATCTTTAGTTCGGCGACATAATCTAATTTCCTTCCTTCGGCCAGCCGCTCACATCGCTCGGTGAATGCCTTGAGATCGTCCAAACTGTACGAATTATCGAGCGACATCAGCGGGATAGTATGCTTGAACGGCCGCAGTGAATCGGCTTTCCCAGCGACACGCTGCGTCGGGCTGTCGGGCGTGATCAGGTCCGGATGCTCGGCCTCGAGCTGTTTCAAACGATCGAGCAACTGATCAAATTCAAAATCAGATATCTCAGGCTCAGCCTTTTGATAATAAAGCTCGTTGTGCCGCTCGATCTCGACACGAAGCGCTTTGATCTCTTTGTTAACGTCCTTTGTCATCGAGCCGCGTTCATAAACTCCGCGATCAAACAGTGAAAATGATGCGTTCCCTGCTCGCGTGTCGGCGAGTAACGCCCGTGCGAGTAGAACCGCGATCGGATCCCGCGTTGCACACTCTCGACAACCGCTTCGTCCTCCATCTCGACGCGATGCAGGTCAGCTCCCGCTCCTGTTTCGGTCAACGACTCGTCACCAACATAGGTCAAAAATTGAACCACTGTTTTCGACGCGGACACCGGCCGCACCACATTGACCGAAATTCCCCACGGATAAAAGTTGAACATCGTGTTCGGAAAAAGGAACAAATACCTCGCCGCAACCGACTGGACCGCCGGCGACCCGCCTGCAGACGCCGCAGCAGTTTGCAAGCTGGAGTAACGAAAGACCTCCGTCGCATAACTTCCATAATCAACGATCTCATTCAAAGAATGATGCACGTAAGGAATATGAAAACCCTCGAGATAGTTCTCGCAATACAACGCCCAGTGAGCGCTGATCTCATACTCACGCGTCGACATCAGCCGCAGCCTGTAGGACTCGTAATTGTCGTCGCTAAACCTTTCAGCGACATCGTTTACAAATTCCTCAAACGGCGCGGCCGGGTCGAGTGAAGCGAACATAAACCCTTGCCGCACGGCAAACGGCACCTGGCGTAAATTGTCGCTCTCGGCCGGAAAATCCTCGACGTCCTCGAATTCAGGCATCGATAAAAACTTACCGTCGAGTGAAAACCTCCGCCCGTGATAACCGCACCGGATGAGCTTGGCATCACACGCATTTTCCACCAATATCTTTCCTCGATGCGTGCAGACGTTGGACAAACACGCAAGCGACTTGTCTGTTTTGACCATGAGCACGGGCTCATCCAAAAAACCGGGCAACATGGTCTGCGGCGAGAGGACGTCAAGCTCCGATGCCTTGCCGAGGAATTGCCATGTCCGGGCGAAGATCTTCTCCTTCGACAACTCGAAGTACCGCTCCTCAGTGTAAAACTCCGACGAGAGCGTTTGGGCCTTTCGAATGTCGGGGTCGATATTGAACATCAGTCGTGATACAGCAAAAACTGCGGCCGCGCTTCGTCGCGTAAGAATCCGCGACAGACCAGCCCGTCGGCAAACGCTTCCTGAAATTCGCCGCGAATCCGTGCCTGCTCTTTCAACGCGGCTTCAGGATCCGCCTGGACCAGTCCGATCCAGTCGTTCATTATCTCGATCATCGCCGCCGGCTTGCGCGGCTCGAGGTATTGCTCGCTCCGCGACAAGGCCGCGACCTTTTCGTCGTTCAAATGCCATTCGGCAAACAGGCGGTCGCTCGCGAGGCCGACCTGAGTTGAAGCTGCGTAATCGGTCCCGTAAAAATTGTTCCTAAACTCATACACGACCGCACCCAATTTCTCCAGATTAAAGAACGCATTCCGTGCTTTGATGGGCTCGAATGTCCACTTGATCGACGTCACGCCCTCGCTCAACGCCCGGGCCCGCTGTGCCCATTTCAGCCGGGCTCCGATGCCGTGGCTTTGGTATTCGGGCCTGACGGCGGTCATGTGCGAGTAGAATGCCCGCTCGCCCTGTGAAAAAGCCGGCACCGACAGCACGAACCCCGCGAGTCCCGATGTGTCGGGATCGAACGCTCCGAGCGACCACCCGCCAGCGTTCTTTGTCACGACGAGATGCCTGACGGGCGACAATTCGCTCTCGGGCAACGCGAAGACCTCACGCTGCAATTGCACGCATTCGCCCATCTCTTCGAGCGTCGTGCATTCGCGAATTTCAATGTCTCCGGCCATCTAATTTGTTTCAAATCTATCAAATACGCTCGTCAAAGGCGAAAAATAGTACTTAACTTTTCCCGCCCGCATTTGTTATCATTTAATAGGCGCCCACGCTTCTTTTTGCCCCCTTCTGATCGCGAATGACCGCACAATCCGAGCCTGAGATAAAGGGGAATTTCCTCACGCATCCGTTCGCCGAATTGCTGGCCGAGATCGCCGCCGCAGCTCTCAACGGCAGCCTGCGCGTCGAGAACAAGGAGCGTAAATGCGTCGTCTATTTCAAGAGCGGACGCGCGGTCTTTGCGGTCTCTAACGATCGCTCTTCGCGCCTTTTTGAAATGCTCCTAAAGCGAAACAAGCTCGATAAAGCGGGCCTCGTCCGCATTCCGAACTTCCAAAACGACTTCGAGCTCACCACCTATCTCAAAGAAAAGCAGCTCCTCACAGATAGCGATTGCAACAAGCTCTTTGCCGAGCAGATCGAGAATATTTTGGTCGATGTCCTGACATGGGAATCGGGCGAATGGACCTTCAACTACCTGGCCCGCGCGCGTGACGGGCTCGAGTTCAATGTCGACGTCGCGCGGCTGCTGGTCGAATTTGGCCGCTGCATGCCTGCGGAGAAGGTACTCGGCCGTTTTCGCAGCTTCGACGAAACCTTTAGCCGTGCGCCGCTGCCGGAAACGAGCTTTAACCTCAGTCCCGACGAGGCGTTCGTCCTATCGCGTACGGTCAGCGGGCCGCTCACGGCGTCGGATCTCTTGAGTGTCGCCGGCATATCGGAGTCGGCCGCGCTTCACGCGATCTATACGCTATGGCTCGGCGGCCTTCTGACACGCGGCGACTGGCAGCCGGCGTTTTCGGCGGAAAGGGTTGAGTCAATGCGTTCCGCGCGGCTCGAGATCAAGCGCGAGGCAAAAATGCCAGGCGTTACCGACGTCCTGGTCGAAAGCTCGCCCGGAAGCGAGCCGCAGGAAGTCGGGGACGCAGCATCCGACGCGAAACCCGACAAGCAGCGAGAACCCGAGATCGAGCTCGAGATCGAGGAATATCTGAAGCGCGTCGAGACTGCCGAGACATACTATGACATCCTCGGCGTCGAGCTGGAGGCCGACATAGACGAATTGAAACGCTCGTATTTTGCCCTCGCCCGCAAGTTCCACCCCGACCGCTATCACGCCGAAGGCGGCGAGATGTTAAGCCGCGTCCAGCATGCTTTCAGCGAATTGGCACAGGCGCACGAGACCCTAAAGCATACCGAGTCACGCGAGGCGTACGATTACAAGATGCGCAAAGAGCTGGCCGTACGCGAAACGGCGCGCAAGGCCGCCGAAGAGGGCAGCGGCGAGGCCAGCATGCAGTTCGCCCAGGCGTCCGAGAGCTTTGAGCACGGCTTTACGCTGCTGATGGACGGCGCTCATGAGGCCGCACTGCCGTTCCTTGCACGTGCCGCCCATTGGGACCCGACGAACGCTCGCTATCATGCCTACTACGGCATGGCGCTCTCGTCCGACGGCCAACAGCGTCACAAGGCCGAGGCCGAGATGCAAGCCGCCCTCAAGATCGACCCCAACAACCCGACATTCCGCCTGCTGCTCGCCGAATTCTTTATCCAGCACAACCTGCCCAAGCGTGCCGAAGGCGAGCTAAATCGCCTGCTCGCCCTCCACCCCGATAACCGCGAAGCCCTCAAGCTACTCGGCAGCCTGAAGGTAAATAACTGAAAAAGCCCCGCCGCAAAGGACGGGGCTTTGTTTCGCTGGGCGATGATCGCCATCTAGAAATAGACACGGACCCTTCGGGACACGCGAACGCCGTCGTTCCAGTAATACCTGTTGACATAACGATAGCGCCGGTTGCCGACCTGGGTCCGGCGATACTGGCCGTAGTTCCGATAGCCGTGGGCGTCTTTTTTGTGCCTTGCGGGTTGCCGGTCGATAGGATATCGGGCCTCGCGGTCCTTCTCCTGTTCAACGATCGGCGGGCCGATGTATCCCGGCGGATGCTCGACCTTCTGCCCAAAAACGTCCGATGCCGCCGCCGAGCACATGACCATAAATGCCGTGAATACCGTAATAATAGTGCCTTTGAGTCTCATTTGAATTCCCCCTTGTACACAGATTTTCATTAGAGGTCATATATTGGATGGACCCTGCGCCCCGTTCCGTTTGCCATAAAAAGCAAAGGCTCCCGAGTTGCCCGTGACTGGTTTTTGATAGCGACGGTCATCTCAACTCGGAAGGCACCCACTCGAGACGGTCGCGGAAACAGCCCTTGGGAATGCAGAAGACATTGGCACCGATGTGGCCCTGTGGGAAGCCGTCGATCTTTTTGACCGCCCGTGTCATCTCGTCGATTGCATAGAAATCGTATTCCGCCTTGGCGGCCAAATACTGAACAAGGTCGTCCGGCGTGTAACCGAAATTCTTGGTTTGCCCCAACGCCATTTCCATCAGGAAGATCGGCGGTGTTTCCTGCTCGAACAGCTTATCCGCTCCCCGCAGGAACATCATCTCGGCTCCCTCAATATCCACTTTTACAAAGTCGACGTGCTCGACTTGGTTCTCTTCCAGATAAGAATCAAGCGTTATCATCCTGCACTCGAACGGCGTCGCGTCCTCGCGTCCCTGCGTCGATAGCGAAGCATGCCCGGTAGCAAGGCCCGCAAAGAGATTGATCGTTAGCGTCTTTTTCTCGTCGCCGAGAGCGAGATTGTTGATATGGACATTCTTCGGACGGCCCATCAGGCCATAATTCGCGGCAAGCTCCTCATATGTCGCAGGAACTGGTTCAAAAGCATGCACGGCTCCATCTTTCCCCACGAGCATTCCAAACAGTGTCGTATACCATCCGAAGTTCGCGCCGACGTCCAGGCAAGTCTCGCCACTGCGGATGAGCGTCACCACTTTGTCGGTAAGATCCTTGTCAAAGTGCCCAAGGAAGTAGAGCGTAGCCGCCATACCCGTTGAAAAGTTTGCATAAAGCCGTCGCCCATCCTTTGTCTTTGTGGCGATTCGATCCGGCAAGAAACGGCACAGACCCATCGCGAAGGTAAACAAACGATACTTTCCTTTCGGCATGGGCGTGTAATAGGTGTACAGTCGAACAAACGAAAGAAAAGCTCTTTCCATTCTGGCCCGAAGTGAAAGTTTCGGAGCCGTTTGCTTGCCGCTGATAAGTTCTGTGGCCATTATTAAATGGGGTTACAGTCTCCCATGGAAATGTGACCCAAGTCTAACAAGTTGGTCTGCTCGACAGCCTAAAAGGTAAATAGTTACACTGTCTATTCGCTCGAGGCGAAGCGTGTATGGACGAGTGGCTGCGGAGGCATCTTGTATGTCCGCGAGATAAAAGTGCGCTGGAGACGGCTGATGGCGGGTTGGTTTGCGCGTCGGGGCATGAATATGCCATTTTCGACGGTATTCCGGTGTTGCTTGTCGACGACGCCGAATCGACCCACGGCTACATCGCAAGAACCCTAGAAAAGATCTCGGCAAATTCGGACGACGATAGTGAAGATGCACCAGCCGACGCGATCGACCCGTTCGTCCAGGGCGAAGTTCCCTACACGTCGGGGCAGATGTATTTCGCCATCCAGAACAGGCTGACGCGCTATCCGATACCTGAGATCAGGCTGCCCGAGAGTAGCGGCGAGCGGTTGCTGGATATCGGCTGCAACTGGGGCCGCTGGTCGATCGCGGCGGCGCAGAAAGGCTATCGACCGGTCGGCCTCGACCCGAGCCTCGACGCGGTGCTTGCGGCACGACGCGTTTCAAAACAGCTCGGCGTCGAGACGGATTTTGTCGTCGGCGATTCGCGGTTTTTGCCGTTTCCCGACAACGCGTTCGACATCGTATTCTCTTACGGCGTCTTTCAGCACCTGAGCAAAGCGAACGCCCGCACGTCGCTCGACGAGGCCGCCCGCGTGCTCAAGCCCGGACACAAAGGCCTCTTTCAAATGCCGAACAAGTACGGCATTCGCTCGATCCAGAACCGCTGGCGCCGCGGCTGGGCTGAGGGCGACGACTTTGACGTGCGCTATTGGTCGCCGCGCGAGCTGTTCGACACGTTCGAGCAGAAGTTCGGGCCGTCGGTGATGACGGCCGATTGTTTTTTTGGCCTTGGCATACAGATACGCGACATCGACCTCATGCCCGCGAGACACCGGGCCGTGATCCGCACTTCGGAACTGCTCCGAAAGATCAGCCGCGCGATCAAGCCGTTGACAAAGGTCGCCGACAGCGTCTATATCGAGATCGTTAACAAGAAATGAGTGTAATTCTAGGCATCAACGCATTTCATGCCGGCGCGTCGGCCGCTATTCTCGTCGACGGACAGCCGGTCGTCGCGCTCGCCGAGGAACGACTCAACCGCGTTAAGTACTATGGCGGTTTTCCAAAGCTT
>Ga0163161_10001661_pt1 | contig 16326 bp, 8 predicted proteins | sample S45metaG_FD_129847 | JGI IMG/M metagenome (GOLD analysis project Ga0163161, IMG submission 129847) | Switchgrass rhizosphere microbial communities from Kellogg Biological Station, Michigan, USA - S4-5 metaG | ecosystem: Host-associated > Plants > Roots > Rhizosphere > Soil | place: USA: Michigan... | reverse complement strand
TCGTTCGTAACGCAGAATCTGTAATCAAGTCTATGAGGCGGCCATGAGGTCGCCTGCAACACCGTGAGGTAGGGTCATGAATCGCTTTGTATCTGTTCTGGCATTGAGTGGGGTCGTCTCGCTCGCGGGCTGCGTCGCCCCGACGCCCAAGCCCAATGACCCTTACTACGCCCCGGTGTTGCCGCGTACACCGTTGCCGGCTGCGGCCAACAACGGCTCGATTTATCAGGCTGGCTTCGAGCAGAACCTGTACAGCGATCGCAAGGCTTTCCGGGTCGGTGACATCATCACCATCACCCTGAACGAGCGCACACAGGCGAGCAAGAACGCCAACTCGCAGATGGACAAGAACAGCGATAACAGTGTCGGTCTGACTTCGTTGTTCGGCTCCAGCCTGACCACCAACAACCCGATTGGTGGCGGTGACCTGAGTCTGAACGCCGGCTATAGCGCTGACCGTTCGACCAAGGGCGACGCCAAGTCCGGGCAGAGCAACAGCCTGACCGGTTCGATCACCGTAACCGTCGCTGACGTGCTGCCCAACGGCATCATCGCCGTGCGCGGCGAGAAGTGGCTGACGCTGAACACCGGTGACGAACTGGTGCGCATCGCCGGCCTGGTGCGCGCCGATGACATCGCCACGGACAACACCGTGTCGTCGACCCGGGTCGCCGATGCACGCATCACCTACTCGGGTACCGGCGCATTTGCCGATACGAGTCAGCCAGGCTGGTTCGACCGTTTCTTCCTCAGCCCGCTGTTCCCTTTCTAGGTGGCTACGTTGAATCTGAAAAGCTTCATGCTGGCGGCGACCCTGATGTCCGCCGCTTTTGGTGCCCACGCCGAGCGGCTGAAAGATATCGCCAGCATTTCCGGCGTGCGTTCCAACCAGTTGATCGGTTACGGCCTGGTGGTCGGGCTTAACGGCACCGGCGACCAGACGACGCAAACCCCGTTCACCCTGCAGACCTTCAACAACATGCTCTCGCAGTTCGGCATCAAAGTGCCGCCGGGATCGGGCAACGTGCAGTTGAAAAACGTCGCGGCGGTGTCGATCAGTGCCGACTTGCCGGCGTTCGCCAAGCCCGGTCAGCAGGTCGACATTACCGTGTCCTCGATCGGTAACTCCAAGAGCTTGCGCGGCGGTACGCTGTTGCTGACCCCGCTCAAGGGTATCGACGGCAACGTCTACGCAGTTGCTCAGGGTAACCTCGTGGTCGGCGGTTTCGACGCAGAGGGCCGTGACGGATCGAAGATCACCGTCAACGTTCCGTCGGCCGGTCGCATTCCGGGCGGTGCCTCGGTAGAGCGCTCGGTGCCGAGCGGTTTCAACCAGGGCAACAGCCTGACGCTGAACCTCAACCGTTCCGACTTCACCACCGCCAAACGTATCGTCGACAAGATCAACGACATGCTCGGCCCTGGCGTTGCGCAAGCCATCGACGGTGGTTCGATCCGCGTCACCGCACCGCTCGATCCAAGCCAGCGCGTCGACTACTTGTCGATCCTGGAAAACCTCGAAGTCGATCCGGGTCAGGCGGTGGCGAAAGTCATCATCAACTCGCGTACCGGTACCATCGTCATCGGCCAGAACGTGAAAGTGTCGCCAGCCGCCGTGACCCACGGCAGCCTGACCGTGACCATCACCGAAGACCCGATTGTCAGCCAGCCCGGCCCGCTATCCAATGGCCAGACCGCTGTCGTGCCACGCTCGCGGGTGAATGCCGAGCAGGAAGCCAAACCGATGTTCAAGTTCGGCCCGGGCACCACCCTCGACGAGATCGTGCGGGCGGTGAACCAGGTCGGCGCGGCACCGGGTGACTTGATGGCCATTCTCGAAGCCTTGAAGCAGGCCGGCGCGTTGCAAGCCGACCTGATCGTGATCTGAGGCCAACCCTTATGGATATGCGCAAAAGCGGTCTGGTCAGCAGTAGCGATTCGGGTTCCTACTCGGACCTCAATCGCCTGAACCAGCTCAAGGTCGGCGACAAGAACAGCGATGCGAACCTGCGCAAAGTGGCGCAGGAATTCGAATCGCTGTTCCTCGGCGAGATGCTCAAGTCGATGCGCTCGGCGACCAACGCCTTGGGTGAAGACAACCCGCTGAACACGCCGGCGGCCAAGCAGTATCAGGAAATGTACGACCAGCAACTGGCGGTTTCCATGTCCCGCGAGGGCGGTGGTATCGGTCTGGCCGACGTGCTGATGCGGCAGATGTCGAAGAACAAACCGCTGGCGCCGGGTGAGGCTGCGGCCGCGTCCGCCGCCAAGCAGGAAGAGGCCAAGGCGAAAGCTGCGGCCGTGGTCACACCGGTTGCCGCTGGCACCGTTGCTACCAACGGCCCGTTGTCGCGCCTCAATGGCGAGCGTCCATTGTGGGCTTCGCGTTCGGTGAGCGCGCCGAACACGCAACTGGCTCATCGCAATGACATGGAACTGATCAATCAGCGTCGTCTGGCTCTGCCACCGAAGCTGGCCGATCGTTTGCTTGCAGGCCTGGTGCCATCGGCTACGCCGGCAGTGGCCACGCAATTGCCGCAACGCGCGACTACCGCGGCTACCACTGGCGCCGGCCCGCTGTACAACGGCGACTGGCTGGCACGCGCCGAGGGCGAAAAAGCCTCCGGCGGGCAGATGCAGATTTACGGTCGCGCCATGGCGCAGATCCCGTTGGCGCCGGCGAAGAAAGCCTTCAGTTCCGCCGACGAATTCGTCAACACCATGCTGCCGATGGCCAAGGAAGCGGCCGACCGCATCGGCGTCGATCCGCGTTATCTGGTGGCGCAAGCGGCGCTGGAAACCGGTTGGGGCAAGTCGGTCATGCGTGCCCAGGATGGCAGTAGCAGCCACAACCTGTTCGGCATCAAGGCGAGCAGCAACTGGAAGGGCGATTCGGCCCGCGCGATCACCAGCGAGTTCCGTAATGGCGAGATGGTCAAGGAGACGGCCGAGTTCCGTTCCTACGCCTCGTACAAGGACAGCTTCCACGATCTGGTGACTTTGCTGCAGAGCAATAATCGCTATCAAGATGTCGTGAAGTCTGCCGATAACCCAGAACAGTTTGTACGCGAGTTGCAAAAGGCCGGTTACGCCACCGACCCGAACTACGCAAGCAAGATTTCGCAGATAGCCAAGCAGATGAACAGTTTCCAAAACTACGCTGCGGCGGGTGTATCCACCACGCCTTTATAAGGCACAAGGTATAAGGTCTGAACCATGAGTTTGCTCAATATCGGGATGTCGGGACTGTCGGCCAGCCAGTCCTCTTTGGCTACGACAGGCAACAACATTGCCAACGTCGACACCGCCGGTTATTCACGTCAGCAAACCGTGCAGGGCACCAAATCCTCGCAGCAGTACGGCACCGTGTTCATCGGTACGGGCACCACCCTGGCTGACGTGCGCCGGGTGTACAACTCGTACCTGGAAAGCCAACTGCACACGGCCACCTCGCTCGACAGCGAATCGGCCGCGTTTCTGGCCCAGGCCACGCCGCTGGACTCCATGTTGTCGGACACCAACACCGGCCTGACCGGTGTGCTGCAAAAATTCTTTACCACGATGCAGGGCGTTTCGACCTCGGCGACCGATGACACTTCCCGTCAATCGGTGCTGACCGGTGCGCAGGCGCTGACCAGTCGTTTCAACACCATTGCCAAACAGCTCAACGATCAGAACACCACCCTCAACGGCAGCCTGGGTGACATGACGGCCCAGGTGAACAAGCTGGCCACCTCGATTGCCAACCTGAACCAGAAGATCGGCGAGATCTCCACTAGCGGTGGTGCGCCGAACGATCTGCTCGACAGCCGCAACGAAGCCGTACGCCAGCTCTCCGAACTGACCGGTGCACAGATCGTCGAGCGTGGCACCAGTTTCGATGTCTACATCGGCAGCGGTCAGCCGTTGGTGATCGGCAACACCACCAACACGCTGAGCATGGTCGCAAGCAAAGACGACCCGTCGCGCATGGCCATCCAGATGGATCGCGGTTCGAGCACCATCGACATCACCTCGGCGATGAGCGGTGGCGAAATCGGTGGCCTGCTGACTTACCGCAAAGAAGTCCTCGACCCGTCGCTCAACGAACTGGGCCGAGTGGCGCTGGTGATCGCTGATCAGGTCAACAGCCAGCAAGCGCAAGGCATCGACAAGAACGGTGACTTCGGTGCGGCGATTTTCAACAACATCAACAGTGCCGCGCTGATCAGTTCGCGCAGCATCGCGCAGTCGGGCAACAGCACCGGTTCCGGAAACCTCGATGTCACCATCAAGGACACCGGCAAGCTGACCACCAGCGATTACCAAGTGACGTTCACCAGCGCCACGGACTACACCGTCAAGCGTTCCGACGGCACCGACATGGGCGCCTTCAGCACCACAACCAATCCGCCGCCAGTGATCGACGGATTCACCCTCGCCCTCAAGGGTGGGGCATTGAGCGCCGGTGACAGCTTCAAAATCACCCCGACCCGCAATGCGGCCGCGAGCATCCAGACGGTGCTCACCGATCCGAAGAAAATCGCTGCGGCCGGTCCGTTGACCGGTGTGGCCAGCGCCAGCGGTCTGGGCACCTTCACCCAGCCGACGCTCAACAGCAAGATCGATATTTACAACCCGACTTCCCAGGCTGACATGCAGGCGGCGCTGAAGAATTCGACGCCGGTGAAACTGGTGTTCGGTGCGGTCTCCGGGGGCAGCCAGTCTTACACTTTTGTGGATGCCAAGGGCGGCCTCATCAGCAGCGGCACTATCGTTCCCGGTCAATCGAACGCGCTGGAACTTAAAGTCGGCATCGTCGATGCCAGCGGCAACCCGGTGCTGGACACCAGCGTTACGCCGAACGTACAGAAAACCTTCTCCGTACAGACCACCGTTGGCGGCACGCCGAAGCCTGGCGAAACCTTCACCATGAACCTCACCGGTGCGGCGTCCTCGGACAACCGCAACGCGCAATCGCTGGTCGCCCTGCAAACTGCGCAGACCGTCGATACCGGTTCCGCCAGCAAAGGCATCAGCCTGACTGACGCTTACAACAAGCTGGTGACCAACGTCGGCACCAAGACCGCTCAAGGCAAGTCTGACAGCGCCGCCACCACGGCGATTCTGGACAACGCCAAAGGCGCGCGCGATTCGCTGTCCGGGGTCAACCTGGATGAAGAAACCGGCAACCTGGTCAAATATCAGCAGTACTACACAGCGTCTTCGCAGATCATCAAAGCTGCGCAGGAAACTTTCGCCACGCTGATCAACAGCCTTTAAGGAGTCGTAATTCATGCGCATTTCCACCGCCCAGTATTACGGCACGCAAGCGTCGGACTATCAGCGTAACTTCAACAAGGCAGTCGCCACCGCCAGCGAGGCGAGCAGCCTGCAGCGCATCAACACAGCGGCCGATGATCCGATCGGTGCCGGGCGTTTGCTGCAGTTGGGCCAGCAGGCCGCGATGCTCGATCAGTACAAGACCAACGTCGACACCACCAAAAGTTCGTTGACTGTGCAGGAGTCGACACTGGACTCCATCACCACCGCATTGGCACGCGCCAAGGAACTTGCCCTGGCGGCCAACAACGGCACGGCCACCGACAAGGACCGCCAGGCTTACGCTTCGGAACTGGGCCAGATCCAGCAACAAGTGCTGGGCCTGATGAACTCCAAGGATGCCAGCGGCAATTACCTGTTCTCCGGTTCGAAAACCGATACCGCGCCGTACTCGCAGAACGCCGATGGCACCTACTCCTACAACGGTGACCAGACCACGATCAATCTGGGCATCGGCGACGGCATGACTGTTGGCACCAACACCACCGGTTGGGCCGCTTTCCAGCAGACCATCAATACCGCGCGCACCAACGTCACCATGACTGCGCCGGCCGTGGACGACGGCCGCGTTGTGCTGTCCAACGGTACGGTCGGCACTGCCGCCACCTATGATTCCAAGTTCACTGCCGGCCAGCCGTACACCGTCAGCTTCCTCAGCAGCACCCAGCTGAAAATCACTGATGCCCTGGGCAATGACGTGACCGCTGAAGCGAGCCAGAACGGTCTGGTCAGCAACAGCAGCGGCGCCAACCAGACGGTGAGCTTCCGTGGCGTCGACATGAAGTTGAATATCAACTTGAAGACCGGCGACACCAACCCGGACGCGGTGATAGCTGGCCACAGCTTCCAGTTGTCGACCGCGCCGGACTCGTTCACCACCACGCGCAGCCCGGGTAACCCGTCGACCGCCGTGATCACCGGCTCCAGCATCACCGACCAGGCCGCCTACACCGCGGCATTCCCGCAGGGCGGCGCCGTCCTCAAGTTCACCAGCGCCACCGCGTTCGATCTGTACGCAGCGCCGGTCACTGCCGACAGCAAACCCGTGTCCTCGGGCACTATCGTCGGTAACAACGCTACTGCGGCGGGCGTCACGTTCGCACTGGGCGCTGCCCCGGCTGCCGGTGATCAGTTTTCGATCCAGCCGAACGACCACCAGACCCAGAACGTGCTCGACACCCTGGGCCAGATGATCACGGCGTTGAACACTCCGATCGATGGGGATCCGGTGGCCAAGCAGAAATTCCAGGGCGCAATGGAAGCGGGCCTCGGCAACATCGACGCGGCCAACAATCAAATCGGCGCCGCGGTGACCGAGATTGGAGCACGTGGTCAGGCGCTGGATATGCAGGCCGTCACCAATGACAGCCTGAGCACCGCGAACACCACCACTCAAGGCTCCATTCGCGATTCGGATCCGGCTGAAGTGATGACTCGTTTGACCCTGCAGCAGACCATGCTGCAAGCTTCGCAGCTTGCGTTCAGCAAGATCAGCCAGTTGGGTCTGTTCAACAAGATCTGATCCTCAACGGGCGTGTAAGCGCCCGTTTGCCTTGTCCCTCAGTCATGTTTTTTAGCGGTATCAAGGGCTCGCTTTTCCGAGCGGGCTCGTACCGCCTGTGAGCCCGCCGTGAATTCACTTCCTCTTGTCAGCCTCGTTATTCCCGCCTTCAATCCGCGCTTTTTCGAGCGGACGCTGAACAGCGCCGTCAGCCAGAATTACGCCAATCTTGAAATCATCGTATGCGATGACAATCGTGGCCACGAGATCGAAGACATCGTTACGCAGGTGACAGAGCAGACCGGGTTTGCAGTGCGTTACGTGCGCAACTCACGAACGCTGGGCCTGGTTGGTAACCTGAAGGCCTGCCTTGAGCAAGCCCGGGGCGAGTTCATCAAATTCCTGTGTGACGATGATCTGCTGTATTCGGCCTGTATCGAACAGCAAGCCCATGAGATGCAGCGCGAAGAAGTCAGTCTGGTGGTCGCGCAACGGTTGCTGTGGGATGCCAACGACATCATCCTGCCCGCACGTCTGGAAAACAGCTCGTTATCGCCGGCCAGTGGCTTGCTCAAAGGCGACGACGTACTAAGCATCTTCGAAAAATTTCCAGTCAACGTGCTCGGCGGTTTCAGCAGCGCAATGTTCCGGCGCGCCGATGTCGCCGAACTGCTGCCGGCCCTTACCGAGGATGGAGCCTGCTTCGTCGCGACCCTGGATTTTGCTTTGTATGTCTGCCTGCTGCGGCGCGGCAACCTGGTGGTCTCCAACAATGTGCTGAGTGCCGAACGACTTTACCCCGAGCGTCTGAGCGCGCAGCAACCGATGAAAGACGCGGCGGAGATCGAGCGCGAGTGGATCTCGCAAATGCTCAAGGTCCGCAGCGGAGAGTCGGCGCCGGCGCCGGGATGGGTGCGCTATGTGCAATTGACCAAGGCCGACGAGACACCTCGGGTCTGGGAAGAACTGCCGCTGAGCCGTACCCTGGGTTCCAAGCAGAGCCGTCAGGAATTGGGGGTCGGTGTCGACAGCTTCAGTTTCGGCGAACTCTATGCGCAGTGGCTGGCGTGTCGGGTGCTGACCGCGGCACAGCGCAAATGGCTGCCGGAAACCCTCGCCGGCTGGTCGCATCAGCCGCGCATCGTGCCGATCATCATTGATGGGCAAGGCAGCCGCGATGGTCTGGAACGTACGCTTGATGCGCTCGCCGCTCAGGATTATCCGCCGGAGCTGGTGCTGGTGCTGTCCACGGTTTGCAGCGAAGCGAAGCTGGACGGTCGGGTGTTCCACATGCCGTTGCAGGGTGACGGCCTGGAGCAGATCAACGCTCTGCTGCCGCAACTGGAAGGCGCCGACTGGTTTTATCTGCTGCAGCCAGGTGACTGCCCGGTGGTGCCAGCGTTGTTGGTGATGGCCGATCGCATTGCGCACGCAAGCTCGTTGACATGCCTGTACAGCGACGAAGGCAGCCTGCGCGATGGCGAGTCGGCAGAGCCTGCGTTCAAACCTGATTTCAACCTTGATCTCATGCGTAGCTATCCCTACGTCGGGCGCGCCTTGGCATTCCAGCGCGAACGGTTTCTGGCCCTTGGCGGTTTTACCTCGACGTTCGCCGAACTGGCGCCCCACGATGTGCTGTGGCGCATGGTTGAAAGTGATGGCCTGCAAGTCGTCGGGCACATTGCTGAAGTGCTGCTGGAGTCGAAATACGACCTGTCGCAATGGCTTATCAATCCCGGCGTCGTCGAGCAAAGTCCGCGAATCCTCGAAGCGCATCTGCAACGCCTTGGCATCGCTCATGAAGTCCGTGTCGGTAATAGCGGGCTGCTCAATCGTGTCGACTATCACCATGCCCGGCGCCCGCTGGTGTCGGTGGTCATTGTCACGCAGGACCAGACCGCCGCGTTGCAGCGCTGCGTCGAGACCCTGCTGGAAAAGACTGCCTACACCGAGTACGAATTGCTCTTGGTCGACAACGGCAGCGAAAGCGCCGAAGCGCTGGCGTGGCTGGACGGTATGGCGCAAATGGGCAGCGAGCGGATACGTGTGCTGAGCTACCTGCAAAAGGGCAATGCGGCAGCGGTGCACAACTTTGCCGTCGGCCAGGCGCGCGGTGAGTATGTGCTGATGCTCAATGCCTTCGCGGTAATCACCCAGAGCGATTGGCTCGACGAACTGCTCAATCATGCGCAACGACCGGAGGTCGGGGTGGTCGGCGCCAAGCTGTTCAACCCGGACGGTGGCGTGCTGCACGCGGGTCTGATTCTTGGCTTGAACGGGCCGGTCGGGTTGCCGTTCTATGGCCAGCCGATGCAGTCGGAAGGGTACATGCACCGCCTGCAAGCAGTGCATGACCTGAGTGCCGTCGGCGGTGATTGCCTGATGATTCGCCGGTCGGTGTACGAAGCGGTCGGCGGGCTGGACGAGCAGGACCTCAAGCAAACGCTCAATGTCGTCGATCTGTGTCTGCGTGTTGGCCGTGACGGTTATCTGGTGGTGCTCAACCCTCATGCGGTGCTGGCCGTGGGGGCACGGCCAAGTGCAATGGCGACGCCTGAGGAAGAAGCGCAGCACACCGAGGAGAGGGAGACGTTTTACCAGCGCTGGCTGCCGCTCGTGGCGCGCGATCCGGCCTACAACGTCAACCTGACGTTGCAGGGCGTGGGCGCCACCAACTTCAGTCTGGAGCCTGGCCTGCGCACCGGTTGGAGTGCGTTCTCCAAGGCACAGCTGCCCAATCTGCTGGTGGTGCCGATCAACGCTTCAGCCATCGGCCATTACCGCATGAGCCAGCCGATGATCGAGCTGGAAGCGGCCAATCGGGCAGAAGGGCGCATTTGCTACGGTTTGCCGTCGATCATCGATATCGAACGTCAGTCACCTGATGTGATCGTTCTGCAAGGGCGCTACTCGGAGCACGCCATCGATGAAATCCCACCGTTGAAAAAGTACTTCAACGCTCGACGGATCTTCGAACTCGACGACTACGTCATTGATGTTCCCCACCGCAATGCGCACATCCGTAATATGCCGAGCAAGCAGGACATGGAGCGTATGGTGCGGCGTGCCATCGGGCTGTGTGATCGCGCGGTCGTATCCACCGCGCCGCTGGCCAACGTGCTGTCGGACATGCACCACGACATTCGTGTCGTCCCTAACATGTTGGCCAAGGACTTGTGGGGCCACCTGCGCAGCCAGCGTCGGACCTCGAAGAAACCGCGGGTCGGCTGGGGCGGCGGCACCAGTCACCACGGTGATCTGGCGGTGATCGCCGAGGTTGTTCGTGAACTGGCCAATGAAGTCGACTGGGTATTTTTCGGCATGTGCCCGGATGATCTGCGGCCGTACATGCATGAGTTCCATGGCGTCATCGGCCTGGACGTGTACCCGGCGAAACTGGCCAGCCTCAACCTCGATCTCGCGTTGGCGCCGCTGGAATTCCATATCTTCAACGACTGCAAGAGCAACTTGCGGCTGCTGGAATACGGCGCCTGCGGTTACCCGGTGATCTGCACCGACACCGAGGCCTATCGCGGTTACTTGCCGTGCACGCGGATCAAGACCAACTCCACGGATGAATGGCTGCAAGCGATCCGCATGCACCTGGCGGATCCGGATGCCAGTTATCGCATGGGCGATGAATTGCGTGAGGTGGTGCTGCGCGATTACGTGTTGCGCGGCGATAACCTGCGCTACTGGGAATACGGCTGGCTGGCCGATTGATCGAGCCAAGCGTGATCTGAAAAAAAACAGGCGACTTTTATAGTCACCTGTTTTTTTTTGCTTCTGAAAATCGTCTTTGCACCAGTTTCGATACAAATTTTTGCCGACGCTCAAGCTTCGCGTCTTTGCAGTCGATATCAACACATTCGTGGGTTTAGAGCGCTTGCCGCGAGGATGTTGATCGCCGCGCATGCCGGTACCGGTTCACAACAAGGCAAGGAAGAAGTAATGGCGGTTATTAACGGAACTAACGGCGCGGATACGCTGACGGGTACCAGTGGGGATGACGAGATCAACGGTCTGGCCGGTAATGATCTGATTAAGGGCAGTGCCGGTGCGGACAAGATTGATGGCGGTGACGGGACCGCTGACGTGGTGGATTACTCGGCGTCTGCGCAAGCGATCAACGTTGACCTCTCGGGTCTGGCCGGTACGGGGGGCGACGCTCAAGGCGATACCCTGACCAACATCGAGAAGGTTATCGGCACGGCGTTCAACGACACATTAACCGCGCAAAAGGGTGGCGCCACCTTTGAGGGCGGCGCAGGGAATGACGTTTACATCCTCAACAATGGCGGTACGGTGATCGAGCAAGCGGGGGGCGGCGATGATGAAGTGCGCTCCAGTTTTGGTCAGATCTATCTGAGCGCTAACGTCGAACGCCTGACGTATACCAGTACGGGGGATTTCATTGGCTGGGGCAATGCCAGCGATAACATCCTCACAGGTGGCGTTGGTAACGACTTGTTGTATGGCGGTGCGGGTGCCGATCAGTTTATAGGCGGCGCCGGTATCGACACCGCCAGTTATGGTGATAGCACCGTGGGTGTCAGCATCAACCTGAAAACCGGGGTCAATTCCGGGATCGCGGCGGGAGATACTTACGCTGGCATCGAGGTGATCAAAGGGTCGGGCGCGAATGACACGTTCATTGCCGACAGTCGGGTGTTCGCTTTTGATGGCAGTGGCGGAACTGGCGATGTGGTCGATTACTCGACATCGTCCGCAGCGATCACTGTTGATCTGGTTTCTGCAGGAACAGGTCGTGCCGGCATCGGTGGCGATGCTCAGGGCGATACGCTGACCGGTATCGAAAAAGTCATCGGTACGGCATTCAACGACACGCTCAGTGTCAATGGCGGTACGTTCACCCTGGAAGGCGGTGCCGGCGATGATGTGTACATCATCAATGGCACTCGCGTCACCACAGTGATCGAGCAGGCGGGTGGCGGCAACGATGAAGTGCGTACCAACTACGATATTCAATCGCTGGCCGCCGACGTCGAACGACTGACCTACACCGGTACAACGGCATTCACCGGTTACGGTAACGCCAGTGACAACATCATCACGGGTGGCATCGGCAACGATATATTGCTCGGCGGTGGCGGTGCAGACCAGTTCATCGGCGGTGCGGGCATGGACACCGTTGATTACACCGACAGTCCGGTGGGCGTGACGCTCAACCTCAAGACTGGAGTGAACTCCGGAATCGGCGCGGGTGATACCTACACGAGCATTGAGGCAATCAAGGGTTCGGGCGCCAATGACACGTTCATTGCCGACAGCCGAGTGTTTGCGTTTGATGGCGGTGGTGGAACCGGTGATGTGGTTGACTACTCGACATCTGCCGAGTCCATCAACGTCGATATCCGCAGCGGGGGAGCGGGTCGTGCCGGCATCGGCGGTGATGCTCAGGGCGATACCCTGTTCAATATCGAGAAGGTCATCGGCACGGCGCTCAACGACACATTCAATGTCGACGGTGCCACTGCAACGTTTGAAGGGGGGGGCGGCGATGACGTTTATGTCATCAATGGTGCCGGCGGTACGGTCATCGAACAGGCAGGTGGCGGCTATGACGAAGTGCGCAGCAACTTCGGCCAGATCTACCTGAGCGCCAATGTCGAGCGCCTCACCTACACCGGCTCCGGAGCATTCATTGGCTGGGGGAACGCCAGCGATAACATCATCACTGGCGGATCTGGCAATGATCTGTTTTACGGTGGTGCAGGTGCCGACCTGTTTATCGGCGGCGCGGGTATCGATACCGTCAGTTACAACGACAGTGCGGTGGGCGTCAGCATCGACCTGAAAACAGGGATCAATTCCGGTATTGCTGCTGGAGATACTTACGTCGGTATCGAGGCTTTCAGAGGCACAGCAATCAATGACGTTTTCATCGGCGCCGATACGGCCACCACTTTCGATGGTTTGGGTGGCTTCAATATGGTCAGCTACGAACACTCTGACGGTGCTATCACCATTGATCTGAAAACCGGTATCAATGCCGGCGATGCGGCTGGCGATACCTACGCCTCGATCCAGTTTTTCCAAGGCAGCAGCTTTGACGACACCTTGTCCGGAACGGCTTCTGGCGACAACTTGATCGGCGGTGCGGGCGCCGACCGGATTGACGGGCGCGAAGGGCATGACGTTGCCTGGTACGCCAACAGCACGGCTGGCGTGACGGTTAATCTGCAAACCAACATCAATCAGGGCGGGGATGCGCAAGGAGACGTCCTGCTCAACATCGAACGAGTCATCGGCAGCCAATACAACGACACATTGACGGGGACTTCAGCCGTTGATTTTCTCGAAGGCTATGCCGGGAGCGACGTTATTTATGGCGGTGACGGGGCAGACTACATCTACGGCGGTCTGGCGTCTTTGATCGGCCCTCTTACCAATCCAGGAGCCGATACCGGTGCGCAGGCTGACACGTTGTATGGCGGAAATGGTAACGACACCCTCCTGACTGCCGCCAATGACACCGGCAGCCGGGCTTACGGCGAGGCGGGCAGTGATGTTATTACAGTGAATTCCGGCATGGCCGATGGCGGTGAGGGCAACGATTTGCTCACAGGAACAGGTCTGGGCTTTGCTCTGTTTGGCGGTGCCGGGGATGATCAACTGGTGCTCAAATCCAGCGGTTTTGCCAATGGTGGTGAAGGTGACGACATTTACACGATCGGCACGCCGGGACTGGTGACGATCCAGGATGACGGTGTAAGTCATGGCGATAAGCTAGTGTTGTCGTACATCAAAAGCTCTGAATTGCAGATCGATCGTGTCGGCGATGATCTTTATCTGCACCGATTGAGTTTCAACGTGGGTGACACTCCACAGGAGGGTGTGCGGCTCAAAGACTGGTTCGCCGGTTCCGATACCATCGAGCAAATCCAGACGGCCAACGGAGAAGTCATCAACCTGCCGGCCAACAGTGACGCGTTTGCCATGTTTGGCTGATCGCTGAATCGAACACCATCGCTCCCGCAACGGGATTGAGGGTGTAGGCAATACTGCTGAGGGCGAACCCGATCTCCGGGTTCGCCCTTTCTTGTCTCTGGAGAAACCTTCTTACACACCCGTCGACACTTTCTCGTGTGCAGGCTCAAGGTTTGGGTTTTTGCAGTCGATACCTCTTTATTCGTTTACTCATCCGGCAGGGATTGCACGCTTGAACGGTCTCTCTCTGCCGACAGAACCGCTTTCAACAACAACGCAAGGAAGACGTAAATGTCAGTAGTGAATGGAACGAGTGAAGCGGATGTCCTCTTGGGCACCGACGATAATGACGAACTCTATGGACTGGAGTCGGATGATGTACTGATCGGCAGTGCAGGTTCTGATGTGCTGGATGGCGGAGAAGGGTTCGACACGGCGACCTATTACGCGATTTCGTCGGGTGTCAGTGTCGAGTTCGGCAAAGATGCCACGACTGTCGCAGGGGCTGAAGGCAAGGTCGACACCCTCATCGGTGTCGAGAAAGTCTTCGGTACGTTCCACAACGATACGTTTACCAGTTCGGTCGGCGGTGTGACGTTCGAGGGTAGCGTCGGGGATGATCTGTACATCGTCGACAGTGAGGGTGTGGCAATTGTCGAGGAAGACAATGCGGGTTATGACGAACTGCGCACCAGCCTCAACACCCTCAAGATGGACCCGTTCATTGAAAAGCTGACCTTCACCGGCACCGGCGATTTCAAGGCTTACGGCAATGCCAGTGACAACGAAATCATTGGCGGTGCCGGTAACGACTGGCTGTGGGGTGGGGATGGTGCCGATCACTTCGTTGGTGGTGATGGCTACGATACGGTCAGCTATAGCGACAGTCTTGAAGGCGTGAGAGTCGAAGACTTTGCCAACTTTGACGGGCTGACCATTGCCTACGGTGACACCTTCACCGGCATTGAAGCGCTGCAGGGTTCGGGCTTCGATGATGTGATTTATCGTCACAAAGACTTTATGAGCATCGACGGTAGTGACGGCCATGACACCGTGAGTTATCGCTACGCTTTCGATCCGGTCAACATTTTGATCGGCGGCGGTGTCAACGCGGCGGGCGACACGCTGATTAATGTGGAAGAGGTTATTGGTTCCACCGATGCCGACCACTTCACCGTGAACACCAGTGGTGTGGTCGTCGCTGGCGGTGGCGGTGACGATGTCTACACAATCAACAGCACCGGTGTGACCGTCGAGGAAATCGAAGGCTACATGGGGGGGACCGATCGCGTGTACACCAGCCTGTCCGAGTTGAGACTGAGTGCGTTCGTTGAAAACCTGACCTATACCGGCAGCGCTGACTTCGTTGGCTACGGCAATGACGAGAACAACACCATCGTCTCCGGCGCCGGCAATGATGTGCTGTTGGGCGGTGCGGGTGCCGATAACTTTGAGGGTGGCGCTGGTATCGACATCGTCAGCTATGACGACAGTAGCGAAGGCTTGAGCGCTTCGCTGAAATGGGGCGTGCAGAGTGGTATTGCGTTCCACGATGTTTACATCGATATCGAAGGCTTGCGTGGTAGCCAGTTCAATGACGTTCTTGAGGGCGACTGGGGCGATAACATTCTTGAAGGCGGCGCGGGCGACGACCAGATTCAGGGTGGCGATGGCAACGATCACATCTACGGCGGTCTGGCTTCAGGTCTCGACGTTGCGGGGCAGTCCGACAGCTTGTCCGGTGGTGCGGGTGATGATGTCATCGTTGCTGCGCGCGACGATCTGTTCACGTGGGTCAGCGGCGATGAGGGCAATGACATCATTACGCTCGGCCGTGGCCTCGCCCATGGCGGTCAAGGCAATGACGTGATCACCGGCACTGGTAGCCACTACACGTTGACAGGAGACGAAGGCGACGACCTGCTGATCCTCAATCTGGCCGGTCAGTCGACCTCCGGCGGCAGTGCCTATGGCGGTCAGGGCGATGACACCTACGTGGTCAACACCACCGGCCTGGTGACGATCCAGGATGAGGGCTGGGATCTGAACGACACCCTGATCCTCAACACGATCGCCAACGCCAGCCAGTTGAACGTTACCCGCATCGGTGATGACGCTTATCTGCACAGTGCCAATGACGGCAGCACTGGTGTGCCGGACAACGGCGTGAAACTGGCGGGCTGGTACGCCGGGTTCAACAACATCGAGCACATCCAGACCGCCGATGGTCAGGCGTTTGAGCTGCCGGTGAGTGGTGATGGGTTTGCCATGTTTGGGTAGTCGTTTGCATTGTTGATCTGGCTTGTGGAAAGGGATGAATCTTTGGGTTCATCCCTTTTTTTGTCTTGGGCTTGGCGGCCTTTGGGCCGACCATGCTCTTGGGGGTTTGGGTGTGTATCCGTTGCTGCGGGTGTTGCTGATCAGGGTTCCGCCCTTACGGCGGGTCACCTTTTCCAAACGCCGAAAAGGTAACCCAAAAGGCTTGCTCCTACGTGCGGCCCGCTCGCTGGGGCTCGGGGTTCCTTCGCTGCGGGATCGATCCGGGCGCAGCG
>Ga0163161_10001660_pt1 | contig 16338 bp, 8 predicted proteins | sample S45metaG_FD_129847 | JGI IMG/M metagenome (GOLD analysis project Ga0163161, IMG submission 129847) | Switchgrass rhizosphere microbial communities from Kellogg Biological Station, Michigan, USA - S4-5 metaG | ecosystem: Host-associated > Plants > Roots > Rhizosphere > Soil | place: USA: Michigan... | reverse complement strand
TGCTGACCTTCATGCTGCTGTGGAACATGTTCGGTGCACTGTGGCTGCTGCCGGCACTCGCGCATTTCCTGATCAAGCCCGAGAAGCTGGCGGGGCAGAAGGGCAACTCGTTGTTTGCCCACTAAAGCGCCAGTCATGTAGGAGCGAGCTCGCTCGCGAAAAACGCCCAGGCAACGCGTTCATGCTCCATAAACGCGGTGGCCCTGAGTGCTTCGCGAGCAAGCTCGCTCCTACAAAAAGCCTTGACTCGTTTTTCAGCGGGCCAGCGGCAGGAACCAGCGCTCGGCCAGCGCCTTGCCGAGCAAGCCGCGATGCACATCTACCACCGCCTGTGGGCTTTGTGCACGGGCCAGTTGCGAGTAGTAACTGACCCGGCGTTGCTCAAGGGTTTTCAGGTGGGCAGCGGTGTAGTTTTCCTTGGGCGTATCGGCGGCCGGGTAGTGGAAGTGGGCGTACCACAATGGATAGCCACCCGAGTCGTTGACCGCATACTCCTGGACAAAATCCCGGCGCTCGCCGCTCAGTTGAATGCGCTCTCCGAGCAACGCCATGTTTGCGCGCTTCTGCTCGATCAGGTATTCCAGGTTGCCGTGGGTCGGTGGCAGTTCCAGGCTTAGTTGAATGCGCAGCGCCTGGCCGCGTTCACTCAGGCGCACTGCCGCCTGGCGCATGTCATTTTCCAGGGCCAGGTCAGCCGGCGTGCGGGCTTCGGCGGGTTGGGCCTGGATTGCCAGGTGCAGTTCGGTGGTCAGCTTGTCGTAGCGCACCGATTCAGACTGCAGCACCTCCTGGACTTCCTGCGGGTGCCGGGACACTTTCTTGTACTGCTCGCCGCGCAGCAGGTGTTTCTCCAGCATGCCCAGCAGCTTGCGCGCCTCACCCTTGACCAGGCTCAAACTGCGCGGCGTCAAGGGCGAAAGCGGTGGGGTCGCGTCTTTGAACTCGATCCATTGCTCGCCTCGTTGTGAATACGTGCTTAACACCTCGCCGGTGACCTCTGAACGAAGCTCGACGGTTTCCAGTGTGCCTACGGGTTTGACCTCGCCGATAAAGGTGCCCTTTTTCGCCGTGCGAATGACCTTTTTCGGCGGTTTTCCGGCGACCACCGGAGGGCGCCGGCTTGGGCGCGGGGCGGTTTGGGCGACGGGCTTGATTTCACTGGCCAACTGCTGGGCCGCTTGCTGGTACAACCCATCCACCAGCTTGACCAGCTTGGCGAAATACTCGCCGTCCAGCTCATCGGCATTCACGATGCCAACCCCCTCCAGAGCGTCCAGGCCCCGGCCGTAGTGCTCCACCAGGCTTTCTAACACGCTGATGCGTTCCTCGGCCGTCAGCTCCAGCTCGTTCAGGTCACTGTGGGTGCGCAAGTGCTCCTGCAGCGGCTCAAGGATATCGATCATCACGCTGACCAAGGCGTGACCCGGGTGCTTGTGGGTCATCAGCTCATAGTTGCGCATCAGCAGGTCCTTGACCGCCAGGGCGCTGATTTCCTGCGGGCGTTCCCAGGTCAGGCGGCGGTAATGGTCGCTGCCGGCGGTGCCCAGTTTGAACAGTTGGTCCAGGTAGCGATCACGCACCTCAAGCCAACGGATCGAGCGTTCATTGATAGCAATCATGCTGCGGATAAACTGCTGGTAAGCGGGGAAGTCGCCAAGAATGGCTTCGGCCAGGCGTGGGGCTTTGGACGTGAAATGAGCGTGGGTTCGGTACAGCGCGCCCCGGTCTTTCTCGGCCACCACCACATGCTTGCGCGCGTTGTTGACCATATTTTCCAACAGGCTCGCGACGGACTGCGGCGGCAGGGCGATGTCCAACTCGTTGCGTTCTTTCAGGTTGTCCAGTTGCTGTTGGTATTCCTCGGTCTGCTCTTGCAGGGCGGTGTCGAAGCGCCGGCGGCTGTCAGCCAGTTGCGCCTCGCTGAAACGCGGGTCGTCAGCAGCGCGGGTCATGACCCCGAGGATCACTTCGATGCGGGTTTGCCGCGCCACCTGGCCCTGGATGAACCGTTCATAACTGTCCTGCAGCTCGCGGATGCGCTGCGCCCGCCGTTGACGTTCGGCAGCAATCCGCTTGGGTGGCAAGCCCCCGCGCAGGTGCAGGCGCGTGTCCACCGACCACACGCCTTGGGCATCGCTGCGCAGGTAAGGGCCATTCACACGTGCATCGCTCGGCATCACCACTCGGATGTCGCCCTCAGGCTCCAGCGAGACCTGCAGCCACTCGCCGTTTGCCAGCGCGTGCCATGTGTTCTCGATGAGGTAGAGGCCGCGTCGCGGTCCGTTCAATACCGGCTGGGGCAGGAGTGCCGGGCGCGGGGCCTTGAAGGTGGCCAGACGGTTGCGTTGGGTCGGGGTCAGACGCTGGCGTGCCTGGGCAAAGCTGAAATCCAGCACGGTGTTGTCTTTCTGCGCCAGTGCTTCGGGCAGCAGGACTGCACCTTCACGAATGCTCGGCGCGGGCGGTTGCGGCCATTGCTCGGCGATCCACGGGCGCAAAGCCGAGGGCATCGCCTGCTGCTTGAGCCCCGTTGCCAGCGGCGCGGGCGTTGGGACCACCACCGGCACGGCCTCCAGTAACAGCAGTCCGAGGTTGAGCAGCAGGTCGACGGTCGCCAGCTCCCGGGCATGCGGGTCTTCGGCGGCCAGCGCCGGAATATCCTGGCCCAGGCTGGCCATCAACCCCAACAGCCAGCCCGTGAGCATGGCCGGGCCGCGCAGCAGGGGCAGCAGCAGGTTACCGAACAACAGGCTGCTGCCTTCGCGCAACACTTGCCAGCGGCTCTCGCTGTTGGACACCGACTCACGGTTGGCTTGCTCCACCAAGGCTCGCGCATGGTCACTGAACAAGTACGCCATCAGTCGCCCGGTCACCAGGCATTGATGCAGTTCGTCGTTGATGCCATCGGCGGACAGCGTCGCTGGCGTCGGTTTGCCCAGGGGCGCAAACTCATCGCCCTGGCCGAAACGCACATAGTGGGGCTCACGGAACCCGCCGTTGGCGTAAATCGGCCGGGCCGGGTCGCTCAGCCAGGTCAAGACGCTGTTCTGCAGCGGCCCCGGTTCGGCGATGGCCTCGAACAACGCGCCGCGGCTGGCAAATTCCTGAAGGGCTTCGGCATACAACGGTCGGTACAGCACATGGGGACCGATGCGGGGGTCTTGGGCTTCGATCAGGTACATGGCGCTGACCACGTCCGGTTGGGCGCCAGGCATCTGCAGCAGGGCGAGGTGGCGGATCACCACCGGCTGCCGGTCGACCTGTTGGTCGGCGATATCACGCTCCATCACCGCCGCGACCAGGCGCGCGCCCTGAGGGCTCAGACCGCCTTGCTGTTTCAGGCTCAGTTCCAGGGCCAGCAACGGCAATTGCACGGCCTGCTGTGCGGCGAACAGCACTTCACGCTCGCGCGCCTCGCGATTGTCGCCCAGCAGTTGGGCTTCCAGCAGGCGTGGGTACTGCTGACCAATGTCCACCCGCTCCACCAGGCCGCCGGCACCCATCAGGTACTCTGTGGTCAGCCATGCCGGCAAGGGCAGGCCATGCCGGTGGGCGAGGGTTACGCTGCCGCTGGGACGGCTGGACAGGTTGTCGATGGCGAGTTGGGTCAGGCTCATGCGTTCGTTGCGAGTGATCCCGACGGTTCCTGGGTAGCCGGCTGTCACGGAAAAGGTCAGCAGCAGGTCGTCGGGATGCAGGGCCGCGACGGAAGGCGCAGTCGGCACGAGCTTTTCAAACGTCACTGCATCCCCTTGCAGGGCTTGCAACAGCGCGTTGACGGTGTAGGTGTGGAGGTCGTCGATACCGCTGAACACGGTGCGGCCCGCAGCACGCTGTTTCGCTGCGGCCAGCGCCAGGGTGTAGCGGCGATAAGCGGCCTGGTCGTCGGCACTGGCACCTTGCAGCCAGGCCGGCAAATGGGTGCGCAAGGTCGCCAGGATCGGGGTGGCCGGGGCGTCGCGGAAAAACCGCCCAGGGTCGGTGATCTCGTTATACAACGCCTGCCATACCCTGAAGGGCTGGCCGGTTGGCAGGCTCAGGTTGCCGAGGTCTTCGAGCTGGCGGTTGAGGATCAACGAGGCCTGGTGCTCGAAAAGATCGCCGTCGGGCTCATAGCGTTGCAGCACGATATCGTCGACCTGGTACTGATGGCCCAGGCGTTGGCCCACGGTCTGGATCAGTGCATCCATGTTGGCGAATACCTCGATACCCGTCTGCGGGCTGCACAGCAACACCGACACCTTGCCGTTGAGCGCGCGGGCCAGCACCAGTTGCGGACCCAGCTGGCTGACGCTGTGCGCCTCGCGCTTGAGGGTGGCCTCGAGCCCGTAGGCGAACACCGCACCTTCGCGATGGCGAGCGAGGCGGGGCTCGCGCTCAGGGGTGGTCAATAACTGGTCGAGGGTCTCGCGGGCCGTTTGATCCAGGTCGGCCTGGCTCAGGGCGGCGGCGCGCAAGGTGTCCTTCAATACATCGGCCAGCCAGCGCCAGTGGCCGGCATCCCAATAGGCCGCCAGGGCGTTTTGCAGTGCGATGGGCAAGGTCTGGGGGATTTCGCCCACCAGCTTGGCGATGACCTGCATATCGAGTTTTTCCTGGGTCAAGCCCGGGAGTTTCAGGCGCTTGGGTGGTTCGTCGGAGAGGTACCAGGCCAGGTTGCCGACATCGCTGAAGTCCAGCGGCGTGCCGCTGGCCAGGGCGTCCTGGACCACCGGCATAAACGGTTGCAGCAACCAACTGCGGCGCTGCGGCCTCGCCAGACGCGTGCGGCTCAGGTCCAGCGTCAGGCTGGGGTAGCTGGCGCTGATGGCGGTGGCGAGTTGCTGGCGAATCACGCTTTCCAGCAGGGGGCGATCAGCAAAGCGCGCGCTGACGGCGTGCGCAATAGAGTCATGGGATTGCATAAACATCCTTTTGGCAATTCAGTGCCATTCATGGCAGGTTCTAGGCGGGCTGCAGGCTCAGGAACAGGCGTTGGTCCAGCGGCGCGGTGATCGGGTTGTACAGGTTGCGCGCGATGGTGCGGCTGTCGGGCCCGGCCTGGGCGAGTAAATCCTTAAGGGTGATAAAGCGGTGTTCGGGGCGTTTGAGGTGAGCCTTGGTGTACTCAGCCGCCGGTGCGCCGACACGCGCGTAGTGAAAATGTGCGTACCACAGCACCGTGAGCGCGTTTTTCTCGCGCACCGCAAACTCGCTCACATAGTCGCCGGCGGCGGTGCGTTGCGGGCCGTGGACCAGGCCGATATCCACGGCGGCGTGGGTGCGCAGGTAGTCGATATTTTCCTGGCGCGGCCGCTGTGCCTTGAGCCCTTCGATGCAGTGTTGCCGACCTTGGTTGCGCAGCTCGCCGGCACGTTGGCGCAGGCGCTCCACCGTCTGTGGCTCCTGGTGCTGTCGGTGGATCTCATCGGCAATCGACTCGATGCGCTGGGCCTGATACTGGAGCATGTCGTCCCAGTCGTGGGGGTTGAGGTCGTCGCGGCGCAGGGGGTCCTTGAGTTTGCTTTTCTGGAACTTGATGGAACTCTCGATCGAGCCGACGTCGTCCAGTAACTGCTGGGCCTGGGTGCGTAAGCTGGCCAGGGAACGGGCCGGGGCGGGGGCTACCGGGTGGCTGGGCTTGGCCTCAACGATCTCGACCCACCCTTCTCCTGGGTGTTCGATGAAGCGGCCACTGGGCTGCTGAGTGATCGGGTTGCGAGTGATGATGGTGGTGAAGGGCGTGTCTGCGTCAGGCGCTTGCAGCTCGCCGACCAGTGCACCCTTGTCCCGGGACTTGAACACCCGCTTGCCCGGCGCGGCGATTTTCAGGCGCTTGAGTGCACCGGTTTGCGGCGGCAGGAACTCATCCTCGCGCAACACCTCGGCCAAGTCAGCCTCGGCCGCGCTGCGTACGGTCTCGAGGCGTTCGATCAGCAGCGGCATATAACGCGGCATGACCAACGGGGAATTGATGTCCGTCAGCGCGCGGTAGATCTGCAGGCGCCGGCTGTAATGGTCAATCAGATTGAGCAGCACCGCCTTGCGTTCGGCGGCGGTGAAGCCCTCGGTGCTCAGTAGTTCAAGGTGGGTGTCCACCCTTGAGGACTCGATGGTGTGCAGCAGTCGTTGGTTCTGGAAGAAATGCAGCTCTTCTGCGGTGGTCGGTTCGAATGCCAGGTCGATGCTCAACAGTGACAGCAGATCCAGGCTTTCCAGCGTCCCGCTCACGCTGTTGTAGAAGCGCCGGTGGGGCTCTGCGCCGAGGTACTTCAAACGCTCTGCCGGCCCGCTCTTGAGGTCGCCGGCGAGTGTTTCGAGGAGGTTTTCGATGTCGATCACCGCCTCTAAATGCCGCTCACTGGCGGCAAAGTTGGTTTGCACCAGGTCGTAGACATACCGTATGGCCTGGGCGTCCCCCGGCCTGCCGGCCAGCTCGCTGAGGGATTCACCCTGGTCAGAGACGAAAGTGCTTCGGTGCAAGGCATCCCGGAAAGCAACGCGTAACTCGTCACTGGCCAGCATGCTTGTGTATTGCTCCAGCGCATTGGCTTCATAGTCGAACTTGCCGTCCGCCACCTTGATTTGCCGGTAGGCCTCCAGCAGGTCGCGACGCTGCTGCTGTTGGGGGCCGGCGGTGCGTTCGAAGCGCTCCAGCAGCACCTGGAAACTCACCTTGGCCTGGGCCCTGGAGCGCGCGGTGGCGGCGTGCGCCTGCATAAGCACTGGGTTGTCCGGCGACGCCCGCAGCGCTGTGTGGGTGAGCAGCAGTTGCTGGTCGAGGGTTTCAAGCAGGGTCTTGGCGGGGAATATTCCGTCGATAAAGCTCAGTTGCTCGCCGCTGACCGCCGCGATCAGGCCTTCAATGCGGTGGGCGTTCTCCCGTGCCTGGGCGCGTTGTTGTTCAATCTGTGCCAGTTTGGCCTTGAGCCGGTTCTTGGGCCCGCCACCGCGCAGTTTCAAACCCAGCGCCAGTGACCAGTGGCCCTGGCCATCAGTCTTGAGCTCAAAGCCTGGATGCAGAGGTTTTTGCGGATGCACGATAAACACGGCATCCGTTTCTGCATCGATCTTCACTTGGAACAGCAAGCCGGCCACGGAGGCATGCCAGCGCTGGCCGATCGCATACAAACCACGGTGCGGGCCAACTTGCACCGGCGAAGGCGCGGGCACCGGCCAGGCCACGTGGAGTTCGCGCAGGGCATCCAGCAGGCGTCGGCGTGAGGCATCGCGGGCGTTGGAATGTACGAAGTCCACCTGCGTGTTGTCGCCGGCCACCGGCTCCGACGGCAGGCCCACCGGGCCTTGCTCTATCAACGTCGGCAGCGAGGGTTCAGTGCGTATCCTCACGGCGGGGATGCGCGGGGCGATCTCGGTAGGAGAGGCCACGTGCAACACCAATAAGCCGATATTCAACAGCACATCGACCCAGGCCAGTTCACGGGCGGCCGCGTCATCATTTTGCAGGCCGGTGATGTCGTGCTTGAGGCTGACGGCCAGTTGCAGGATCCAGCCCGCGGCCATCGCCGGGCCGCGCAACAGCGGCATCAACAGCGCGTTGAACAGCAACCAGCCGCCTTCCAGCAGCACCGCCCAGCGGCTTTCGGCATTCGATACCGAGTCGCGGTCGGCCAGGTCCACCAGGGCCCGGGCATTGCTGCCGTACAGGTATTGCGTCAGGTTCCCGGACGCCAGTGATTGTGCGAGGGAGCCCGGCACTTCGCCGCCATTGGGGTCCTGCGCCAACTGCGCGGGCGGCGGTGCGGGCCACTGTACGGTGTCGTCGCCCTGGCCGAAGCGCAGGATATGCGGGCTATGAAAGCCACCATGGCTGTAGATCGGCCGCGCCTTGTCCGTCAGCCAGGCCAGCACACTGTCCTGCAGGGCGCCTGGCTCGGCAATGGCGTCGAACAGCGCCTGGCGGCTGGCGAACTGCCGCAACGCGTCCTGGTACAACGGCCGATAGAGCAGGTGCGGGCCGCTGCCCGAGGCACGGGGCTCAATGATAAACATATGGGCGACGATGTCCGGCAGCGCACCGGGAGCCCGGGCGAAGGCCAGCGGACGGATGACGATGTCCTGGCCATCCACCACCCGCCCGGGTGCGCTGCGCTGCAGCACGGCCTTGACGTAGCGATACCCCTCGAAGGTGAAGCCGTGTTCCCGGCGCATCGTGTGTTCCAGGGCCTGGCGTGGCAGTTGCACCTCCAGTTGCTCGCCAAACAGCGTTTCGCGTTCGCGTATCTCGGGGCTGTCGCCCAGCAGCAGTTCGCGGATCGTTTGCGGGTAGTGGCGGCCAATGTCCACCTGGCGAATCAGCCCCGGTGTGCTACTTAACAGGCCTTTCTCCCCCAGCACATAGTCTTCGTTGAGCCAGGCGGGCAGGGCTGCGCCCGAGGTGTCGTGCAGGGTCAGGCGCCCCTGTGGCGCGGCGGCGAGGTTATTGATCGCCAATTCGCTGAGGCTCATGCTCACCGGCGCCAGGTAGCCGCCGTGCAGATCGCCCACTGGCACATGAAAGGTCAGTTGCAGATTGCCGGGTTCCACGCTGGACTCGGGATGATCGCGGCGCATCTGTTCGCGCAAGCTGCGCAGGGTGAAGTCCTGCAGGCTCTCGATGCCGTCTGCAAACGACGCGCCGCCGGTTTGTCGCTGCACCCGCGCCTGGTCCACCAGCGCCTGGCGATAGGCAAAGCGCTGGTCGGCGCTGGCCGTTTGCAGCCAGTCAGGCAGCGCTGTGCGAATGCGTTCCTGGTGCGTCGGGTCGGGGGCCGGCGCGTCGACGAACATCGGTACCGGGTCGGTGGCGTCGGCGAAGCGTTGCTCCAGGGCGCGTACACCGTCAGCGGCGGGCAAATGGATGGCGTCGAGGTCGTCCAGTTGCTGGTTAAGCAGCAGAGCGGCCTGGATGTCGAACACGTTGCCGTCGGGCTCGTAGTGCTTGACCAGGATCTTGTCGGCCAGCAACCCGCCAGCCAGGCGTTGGCCCCAGGCCTGATTGAACGCGTCCAATGAGGCAAAGCCTTCCACATTGCCCGAGGCCTGGCACAGCAGCACCTGGTTGGCTTGCACCAACAGCAGGTCGGTGCTCAGCAGGCGTGTGGTGCGGCCCTGGTGGATCACACAACCTTCCAGGCAGTAGGCGCGCACGGTCTGGCGTTCGCGACGATCCGGTTGCCGGCTCACGGCGTACAGCATGTCCTGGGCGGGTCCAGCCGGCAGCAGGCTGGCGCTGCTGTTGAGGTTGTCGGCCAGCAGGTCGCCGAGCCATTGCCAGCGGCTGGCACCGGTGTCGCCGGCGCCGTTCCAATACGTGTTCAGGGCGTCTTGAAAGCCGACGGGCAGGGTAGCGGGCAGGTCCGTAATCAACTGTTCGATAATCGCCATGTCCGGTTCGCGAGGACCGTCGGTGTCATAGGTCAAGCGCGCCGGTGGGCGCTGGGAGAGGAAGCAGCGGCGCTCGTCGATCGCCTCGGTGAGGTTCAACGGCGTGCCGTTGCCCAGGTAGTCGAGGACCACATCGGTCAGCCGCCGCAGGTCCCAGCCGCGCCGCTGGTTGGGGATCGCCAGCTTGACGGTGGAGATGTCCAGCACCAGCGACGGGAATTGTTCCAGCAGGCGTTCATGCAATTGGCGTTCGAGCACCTGGCGCAACGTAGGGCGCCCGGCAAACTGTTGGGCCACCGCCATGGCCTGGGTGTTGCTGCGATGGGGGAGCAGCAGGGGGGCGGATAAAGTGTCCGGCATCAGCGAATCCATTCTGTGGAGGGTCAGCCCTCAGAATGGCAAGCCGTGGTTGGCCGGGTGCGGTAGCCCGTTAACGCGACACGACGCCGGCCATGGATTGGCCTATCATCAACGTTTTTTCCCGTGATGAATGATCCTGATGACTGCCGCCTCCCTGCTTACTGAACTTCACGCCAGCGACATGCTCGAAATCGACGGCCTGCATGCCTTTGATTTCACCCTCGACGATCAAAAACTGTCGATCATCTCCATGGACGGCCGCGTTGAGAAACGTTGGTCTTTCAGCCTGGCGCAAGTGCAGGCCGCCACCTTTGATGACGCGTTGCAAAGTTGGACCCTCACCGGTGATTCGGGCGAGCACCGCCTGGTGTGCATGGCCGCCTTCACCGGCAACAATAACGACGAGGAAGACGAGCATGATGATGCGTAAATTCTGGCCCTTGCTGATGGCCGGCAGTGTCGGCGCGATGTCGGTACAGGCCGCGCCGGCCGACACCTACGAACTGCTGGTGGGCAGCTACACCGCTGGCACCAGCCAAGGGATCTACCGCCTGCAGTTTGACAGCCGTACTGGCCATTTCCAGGGCCAGCCGGTGCTGGCGGCGAAGGCGGCCAACCCGTCGTGGCTGACCGTGTCCAAGGACCAGAAGCACTTGTTCGTGGTCAACGAAAACGGCCCGGGCCAGAAAGACCCGGTTGGCCGCGTGAGCAGCTACAGCATCGATCCGCAGAACCATCAGCTCACCCTGGTCAACCAGGTACAGAGCCTGGGCAACGAGCCGACTCACTCCAGTGTGGCGGCTGATGGGCGTTACCTGTTCGTTGCCAACTATTCGGTGCTGCAGGATCCGGGTGGCAGCCTGGCCATCCTGCCGGTGGATGCCGAGGGCAAGCTGTCGGCACCGGTGCAGTTGAGCGGGCACCCGGCGAGCCGTGTAAACCCTGAGCGCCAGGCCTCCAACCATGTGCATTCGGTGGTGTCGTCGCCGGATGGCAAGTATGTGTTTGTGCAGGACCTGGGGGCAGACAAGATCTTTGCCTACCGCTACGACCCCAAGGCCAACCACGAGCTGCCGCTGACGCCCGCCGATCCGGCTTTCGTGCAATTGCCGCCGGGCAGCGGTCCGCGTCATCTGCTGTTCAGCGCCGATGGCAAACATGCCTGGGCAACCACTGAGATGAGCGCCCAGGTCGCTGTATTCGATTACACCGATGGCAAGCTCACGCAAACCCAGCTGGTGGAGTTCGCCGCCGGGCAACCGGTATCCGACAAGGCCGGCGCCGCGCTGCACGCATCCAGCGATGGCAAGTTCCTGTATGTGAGCAATCGCGGCACCGCCAACCAACTGCTGGTGTTCAGCATCGACCCGGCCACCGCGCACCTCAAGGAGTTGCAGCGGCGGTCGGTGGAAGGCGACCACCCACGGGAGTTCAGCCTGGATCCGAGCGGCAGGTTCCTGCTGATCGCCAACCAGAAAAGCAATGAAATCGTTGTGGTTGAACGCGACCCGAAGACCGGCCTGCTGGGTAAAACCGTGCAGAAACTGGCGATTGATGCCCCCAGCGACCTCAAGTTCCTGGTGCGTCAATAAGCCACAGGCCCCGCCGTGCGGGGCCTGACTCGTTGTATTAATTGTATTAATAGCGGCTACTGTTTCAAAGCATTTCTAAGGTTCAACCCTCGGGCGTAAGTTGGGTTCCAAGGCCTTCCCCGGCCACCCAACCAAACGCACACAAGGGTTACCGACATGAATTTGAATCTCTTCTCCATCATCGCCGCCTCCGCCGTTTCCGCCACCGTGGCTTTGCCTGCTGCCGCCAGCGTGGACGTCACCGGCAAAAAATCCAGCACCAGTGCCTACACCCAGAAATACCTGCAACAAAGCGCCAATTTCTATGCGGCCCTGGATCACAAGACCCAGCGCTGATCTGGCACAACCTCATCAATCAACTGATGGTCAGTACGCGCCGCAGTGATTCGTTCAGGTCGACCGCTCGTGCGCGAGTGAAGTTGGTCGAGATGACGTAATACAGCTGCGGCCGGTAGCCCTTGAACGGTTGCAATTGCGCACGGTAGATCAAGCGCTTGACCGGCGAGCCTTCGGGCCAGGCCTGGCCGACTTCCAGTGTTTCGATATGCAGGATGATATCGTTCAGCGACTTCACATAGCGCAGGATCAACGAAATCTTGTCGGTGGGTTGGCGCCAGGCGTAGTAAGGAGCGAGCAAGCTCGCTCCTACAAAACGGTATTAGGACAAGTCCGCTCGCCACAACAGGTCGGTTTCACATCTTAATATTTGCCGGCCCTAGGGTTTTGCCATTGCCGCACAGAACAGAGGCGATTGCAGAATCCGCGCTAGCCAGCACTGCAAACGGGTGTGCGGCGTACCGGCAAACCACTCCCGATCCACATGGGCAAACTGCCGCACAAACGGTACCAGTGCCACGTCGGCCAGGCTCAAGTGGTCGGCCAGCAAGTATCCATTCTGTGCCAGCAACCCTTCCAGCTTCTGCAAGAACACTTCGCCGTCTGCCCGATAACGTTCCATCGGTTGCTCCGGGTAGCGTTCGGCGTACTTGTATCGATTCAAATGATGTTTGAACGTTGAGTCGTTTTCGGCGATCAGTTCAAGCACCGCCGGATTCCCCTGCAACAACCAGTCATCCGGGTCGTGCTGCGCCAGGGCCCACTGCATGATCCCCAGACTCTCATCGATCACCCCGCCATCCACCACCAGCACCGGCACCGTGCCTTTGGGCGACAGCGCCAGCATTTCGGCCGGCTTGGCCTTGAGGCTCACCTCGACGATACGCACCGCCAGCCCCGCATAGCGCAAAGCCAAGCGGGCGCGCATGGCGTAGGGGCAGCGTCGAAACGAATACAGCAGCGCCTCGCTCACTTGACCTCCAGGGTGCTCAAGCCATTGCCCTGGCGTTTGACCTGGATCTGCACCGGGATGCGCTCGTGCATTTCCTGTACGTGGGAGATCACCGCCACCTTGCGGCCCTGGGCTTGCAAGCCGTCGAGGGCGTCCATGGCCAATTGCAGGGACTCGGGGTCGAGGCTGCCGAAGCCTTCATCGATAAACAGCGATTCGATTTTCAAGGTGCTGGACGCCATTGATGCCAAGCCCAAGGCCAAGGCCAGCGAGACCAGGAACGTCTCGCCACCCGACAGCGAATGCACCGAGCGCAGTTCGTCGCCCATTTCCGTGTCCATCACCAGCAGGCCCAACATGCTGCCGCCGCGCTTGAGGCGGTAGCGGCGCACCAGTTGGCGCAGTTGCACGTTGGCGTGGTGCACCAGCAGGTCGAGGTTGTAGGCCTGGGCGATCTTGCGGAAGGTGTCGCCGGTGGCGGAGCCGATCAGCGCGTTCAGGCGCGCCCAGCGTTGCCACTCCTCATAGGCCTTGGCGATTTGCTCGGCCAGGGCACTGTTGGCGTCCTGGCGACGCTGGTCTTCGGACTGGCGCGCGCGCAGTTCGGCGCAGTGTTTTTCCCCCTCGGCCAAGTGCTGGTTGAGTGCGGCCAGGGCGCCATCGAGTTGTTCGGCGTCCAGGTTGCCGTTGTGCAGGGCCTGGTGTTCGGCGAGGCGTTGTTCGCGCTCTTGCAGCAACACCTTGGCTTGCTCGACGGCTTTTTCGCTGCTGTGCAGATGCTCGCGCAGCGCGGTGATGTGCGCGTCATCGAACGCCAGCAGACGCGCCAGGCCCTCGTCATCCAGCTCTGGGTGCAGGGCGCGCCATTCGGTGGTGCGGGCGTCGAGGCTGTGCTGTTCGGCTTCGAAGGCTTGCTCGCGCTCCTGCTGGGCCTTGAGGTCGGCGGCCAGTTGGATCAGTTGGTTGCGGATGTCCTGCAACTGCTGGTTGGCATCGGCCTCGCTCTGGCGTGCCTGCACCACGGCCTGTTCCAGTTGCTGCTGCCAGTGTTCGGCGCTGGGGTGTTCGCCCAGCAAGGCACTGAGTTTTTCCTGGGCGGCCTGCTGCTGCGCTGCCAGTTCGGCAAATTGCTGGTTCAGGGCATCGAGTTGCTGCTGGCGATGCTGTTGATGGGTGTGTTCTTTCTCGATGGCCTGTTGGCGCTGCTGTTGCTCGTCCCGCTCATCGCGTTGGTGGCCCAGTTGTTCAAGGCGTTGGCTGACCTGCTGGTCGAGCAGCATAAAGGTCGCGGCGGGTTCGCTGCGCAAGCCTTCGAGGGTTTCTGCCGGCAGGAGGCTGGCGAAGGCGTGCAGCTCTTCGTCAAGACGCTCGCGGTCGTTGGACAGTTCGCGCTGTTGATCCAGCATCAATTGGCGGGCCTGCTGGCTGCTGTCCTGAGCGGTTTGCAGTTGTTGCTGCAAGCGCCCGGCGTTTTGCTGCAGGTTGAGCAGGGCGCCCTGGCGCTGTTCGTCCTGAGTGATGCTTTGGCTCAGTTGGCTGAGTTGCTGGGCCAACCAATGGCTGCGTTTGGCTTCGTCCTGATTGAACAGCGAGGCCGCCAGTGGGTGCGCGTCCAGGCTGGGCTTGAGTGCTTGTTGTTGCGTGGCCAGGCGCTCCTGTTGGTGCAGGAATTCTTTTTGCTGGGCGATCAGGCCGCCGACTTCGCCACGTAGCTCGGTGAGTTTCTCCTTGAGGCTCTCGACGGCTTGCTGCGCCGTGGCCTCTTCGTTGTCGTCGTGGCGACCGAGACTGTGCAGCAGGGCTTCGGGCTGGTGATACGGGTGCTCGTGGCTGCCACACACCGGGCAGGGCTGGCCGTCCTGCAGCTGCTCGCGCAATTCCTCGACGCTGGCACTGCGCGCCAGGCGCTGGCGCTCCAAGAGTTGCTTGGTCACCGTCAGGGTCTGTTCGGCCACCGCCAGCTCGGCCTTGGTTTGCAGGCCGGTCTGGTTCAGCTGGTCGCGTTGCTGGGCGGCATCGGCGAGCTTTTGCGTGATGGCAACCGCTTGCTGCTCCAGCTGCTGCTGACTGTCCCACAGGCGTGACAGGTCTTCGAAGGCGCGCTGCTGCTTGCGATTGTCCTGCAACAGGCTGGCCAGCAGTTGCACCTGTTCGGCCACGGCATGGGGTTCGGCGCCGGCTTCTTGATACAGCAGGTCGAGGGCTTCGCGTTGCTGGGCAAATTTTTCTGCGGCGCTGGTCGCACGCTGTTCAAGCTGTGGCAGTTCGGCCTGGCCTTTTTTCAGGCGATTACCGATCAGCATCAACTGTTGCAGGCGATCGCGGTAGGCGTTCCAGGCATCGCTCAACGGCGCGAGTGCGCTGCTGCGTTCCAGTTCGGCGGCGAGGCGTTGCAGGCGCTCGTCGACTTGTTTTTGCTTGTCGAGCAAGCCATTCAAGTTGGCCTGACCTTCAGTGCAGGCGGTTTCAGCCAGCTGTTTTTCAGACGCGAATTTGCCCAAGCTCTCGGTCAGGTGGGCGAGGGTATTTTGCGCATCGAAGGCTTGGCGTAGCAGGGGAGCGGCGGCGGTTTGCTGCTGCTGTGCGTCAACCAGCGCGGTCTGGGCGGCGGTCTGCTGTTGTTGCAGTTGCGCCTGGCGGGTATGCAGTTCGACCTGTTGCTCGGTGTGCCGCTGAATCTGCGCGGCCAGGGGCGTCAGCAAGGTGAGCAGTTCAGCCTTGCGTGCAAACTGATGGCGTTGCGGTGCCAGTTGGTCGAGACGGTTCAGGTCCTGGCGCTGCGGGGCCTGGTTGTCCCACTCGGCTTGCGCACGCTGCAATTGTTCGGTGGCACTGCGCTGGCGGTCTTGCCATTCATGCAGTTCCTTGAGCCAGGTGTGCTGCAACTCCAACTGCTTGAGCTGGGCCTGCTGGGTCTTGAGCTGCTGCTGGGCCGCATCGAATTGCTGGTCCAGTTCGGCGCGAGCTTCGGGGGCCAGGGGCACCACGCCGGTGGCCTGGTCCTGCAGGTGTTTGTGCGCGTCCTTGGCCTCCTTGGCTTTGTCGAATGCGCGACGGCCAAGCTGGGTATAGAGCGCGGTGTCGGTGAGCTTTTCGAGCAGTTCGCTGCGCTCGTTATCGTTGGCCTTGAGAAAGGCGCTGAACTCGCTTTGCGCCAGCAACACCGCGCGGGTGAACTGCTCGAAGTTCAGGCCCAGGGCCAGTTCCAGCTGGGTCTTGTATTCAGTTTTCTGGCTGGCCAGCAGTTGGTCGCTGTCCAGGTCGATCAGGCTCTGACGGCTGTTCTGCAGCTTGCCGCTGGCCTTGTCGCGGGCGCGGTTGGCTTCCCAGCGTGCGCGATAGCGACGGCCGCTGACGCCGACAAAGTCCACCTCGGCATACCCGCCACCGGTGCCGCGACGGATCAGGGTGCGTGGGTCACCGATGGAAATATCGCTGTCGGCATCCGGCATCTTGGCCTGGCCGGTGTCACCCAGGCGTGGCACCGCGCCAAACAGCGCCAGGCACAGGGCATCGAGCAGGGTGCTTTTGCCGGCCCCGGTCGGCCCGGTGATGGCGAACAACCCGGCACTGGCCAAGGGTTCGGCGGTAAAGTCGATTTCGAACGGGCCCGCCAGGGAGGCGAGGTTTTTCAGGCGGATGGCGAGGATCTTCATGGCTGTTCACCCTCCTGTTGCACTTCCTGGAGCAGCACGGCGAAATCCTTCAAGGTCTGTTCATCCACTTCACTGC
>Ga0163161_10001659_pt1 | contig 16340 bp, 14 predicted proteins | sample S45metaG_FD_129847 | JGI IMG/M metagenome (GOLD analysis project Ga0163161, IMG submission 129847) | Switchgrass rhizosphere microbial communities from Kellogg Biological Station, Michigan, USA - S4-5 metaG | ecosystem: Host-associated > Plants > Roots > Rhizosphere > Soil | place: USA... | reverse complement strand
CACCCTTATAGACATCATCGTCTTTCGCAGTGCCGATGATGCACTTAACAATGTCGCGCTGTGGGCGCATGAATTGAAGCACGTGCAGCAGTACCTGCAATGGGGTGTTCGGGAGTTTTCTACGCGCTATACCCGTGATTACACCGCCGTCGAGGCGCCTGCTTACGAGATTCAAACCCAGGTAGCCAAAGCGCTAAGAGCCAGCGTGGTCCAGTCAGAACCTCCTCGGCATCCTTGAGTTCAAAGGTTTTAACCTGGCCAGCTATCACGGGTGAGTTACTTGAAACGACCCTGTGCAGACGTTTTCTAATGTCCGCAAAGCCAAAGAGCGGACACTCGAACACATAACTTGATCGGCTGTTTTTGTAGGACGAAGCGGTCACCCGTGCTCCGCTGCCAACAATGACCTGAACTGCGAAATGATCTCTGAAGATAACCCGGCAGCTTCGAATACTGCGCAGGTAAAGCTAACAGGGGCAGGACCTGGAGCAGTGATGATGCGGTCAGCAACCACAGCAACCTGACTGCTTCGATAAAGCGCGGCCCCGTCATAACCTACGGCATTCTGTTGTAAAAAGTCAGCGCTGTTCGAAGTATGAGGAACCGTGTCGAGAAGCCCGGCCCTCGCAAGTGCCAGCGTTCCTCCACAGATACCGGCAATTGTCGCTCCACTTGAACGACTGGTATGAAGAAAGTCCCGAATATCCGGTGCATCTGCACGCTCCCAGATCATTCCACCGATGACTGCAACAACGTCCGGCTTCCAGTCCAGGCATTGTTGCAAGCTGCTATCCACAGTTACAGCCAATCCACCCTGCGAGCGGAACTGCCCCGTAGTCGAGGCGAAAAACCTGACGTCGATCCCGTAAAACGGCGATGCGGTTCCTGCAATGAAAGCGTATTCCCAGTCCGCAAAACCGGGTGTCAGTATCAAGCCCAAGCGTGCCATCAGTCAGAATCCTCCATGAAAGCGAATAACATAAAGCGACAACAAATAGATCTCAACGGCTGCTTCGGGTTAAAAGCGAACGTCAGGATTCTCGCCAACACCGCGAATAGAGTTAACGATGAAAATTATGCGCGGCGGTTCGAATCTGGGCTTTAATGTCCGTGCTTAGAGGCAACCCCATTAATTTCGACTCCGCAGGACGGTGGATGCGCCTAACGGCGGGGTCAGGTGCTATGCACTTGTCTGATCAAGGAAGAAACGACATTGAAAATATCTTTCGGCGCCCTGTTGTTGGCTTGGCTGACGACTACCGCATTTGCTGACGAGTACCCCGTCGGTTTCCAGTCTTCCACACTGCCGGATTCGCACAATGACCGCGCACTGGAGATGGTGGTCTGGTACCCGAGTGCAACTACCGCAGCCACGCAACTGATCGCCGACACTGCGGTGTTTGTCGGTGCTTCTGCCGTTCGTAACGCGCCGCCATCTGCCGGCGAACATCCATTGGTGGTGCTATCCCACGGATACAGGGGTAACTGGGGCAACCAGACCTGGCTTGCCAGTTCCCTGGCCAAAAAGGGTTACATCGTCGCCGCAATCAATCACCCTGGCACCACGACCCATGACCGCAGCCCTCAAGCAGCTGCACAGTTATGGCAGCGGCCGGTTGATCTGCGCCGAGCCATTGACAGGGTCACGACTCAACCTGAAAAATTTGGCCTGGTCGCCAATGGCCGAATTGCAGTAGTGGGCCATTCACTCGGCGGCTGGACCGCCCTGGAGATCGCCGGTGCTCGTTTCGATCCAGACCTCTTCGCCCATGACTGCAAAGCCCACCCGCAGTTAGCCGGTTGCACCGTTTACGGACAGATAAACCCCGCAGACACCTCAGAATCAAAGGCCGCGTTGGCCGCCGATTGGCGCGATAAACGCGTCACTGCCGTGGTTACACTGGACCTGGGCCTTTCACGGGGCCTGACCAACGAAAGCCTGGCCGCACTGCCTGTACCCGCTCTGGTGATCGCTGCCGGCGTACCGTCGCACGACCTTCCTGCGGAGTTGGAGTCTGCCAACCTGGCCAAACGCCTGCCTGCGGCGTCAAGCCATTACGTCGAGATCAGCGACGCAAGCCATTTCAGCTTCATGTCGATGTGCAAACCTGGTGCGCAAGCAATGCTCGAAGAAGACGTGCCAGGCGATGGCATCATTTGCCGGGATGGCGATAACGGTCGCGCTCGTGGGTTGATTCAGCAACAAGTTACATCACTGATAGCAGAGTTTCTGGCGCAATCACCTGGCTACAAAAAAGACAGTTTGTAAACTGACAGTACTGACTTGCCGCGGCTCACCGAAAACGCCGTAGGCGCCCACGCAATCTCTCGGATTGTTGGTCCGGGATGAGGGCAGGGCCGAAAGCGGCCATTCGTGACAAACAGCAATCGCCCAGAATCAGTCATTCATCAATGGCTGATTCGAAGGAGTCGAGCGACTGCATCCAGAACGACGTCCGGGGCCTCTCGATGGGGGACATGATGGCAATTTTCCAGTATCAGGTATTCCCCGGGCGCGGTCGCAAGTCTGGCGATGCGCATGGGATGCAGAACGGATCCGTACTCGTCTTGCTCTCCATGAAGCGCAAGCAGCGGGCAGTGAATCGAGTCAATGGCATCTTCAATCGTCCAGCCGCTGAATGCCTCCGACAGCCAGGTATCCGTCCAGGCTGACAGCACCCATTGCGCTTTATCGCCATAATATTTCTCAAGACGCGCCATTTGCCCCGGCGCCTCAAACTGCGCCTTGGCATCCCGAATGCCGCGCAGCGTCTGCTTTTCAACGAACGCTTGTGCTGAAACGGTGATCAATGCAACGCAGCTCTGCGGGTACAAAAAGGCGCAGTTCGTTGCCATCGCGCCGCCAACACTATGACCCAGGGCGACAAACTGATCGAACTGGAATTCGGCCCTTACATACGCGAAGAAGCGCTCGGCTTCGTCGCGAATGAAATGCATGGGCAAGATCCCCGGGTACGGATCCGACTGCCCGAAGCCGAGTCGGTCATAGGCAATCACCTCGCGTTTTGTGGCTTGACAGAGTCGTTCAGGAAAGTCTCGCCACAGTTCGACGCATCCCAGGGAATCATGAAAAAGAATGATCGGCGGTTTTACCTGGCTGTATTCCACGCCCGCCGGAAACCAGCGTCGGGTAAAGAGTCGCCCATGTGGCGTATCGATCCAAAGGGTTTCGGCACAGACAAACGATGACATTGGAATCCTCGACTGATCATTCAGGCGGGTAAGAGTAAACGAAGTGTTGCGGTCGCGAGGACAGCTATCAGCACGACTGGGGAAATCGGCAAATAGGTCAGTGGCGGCTCAGTCAAGGGCTCTGTAGGAGCGAGCTTGCTCCGGGCGGCGTTCCGACGATGGTCGTTAACGATTACGCGTGTTTACTGGCTAAACGCGGCGCTCTTGAGTCCATCGCGAGCCAGCTCGCTCCTACAGAGTTCTTGACCGAACTGCATTACGCTAAATGGCGGGCTGGTTCGCCTGCCTGCCGACAGATCCGAATTCAACCGGGGTCTTTATGTAAAACAGGGAGATGTCTTCGGCCTCAAGTCGCTCAAACAGGCGAACTGACTCTTCTTCGGTAATTGCCATATGGATTTCGGTAGGCTGATCGGCCAGCTCAAAAAAATGCGAGGAATGCAGTTTCCCTGAATGTCCGAAGCCTTCGATACCCGTTGCCAGGGTGGCACCGCGCAGCCCCATCTCCTGGGCCAGGTCGACGAGCCAATCACCCAGCATTTTTCCGTGATGTCGACGGCTCTGTTGGGTAATGAAAATCACCAAAAAGCCTTTCATGACTCATCACCTCTCTAGCGTGTGCCAATCAATTGAAGCGATACAAGCCCTGCAACGGTCATCGCCAGCGAACCTGCCACGTGTAGCCCGCGTTACCGGTCCCCGAGGGATGCGCCGATAGCGATAGCAAGTAGTGATTTCAGCATAGCTGTCCGTCTCCTTGGGGCATCCTGTATCAGCCCCGCGAAAGGCGACAACCGGCCACAAGCAATATCAATACTTCATTTTTTTATGGAAACAATCGTGGCTCTACCGCCCTCCAGCTGAAAGGAAAACGATACATGGTCTCCAACCTTCAGCCCTTTGAGCTGATCTTGCGTCACTGAAAAGGCCATGGTCATCGGAGGCCATTGCACAGCTGGAACGGCACCGTGAGCGAGAGTCACCGTTTGCTTTGCAGTGTCCATGGCCTTGATCGTTCCCTCGGCGCTGGCGACTGGAGCCTGCTTCGACTCCTGCTTCATCTCCATGCCCTCCATACCATCCATTTGCATACCTGGCATATGCTCCGCGCGGGCAGAAAGCGATAGCGCAAATACGGTGCTTGCAACTGCAATAAGGGTCAGTTTCATACGACTTTTCCTTGAACATTGGTGGGTACAATCTGGAGTTGCCGGCGACGCATCAAGCGATACGCCGCCGGAATGACAAACAGGGAAAGCAAGGGTGCCGTGACCATACCGCCGACCATGGGTGCGGCGATGCGGCTCATCACTTCGCTACCCGTTCCGCTGCCCAACAGGATGGGTAGCAGGCCGGCGATGATGACGGCCACGGTCATGGCCTTGGGTCTGACACGCTGTACGGCACCTTCACGAATCGCCGCCACCAGTCCGCGCTCAGTGCTGTCGCCGAGGTCTTCACGTTCGGCCCAGGCGTTCTTCAGATAGAGCAGCATGATCACGCCAAACTCGGCAGAAACGCCGGCCAAGGCGATAAAGCCGACCCCGGTGGCGACCGACAGGTTGAACCCCAGCAGATAGAGGAACCATGCCCCGCCAGTCAGCGCGAACGGCAGAGTGGCCATGATCAACAAGGCCTCGTCGAAGCGGGCGAACGTCAGGTACAGCAGCACGAAAATGATCAACAGCGTGGCCGGCACCACCAGTTTGAGGCGTGCGTTGGCCCTTTCGAGAAACTCGAACTGCCCGGAGTAACTCAGGCTCATGCCCGGTTGCAACTTGACCTGTTCATTGACGACCCGACGCAGATCGGCAACCACCGAGGCAATGTCCCGACCCCGCACATCGATGTACACCCAGCCCGAAGGTCGTGCGTTTTCGCTCTTGAGCATCGGCGGACCGTCGCTGACCTTGACCTTCGCCACCGTGCCCAGGGTGATCTGACTGCCCAGCGGGGTATAGATCGGCAGTTGCTCCAGGGCACCGAGCGAATCGCGCCACTCTCGTGGGTAACGTACGTTGATCGGGAAGCGAGCAAGCCCTTCAATGGTCTCGCCGACATTTTCACCACCGATGGCACCGGCGACGATGGACTGCACATCGGCAATGTTCAGCCCATAGCGGGCGGCGGCTTCGCGGTCGATATCCACATCGATATAGCGCCCGCCAGTCAGCCGCTCGGCCAGCGCCGAACTGACACCGGGCACGTCCTTGGCCACTCGCTCGACCGCCTGGGTGACCGCATCGATTTCCACCAGATTGGTGCCGGCAACCTTCACACCGATCGGGCTCTTTATACCCGTCGCCAGCATGTCGATACGGTTTCGAATCGGCGGTATCCAGATGTTGGTCAAACCGGGAACGTTCACCACACGGTCCAGTTCCTCCACCAGTTTTTCCTGGGTCATGCCCGGGCGCCATTGCGCATGGGGCTTGAATTGAATGGTGGTTTCGAACATCTCCAGCGGTGCCGGGTCGGTAGCGCTTTCGGCACGACCGGCTTTACCGAAGACATGTTCGACCTCCGGGATGGTCTTGATCAAGCGGTCGGTCTGTTGCAGCAGTTGCGCCGCTTTCTGCGCCGACAACCCCGGCAGAGCCGAAGGCATATAGAGCAGGTCGCCCTCGTCCAACGGCGGGAGAAACTCGCCCCCCAAGCGAGACATTGGCCATAGCGCACTGACAAACACCAATAGCGCCAGCAGCAGCGTGATCTTTGGCCGACGCAGGACTGCATCCAGGGCTGGCTGATAGATCCGGATCAACCAGCGGTTCAACGGGTTCTGTTGCTCACTGGGGATTCGTCCTCGAATCCAGTAACCCATCAGCACTGGCACCAAAGTCACCGACAATCCCGCCGCGGCGGCCATGGCGTAGGTCTTGGTGAAGGCCAGCGGACCGAACAGACGCCCTTCCTGCGCCTCCAGGGTGAACACCGGAATGAACGACAGGGTGATGATCAACAGACAGAAGAACAGTGCCGGCCCCACCTCTGCCGCCGCTTCGGTCATGACGTGCCAATGACGCTCCCCCTTCAGTTCTTCCCCGGGATTGGCCAGGTGCCAGGCCTCGATCTTCTTGTGGGCGTTCTCGATCATCACCACAGCGGCATCGACCATGGCGCCGATGGCGATGGCAATCCCGCCCAAGGACATGATGTTGGCGTTGATGCCTTGGTAGTGCATGACGATGAAGGCAATGAGCACCCCCACCGGCAGGGAAATGATTGCCACGAGGGATGAGCGCAAGTGCCAGAGGAAGATGCCACACACCAGCGCGACAACGATGAACTCTTCGAGCAGCTTGTGGCTGAGGTTCTCCACTGCGCGGTCGATCAGCTTGCTGCGGTCATAGGTGGTGACGATTTCCACGCCGGCCGGCAGACTGCCTTTGAGTTCGTCAAGTTTGCTCTTGACCGCCGCAATGGTCTGGCGAGCGTTCTTGCCGCTGCGCAAGATCACTACGCCGCCGACCGTCTCCCCTTCGCCGTCGAGTTCGCTGATACCACGACGCATTTCCGGTCCCGTCTGGATCGTGGCGACATAGCCGAGGGTCACGGGCACCCTACCCGCGCCGAGCTTGAGCGGGATCGCCCGAAAGTCATTGAGCGACTTCAGGTAACCGGAAGCCCGCACGATGAACTCGGTCTCCGCCATCTCCAGCACCGCGCCACCCGTTTCCTGGTTGGCCTTGCCGATAGCCTCGGTCACCTCAGCCTGAGTGATGCCGAGGCTGGCCAGTTTGAGCGGATCCAGCTGCACCTGATACTGCTTGACCATCCCGCCGACTGTCGCCACCTCGGCGACGTTCGCGAGGGTCTTGAGCTCGAACTTGAGGAACCAGTCCTGAAGTGCGCGCAGCTGTGCCAGGTCGTGCCCGCCACTGCGATCCACCAGTGCGTACTGATAGATCCAGCCCACCCCCGTCGCATCCGGCCCCAATGCCGGTTTGGCACTCGCTGGCAAGCGGCTTTGTATCTGGCTCAAATATTCCAGGACCCGCGAGCGAGCCCAGTACAGGTCGGTTCCGTCCTCGAACAGCACATAGACAAAGCTGTCGCCAAAGAACGAGTAACCACGCACCGTCTTGGCCCCCGGCACCGAGAGCATGGTGGTGGCCAACGGATAGGTCACCTGGTTCTCGACGATCTGCGGTGCCTGCCCCGCGAAAGGGGTACGGATGATGACCTGGACATCAGAGAGGTCCGGCAACGCATCGATGGGCGTGTTCTGCACCGACCAGATGCCCCAGGCCGTGACGAACAGCGTCGCCAACAACACCAGGAACCGGTTGGCCACGGACCAACGTATGAGGGCGGCGATCATGGCTGGCCTCCGGTTTTTTCCAGGCGCTCGACCCGCAGGCCATCGTCAGTCTGGCTCACCGCGACCCGAACCCTGTCGCCCGGCTTGAGGCCCTGCGTCAGCGCCGGATTGGCGAGCGGGAACGTCATCGTCATACCCGGCATGCCCAGCGTCTTGAAAGGGCCATGGGCGAGCGTGACTTCCTTGTCGTTGATCTCGACGATCTGCCCATCCGCTTCATGCAAGCCGGAGGCGGCTGCGTCGGGTGGCGACTCTTGCTCCGGGCTTGCGACAATGCCCTTCAGGCTGGCCTCCGAGTCGAGCAGGAACTGGCCGGACGTAACGACCTTCTGGCCATCTTCCAGGCCTTGCAATATCTCCGTTTTGCCGTCGCTTTCCTGCCCGGGCTGCACTTCCACCGGCCGGTAGCGGCCCGCGTCTTCGGCAAGCATCACCAAGGCACGCCGGCCCGTGCGGATGACGGCCTCGCTCGGCACCCACAACACACTGTGCTGCGTTGAGCGGTTCAAGCGTACCTGCGCGGTCAAACCCGGCCTGAAGCGTCCGACCGGGTTGGGCAGTTCCACCCGCACACGCAGGGTACGGCTGTCCGGATTGGTCTCCGGCAGAATGGCGCTGACCTTGCCATTGAGCTTTATCCCCGGGAATGCGGGCAATTGCGCTTCAACCGTTTGCCCTACGGAGATGGTTCCTGCCTCCGACTCTGGAACGGCCACGGCCATCCAGACATTGCTCAAACCATTGACGCGAGCCAGCGTCTCGCCCGCTGCAACGGTCATTCCCGTGCGGACATTCAACTCTTGCAGCACACCACCAATCGGGCTGGTCAGCGTCAGGTAGGGTTGGACCTTACCGCCCCGCTCCACCTGAGTGATCAGTGTTGCCGGCATTCCTGTGAGCAGTAGTCGCTGGCGGGCCGCAGCCAGCAAGTCCGCATCGCCGTTGCGCTTGAGCGCCAGGAACTCGGTCTGGGCGGCGACCCACTCGGGCACCAGGATATCCGCCAACGCCGCGTTGGCTTTGAGCACATCACCTGGAGCATGGGCGTAGACCCGCTCCACAAAGCCAGGAGTGCGGGCCTGTATCACGGCGACATCCCGTTCGTTGAATGTCAGGACACCGCTCACATCGAGACTGGAATCAAAGATCCCGCGACTGACTGTCGCAAAACGCAGACCGAGATTCTGAGTCAGGCCCGGATCGATACTGACCGTCGCACGGTCGCTGCCGCCACTGGCATATTGCGGGACCAGTTGCATGTCCATGAAGGGAGACTTGCCCGGCTTATCGAACTTTTGCTGCGGGTACATGGGGTCGTACCAATACAGCGCCTTGCGTTCGTCCGGTGCATTGGGGCTCAGCTGCGGGGCGGCAACGGGTACTTCGCCCATGCGCTGGTGAGCGAACCAATAACCACCGGCAACCCCCAATGCCAGCGAGATGCCCACCAGCAGTGCCCCGTTCCATTTATTCAGGATCATTGGCTGGACTCCCCATAGGCAAAATACAGTCGCGCGCTGGTCAGCGCTCGTTGCTCTTCCACGTCGATCTGTTTGAGGCGGGCTTCGATGAGTTCACGTCGGGCGGCAACAACGGCATTCAAATCGCCCTTGCCGGCACGATAACTGGCCATGCTGAGTTCGACCTTTTCCCTGGCCAGCGGCAACAGGCTTTGCCGGTTTCGCTGTACTGCACGATTCAAGCGTTCGTAGTCGGCCAGTTCGCTCTCCAGTTGCTGGGTATGCTCACGTGACAGGGCTTCGCGCTCGGCCTCAAGCTGGCTGAGTTCAGCCTGTCTGGCGGCGATTCTGGGGTTCTGGCGAGCGTCAGGGAACAGCGGCAGATCCCAGGAAAACTGCACGCTGACCATGTCGCCGAACTCACGGCCACGGTGCTGGTAATCCACTTCCCAGCTCCAGTCCGACCGCTTCTCCGACATGGCCTCACGAACCTTGGCTTGCGCTTCGCGGGTCATCGGCGCAAACGCTGCCAACTCGGGATGGTGTTGCAGCTTATGGGTGTAGTTTGAGGTATCGACAGGCCATTCAGGCAAGCTGCCCACAGGCTTATCGTTGGCGGCAGGACCGATCCAGCGCTTGAGCGCCGCTCGTGCTTGCGTTCTCTGGCGAATCAGCTCGTCCTGTTGTTCCTCCAACCGAGCTGCTTCTTGCCTGGGCGTCACTGCGTCGGCGGGTTGAGCGCGGCCACCGGCAATCTGCGCCCGGACGGTCTCGGTCAGCAGGCGATTTTCTTTGTAAAAGTCCTGGAATAGCGCGTCTTTACGCTCAACCGAGTAGCTATTTATCCAGGCCAATGCCGTGGATTGACGAACGTTCAGACGTTCGACCCGACGCTCTGCCGCAGCTCGATCAATGGCCGCATCGGCAACTTCAATGCGCGCTTTACGCTTGTCGCCGTTGGGCATCTCCTGCCTGACTCCGACCATTTGCATGGTCATGAAGTCCTGGTCGATGCTCCAGCGATCCGGACCACCCACGGGGTAGTTCTGCACACCCAGCAGCAGCTTGGGGTCGGGTAGCTCACCGGCTGGAATAGCTGCACTGCTGGCAGCCTGAATTTTCGCGTCTTGTGCCGTCAGCGACGGCGCATTGTTTTCCGCCAGCCGCAACGCTTCGTCGAGTGTCAAGGCGCCAGCGAAGCTCGGCAATGCCAGTACGCTTGCCGCCAGGCCGGCCACGAGGGACCAGCCTGTGCAATAGCACTTGGAGTTCATGTTTACGATTCCTGTGATCATCCACTGCACGCATCAAAGGACACGCGCACAGCCATGCCATCCCGCTAAAACGGAATGACGCTCAATGTGGGTCAGGAATCAAACGCGGGGCGGTCGCCATACCCCGGAAGGGGTCGATACAGGTACGGAATCGCCGATGAGGGAAAGCACTACGGGGCTGAACAACGTAACAGGAGGCTTGATGATCGAGACTTGCAACATGCCACCCGTCTTGCACTCCTGCCCCGGCTTGCAGGGTTTGCCGTGCTCGGTCGGGCTTTTCATATCGTTGCAGCAGTCCATCCCCATGTCGTCCATCATCGCCATGCCCATTGCTTTCATCGGGCACGGCTCTGTCGGCGCCTGAACGCCCGCCATCCCGCTGAGGGGAAGCGCCAGGCTGATCACGAAAATGAGGCAAAACCGCAGGTAGCGTTTCATGGGGTTGGAGTGTAGCCGTCGGAAATAGTACTAACAATCAATTGAACACACGCTCTCGGTTGCCTTGCACAAAGCGCCGATTGCGCACGATCTCAGCGGATCAGAATTAAGCCAGCATTACTGACAGGAAAATGGTTCGTCAGCCCGGCATCGGCAATGGCGTTGAAAAGGGTCGACAGTGCGCCTGCGCCAGGGCCGATGAAAGTTTCGGCCTCGTTGACACGAAAGAGCGACCTGGAAACGCTTCCCTGACCGATCACGCGAGCTTTATGGTGCCGCCCTGGATATCGTCGCGCGCCATTCGCAAATCATTGGCGTCCTGGTTGAGCTGGTGAATCATGTTGAGCAAGCGTTGACGAAGCACCTCGTCCTGGAGCTGCTCTGCTGCGCGCATCACATCGAGCGCCGCTACCTCATTGTGAGTGGCGACTGAGTCGAGCAGTTTGCGCATGCTTCTTGATGGCCGATTCATCTCCAATCCCCTGGGTTTCGGTGACGCGAATCATATGGCTGGAATGTTTCGTCAGTGTTTCAGCTGAACGAGATGGAGGGACGACCTTAAGGGTCGGCCCGTCAGTGATGACGCTAGGCCGCCCGCTCCAAGGTATCCAGCAATCCAAAAAATTCCCGCGAAAGCTTATGCCGGGGAGCCAAATGAACAAGGGGTACTGAGACTTCGTGCGACTCGCGCATCTTGATGGAGCTGCTCAGGTAAACCGGCAGCACAGGTAAACCTTCGGCCAACAACTCATCAACGAGATTCTGGTGCAAGCCGGTATGCCCGGTGAACTGGTTGACCACCACGCCCTCTACTATCAGTGATTCATTGTGATCAAGACGTAGCTCCTCTGCCTGAGCGATGACGCGGTACAGCGCCTGGCGCGAAAAGCTGTCGCAATCGAATGGGATCAGCAATCTGTCCGCCGCCACCAGCGCACTGAATGTGTAGAAGTTGAGTGTCGCTGGTGTATCGATATAGATGCGCTCGTAGTCCTCGGACAGTTCAACCAGCAGCTTGCGCAGCTTATTGATCTTGTATTTGGACTCGAGTTTTGACTGAAGGTCCGTCAGATCGGAGCAGGCAGTCACCAAGTGAAGGTTGTCGTAAGAGGTCTCGGTGATGACCACTCGATTCCTTCTGCCTTCGAAGCCGCCGGATAGTGTCTGTCTGAAAAAGTCAGCGATGCCCGTTGGAATGCTTTCGTTGATCAGGCCTGTCAGGTAGTGAGTCGAATTGGCCTGGGGATCGAGATCAACCAGCAGCGTTCGGTAGCCTTCGGCAGCACTCGCTGCGGCAAGGTTGCAGGCAATGCTGGATTTCCCAACGCCCCCTTTCTGATTGAACACAACACGACGCATAGGGTTTTCTCATCCATGAAAACGGCCAAAGGCCGACTTGAGGAAATGTAAGCTCTCGTGTCAATTCTATGACCGATATATTTCAGTTTTGCGACAACAACCAAGCCAATCGAATTTCAGCTCTTTAGCACTGCGCTTAAAGCAACAAGCGAGAAGAATCGCAGCATTGCTGTTCACCCAAGACAATTTTCAGGCGAGCAGGAAACCTGTGACGAGGGGTTTTTTATGGGCGTTGCAAGGCTCTGGCCCGCACCACAGGAGGGTTCGAACCGCTTGCACTGATCGGAATCCTTATCAGAAATGAGCGAAACGATCATTTGAATGATTGAATTGCGCAGTTTCAGTGGTTGGCTTAAGATCAATCTGACTGAATCAATCACGCAATGATCGATTCAGTCAGATTCGAGGTGAAACACGTCTTGCCAAACAATTATAAAAGGAGACCCTCGTGGCCCAGATTCCTATCAAGCGCACCATTGAACGCATCCCCGGCGGCATGATGATCGTGCCTCTGCTGATCGGCTCGCTCGTGGCGACATTCCTGCCTGACACGCCCAAATTTTTCGGATCATTCACCAATGCGCTGTTCACCGGCGCACTGCCCATTCTGGCGGTGTTCTACGTGTGCATGGGCGCGAGCATCAATATCAAGGCCACGCCTTACCTGCTCAAAAAGGGTGGCACGCTGCTCATCACCAAAGTCGGCATCGCCGTGCTCATCGGCATCGTGCTTGGCCACTTCCTGGGTGAGCAGCCCATATCCTCCGGGCTTTTCGCCGGTATCTCCACGTTGGCGGTGGTCGCCGCAATGAACGACACCAACGGCGGCTTGTACATGGCGCTGATGGGGCAGTACGGCCGCTCCGAAGACGTCGGTGCCTATTCGGTGATGTCGCTGGAATCCGGGCCTTTTCTGACCATGGTTACCCTCGGCATTGCCGGCTTGTCAGCCTTCCCCTGGCCGACGCTGGTGGGCAGCATCCTGCCGCTGGCCCTGGGCATGCTGCTGGGCAACCTCGACCGCGACATGCGCGACTTCCTGGCCAAGGCCGTGCCGGTGATGATCCCGTTCTTCGCCCTCGCACTGGGTGCCAGCCTCGACCTGCATAACGTCTGGCAGGCTGGTTTGCTGGGGCTCGGCATGGGTGTCGCGGTGGTCGTGCTGACCGGCATTCCGCTGTTCTTCGCCGATCGTTTGACCGGCGGCACCGGTGTTGCCGGCGTGGCGGCAGCCACTACAGCGGGCAATGCCGCCGCCGTTCCGGCGTTGATCGCAGCGGCGAATCCGGTGTACGCCGAAGCGGCCAAGAGCGCGACGATTCTGGTGGCTGCCTGCGTCGTGGTCACCGCGATCCTCGCACCGTTGCTCACCGCAGCGGTGGCCAAACGCGTGCAACAGCGCAAACCCGCCGTCATCCCCGAGTCGGACCTACAGGCGCAAAAGCAGGAAGCCCTGCGATGAGCATTCTGATCATCGCAGACGATCTGTCGGGCGCGGCGGATTGTGCCATCGGCTTTGCCAGCGCGGGGATGCAAACGGTCGTCACGCTCGACCCTTTGCATGACAAGGCTGACGCCCAGGTGATTGCCGCCGATACGGACACACGGCGCCTGTCCCCGGCGCAAGCCGCCGAACGCACGGTCGCTGCGTACAAGGCGCTGCAGCGTCCCGGTCAGCGGCTGTACAAGAAAATTGATTCGACCTTGCGCGGCAACTGGGCGGCGGAAGTGGCCGCCCTGCAACCGCTGGCGGGCCTGGCCATCGTCGCCCCGGCGTTTCCTGCAACCGGGCGCACGTTGCGCGGTGGCCGGGTGTTCGTCAACGGCCAGCCGCTGGAAACCACCGATACCTGGAAGCTCGAAAACGCCGATCGCCCGGCGGATGTCGAGGCGATGCTGGTGGCCGCAGGCCTGAGCACTGCCAGGCTTGATCTCGACACCTTGCGCGGGAATGAAGAAACACTCGTGCGTCACATCGCTGAAGTGGCGAGCAAGGGTACCCAGGCGCTGATCGTCGATACACAAACCGAAGACGACCTGCTGACGATCGCTCGCCTGACCGCGTCCATGGAACAGCCGCTGTTCTGGATCGGCTCGGGTGGGCTGGCGCGGGAAATCGCCAGTCTCGCGGATTTTTCCGAAGCACGCTTCACGGCAATCGAACCCACAGCACAGGAAAAAAGCCAGGCACCGATTCTGATCATGGTCGGCAGCCTGTCAGGTGTCTGCGAGCGGCAATGCGCACTGCTCAAGGAGCGCGGCGGGGTCAGCGAACTGGTGGTCCCGCCCGAAGTCCTGCGCCAAGGCACGACGCACGTCGATTGGGCGCTGTGGCAAGCGCGCATCGGCGAGCGGCTGGACGGCTGGAGCGACCTGCTGCTGCGCATTGGACGCGACGAGGCGTTCGATCCCCTGGAGGGCGCTCGACTCTCAACCCGATTGGCCGTGCTGGTAGAACCGCACTTCGCCAAGGTCGGCGGCCTGATTGCCACGGGTGGCGAGACGGCGCGGGCCATATTGACCACCGTCGGCATCGACAGCCTGCAATTGCTCACGGAAATCGAAGCCGGCGTGGCTTTCGCGCGCCCCACCGTTTCCCGGCAAGGGCATCGTCCCGGCATTGTCACCAAGGCCGGTGCATTCGGCACTGACCGCGCCTTGTATGCGGCATGGCAGCACTTGAGCGAACGCGCCGATCGCTCCCCGCCCCAACGTACCCGAATCCAAGGACTCCAATGAACGCTATGAGCAACTACCTCCCCATCATCGGCATCACCATGGGCGACGCCTCAGGTGTCGGTCCGGAAATCATCGTCAAGAGCCTGACCCACGACATCGTCTACCAACAATGCCGGCCATTGGTGATCGGCGATGCGCGGCGCCTGGAGCAGGCCAACGTGATTGTCGGCGGCAGCGCCAAAGTGCGCCGTATCGAAGACGCCTCCCAGGCGTTGTACGAGGCCGGCACCATCGATTGCATCGATCTCGACCTGATCCCCGATGACCTGCCGTTCGGCGAGCTGTCACCCATTGCCGGTGACGCTGCTTATCAATACATCGCCCGCGCCGTGGAACTGGCCGAGGCCAAACAGATCGATGCGATCTGCACCGCGCCGCTGAACAAGGAAGCGTTGCACGCCGGCGGTCACAAGTACCCCGGCCACACCGAAATGCTCGCGCACCTGACCCACGTCGACGAAGTGTCGATGATGCTGGTGGCACCGCAGCTACGGGTGATTCACGTCACGACCCACATCGGCATCATCGATGCGATCCGCAAGATCGAACCGGGCCTGGTCCAGCGCACTATCGAACGCGGCAACGCCACACTGATCAAGGCGGGCATCGCCCGTCCGCGGATTGGCGTGTGCGGGATCAACCCGCATGCCGGTGAAAACGGCCTGTTCGGTTATGGCGAGGAGGAAGAGAAAATCATCCCGGCGGTGAAGCTGCTGCAGGAACGCGGCCTCGACGTGACCGGCCCGTTGCCGGCCGACACCCTGTTCTTCCGCGCCGGGCGTGGCGACTTCGATCTGGTGGTGGCGATGTATCACGACCAGGGCCACGGTCCCGTCAAGGTACTGGGGCTCGAAGCCGGGGTGAACGTGACCGTCGGCCTTGAAGTGATCCGCACCTCGGTCGATCACGGCACCGCCTTCGACATCGCCGGCAAGGGCATCGCCGATGAGCGCAGCCTGCTCGAAGCACTGCGCCAGGGCGCGGAGCTGGCCACGCGACGGGGATGAGGTGCAGCGGTGTTGTCGTGTAAGATCGACCACCGTCCAACCAACGAGACCCGCCATGAAAGTGTCCGAACGCCACCGCGCCATCCTCGATCTCGTACGCATCGGCGATGCCAACGTCGAGCAATTGAGCGCGGCCCTCGGCGTTTCGGAAGCGACCGTGCGGCGCGACCTGACCATGCTCGCCAAGCAGCGGCACCTGGTCCGCACCTACGGCGGCGCCACCGCCGTGGTGGGCGTCCATGAACCGGAAGCCTCGCTGGAAGAGCGCAAAACCAGCCAGTGGGAACAGAAGGACGCCATCGCCCTTGCAGCGGCTGCCCACGTCCAGGACGGCGACACCGTGCTGCTCGACGGCGGCACCACTTGCGCCGCATTGGCTCATCATCTGTGCTCGCGCCAGGACGTGCACGTGGTGACCAACAACCTGCTCGCCGTAATGACCCTGGCCAACGCGCCGGGCGTGCGCCTGACCTTGATCGGCGGCGACTTGCGCGGCTCGAGCATGAGTACCCTGGGGCCATTG
>Ga0163161_10001657_pt1 | contig 16357 bp, 12 predicted proteins | sample S45metaG_FD_129847 | JGI IMG/M metagenome (GOLD analysis project Ga0163161, IMG submission 129847) | Switchgrass rhizosphere microbial communities from Kellogg Biological Station, Michigan, USA - S4-5 metaG | ecosystem: Host-associated > Plants > Roots > Rhizosphere > Soil | place: USA... | reverse complement strand
GTGCTGAAGAGGCTTTGAAGGCTTTTGATCAATACAAGGATCATCTCGATAAGAAATTCAGTGCTGCAGATCGTGCAGCAATCGTGAACGCTCTGGATTCGCTTGATCGAGCTGAGTTGGCAAAAAACCTCAACCTCTTCGCAAAAGGCTTTGGGTATACAGGCAAAGCTTTGGATGCGTATGACTTGGTTGAAGAGGTGAAGAAAAGCTACGCATCGGGTGACTGGAACAATACCGTGCTGAAAGTGGAAACTCTTTTTGCTGGCAGTGCAGCTACAGGTCTAATTGCTTTTGCTTTCGGAGTGACCGTCTCCACACCAGTTGGTATCGTAGCTTTTGCTCTGATTATGGCACTTGTCAGTGCATATATTGATGATGAGCACGTTAAGCAATTCAACGACGCACTTGATGCAATTCTGCCTTAAAAGAGAAGGGAAAAAGTGGCCTTTTTAGGCCACTTTTTTTAATGCCATATAAATTAAATATATACAAAAAATTGGGACTGCTAGGATCGTGCAGGCTACATAAAAGATTGCGTAAAGACCATTTTTTCCAGGTGACTCAGTAAATAAGCCAGTAGTCCAGAATTCTCGCGTAGTGAAGCGAAGCGTCGTTTTTTCGATTATCATCCGCGAAAAAGGGAATAAAAAAGTACTACATAAACCCAGCGTTAGAAAAATGGGGTTTGTCCTTTCTACGAATGCCTCCCCTCCAAACCAATCGGTAAAGAATAAAATGAAAATACCTACCGAGATTATCAAATTCTGAAAGTAATATTTTAGATACAAAGTCTGCTCGCGTTTAAAGTCAATTTAATTAATTTGGCTGCCATGCTCGTTACTACAATAGCAAATTCTTCAACTGGCAATGGGCCATTATCAAGGTTTTTTTTCAATCCATATGCAGCGATTGAAAATAAAAAAAGCATACTTGGATTTCATTGTGGTAAAGGTTTGTTGTTCTTAATTTATAGTATTTTCTTGACTAAAATCTAATTTTTTAAAAAAGAATCTCCATTAAGGATTTGTTTTAGATTTTAAATGGTAAACTGTAAAAGCAAGCAGCTTGTTGTTCTTCTTGTAGTAAAGTCCGCTGCTTGTAGTTAGGTTTGTTTATAGAGAAGCCCGCAATCATGCGGGCTTCTTGCTTTCTCTGATTGCTAAGTAGCTTTGCTGCGAGAGCTGGAGGTAGGATCAGATCGACCACCTCCAGGGCTGCACTGACATGTCTCGACCGATCCGCAACAGGTACAACCCTAGAGAGCGCATTCAGCTTGATTTTGACGTGGCTGAGTGTGTCCTGAACCTGAATCAGAACCTACAAGCTTTCCGTGAATTCTCGGTCTCTGATGACCGCGAAGCCTTTCTACGGACACGGGGGGACGGCGCGAGGAACGCTGTGCATGTACACCAGATCATTGCCTGCTGGTTTGGGCTTTATGGCTTGGGTGAGGACGGGGATTGGCAGGAGTACTGCAGGGCGTTTATGGAGAAATTCGTAGACGTTGAAACCCTATTTGCAGAGCAGGCTCTAGCTGATGCCGTCAGCTATTCACAGAGCCTTTTGGAATCCCTCGATGCTGCACGTAGTCAGCTTGCAAGTGGAGCAGAGAAGGGCGTTTAGGCTTCCACCAGCTCTAGAACTTAGCTACGGCTGTCAATGATGAGCCTTCGGCCCTCAAGGTGGCCTATAGGCTCTCCATGCTGGTATAGGACGTTATCCACAAGGAATCCTGCTTCTGTATGGAGGTTGGCGGCGGTAAGGCTGGAATCGAACCTGTAGAGCTTGCCATCCACCATTGCCCCAACGTCTTTGCCGTTGTGCAGCACAATGCACGGAATTTGAGGGTTGTAGCTGAATTCCTTGTCCATACGGTCAACTCCCTGAACCTACGGTGAACGCGAGTATACCCAGCTGTTGGGTGTGCAGGTCTTTGACAAATTTTATCGCTGGAATAGGGACATTCGGTGCTGCTCTGAATGGCAGGAGGGGAACGCCACTCCTTCAGACCACCCGTTTGAATCGCACTTGCCTAACGATTGACTTTCGACCTGACCAATCGTTTGCATCAGCTACGAGCCACAAACCGGGTGGGCATCACCGGCAAAAATCGGCCTAGAGCCGCCACTCAAAGGTGTAGCCGCTGCACCTGAAAAACCTATAGACACATACCTTACGGCTTAGTAATCTCGATAAATTAATATCTACCATATACCACAACTAAATTAATGTTGTGTCCGCTTTAAACCATTAGCTAAAAGGGTTTACATGGATGGCGGGCCCAACATAGACCATGAAGAATAATATCAATATTTGTGGTTTTTTATTATATTTATCACTTGGGAGCAGCTTGTGTCCATTACTAATACTGAAATTAAAAAGCTATACGGGCTCGCAGCAGGCAGGTGCAGTATTTGCAAGCTTAATGTGTTTCTCAATGATGTCCATATTGGAGAGATGGCACACATTATAGCTAAAAGCAAAAAAGGCACGCGAGGTGATGAAGAGTTATCGCATGGCAGAAACTCATATGAGAACTTAATTTTACTTTGTGCAAATCATCACACAGAAGTAGATCAAAACCCTCAGCGTTATTCAGTCATCGAGCTTCACAGAATAAAGTTGGAACATGAAAGGGTCGCGGCATCTGTTTTCGAGTCACCAAGGGAGAGGAAGAATGACGTAGATTTTCTTGCGTTATTCATGCGTTTTGTCCCTTTTACCCGCCTTCGTTATTTTACCGAAGGGTTACCTATATCGGTAAGTTTGAATTTGTGCGCAGTTGGAGATACTTTCGAGGCTTTACTTGTCGACAATCCTCACTTGTACCCGTTAAATGACTCTGGCCTTCAGATCCGCTTTGACAGTTTCATTAAAAGCTACTATGAGCTTTGGGGCCTAATTGCTGGATTCACTAACGTTAACGGCCGTCACCAAGCTCACTTCTGTCAGGCGAACGATAGAGGAGACCTGCATATGGACAAAAGGCAGTTGCCGTATACTGAAGTGGTCAAGTTATCAAAAAAAATTAACGCCAGGCATCACAACTTTATAGCGGAGCATGCAGAGCTTATCGAATTTATTAGAAAAAATTATAAAGAGGTAGATCTGGATTCATATGAGCCGTATAAGATTTAAAAATTAACTCAATATGATTAACTCCGTAGAGCGCCTCGAAAGTTTGATGAATTTCCGTTTATTTCGAGCTTTCGTTCCGCCTATTATTGAGTTACTACTTTTGACCGGTTTCTGCCGGTCAAGGCCCCCGCGTGCCGGTAAAGGCGAATGCAATTGTGTGGTCAAATCTATTCAATCACGCAGGCAGAAATCGAATAGTGAAAGGGAAGGTACTGGTGAAGTCATTCGCTGACGCGATAGGGCGCGAGGAAGGATCTCTTGGATTGAGAGGCTCGAAGCTCTATGTATGAATTGCCTGTAAAAAGCGCATTGCCTTTCTGATTTTAATAACAGGCTACCCATTAGGAATGCAATCCATCAGAAGGCATTGGATTATCATCCAAGGATACCATTTGCCGAAGGCATTGCCTCATAAATACCTCTGACTTATCGGCCCCTCTTCATCACGTTGTTGAAGAGATTTTTGAATCCGGAGTTCTTTCTGCGCATAGCTAATATGGCTTTGAAATGATGAACTCTACCAACATTTTTATAATAAATGAACTCTCTGATGGTCCACAAAAATTTACTTAATTGTCTGAAAGCAATGGCTGTAATGTAAAGGCAAGCTGAATATCCAAAAAATATCACTAAAGGAAAATTCTCTTGTAAGCCTTTCGCATAAAGTGAAAAGTACGCGTACCAAATGTATATGCTTGCGAAGACCCAAAGGGAAATTATTATGAGTGGAGCTATAACCCAAAATTTGAAGATTTTGTTTTTTGAACGTATCAATCTCATTATAGGAATTGATGTCGAAAAAAATGCATAAGGAAAAAATAGTGCAGTGATTTTTGCGATTTTATAAAGTTTATCGACTTCACTGTATTGACTTAACGAGTAGTCAAACTGTTGCTGAATTTCTAATTTTTCTTCATCTGTGTATCGTGCGCTTCGTTTCTCAATTTTGATTGACATTATAGTATTAGGCTGTTTTGCAAATTATAGCATTTCCCAAATAAGAAATTGGCCGTAAGGCCAATCTATTTACATGTGATATCTGTTAGGGGCAAAAACAATATCATTTGCATGCTCTGGTAGGTTTGAATCTTGTTTCGAGAAAAGAATGACTTTCATGATTTCTCTAATCTTCGATACTTTTCTTATCAGGTGAACACAGATGAATAAAACAACAAATAGGTAGATGCAAATTGCTACAAGGGTGGAATATATATCACTTATGCTCGTTATAGTGTACGAAACGCTCAATGAGCCCGTCAACATTTCCAATGTTATGACTTTGTATATGAACAAAGCCTTTATGAATCTGAATGTCATGTACAAAACTGATGTGTAGCAGACAGTCGGTATGAACAGCATCGACAGTTCAATTACGAATTTCAGGTAGTCAGTCTTCCTGTCTACGGTCGTGTCGTTAATTATCTGCAGCGATGAAGCTGTTGAGGTCAAAAGGAAGCCGACTAAAGCGACTATTAAAGTAACGATTACGCTTACTACGCTCACGCTGATGGCTATAGGAATAGACCAAATGAGAATGTAGCCAAGTGATAGCAATGTCGATGACAGAGAGTCCAGGAACTCTTGCATCTGCGGGACACTGACCACGACCGCAAGGGCTACCATTGCTTCAGGCCCGATGTTTAAGCCAACAGGGTTGTAAATGTCATTGAATCCAGCGGACGCTGCTATACCAGCAGAGACAATTCCAATCTTACCCCCAGTCGTTCCGAAAAAACCTATGGCAGAATCTATAATACTTTTTGTTCCGTTTACGGCTGCTGCTTCCTTGCTTCTGCTTTGGGTATTTTTTCTCAATTGCTGATTTACACGCAATTCAGCTTTTATTAATGACGCAGTGAATACCAGTGTTTGACCAAAATTTTGAATTTCAACGAACACAGAGCCGCATTCCCTGCCACTCGGTGTTGTAGAGCTTGGGTAATTTAGGCAGTCGATTAGCTTATCAATACCCAGTACGCCATTATCTCCCACTGTCACTGCTTTTAATAACCCAGCGGACCAGTCGTTAGAGGTTTTAGTAAGCTGAACTGAATCAAGGCTATTGTTCATAAAATATTGAAGATTGATGTCTGATTCAGCCCTTTCATAGTCAACTGTGAAAATGACTTTGTTGTTATTCTCAGATATTAAAATGCTGCCAGACTGGTACATATCAACCTTCATTGAGTTAGCTAGCGTTTCTCCTGGTGTTGAGTACTGATTGTTCTGAAATTCCGTGAATAATATTTTTGGTAGAATCGTCAATATGTTCGGATTCGTCATGAAACGATTGTTAAAGTAAACATTGTAGAAGTTTATTGAGTCAGAACAGTTCTTTGGGCTTGAATCCTCTGCACAAGAACGCTCTACACACGCCCTCAACGTCGATTCTAGGGTTTCATCAGCGACAAACGATGTTGAGCTTGAGTCCTGATTTAGATTTGTCCCTTGCCCTGCGCTATGGTCAACCGTCGAGCAGATCCTGACGTTTCTGTCTGCTGGCATCAGTGACTCTGTGTATGTGGGCACTTTGTTCAGCTCATCTATTGCACGCCCATGCATGCACTTCGCCGCATCAAAGGCGTAGTCCTTGATGCTGCTAGGGCTCATCCCTCTAAGGTTGAAACTGGCTTCGTCGTTGCAATCAAGCTGGCCTGGAGTATAGGTATCGGCCACACCCAAGGTGGGCCTACCCGCTTTTATGATGTTGTCTGCAATCTTCTTGGCATTCAGTGTGTACTCTGTTTCCACGATTCTTTTGGCTGTTTCTATAGCAGAATCTAAGTAGCTTGGGAGCCCAAATCTTTTGGAGATGCTTTCTGTATTCATGTCTACCAAAAAGCTAATGTCTAGAATGCAGCTACCAACCTGATGGAAAGCTTTGATTTCTCCTTTCGATTCGTCAATTGTGAATTTGATTCTTTGCTGTTTAGCAGCTTCTTGGATAGACATACTAGAAGTGCAGAGTTGAAAGCTAATCGCGTTATATTCATTTATCGCTCCGCCAGTATCTTTGTTCGGAACGAAACGTTTAGGGAATTCAACCCGTGTTTTTTGTGATTCTTCAAACTGGTGCGTTTCATCAATGTCTAGCGATTTAACCACGACCTGAATAGCCAGCTTTGTGAAAAGATTGTACCTAATACTTTGTTCGTTCACAAAAACAGGAGATGCAAATATTAAAATAATGGCTGAAACAGATCCGGCTGTGATAATTGAGTTCTTATCCTTGAATTTGGTAGAGGCAGCGACAAATATCTTTAGGTAAATGAATCTGCTCAATATCAGACCAGCTAGAATAGAAATTGCATTGAGCGTATAAAAAATTGCAGGATTCAGAACTTTTGACGTTCCACTGTTAAACTGATTGTTGTTGCCTACGCATTCATGCTTCCCAAATTCATCACCTTGTACTGCACTCTGCGTCATTTCACAGCCAAACATTGATTCCACGAGTGGGCCGGTAAATGATGCCGCACGTTCTTCTTCTGTTAATGACTGCATATGAGCGTTTGCTCTGGTAGCAATATTATCAGCGTTAGCAAATGATGAAATAGTCGATAAGACTATTAAAAATACATAGGTAATGATTTTCATGGTGTAGGGCTTGTTTGTTGTATTATAACATTTTCAAGCCCTTCAATTTTGGGATACAGTTACCGCTGATTGTAAGATTTTACAGAGTCCATTAATCCAGAGCTTAATTTTAGTATTAGATTCGCTGATCCAAACGATAACATGCTTAAAAAGCTAATCATGACAGCAATGATTCGCTCTCCCGAATCTGAAAACATAACGTGTCCATTCATTAAGTTAAGTACTCTGTTGAGGAAATGAAGGCTCAATGTGGTTGATACGATAGAAACAATCACTGGCTTGATGAATTCAACGACGAAACCAACCACGTTATCTAAGATACCGCCAGCTTCAAAATGTGAGTAGCTGTCTGTGTACAACAATATGACTCGACTCACTTCCCAATTCAGCAATGCAGTCATCATGACGACAGACGGCACAAAGATAATGCTAGAAGCGAAAGCTAAAAGATTGCTTCTCATGGATGCGAAATTGTCAGCGTCATTCAAACGGCAGAATGCCAAAAGGAAAAATGGCGAAAGCTGGATTGTCATCAAGGTAACGAATTTGTGAGACAACAAAAGCACAAAAAAAGGCAATATTGAAATCAACATCGGTAAGAATCTTAAGAAATTACTTGCTTGGTCGAGTGTGATACTCATCTTGACAAGACTGGTTCCTATCCCCGCAGCAATGAATGTTGCTGTTTGAGAAAAAGAAACTACTGCGCTGCTTTTGTCTTTCTTCCCGATGTTTGCGGCACTGTTACCTTTTACATCTGCCAATTTGGAATTTGCGTAGTCGTTAGCAATTTGACCACTGATCGCTAGGCTCAAGCCAACAGCACGTAGGTCACTGGCCGTTTTGCTGATGCTTGTGGCGTACATCTGATAGCATTTTAAAGGATGTGTGATTGTGTTTTTGCAACGCTGCAAAGCGGTCATAGGCATTTCAAATGCAAGCCCTGCACCTTGTTGAAGGTCTTTGTTCATCCCTGCTGCAGTGCCATTATCAAAAATCAATTTTTGTGAAATAGCATCTGAATCCACAATGTTCGGAAGCTTCGCGCTTTCTGTTTTCTCGAAATAGGTTCTGACATATTGGCTTATGTTTATTTCACTTGAATAATCAGGATCGTATCCATGACCTCTAGCCCATTCATCGTCCAGAAAGAAATCGACCGCTTTTCTTTCTGAAATTATCAACACCTTGTCGTTGAAAATGTTTTGAGCTGCGCTTGTGTAGCTGGTGTCTTCGCTGTAATTGAAAATATAAAATAAAAAGGTCAAATCACCTTCTTGGAGCATCTTTTTCAACTGGGTCAAAGATAAATCATTTGTTAATGCGCTGCTAAAAGCATCATTATACGCAAGGATTCTATCTCTCAATTTCGTCTCAAGGGTTTTTCTTGTCTCGAAGAGTTGCTTCTTATAAACGTCTGCGTTTTCCTCTCCTTTGACTTTCCAGTCATCGCCCACACAAAAAATAGATCCTGTGCCTTTAGGGCCACTTCCGTTGTGGGCATCTATATATTGCTTCGCAGACATGCGTAGCTGTAGATTTTCTGCACAGATGAGGTTCAGCATTACCACTGCAGCGTTATCAGCCAGCTTGAAATCATTGGGAAGTTCTTTGAGGTAAGTGTTTGCCCTTGAATCTCTATAAAAAATCGACATGGCAGTATTTTTTATATCTTCATACCCTGCGCGATTATTATCAAATGGCCCACTCAATAATTCGTTTTTAAGCTGATTAGCAGTAGCTTCGACCGTTGTTAAATCAGCTTCGTCTCTGTATCTTTGACCGTATCGAACAGCTTGAAAGTAAGAATTCGCTGCACCAGCATTTAACTCTGATTTGAAAACCGTTACAGGGTCTAGCTCGAAAAGCAGATCTCCTTTTGGACTGTATTTTTCAAAGGTATAGCTCACGTCTTCTTTTTTAGATAAATTATAAAGAGAATCTGAAACTACCCAATTTGAGGAATCGCTTTTGTAGAAAATGTCGTTGTAATGCTGGCTTGAATGTCGTGCAACAATAGCTTTGAGTATGAGTTGTTCTGCCCATGCAGACGCTGTATAGGCCGCTTGGGTCTGCGATACATCATCCTTAACCCCCGTATCAGGATCAACAATATCTCTTTCCAGACCACCTGTTTGGAGCATGTAGGTATAGAGCTGCATTTCATATTGAGTTAAAGAGTTACCAATCATCGCGAGTCTAATGCCAACAGAATCAATGATTGATAATGAGTTTTTAGGGCCAACAAGGCCGAACCCAATTAAACCTACTGCAAAAACTGCCAAAAACAGGTTGGTCAACAAGCTGTATCTTGCCTCTACCGTTTCTCCGCTCTCATTTTTTTTGTCATCAAAATTTCCAACAGCAGCATTGAAAATAATTTGAGCAATCAATATTAAACCGGCTATAAGTGCGACTATATATACAGCGCTGCGAAAAAATTCTTTATCTCTTCTTGTCTGTTCTTGGTTTGATTCGTCAAACCTTAATTGTGATTCTGATTTTTCATTTTGGATTTTTGCGTAGGTCTCATCCTGATCCTTTGTGAAAACCATCACCCCCTCACCATAGGAACTTGTCAGTAACTGTAATGATTTGTTATTCGGGCAGAGAACCATTGAATTTGGGTCTACGGTTTTGTTGTCTGCTTTGAATCCACACTCCGATGCAGATGCTTGAGACAGAGACATGAAAGGCAATAGAAGAAGAGCGAGAGCTAATTGACGCATTAGTAATAGGTTTTGTTTTCTAAATTATACCATTTTGCTTTGTGAATTCCGGCTGATAAGCAGATTTCCTTTTTTACCCATTTCCCATGCTCCAGGTGGATCTTCCACCGTCCTGGGATAGGCAGTGTGTAGCTCTCGCTCTGCTTCCTACTCCATCACATTGCATAGCTTGTGGCTTACTGAGCCGGGGAGACAAGCAAGCTCATGGTGAGCTGTGAGAAAGATCAATGATGCGCCGTTGTTAGGTTGCTTTGTTCTCTGTTCTCAAGCTGTGACCCTCATTTTTTTCAAAATCGTTTTAATCGACTTCCATGCACCTGATCGAGTTTGACTATCAGAAATGACACGAGGGAATAGCGTTTCCCTAAATATCCGATTTTTATTTTTTCCGAAAAACTTTATTTCCATTTTCTTAATGACCTCTAGCCCTGAGAAACTAATAGCTGCAGCGATGTGCGAGCCTCTATGTGTTATTTATCAAAATCATAATTTTGAATTTAATATTTTTTGACTGAATAAAAATCTGTTTTTTCTTAGTTTTGGTCGTTTGACAATGTTTTTAAAATCATTAAAGTTCGCTTCATCGAATCACGGGGATTCGAAAAATATTAGGTAAACACAATGGCTAACGTATACCGCACAGAATATGAAGTAAAAGGTGCAGAGCAAGAAATTAAGAAGTTTGTTTTCGAGGTTTTAGGCGATGGTGCAACCGAACGTCAATATTTCGATATGGACAAGATTCTTCCCATGAATGGTCAAGACATGGATACCGTCTGGGGAAGCGAAAGTGAAGCATTCAATTTTCAACTGTGTCACATGAGTTCAACTAAGATTGTTTTTCGGTTTGATACTAATAGCGGTACACCTCACAATGTATGCTTTGCACTGATGAATAAATACTCTCATCTTACTTTCAATGTTCGTTCATGTTGTGAAATGCTTATAGAGGCGGTTCGTTTCGTGAAAGATCCCCGCTTTCAAGGCATTGGTTGTGAATGTCATGTGTGGAGTGATGATGGTGGAAAATGGAAAAAACACATAAAACATGAAGCCAAATATTTATGGGGCTATTCGAACAAGCCAAACCTTGAAAAACGTGGATTTGTAAAAATAGGAAATACCTTTGTAAAGGTTCATTACGGTGTTTCGCTAGAGGAACTGCGTCCACGCTTCAAGGTTTCCTAACGTTAATCGAAAAAGTACAACTCATTTGCACTACCTGAAATAGCTCTATTTCTAAAGGCTGATTGAGTTCAGCAGTGCAAGCCCGAAAAGTTAAAGTCTTTTCCGCTGGTTCATTCTGAATCCGTGCATCGCTCTGTGCGCGTGTGAAATATTTGGGCTCAAAAGCCAAACTGCTTGGCTTCATTGATTCTGTAGTCAGTGATTGCGTTTCTACAATTGCAAAGCCATCAAATGAGATTGTTCTGTGTGACCTCTTTTCAGGGTCGGGCAGGGTAGCGAGCCACTTCAAAAATCGTTTCAAGGTCGTAGCTAATGACCTGGAGTACTATTCATACGCGACCTTGGAAAACCTGCTTAACAATGATCCTTCGACTGTCTACGAATGTCAGCCGATTCTTGATTACATGAACCACGCTATGGATGGTGTGGAAGGCTTCATTTTTCAGAACTACAGCGAAGCTGGTGGCCGCACCTTCTTCACTAATGGCAACGCCATGAAGATCGATGCTGGGGTTGCGCTTGTGTACGAGCTGTATGGAAATGGGGAGCTGACTGATGGGCAGTTCTACTATTGCCTCTGCTCTGTCCTAGAGGCTGCTGACAGGGTGAGCAACACGACAGGGCTGTACTCATCGTTCCTCAAGAAATTCAATGCTGCTTCGCTCAAACCCATCGAGTTCAGAGGTTTCGACCTGAAAGAGCCAGTGGGAAGCAATGAGGTGTACCTGGCAGACGCTAACGAGCTGTTGCAGCGCGTTAGTGGTGACGTTCTGTACCTCGATCCACCTTACACATCAATGCAATACAGCAATGCTTATCACGTTCTTAACACCATCGCGCAGAACGAGCGTCCGACGATCCACGGAATCAGCGGTCGGCCAGAAGGCCGGAACGTTTCCGCATGGGCTAGCAGGCCGAAGGTAGAAGGTGAGTTTAGACGGCTCGTTGAGACTGCCAATTTTGAATACCTGGTCATGAGCTATTCAAACGAAAGCATCATGCCGGTGGATCTGATTGTTGATGTGATGAGTAGCTTCGGCAAATACGAAAGAAAGGAAATGCAGTACAAGAAATTCAAATCACGTACAGAGACTTCCAATGAGATTTACGTGACTGAATATCTTCATGTGTTGCACAAAGCAAGCTAATGACTATGTTTAAAATAAAGCTGAATATTTTGTTTGTGCATGGATACAAGAAAAAAAGATGCTTTGCAAAGATACAGGTTTTAGTAAGTTTTTAATGGGTTATTGATGGGTTCGTGTTTTAAAATGGTATAATTATTGGAATGAAGGCAATTAGGCTTTCATAGCGGAAGGTAAGAATATGAGTGAGAATTTAACTAAAGATGATTTCAAGGAAATCGTTGTAGCAACTGTTAAGAGTACAAAGGCTTATAATGATAAGCAAAAATACGAGGGCGACGATACAACCTATTTTGAGAGATTTGAAACCAGTCAGAAAGATATACTTAAATCAGCTGGAATTGATAAAGAGATTGATGGATCTGAAAGGTGGAAAATAGATTGTCTTTTAGGTGCTAAGCAAATTATTGATACTATTAATGCTGATCCGGATTTAAGCGTTTTAAAGAAAGCGCTAGATGCTAAAGATATTAGTGTTGACGGTTTTGGTAAAAATTATCCTGTTGTATACATTGATCATAAATCCTATGTAGAGGAAATAGAAAAAAATGACGTTATTTCTGTTGAGCCAAAAGACGGTTTATTAATCGGTAAAGGGTTTCAGGTTACAATTAATTATGGTGAAGATGATGTTTATGCGAGAGGCTTAAAAGAAGGTTTGAAAGAGGTGCAAAAAACGCTTCAATCGTATGCTCCCGAATATAGGGAAAAAGTATTAAACAAAAATAAAGTCAAACCTAAAATGTGAGAAATCCCATGCGTAACAAACAGACCGCCCGCATAGGCGGTTTTTTTTCGGTCAAAAATAAAGCCCTATCAAGGGCTTTATAGTGATAAATCAACCCTTCGATTTCGTAGGGTCAGCGCTACGCGGGTAGGTGCGTTCTTCTTGAATGGTCCCATCTTCTTTGTGGATTTTCAGGGAGGCCGTTTTGCCTTCTAAAAACTCAACCGCTAGCTTGATGATTTCAGCCTTGGTATCAGCAGTCTTCGACGCCCGTTCAGCACCTTGCTTCTTGAGAATCCAATGGTCGCCAGACTTTGTGATGTGGTAGTTATCCATGAAGCCTCCTATTTTTTGAGTCCAATCATTCGACGCATATCAGCAGTGATCGTTTGTTTTATTTTGCCGTAGTCCTTCCACGGGTCTTCCCCAAGCTCGCCATGACGTTCATGGAGGTTGTGTATGTTCCACATGTTCGCGCCCTTTATTGCCTACACGATTCTTCGGGCCTGATACGGCTTAATCCGATCAGGAATGAGCTTGGCCATGTGCTGAGCTAAACCCTTCCACTGTGTCCCAGTCGTCCTTGGGAGGCCGCCCATCCCTGGCAGCGAGAACGAGTCTGGGGGCTGGTTGATCCTTCAGGGTTTGTATCAACATGCAGTCTTTAACCGACCCGCATTCCGCTATCTTGGGGCTGATGCGATGGCTAGCCGTCATCTAAAGAAGGTAAAGTAGGGGATTGATTTAGCCGTCCTTGGAACCCTTTTCGAATGCCTCTATTGTCTTGGTTTAACCGTGATGCCGACCTGACGAGAGCTGCCCTAGCGCCTTACCGTCTGCTTGAGCCGGTTGCTGAACTGTCTCATGGAGAGCCTGACTCTCCGAACATGCTGATCGAAGGCGATAACCTCGACGCGCTCAAGGCGCTTCTTCCGTACTACGCTGGTCAGGTGAAATGCATCTTCATCGATCCGCCTTACAACACGAAATCCGCCTTCGAACGTTACGATGACAACCTAGAACATTCGAAATGGCTGTCGATGATCTATCCACGGCTTGAGCTTCTACGTGAGCTGATGAGTCAAGAAGGCTCGATCTGGATAACAATTGACGATAACGAAGCCCATTACCTAAAAGTCATTTGCGATGAGATTTTTGGTCGTAGAAATTTCATTGCGGAGATCATTTGGCAGAAACGCACGTCTCGCGAAAACCGGGCGGCTGTAGGCTCCTCTCATGACACGATGCTTGTGTACGCAAAAATGGAAGCTTCCAAGTGGAAGAAGTATCGGAACCTGCTTCCCTCCAACGATAAGGGTTACGGGAATCCAGATAATGACCCCCGTGGTCCGTGGCGGTCGATTCCGTTCTCGGCTCAAGGTTTCAGACCCAACCAGATGTATCCAATCACTAGCGATTCAGGTGATGTTCACTTGCCTCCGAAAGGTCGTTGCTGGGGATCGGTGGAGCCAGAATTCAATCGGTATCGATCCGAAAACCGTGTCTATTTCCCGAAGGACGGCAAGGGCAAACCTCGCTTGAAGCGGTTTCCCTGGGAGGACGAAGGACTTGTGCCCATGACGCTTTGGCATGCCATGGACGCTGGCACTACAGAGGAAGCAAAAAAGGAAATCTTGGCTCTGTTCCAGGATGTTGAAGCCTTTGATACACCGAAACCTGAACGCCTTCTACGACAGGTTCTGGAAGTGGCGAGCAAGCCTGGTGATTTGGTACTCGACAGCTTCCTTGGTTCCGGCACCACGGCTGCTGTGGCGCACAAAATGAAGCGCAATTGGATTGGCATTGAGATGTCCGCAAACGCTAGGCTTTTCTGCGGTCCACGCTTGCTTCAGGTTGTGAACGGGGAACAGGGTGGTATCTCAGAAGCCTTGGGCTGGAATGGCGGCGGAGGCTACCGTTACTACAAGTTGGGTGTTCCAGTTTTCGATGACGCTGGTCACATCAGAGAAGGTATTTCCTTTGAGCAGTTAGCGGCTCACGTATGGTTTGCTGAAACAGGCACGGCTCGGTCGTCATCCGCTGAAAAATCTCCCTTCCTTGGTGAGCATCAGGGCACGTCTTATTTTCTGCTGTTCAACGGCATACTCGGTGATCTGACTGCGGCAGGAGGCAATGTCCTGACCAAGCGAATACTCAAAGCTTTGCCAAAGACTGATGGTCCTATGGTGATTTACGGGGAGGCGTGCGCAATTCCGTCTGAGCTTCTTTTGGAATCGAAGATTACTTTCCGGCAAACCCCATACGACATTAAGGCTCGCTGACCATGGCTCTAACTCTAAAGCTGTATCAAAACCGCGCATTGTCTAGCCTTGAAAAATTTCTCGACGCGGCTCGTTTAGAAGGACCATCGAAGGCGTTTGAGCAGACTGTTGATGCTGGGCTTGTCAGTGAATACAAATTGATGCCTGGTTTGCCTGAAATACCTTACGTTTGTCTGCGGATTCCTACCGGTGGCGGCAAGACGGTGATGGGTGCCCATATCATCCAAATCTGCGGTTCGTCTTACCTCGAGCGCCAATACCCAGTTGTTCTCTGGATGGTGCCGACTACACAGATTAAGAATCAAACGATTGAAGCTTTTCGTGACCATCGCCATCCGTATCGCCAGGAACTTGATGATGCTTTTGGTGGGCAGGTCGCGGTTTTCGATGTGGCAGAATTCACCCGTATACGTCCGGCAGATTTGATCACGAAGGTCTGCGTGGTGATCTCCACAGTGGCTGCTTTACGTGTCGATAAAGAAGAGGGGCGAAAGGTCTACGAGCATCACGAGGATCTTGAGGGGCATTTCACAGGATCTGCCAAACAGCTCGAACATCTTGATAAAGGGAAAGACGGGAAAGCCGTTGCCTCTTTCGCTAACCTTCTCAAGCTTCATGGTCCATTGGTCATCATGGATGAAGCGCACAACGCCACAACACCGCTTTCGTACACTGTGTATGAGCGTCTAGGTCCAAAGGCTGTGGTAGAGCTTACAGCTACCCCTGATGTGTCCAGCTCGAACGTACTGGTCAGTGTTTCTGCATTCGAGCTAAAAGCAGAAAACATGATCAAATTCCCTGTGATCCTGAAGGAACACAATGGGGAATGGCAGGTTGCAGTGAGCAGTGCAGTAGCTCGGCGCAAATCCCTTTCGAAAACCGCACTCGGTGAACCGGAATACATTCGTCCAATCCTGCTGATCCAGGCTGAAAATGCTAAGAGCGAAGCGACGGTTGAAGAGGTAAAGCAGCACCTCATCGACACTGATGGGGTGGACGAGAAAGCTATTGCTATCGCGACCGGCACACAGAGGGAAATTGATGGGATTGACCTATTTGCCAAAGACTGTCCCATAGAAGTCATCATAACCAAACAGGCGTTGAAAGAAGGCTGGGACTGCTCGTTTGCCTACGTTTTCTGTTCCGTCGCGCAGGTGAAATCTGACAAAGATATTCAACAGCTTCTTGGTCGTGTCCTGCGCATGCCATATGCAGTACCTCGGCGTCAGGAAGCAATGAGCAAAGCCTATGCTCATGTCACTACAGATACGTTTGGCCGTGCTGCTGGCGAATTGACCCAATCGCTCATCAGTATCGGCTTCAATCCGATGGAAGCGGCGGCTGCAATCCGTAAGGAAAAGACTGCAGAACTTCCTCTGCAAGGTGGGCAAGTCGGTACGCCAGAATTACCGGTCACGAAGGTTGAAGTCTCCAAAGCCCCTGATTTCACCAAGATCCCAGAGCGCGACCACGAGCGAGTCGTTTTCGTGCTTTCATCTGATGGACCTGGTGGGACGATTGAGCTGACGGACGAGTTGGATTTACTGACTG
>Ga0163161_10001656_pt1 | contig 16358 bp, 7 predicted proteins | sample S45metaG_FD_129847 | JGI IMG/M metagenome (GOLD analysis project Ga0163161, IMG submission 129847) | Switchgrass rhizosphere microbial communities from Kellogg Biological Station, Michigan, USA - S4-5 metaG | ecosystem: Host-associated > Plants > Roots > Rhizosphere > Soil | place: USA: Michigan... | reverse complement strand
CGCTTGTCAATTGATCTGACGCAGATCCGGCACTTTCCCACACAACGATCATACTGATCGTTCAAATTCCCGATCGAGGTCACGATGAATCTGCACTTCGAAGAACTCACCGGCACCGACGGCGCCCGCATCGGTATCGCCAGCCTGGATGCTGAACAATCGCTGAACGCGCTATCGCTGCCGATGATCAACGCCCTCAGCGACAAACTGAACGCCTGGGCCAAGGATCCGCAAATCGTCTGCGTGCTGCTGCGCGGCAACGGCGCCAAGGCCTTCTGCGCCGGCGGCGAGGTGCGCAGCCTGGTCGAGGCCTGTCGTGCCCACCCCGGCGAGGTACCCCCGCTGGCCGCGCAGTTTTTCAGCGCGGAATATCGTCTGGATTACAGCCTGCATACCTATCCGAAACCGCTGATCTGCTGGGGCCATGGTTACGTGCTCGGCGGCGGCATGGGCTTGCTGCAAGGCGCGAGTACGCGGATCGTCACGCCGAGCAGTCGTTTGGCCATGCCGGAAATCACCATTGGTCTGTACCCGGACGTCGGCGCCAGCTGGTTTCTCGCCCGGCTGCCGGGCAAGCTCGGCTTGTTTCTGGGCCTGACCGGTGCGCACATGAACGGCCGTGATGCGATCGATCTGGATCTGGCCGATCGCTTCCTGCTCGACGAACAACAGCCGCAACTGATCGAAGGCCTGTTGCAACTGAATTGGCAGGAACAGACCGACATGCAACTCAACAGCCTGCTCAAGGCCCTGCAGCAGGAAGCCGTGGCGCAGTTGCCCGAGGCGCAGTGGCTGCCACGGCGGCAGCAGATCGACGAACTGCTCGACGTCAGCGATGTGGCCTGCGCCTGGAAAGCCATCAGCCTGCAGCGCGACAGCAGCGATCCGTTGCTTGCCCGGGCAGCGAAAACCATGAGCGAAGGCTCGCCGCTGACCGCGCATCTGGTCTGGGAACAGATCATCCGCGCCCGGCACATGTCGTTGGCCGAAGTCTTTCAGATGGAGTACACCCTGAGCCTCAATTGCTGCCGGCATCCGGAGTTCAGCGAAGGGGTTCGCGCGCGGTTGATCGACAAGGATCAAAAGCCGCACTGGCACTGGCCGGATATCAACAATGTGCCGGATGCGGTGGTTGACGCGCACTTTCACAAGGTTTGGGAAGGGCGGCATCCGTTGGCGGATTTGACGCAGTATTGAACTGACGCGATGCTCGCGATGACGACTGGATTCCCATCGCGAGCTGGCTCAATCAGTCGCCATACGACTCAGACATTCAGCTCGTAAAACTGAATGATCTCCGTCATCGCCCGCTGCGCTTCTTCGTCGCCCTTCATCAAAATGTCTTCGACATCCCTCAATGGCGGAAGCGGGTGCAGACGTTCAGCAATCTGCATCGCGCTGTAGTCTTGAGTCGCTGTTCCTTCGCTGGCTCTTATGAAGCCGATTGCGCTTTCGCCTGCGGCAAAATGATTGGAAACCCGGATTTTCGGTGCCATGCCGTAATCCACCACGATCACCAGATCATCGCGCTCACGGTGAAACTTCAAGCTGTCGATCGTCAGCCTGCGTTCGGAAAAGTCGATCCCGTCAAGGCCGTCTCCGCGATTGATGATCACGTCCCTGCCGAAGCCATCGTATCGGTAGATATCATTTCCGGCGCCGCCGGTCAGCGTGTCATTGCCCGGCCCACCCAACAGCAGATCATCACCGGGGCTGCCCGTGAGCACGTCATCCCCTTCCATGCCTCGGATTTCCCCCGCGCCGCTTATCGTGTCGTTGCCTCGACCACCGACTAACGGCAGCGCCCGTCCGTCTCGCAGAGACGTAAAACGCGTTGAATTGTTAACGGTTACACCCGTATGAAAAGTCTCGGGCGCAGGGCCCAGCTGACTTGACTCCAAGAGTTGTTTCAAACTCACGACCGACCCATCGGCGAAATTCAAGAGCTCAATCCCGGCCCCCTCAAGTTCACCGTTGAGGGGCAGGACGATGCGAACCTTCTGTATCCCACCCCAATTGATATCGAGTGTCGGATGGAGCATTTTCGCTCTTGGCGGATTGCGGTGTGCCCCGCGACCAGGGTTGGGTTCCAGCGCGACATGTGTGGTTTCTATCAGCGCAGCACCCCAGCTCAATTGCAGTGCATTGCGCTGCGCATCTGCTGGAAGGACGACCGTGTCCTGATCGATCAATCCGTACTTGCCTTTCCACCCCGCTGCGCCAACTTCTGCTCGGTGGAAAACAGGGTTCGGCACATCCGCAATCGTGGTAGTTGCTCCGGCGTGCGCTTGCACGATGTAGGTGTCGGCACCGTCTTCACCGTAAAGCCAATCATCTCCTGCCCCGCTGACCAGATAGTCGGCGCCCTCGGAGCCCAGCAAGGTATCGTCACCTGCACCTGCGGATAAAAACGCGCCCGGTGTTCTGTCGCCGACAGTGCCGTAGTCAAGCGGGGAGCCTGCATAAGCGACAATCAGATCGTCTCCCGCGCCGCCGTGGAAAACGTTTTCCACTTCGACGTTGACTCGCCCGCCGGCATCGTCGCCAGAGACGATTTTGCGTTTGATCGTTTCAGTTGTGACATCCCAGCGAAACGCCTTGGGCACCGTTTCCCCCGAACCGAAGCTTGCTGCCGGATAGATGTACCAGCCCTCAAGCGCGCCGGATTCCTTACGGTCTTCAACCAATACATCTCCGGTATTGAATGAAAAGCCGTTGGCCGAGCCGGATCGATAATAGCGAGGCGCCTGACTCGAAGAGGCTATCGCCCCATCGGCTTTCACCTGCTTATGTTCGACACGGGTTGTGGTTTTCGACTGCCTTTCACTGACCACGGCATGCCCTGCATCAACCTTCATCCATGGCGGCGCGTCAGACAGTGTTCCCGTTTCGACGCCGTCATCGCTCAGCTCGGTGTGAGTGATGTAACCGGTGTCACTAGTCGTGATATGACTGCGAACCCAGACGCCTTGATCACTCAAGGTGAAACCTGTGGCGTGTTTGCGGGCGTAGCGCTTGGATTTGATTTGCGCGAGGAATTTTTCAGTCCAGTCAACGGGGTGATCAGATGCCACAGGGCGTTGCGCCGCGATGGTTACATCGTCTGGCTGAACCGGATCTTCAACTTTGCTTTGCTGGATTCCTGAGGCGGTTACAACTTCCGGTACAGGTGACTCGGGCACCTTTATCGGCGGCAATGTTTTACGCAGGACATCCTCATAATCAAGTACAACGCCATCGCTGAAACTGAATGTGGAATCCTTCCACTGCTCGTGACTCTTGATGAGTATCGCGTCGCCCGCGCCGTTGGCCAGCCGCAATACCGTGCCGACGGCACCTTCAATAATGTCGGCTTTCAGACTTTGTGCGGAAAAGCCTGCGCCGAACCTGATGATGTTGCAGCCGCCGGCATCGGTAACAATATCCAGACCATCGCCAGCGCCGAAATAGTAAACATCAGCGCCGTCACGGCCTTCCAGCACGTCGTTACCGGCACCGCCATCAAAAACGTTATTGCCGGAATCGCCGCGAAGGTGGTCTACGCCCTCCCCGCCCAATAACGTGTCGTTGCCACCACCGCCCAGCAAGGTATCGTTGCCTGATCCACCGTCCAGATAATCTGCGCCGTGTTCGGCCTCGGCTGTCTGCTCATAGTCGCCGGATAAAATGTCATCATCAGCGCCGCCATAAAGCGTGTCGGCGCCCAAGCCGCCCAAAAGGGTATCGTTTCCTTCATCGCCTTGAAGGTAATCATTGTTGATTCCACCTGACTGCAGGTTGGACACATCGCCATCCATCGCGTCAGCTCCTGCCCCACCGATCAGGGTATCGGAGCCACCCATTCCCTGAAGTGTGTCATCGCCCGCTCCACCATCAAGTAAATCATTGCCGTGATAACGAACCGGATGCTCAGCATAATCCCCGGCCAGCGCGTCGTTACCTTCACCTCCGAGCAGCAGATCATCCGCCCCACCGCCCCAGAGCTTGTCGTCTCCTGCACCACCGTCCAGCAGGTCATTTCCAAAAAAGTGGGCGGCGTCCCCGGCAACGCCGTTCAGTACATCGTCATCCCCCTTGAGAGTGTCATTGCCTGAGCCACCATAAATCGCATCGGCTCCACCGTTACCAGTGAGCCAATCATCGCCACTGCCACCGTCCAATACATCGTTGCCATGGTGTTTGCTTTGCAGGCCACCGCCCCAGTCGAGGTTATCGCCCATCATTGTGTCGTTACCGCTTCCTCCGGCCAGCGTGTCATTTCCACCATCCCCCGAAAGAAGATCATCTTCAGTTCCGCCATCAAGCAGGTCCTCGCCCCATCCACCATTGAGAACATCACGACCGCCCTGGCCGTAGAGAACATCGTTATCACCCTGCGTCGAACTGTTGAAGGAGGCCTTTGAAAAGACAGTTCGGTGACTGGTGACACCACCATCTATAAGAACGTCGACGCGTTTGAATCCCCATTTCTGCTCCAGCGCGCCGGTCGTTTCATCGCCTGATAAAATGTCATCCCCCGCACCTCCAATCAGCGTATCTCGATCGTTACCGCCCAGAAGCACGTCTTGGGATGCCGTACCGATGAGCAAATCGTGACCTGCTCCTCCATCAAGCCAATCACCTCGAGCTGTTTTCCCTTTGACGTCGCCAGCGGCCATGGCTTTTTCGAGCGTCGTCTGTTTATCCCCAAACAATTGATCGTTTCCATCCTTGCCGAACAATCGATCAGAACCGCCAAGTCCGAGAATGACGTCGTCCTTGGCAGAGCCGTAAAGCACATCGGCCTTGTTTCTCTGTTTTACGTTGGCCAATAGCAAGGCGTTGCCCAGCTCATCGTATGAGAACTGATCACCGGGAACATTGGGGTCGATATCCTTCGCTTTCCAGTCGCCCTGGAGAACCAGATCGGGAGCAGAGACCGTATGGCCTTGGTATTCAGGAAGTCGGATGCCAAGCAGCCCGGAGCGGAAGTTCTTGATAACGACGAGGTCGTTCTGGCCATATTTGATGTTGAGCGTGGGTTCAGTGAGTTCTTCGATGAGGGTCAGGGTGATGGCCTGATCCTCGGTCGACCAGATATTGCCCAAAGGGGCGCAACGTTTGAGTGAAGGAATCGGCGAGCCGTTGATCCATAGCTGCCCATTTGGGGTGGCGTCGAAGATTTCATCGATGCCATCACCGCTGGAAAACTCATAGCGGTCGCTGCCCTCGCCACCGATCAAAGAGTCGTTACCCTTTCCTCCGACCAGAACATCATCACCGGCCATTCCGTGCAGCGCATCATTGCCGTCGCCTCCGGCAAGCAAATCGTTGCCGCGTCCACCCTCGATGACATCGTGACCTGCCAGCCCGTTGATCGTGTCATTGCCCGCGCCACCATAAAGATGATCAGTGTTCGCACCGCCCGCGAAAGACCGCGCGCCGTCATCACCGAACATGACCAGCGAGTTCAACACACCCGTGGTCATCGGCACCTGTTTGGCTGAGGCGAGATCGGAGTAGGAAAACTTCTGCAGCGAGTGTTCTCCAAACGAGCGCTGAGTTCGGGCAATCAAACGGGCCAACATCTGCGCACGATCGGTGAGCCATTGCGCGGTAATGAAACCTTCGCCAGTCAGCGGATCGTAGAGCTCCAGTCCGCGTCCGGGGTAACCGTCAGCTCGCTCAAGGACGATTTCACTGAGTTGCTTCAGGGAATTGCGCAGCGCCAGGCCGATGGGTGTCGACTCGCCAGCCAGTTTTGCCCATGAATTCGCGTTTCCGTATTCACCTATTGATCGGGTGACGATGCTTTGGGACTGCTCTGGTGGAAATGCCGAGAAGAATGCGTAAGCGTTGGTGGCGAAGCTTTCATCGGTGGTAGGTGGCGCTGCTGAATCGCCGTCGTAGGTGCGCTTGAACATGTCCAGAAATTCGTTCTGGCCGTAACGCAACATCAGGTCGACCACGGCGGAAACCGGCGTGCCTTTCACGACATGCTGAATCAGGGGATTGAGGCTGCCACTGGCGAGCGCGATATTGATTTGCTCCGGCACGACAGAAAGCAGACTTTGCAATGGATTGATGCCGAAATTGCTGATCGCCGCTCGCAGGCCGACACTGTATGAATCGATGGCGAACAGAATATTTTTATAGTCATCGAGCCTGTTGGCTTGTGCCTGAATTGGTGGGCCGCCATCTTCCCGCTCCGCATCACCAGCGGAGATTAATCTCCAGGTTTCATAGGGTGGCATTCCACCCAGCAGGCTGAACCCGACTGTCCCGGACCAACCGGCGTTATGGCTCACGGCTGTATCTTTCTCTCCGCAAGCCTCACTAAACAGTGCCTTGCCGATCGCACTGGCATCAATCTCTGCAATCTGGCTGATGGACGGCACCGTCCAGGGTGCCAGTCGGCCGGCGAGAGATCCGTCGATCAAGGTATTGATGAAATTGGCGGCGACCTGATTCGATGACAGTTGCATCAGCTCTTCACTGAAAATTTTATTCAATCTCAGTTCACCTTGCCGCGACGTATAACCGCGAATCAGGGCGGAGTAGGCACCGTTTCCACCGTTGGCATCAATGGCCACGGCAAGCCAGAGCCTGGCACTTTTCAGAATTTCTCCCGCTTCATTATCGACAACGGTAACCTCAGAAACTCTTCCGCCAATAATATCGAATAGCTTTTGATACAGGGGAGCGCAGTTAGCCCCTGTTAATTCCAGCGCAAGATATTCGACATCTTCAGAATCGAACATCAGCCCCTTGCAAATGTTTGCTGCATTTAAAATTTCTGTTTTTTCCAGATCATTAAAAACATAACTCATCGTTACTTCCTTGTAATAACAGAGCGTGAAAGATAGCCACTGAGAAATTTAAGCATTTCAGGTGATTCTCGCAATGACCATAAACCGAGACTTACCCGACCGTGCCCTCCGGAAAAGTCGAAGCTGTGTAACTCCACAGTGCAAAAAAAGTTCAAACTCCCAAAATCCAGGTTTTCCAATTCGGTTCTACTGAGCTTTGCCAATTTCTTGTCAGTCAGTTCTTCTTCAGCAGCCGGGCGAATCAAGCCGTTACAGCTTATCAATCGAGGGGTGCCATCACGCCGCGGCCAGTCAGCAATGACAAACTTTCGAACGGAAGCCTCATTCTTGAAATGCGGAGGAGGTGCATTCAGCCAAAGTTCCAGTCCAGGATAATTTTTCAACTTCACAATCAACTCATCCGGCCAGCTGATGTGGCGATAGCCCCGTTCATGAGGCTCGGTGGTTTCTTTTTTTGTATAAAGCCCGGCGTTCAGTTTATAAAGACGCCAACTTTCAGGAATCGACTTCAGGCTCTGATCCTGGTACCGGCGCAAGCCCGTCCCGGTCCACCAGAAATGCCCCTTGAGCGTATTGGCCAGACACGCTTTCTTATTCGCCAATTCAGGCATGCCCACATAAAACTCCGGGACCAGAGCCTTATCCACATAGCTGCCGCCCAGTATGGGCACCTGTTTCAGGCTCGCCAGCTTCTTTTGACAGGCCTCCTGATCCGCGTAATAGATTGCCATTGCCTCAGCGACTTCTTCTTTTCGGATATAAAAATCAACCACGCAGTAACAGACATAAATAAACAAGCCGTATTTCAACAAGTTCTTAAACCATTTAACCCATTGCTTACGCGACATCCCGAGCATTTCAAAGCTCCCGGTCAAACTGAGGTTCAGGCTGTTTCTTGAGATGCCCGGACATCGCGTTTTCAAATACCTCAAAGTAGTGTTTAGTGCCGTACTCCACATCAAATCTGCTCGCCGTCAACTTCGCGGCGCTGCGCAGGCTGTCGTACTCATCAACGGAATCAAGAACCTTGGTAATACGTTTGGCGATACCGTGATGATCGAAGAAATCCACCAGCATTCCATTGTGACCATCGACGATCACCTCCCTTACCGGAGCCGTATCTGACGCTACTACCACACACCCAGCCGCCATCGCCTCCAATAACGACCACGACAAAACAAACGGATACGTCAAATAAACATGAATCTTTGAGCAGTCCAGAATCGCGCGGTAAGTCCAGTAAGGAAGCTTCCCAGTGAAATGAACGGTGGAATGATCGAAACTTACCTCTGCCTGCATCCTGCTGCGCCAATTTGCATAGCCAACCGGCTTACACCCATAACTGACGTCATCACCGCCCACTACGATTATCTGCGCATGGGGACACTCAGCCTGAATATGCGGGATCGCCCGCATAAAACTGTGAAACCCGCGATAAGGCTCAAGATTCCTCGCGACATAAGTAACGATCGGCTGCCCGGCTCTCAGCTCGACGCCATTGGGCAACCTGACGGCCCCAACTTTCGCCAAGCAAGAACTTTGAATGACGCCCTCGTGAATAACCCGAATGGCCGACTGATGAGCGGCCGGAAACAGACTGCGCTGCCACCGCGTAGGCGCAATGGCAATGTCACATTGTTCGAGATTCAAAAGATGCAGCGAATTGAGCACTCGCAGCCTTGATGACTCTCTTGTGGCTCGCGGGAATTCAGGGTCGAACCCAGAGTCCGCGCCCTGCGCTCGATAGTAATATTCGCAATAGTGAATAAGCGGCGTGTCAGGATAGACATCCTTGACGAAGAGCGTTTCCCCCCATCCGGGATGAGCAAGAATCACGTCCGGCCGATAACCCGAATGTTTCAGTCGGCTCAGAATTTGAAAAACTTTCTCTCCATCAGTCACCGCTTGTTCGTAACGGATCAGATAGGGGTGAATAGCGCCGGCTGCTCTGCTGGCGGCGCGGTATCGATATATTTTCACCTCTGCGATACCCGGCGCCGTATCCCGACCTATCGCCAAAACCTCGTGACGCCTGTCAATCGCCGCCAGCACCACGTGACGGAACTGGCCCGGAAAGTTTTGGTGAATCACAAGAAGTTTCATAGCGGCATCGTCCTTTTATTCGCCGCTAATGAACTGAGTTTTGCTCACCTCGATCGGCAGGAACAAACGCTAACAAATGCAAGGAAATGAAACTGTAGGAAGCGTCCGGGAATGCCCTAGGAGAAGGCTAATGGGACGACTTTTCGACGGGCATAAAAAAGCGGTGCGGCACCCGTTGGCGGATTTGAGGGTTTACTGAGCCTATCGCCGGATTGGACAGGAAGTCCGTTTACATCCTCTCCGGCCGCGCGACACTGGGCTCATCTGACCTGTACGCAAAGTCTCACACTTGGTTTATGGCGTTTGTTCACGGAGTGTTTTTACTCTCGTGAACGCTGGAAGCGCCCCCCGCGTTTCCCAAGGACGACTCTTTGACTATGGACAGTCTCATGACGGGCAATACCCTCGTAATCACACCTTCGCAGATTCACCCGCTCCCCCTTGACGATCAATCCACGCCAGAACCTGACGACATCGACTCGTCAAACGCAGGTACCGGCAGTGCCATCCGGCAACCGCTGGGTAATCCGGGTGGGGCGTTGTCCTGGCCGATTCCACTGAGTCCAGACGAACAACGGCGCTTGCGCCTGATCACGATGAATCATGCGCACCATTTGGGCGATCAGCCGCTGGTGATGCAAACCAAGGGCGGTGTGCTGGAGTTTCTGCGCTATCGCTGCCCACTCCCGGATAACATCGTGAACGATCCGGCCTGGATACTTGAAACCCTGCTCGGCTGTGCGCAAGGGCAACTGATGGGCAGAGCTTTGCAACAGAAAATGCAAGGCATTGACAGCGCAAGCAGTGCGATCGATTACCTGCTGGCGGGCATCACACTGCAGCTGGACCCCGAATCGATCACAACCCCTGATCGGCACAAAACAGCCGGCTTTGATCTGGCCAGTGATCGGCATTGGGGTCGGCACGCCTCTGAAGTTGCAGGTGAACTGGCTGCTCATTTAAGCCGTGAAGGTAGAACCAGCGCTGACTTGGCGAAAGCCGGTGCGTACCTTTTGTTGGCCAGGCTGGCCCCGCAGTTTCTGATTGCAGAGACTCCTCAGAATGTGAAAGTTGGCAGTCTGGCTTGGGCCAACCTGACCATGGCAGCAATGGCCATCGAAGCTCAAACACCGGGCAAAGTCCCCGGCCTGACGTTTGCCCAGGTCATGAGCATGGCGCAAAGTGCCCGCCTGGCAGACCCTGCGTCTACCCAGCGCATTCAGACAGCTGCGTTACTCGATTGGGCCGTGGCCAACGAAATCATCCTGAAAATAAACGATGACAGCTACACCGCCGGACAACTTGAAACGATAAGAGCGACATTTAACCAGGAGCTGGATGAGCGGCTTGCTGCCGCCAGAGTACTGGACAAGGAATTACCGACACGAAAAGACATTGCCCTGGCCATATTGATGGAGCGATTTGGCGATTTGGGTCCGCTTTTCGACGTCAAGGCACTCCACACAGATACATATCGTGGCGAGCGTGGACAGACGGGTTTTAGTGGCATTCATTCGCTACTGGATTACGCGATGATGGATTTGCCGAATCCACGGCCGCTGGCATCGAGTGACTCGCGTATTCCCTTGGAGGCATTGAACAGTAACCCGACATTTGGCGTGCGGGAGGCTTTCGAACAGCAATTCACGCGCGCCATCGAGGCTAAAAAAACCGCTGTCAATACAACGGTCAGGCACATGATCTCCCTGCTCCCACGGGAGGACCGAAAGAATTTCGAGTTTGGAAAAATCAGCTTTTTCCAGCAAGGATCATTTTTGTCAGATGGCTTTTTCAACCATACCCCCTGCCCGAACGCGCCCGGACTGCTCATTGGAACGCAGTTGAGCGGCCACTTCCACGCGTATGAAATCAACATCAATAAAGACACGATCGAACGCATAGCCCCGCACAAGGCAAAGCATCAGGATTCCAGGGAAGCCAACAAATATTTTACGACCAGAGAGCTTGTCCCCCGTGAGGCGGCAAATGAACTGGGTCGTGAGCGCACCGTCAGCGAATCACTTTTGAACAGTTTCAACAGCGCTCGGTCCCGTGCGATTGCCGATACCTTTGTACAACATCTTGATCTGGATGACCCCACAATCAAAGAGCTGGCACGCGGGCAGACGCCTATGGACGAATATTACCGGCCCAAGGCGCTGGGGGAGTTTTTGTTGAACCTGATGCCCTTCAGGTCCGCCATCGTCAATTTTCAGAAGGGCAACTACGGCGAGGCGGTATTTGATCTCACAGTGGATGTATTCGGTTTTCTCACTGCGGGCGCCGCCACTGCCGGAAAATTGATCAGGATCGGCAGGACAGCTCTTTCCGCCGGGACCAAGGCACTGAAGACTGTTCATGTTATCGGCGTCACCACCATCGAGGTGCTCAACCCGGTGGGTGGCCTGGGTAATCTGGCCAGACTCCTCGCTACCGGCGGCGCTCATCTACTCTCCCGAGGTGCCAAAACCGTCAACCGGCTCAGGGGCGCCGCTGACAGCTACGACGTATTGAAAGCTGTCAGCACACAATATGATGCGGCGGCAACAGGCACCATAAAAGTGGCTGGCCAGACTGTGGAAGGCGCCGCCGTGTTGAAGAATGGTCACTGGTATTCATTTGATGCCAACACGATGCGACCTTATGGCAGCCCGATCGAGGAGTTCGCGGTCGCCACCCAGGCGGTCGCCGGCAGAGTGATCACTTCACACGTCGATGAGTTACTCGAGCTGAGCCATGATCTGTTCGGGCATTACGGTGTGCCCGAGTCCACAATCACCGGGCTCTCTCGCAACAGCCAAGGGGTATATGTTGCCGCCGATGGGCATCTCTCCCACATACGCCATACCGATAGCAGCGGTAAATCGACGGTGTACGAGGTCAGACAGATCACTCGCACGGAAGACGGCATTGTGCAGGCGCGGGTCTATCACAATAACCGGCAAACCGAATTGCTGATTCAGCATCTCCGGGATGAGCAGTGGCAACGACTGGGCGCACAAGGGGCTGGGCGGGAGATTACCGCATTGCATTTGCGGATATGGGAAGGATTGTCGACGGCGCAACAGCAACAAGTTACTCGCAGCGGCTTCGCCCGACAGTATCTGCTACCTCGCAAAACATTTGAGTATTACGTCAAGCCTGATGGCCAATTGAACGCCACGGGCGTGCTGGTGCGCGACCGCCCCGTTGACACGCCATTCAATCTGCCAAGCGAAGCGCATGTCCGCGAATGGCAGAAAATGACGCAGAACGCCCGTGACGTAATGACCATGGGCGGATTTGCCGGTCTGCATCACCTGAACCCGGCAACCTTCAGAAGTTACGTCAGGGCCGACGGTCGCCCGGGGCCGGCTGGCGAAGTGCTGCTGCACAGAGCGGCCGGGGGTACCTATAACCCATTTACAGATGACTATCTGCACCAGTGGAATGCGCTCTTCAGGCAGCCGGACAACGCGATGACAGCCACGCAGTTCATGCATCAACATCAGCTCAACCCCTTCATATGGCAGAAGCACGTCAAGCAAGATGGATCGCTGACAGAGGAAGCTGTCAAACGTCTCGATAAGGCGGGACAAAACATCGATCAGCCTGTCTCGCTTCAGCAATCAGAAGCGCAGGTGATTCGGCAGATCGAGGTGCCCGGCAAGAGTCCGAAGGGCAAGACCCAGAGGGTCACTGCCGAGCACCTGCGGCGATGGGAGGCACTGCCTCAAGCAGAACAGCAGCAGCTAACCCGAGAAGGCTTTGCACTGCAGAATAATCTGCCGCGAAAAACATTCGAGTACTACGTGAAGCCTGACGGCCGATTGAGCGAAACCGGCGTACTCGTACGCGACCGTCCGACAGACAAAACCTTCAATCGGACAAGCGAAACGCACGTCCGTGATTGGCAAAACATGACTCAGCAAGAGCGTGACACCATCACAATTCAAGGATTTTCCGGTCATCATTATCTTCAACCAGAGACCTTTGCCGGCTATGTGTACGCCAATGGAAGCTTGAGGCCAGCCGGACAATCGCTACTGCACCGCGCGGCCGGTGGCACCTATAACATTTTGACCGATGAACATTTGCGTCAGTGGTACGAGCTTTCCAGACAGCAAGACAACACCCTCACGGCAGAGGATTTTGTCCGTCGGCACTCACTCAATCCTGCTACATGGCAATCGAAAGTCAAAATCGATGGAACCCTCAGAACCGCAGCCTTACGGCGTATCGAAAGCGGAGCACAAAGCACAAGAGTGCGCAAACAAAGGATCACTACCGAACATTTGCGGAACTGGCAGGCGTTATCGCAAGCGGAGCGACAGAGCCTCACCCGCGCAGGCTTTGCCCGACAGAACAATCTGCCGCGGAAAACATTTGAGTACTACGTGAAACCTGACGGCGAGTTGAGCGCGACCGGCATATCAGTACGTGACCGTCCTGCCGACCTAGCCTTCAACCAGCCGGATGAAACACATGTCCGTGACTGGCAGAAGATGTCTCAGCAGGAGCGAGACACAATGACCGTGGAAGGTTTTGCCGGTCATCATCATCTTCATCCGAATACACTTTACAGTTATGTCCGGGCCGATGGAGGTCTGGGGCCAAGGGGGCAGGCCTTGATGCACAAGGCCGCAGGCCATACTTACAACGCAATTACCGACGAACATTTACGCCGCTGGGACGTGCTTTTCAGGCTTGCGGACAACACCCTCTCGGCGGCAGCGTTCGGGCGCCAGAACGGACTCGATCCCCGCCAATGGATGAGCTACGTCAACATTGACGGCACGTTAAAAGACACAGCCTTGCGACGTCTCGAAGGAGTGGGGCAAAGTACCCTGCCACGCCTTGAAGACCAGCCCCCTGAAACGATTGCGCCACAAAAGCGCCCGGCGCCGGTCTCGCTGGACTCACCGCAACCGAAGAAGCCCGCCGAGGCGCCAGAGCGTGTCGACGAAATTCCAGGCCCCTCTTCCGACATCTTGCCAGTCACCATCAAGATTGAACCTGGGGCTTCCTCGTCGTTGCCTCATCAAGCCGACAACACATTGCCGATCCTGCAAGACCCGCAAAACCCGACAATCAGCCGGACCTTATCCGTAGAGGGACCGATTGATGACATCCGTATCGCCAACTGGAGTGGCCTGCTTGACGGTCTCGATAGCGCAAGCAAACAACACGTATCAACTCAGATCAAGGAATCGATCAAAGACTGGTTGCGTACCGAAGGGCAGCATCAGGCGAGGTTTGATCAGACTCTGGAAGTGCTCACGGCCCTGGATGACGGTGGACCCAATCGCGGCGCGTCGGTATGGGCGCGCCGCGATATTGCCAAATTTGAGGTGCTTGGACCGTACGCGGGCAAATTCCACGAATCAGAAGCGTCATTGTTTCGGGAGATACGCAAACAAGGTTCACGGGCTGTACTGACCTATTTGTTCGGCACACGTTCGGGCAATCGCTCAGTGAGTGCGCTGCACACGGGCAATACCCTGAGCCTGATCAATACCTCGCAACTGGGCAATGGCCCGGCATGGAGGTCGAACAACGTCATTACCATCGCCGCGGGGAAAAACCTGACCTTCTACGTGGCGCTGAATGACATTCGCAAGGGAGATGAATTACTGGTGGATTACGGCCTGTCCTACAAGCCGGTGCCTGATATAGCGATCAAACCGGACCCTAGTCGCTGATCATCAGATTCAAGCGCCAAAGCGACCGCGGCCTTAAGTCATTTAGTGCGCTTTACAGTTGGTCTTCATCCTGACGATATCCTCAGGCACAAAAAAGCGGCGCATCAAGCGCCGCTTTTCATTTGCGGGTGATTACCAGCGGTTACCACGCCCATTGTGATCGCCGCGTCCACTGTGTCGGTCGTAGTTGCCACGACCGCGATGGTCGTTATCCCAACCGCCGCGACGGTGGCCATTCCAGCGCCCGCGATCGTTGTCGTGCCAGCGACGGCTTTCGTAGTAGCGCGGGGCCGGTTGGTAGTAACGCGGCGCCGATTGGTAATAGCGCGGTTGCTGGTAGTACCGCGGGGCTGGCTGGTAGTAACGTGGCTGCGCGTAATACGTGCTGCCACCCCGGTAATAGGTGCCGCCTGTGTTGTAGTAGGCCGGTGCGGGTGACGTGTAGACCTCTGAGCTGTAATACGAGTCCGCGTAAGAGTACGGGACGCAACCGGCAACGGAAAACATCAACGCAGCAAGCAGAAGAATTCGTCTATACATGGCGGCCTCCTGGACCGCGGGTTGGCCACACCAGCGACGCTGGCAGGCGACAGTCATTTAATCGGTGACTGTCGAAAAATCAGACAGCGTTTTCGGCATCTGGTGCGTTCCTGCAACAAGTTGAAACAAGTGATTAATGAAATCCTGTTCATTTGGAAAACGCTGTCATTCAGCCGCTGATTAATGGTGGCCACCGTGATATCCGCCGCCGTGATAACCCCGTCCGTAACCACCCCGATACCCGTAGCCACCGTGGTAATAACGCGCACCGCCGCAGTAGCGTGGCCCGTAATAACCACCGTAGTAATAAGGCGAGTAATAGCCGGGATAGTAGTAGGTGGACGGATACGCATCGTAGGGACCGGCGTAGTAATAACAACCGGACAGACCGAAACCGAGCACCGCTCCCAGCAGCGCCCTTCGCAACGTTTTTTGAATGAGCATGGCGGCCTCCTGAAAGACCCGCGACAGCAGTCGGCACAGACCGGCTGACATCTGTTTTGACTGGCGAAGCCATGCCGAGTGCCAACACCGCAAAACCATCAGATCAGCGGCAACCACGCTGCATGACGGTGCAGCCGCGCACCAACACAAAGCGCCACATCGCCCTCACCTGCAAACCGACGCCACCCGCGCGCCCGAGCCAGAGCGCCTGACGCAACTTGGCACGCGTCTCGCTTTAGCAAACCCGTGCAGGAGTCATCACAGGTTCGCGGCACCACAATTTGCAATGGCTGACTAGGGTTCCGGCTCGCAATCGCGAGTGGCTGGTCCGAGAGGTGGCGACCCACAGTTGGGGGTACACGGCGGGACAAAGCCCGGGAGACAAGCCACCGTTCGCGGTGCCGCGTTGCCTTCCTGTCCGCCCTTGATCAACTGGAGAATCCACCATGACCCGACTACGTTTGCCCGCCCTGCTCGCCGCCGCCTTCGCCGCGCTCATCAGCACGCAATCCCCCGCCGCCCAGAAAGACCACTTCAGCGTCTGCTGGACGATTTACGCCGGCTGGATGCCCTGGGAATACGCCGGCAGCCAGGGCATCGTCGACAAATGGGCGAAGAAGTACGGCATCAAGATCGACGTGGTGCAGCTCAATGACTATGTCGAATCGATCAACCAGTACACCGCTGGCCAGTTCGATGGCTGCACCATGACCAACATGGACGCGCTGACCATTCCGGCCGCCGGCGGCGTCGACAGCACCGCGCTGATCGTCAGCGATTT
>Ga0163161_10001654_pt1 | contig 16375 bp, 16 predicted proteins | sample S45metaG_FD_129847 | JGI IMG/M metagenome (GOLD analysis project Ga0163161, IMG submission 129847) | Switchgrass rhizosphere microbial communities from Kellogg Biological Station, Michigan, USA - S4-5 metaG | ecosystem: Host-associated > Plants > Roots > Rhizosphere > Soil | place: USA... | reverse complement strand
ACCACCTTTATGGCGGCATGGACGAGCCGGAGCTCAAGATCATCGACGTGTTTATCTGCAAGCTGCGCAAGAAGCTCGCGGCAGCGACAGGCGGCAAGCACTATATCGAGACGGTTTGGGGCCGCGGGTACGTCCTTCGCAACCCCGATGACGAGTCCGAAGTCGCCGCTTAGATCTCAAGACGACAATTGACAGTCAAACGCCGGGCGCAAATCAGCGCTCGGCGTTTTTGCTTGGGACCGACTGGATAGCTTCTAGCGCTTGGCGCCGGCAAGCCGCTTGGCGTTTCGAGCAAGCACGCTCTCATCGGCCTCGACGCAACAGGGCGCCTCTCTGGCGGTAAGCGTGGCACCATGCTTCGCCAGACGATAGACGCCACGGGGCGCATCACTGGCAATGATAAAGTCCTTGCAAAGTCCCGTCGTCGTCTCGGCGGCGCCCAACACCAGCCAGCCATCGGAAGCGAGCGCGCCGGCGAGACCGGCAAGAACCTTCCGCTTGGTCGGCTCGTCGAAGTAGATCAGCACGTTCCGGCAGAAGATCACGTCGAAGCCGCGGCCCGGGACTTCGTGCATGAGATTGTTCTCGCCGAATTTGACCATGGCGCGAATATCTTGCTTCAGCTCCCATCCCTTCTCGCGCTTGTCGAAATATTTGATGAGAAACGACACCGGCAGGCCCCGTTGCACTTCGAATTGGCTGTAGAGTCCTTTGCGGGCTTTGACCAAAGCGTCCTTGGCATAGTCGGTGGCATGAATCTCGACACTGTATCCATCGAGCTCGGCCTGGTGCTCCGCGATCAGCATGGCAAGCGAATATGGCTCCTGGCCCGACGCGGCAGCCGCGCACCAGATTCGGATTTGTTGCGTTGCGCGCCGCGCGACGACGAGTGCCGGGAGAATCCTTTCGGCAAAAAACTCAAACGGCGCCTTGTCGCGGAAGAAATAGGATTCCTGCACCGTCACGGCCTGTGCGATGCACGACCGGAGATATTCGGCCTCCGGCCTGATCGACGCCGCCGCAAGCTCGGACAATGACGTCAAGCGGAACTCCTTGAGCAAGGGCCGGAGCCTTGCATCGAGCAGGCTTCGGTTGTCCTCCCCCAAATTGAGGCCTGAGCGCTCCTTGAGCAGCGCCTGGAAATAGGCGTATTCGCCACGTGTCACGGTCGCAATCCTTGCAGTAATTTCGCGGCGACATGTCCAATCGCGGCAGGTGGGAGCACCGCGGCACATAGTCCCGCCTCCGCAACCGCGCCAGGCATGCCCCATACGATGCTTGAACTTTCGTCCTGGGCGATGATGCTGCCGCCGAGATCAGCGATCTCGCGCGCGCCTTTGGCGCCATCTTGGCCCATACCGGTGAGCACGATGCCAAGCGCCGCCGCGCCGTAGGTCCGGGCGACGCTCTCGAACAGAGGATCGACCGCGGGCTTGCAAAAATTCACCGGCGCACCGTCATTGAGCCTGATGCAAGGCGCATCCCCACCCTCGACCGTCATGTGCCTGTTGCCGGGCGCCACATAGATCGTCCCTCGCTTCAACGGCTCTCGATTGGCCGGCTCCCGAGCCTCATGTCCAGTCATGCGGCTCAACCGTTCAGCCAGGATCGTGGTGAAAATCGGCGGCATATGTTGCGTGATGACGACTGGCACCCGTTCGAGCATGGGCGTCAATTCACCAAGCACAGCGTTCAGTGCCTCCGGGCCTCCCGTCGAACTGCCGATCGCGATAATTCTCGGCGCGACGATCGAGAACGGTCGACGCGTCGGGCTTGGTCGGGCGGCGATTGGGCGCTTGCGCCCGATCGTGCTTCCGACTGCCTTGATTTTGCGGATGACATCGCTCCGGAACTCGAGCGAGGTTGTGATCTCCCGGTTGGAGTCAGGCTTCGGTACATAATCGAGCGCACCCAGCGTCAACGCCTTGAAGCTGATTTCTGCATTTCGCTTCGTCAGCGTTGAGACGATCAGGATTTTTAACTGCGGGCGCGCCGCAAGCAGCAGCGGCAGCGCGGTGAGCCCGTCCATTACCGGCATCTCGATATCGAGCACAACAACGTCGGGGGCGCTCCGCGCCACATCTTCGACAGCAAGCTTGCCGTTGGCGTGGCGGGCCACCGCCTCGAGCTCGGGATCTTCCTCAATCCAACGCGACACCAATCCGCGCACCACTGCGGAATCGTCAACCACCATCACGCGGATCGGGTCGACTTTCAGCGCTCTGGTGCCCGGAGATCCAGTCGGGGACGGCGCGGTGAGGCTCTGGTGAAGCATCGATTACACGCTTCAGACCAGTCCAACCTCGTGAAACTTGGCTTCCATGATGCCGCGATCGAACGGCTTCATGATGTATTCGTTGGCACCGGCGTTAATGGCACGTGTGATATGCTCGACATCGTTCTCCGTCGTGCAGAAAATCACCATGGGGGAATCGCCGCCGCTTTCTTTACGTAGCGCCACGAGAAACGCAATGCCGTCCATCACCGGCATATTCCAATCCAGCAACACCACATCCGGCATCGATTTGCGGCACTGATCCAGCGCGTCGCGCCCATTCTCTGCTTCCGAAGTCTTGAAGCTCATGTCTTCGAGGATGCGCCGCGCCACCTTGCGGATCACAGCACTATCGTCAACCACCAGGCAATGCTTCATCTTCCGTCCTCCGCTAGATCCGGCGCCGCTCAAGAAGCGGTCCGGTCGAATGCCAGAACCTTGTCGACGTCGACGATCACCATCAGGCCTTCATCGAGCTGGTAAACGCCTCGGCAAATCTCCGCCCAACGCTCGTCGAGATTGACGGGGTTAGCCTCGCAGCGAGAACGCGGCAGCCTTAAGACCTCGCCAACCCCGTCCACAACCAAGCCGTAAAGCTCGCCGCGCTCCTCAATTCCCACGGCAACCGCTGGTGCCGAGTCGTGTCGCGGCCCAAGTCCCAGTCTGCGGCGAAGGTCGACCGCGGTGACAATGCGGCCCCGCAGATTGAGCAAGCCTGCCACTTCATTCGGAGCGAGCGGCACCGGCGACAGACCGCGCGGCACGAACACGTCGCGGACACGATCGAGATCCAGGCCGAACACTTGTCCGGCCGTCACCACCGTGACGAAATCCTGCTCTTCGGACGGCGCGCAATGCTCGGTCATGCCGCGCAACTCCATTTCTTGCAGCACTCCTCCAGCGTATCCATCAGGCCTTTGCGATCGAACTTGCCCACATGGCTGACAAAGCCGGCATTCCGGGTCTGCTCAATCAGTCTGGGCGAGCCATAGGAAGACAGCGCGACCAGCGGGATCTTGCCCCAGGCCTCGTCCCCCTTGAGCGTCTCGGCAAAGGCGATCCCATCCATGCCGGGCATCTCCAAATCGCTGACGATGAGATCGAAGGCAGAGCCCCTTTCCTTCAGCACCAAGGCCTCCTCCGCCGAGCCTACCGCCGTCACCCGATAGCCGTTCGCTTCGAGCAGCGGCGCCAGCATGTTGCGGAAGAACTGACTGTCGTCGATCAGCAGCACGGCAATATCGCGCTTTGTCGCCAACTGGCCTGGCTTCAGGCGGGCACCGACACCCTTGGCGAGATAATGCGAGACGTCGACGATCTCGGTGGCGTTGCCCCGAACGATGGCCGCGCCGATCAGGCCGGGCTTGTCGGTCGTAATCTCGATCGTGAGCGGTTCTTCCACGATGTCGACGATCTCATCCACGGCGAGCCCCATGGGCCTGTCGGCCTCGGTGAACACCAGTACGGGCTGCATGCCCGACTCGCGCCGCCGCTGTCCCTCGAAGAACACGATCGGCATCAGCGCGCCGCGATATTGCACCAACTCGTCCCCGTCCATGGTTTCGATGCTACTCGCCTCGAATTCCTCAAGCCGTGTGATCAGCGACAGCGGCACTGCCTTCAACATCGGCGCCGCCGCTCGGAACACGAGCAGGGAAGTCGCCGCCACCGGTGCGTCCCGCTCCACTTCAACGAACAGATCCTTGAGCTCTGTCGCGTCGACCGCTGCGATCGCTGCCGCGAGAGCATTCGGATCGATGATCATGATCACGCTGCCGTCGCCGAGAATGGCATTGCCGGAGAACATCTTGATATCGCGCAGCAATTGCGACATCGGCTTGACCACTAGATCTTCGGCATGAAACACGCTGTCGACAAGCACGCCAAATGTCTTGCGTCCGTGTTGCATCACCACAACCGTCGGCGCAGCGTCATGCCTCTTAGTATCAGGGCTGTCATCCACCTCGAGGCGAAGCAGCTCGGCCAGGTCGAGCAGCGGCAGCAGCTTGTCGCGCAAGCGGAGCACCGGCGTCGCGTTGATGCGCTCCAGCTGGTGCTCCGAATTGTCGCCGACACGAACCAGCTCCATCACGCTGAACTGGGGGATGGCAAAGCATTGCGCCCCGGCGGCCACGATAAGCGCCGGCATAATGGCGAGCGTAAGCGGTATCTTGATGCGGAAGATGGTGCCGGCTATCGAGGTCGACTTCAGTTCAATCGTGCCGCCGATCTCCTCGATATTGGCGCGTACCACGTCCATGCCGACGCCGCGCCCGGAAATCTCGGTCACCTCTCCCGCCGTGGAAAAGCCCGGGCGAAAGATGAAACTAAACACCTCGTAGTCACTCAAGCGATTGAGCTCTGCCTGCGTGGCGAGATGTGAGGCGAGCGCTTTGTATCGGATTTTCGCCGCGCTCAAGCCCCTTCCGTCGTCCTCGACCTCGATGACGATGGAACCGCCTTCTTGGCCGGCGCGAAGCTTGACATGTCCCATTGCCGGCTTGCCGGCTCGGGTGCGCTCCTCCGAGGATTCGATGCCATGGTCGGCGGCGTTGCGTACCATATGAGTGAGCGGATCCTTGATCAGCTCGAGCACTTGCCGGTCGAGCTCGGTCTCGCCGCCGTCGAGCTCGAGGTCGATCGACTTGCCGAGGTTGAGCGAGAGCTCGCGCACGAGCCGTGGCAGCTTCTGCCAGGCGTTGGCGATCGGCTGCAGGCGGGCCTTCATGATCCCTTCCTGCAGCTCCGCGGTGACCGTGGAGAGACGTTGCAGCGGCGACTTGAATTCGCTCTTGCCGTTCTTGCGCACCAGATCGAGAAGTTGATTGCGTGTCAGCACGAGCTCGCTGACCGTCGTCATCAGATTTTCGAGCATGTCGACGCTGATGCGAACGGTCTGGCTGCGGGGTGCCAAATCCCGATTGGCGGGCTCCGCCACAACCAGGCCGTCAGGCCCGGGCGCTGTGAGCCAAGCGCGCTCCAATTCGTCAAGCGAAACCTCGCCAAGCTGTAACGGACGCCCAAGCTCACCGACGAAGGAGAACTCCGCCGGCTTTAAGTTCGCGCCAGGTTGAGCCAGCGCAAGCTGTTCCAGGCGTTCGACCAGATCGTCGTCAGAGCCCATCGGCTCCGCGCCCGTCTTCTCGAGTTCCGACAAGATCAGCTTGATACGATCGAGGCTCGACAAGATCACTGACACGCTCTCGACCGTGACCGGCGCGCCGTCGCGATATTGTCCCATCAGGGTTTCGGCGGCGTGCGCCAACTTAGCCAGCCGATGCAAGCCAATGAACCCACAAGTCCCCTTGATGGTGTGCACCAGCCGGAAGATGGCGTTCAGCATCTCGGCGTTGTTGGGCTCGCGCTCGAAGCGGACGAGCTCGGGCTCGAGAAGATCGATCCTCTCTCCCGTCTCCGTCAGGAAATCGCCTAGCAGCTCGTCCATCGCTCACCTCGAAGGCTGACCTCGGACCTGCGATGCCCGAGCGGTCAACCCCGCAAGGATAATGGTGAACTCTGGTTTACGTTTGGTTGCGGTGCCCGAAATTCCGCCAAAAATACCGGCTTCAAGCCGCCTTTAGCACCACTTCGCCGTCCTTGGCTTCGACACTCAGCCCAAGGCCCGCCGCTTGAGCGACCAGGTTGGCGTAATAAGGCTGGATCGAGTGCGAATCGATTGGTGCCCCATTCGCGCCCGCCAGCAGTCCCGTGACATGCTCGTTAAGCTTTGCCGCCTCGCCCTTGGAGGTAACGGTGAAGGCCACGTTCGGCGGCTCGCCCACGATTTCGACCGTAACCACGCCGCCCCGCGGCAACGCCACGACGCCCAGCGCCACGAGGTTGAGCAGGAGCTTCACCTTGTTCTTCGGCAACGTCGCCGCCATCCCCTTCCATTCGAGGCTGTGCTTGGCACTTTGCACAAAGTCGCGAGAGACCTTCTCGGCGTCGCGAAGATCGATCTCCGCCCCCGCGGACCCCGCTGCGCCAAAGGCAAGCCGCGCGAATTGCAGCTTAGCCGCGGCCTGCCTCGCGCTGTTGCGGATCAACTCCATGGCCTGGACGCGCATCTCTTCGTCAGGCTCCTCGGCCAGCATTTCCAGGCCATTGGAGATGGCGCCGACCGGGTTGATCACATCGTGGCAGATGCGGCTCGAGATCAGAGCCGCAAGATCGAGATTGCCGAGTTGCTCGGACATGGCCTCCTCCTAGTCGCGAATTGACACAGCCCGTTTCGGCAAAAATCTGCTACAGGAACGCCAAATCGGCGGAAACCCTTAGCGGATGCCGCAAGACCGAAACGGAAAAACGAATCAAAGCCCTCAAAGAGCATTCTGCCTTGTCAGCACCAGGTCACACAACCGGAGAGGCGTTCGCCTTCTCTCGGGCCGCCAACATCCTGACCGACGCCGCCGCGAAGGCGGGTGCCGCCATCATGCGCCACTATCATGAGGGGCCGGAGGTCACGCTGAAGGACGATAAGAGTCCCGTGACCGCGGCGGATCACGACTCGCAGGCAATTCTCCTCGACGCCCTCAAGCACCTCGCGCCGGACATTCCAGTCGTCTCGGAGGAAGATGCGGGCGACCGGTCGAAGACGCTGCCGCGGCGCTTCTTCCTGGTCGATCCGCTGGACGGCACCAAGGAGTTCATCAAGCAGCGCACTGATTTCACCGTCAACGTCGCGCTGATCGAAGACGGTGCTCCGTATTTCGGACTCGTCTATGCGCCGGCGCGTAGCGTGCTCGCCCTCACCCCTGCGCCAGGCACGGCTGTCGAAACCGAGCTCGCCCCAAATGTCGGCGGCGCCGATTTCAGCACTCTCACCTGCCGATCCATCCACGTGCGCAAGCCCGCGGCCGGCGGGCTGGTCGCCGTGGTCAGCCGCTCGCATCTCGATGCCGAGACCGAGAAATTCCTCGCCGGCTACAAGATCGCAAGCCGCTCCGACGCAGGCTCCTCCTTGAAGTTTCTACTCGTCGCGAGGGGCGAAGCAGACGTCTATCCGAGGCTCGGGCCCACCATGGAATGGGACACCGCCGCCGGCGATGCAGTGCTTCGGGCAGCGGGAGGCCGGGTATTCGACGCCCGGGGCGGTCCCTTTATTTATGGCAAGACCAACGCCGGTTTACGCAATAGCGGTTTTGTCGCCTGGGGCGCGACCCCTTGACCACGCTATTCGGGTGTTTTTAGCCCCCAACCCCCGGCGCTAGCCACAGTTTGGTAATAGTTACGGCCGATCATAAGGGCCTGTTAGCCAAGATCAGCGAGCCAGGTGGGACTCGCGGGGGCACGCTTATGACCAGACCAGCCATTTTGGCCGCCTTCGCGGCCTTGTTACTGCCGTTTCTGCCGGTCACGGCTTCGGCACAATCAAATGATGCGCCGCTTGTTATCTCGCCGCAGCCCCATGACGGTCAGCCGCCGCGGGTCGAGAGCGCGCCTTTGCCGCCGCCCTCTCCTCAGGCTGAGGACAGTGGCGGCCCGGGCAGGCCATACGAGCCGGCGCCGCAAGGCCAGGCCGGCGACCGCTATGTGCCGCCGGAGGCCCAAGACCAGGGCACCTTCTCCCGGGACGAGATGCTGGAGACCGGTCACCGCTTCTTCGGCAAGGTCTCGATCGGTTTCGCCCGCGCCATCGAATACACTTTCCAGCGCGCGGGGCGCCCCAACGGCTACATTCTTGGCGAGGAAGCTGGTGGCGCTTTCATCGCCGGCGTCCGCTATGGCGAGGGCACGCTCTATACCCGCGATGCCGGTGACTACAAAGTCTATTGGCAGGGCCCCTCGCTCGGCTACGATTTCGGCGGTGATGGCTCTAAAACCATGGTGCTGGTCTACGATCTGCGCTCGCCGGGAGAAATCTTTCAGACTTATGGAGGGCTTGAAGGCTCGGCTTATTTGGTCGGGGGCGTCGGCGTGACCTTCCTCTCGCGTGACCACGTAAGCTTGGCGCCGATCCGTTCCGGCGTCGGCCTTAGGCTTGGAGCCAATATCGGCTACCTGAAATATACCCGCGAGCCCACCTGGAATCCGTTCTAGTTTGGGGCTAAATGAGACGGGCGGAGTGGGCTTAAAGCGGCAGTACGGCGTCGCGCATCGGCCTTATTGTTGCCCGCGACGGCGGGTCTTGTGACGCGCCCCAGAGGCGGAAACTAGTAGCGATACCATGATCGATATTGGCATCTACGTTGCGCTTGGCTTCCTTGCCGCGAGCCTGTTGGCGCTGCTGCTCGTGCCACCGCTCTGGCATCGCGCCGTGCGGCTGACCACCAAGAAGCTCCAAGCGACCATGCCGATGTCGATCGCCGACATTCAGGCCGACAAGGACCAACTTCGCGCCGAATATGCCATCAGACTTCGCCGCGTAGAGATGGCTTTGGACAAGGCCAAGGAAAAGGCGATCCGCGAGCAGGTCGAGGCCAATAAGCGCCGCGTCAAGATCGCCGAGATCAACGCCGATCTCGCCGCCGCCAAGGCGACCATGGTAGAGAACGTCAATGCCAACCGCGTGCTTGAGCAGACCATCAAGAAACGGCTGCCCGACTTGGACAGCCGGTTAAAAGCCGCCAAAGACGTCATCGCCGAACTCGAAACAACAAATGCCGAGCTGCGCCGCACTACCGAGAGCCAGGCGGTGGCGCTGAAATCGACGCGCGCCGCGGCGCAGACGCAGAAGGCGGACATCACGCAATTGCGCAAGGCGTTGGAAGCCGGTACGGGCCGCTTGCGCGTTGGCAAATCCGAGGCGAAGGAGATTCAGCTTCTCAGCGCCGAGCTGTCGCGCTTGCGTGAAGAGCTCGAGCGGAACCGGGTCCACCGGGACGAAAACGATGCGCTTCGTCAGGAGCTGAACCGGCTTGCCACCCAAATCCTTGCCGTCGCCAAGGGTCAGGGCGTGGACTTGCCGCATATCAGCGAGGCGTTGACGCCGCTCCGCGAGGTGCGGGACCTTGCCGAGACGGTTGCCTCCTTCGTTCAGCGATCCGAGCCTGTGGCGCCAGAGCCCAACTTCCCATACGGCAATGGTATCGAGCGCGAGCCGGAGCCGGAATTCCCATCCGAAAGCTTCGAGCCGTTACTCGATCCGGAATCGACCCCGACCTTCGTGGCCGTGGCCGAGGAAGTTACCGTCGATGCCCGGCTGGATGAGCCGGAGGCGGAACGCGGCGAGCCTCATATAGAGGATGGCTTCGCAGGGTCATACGAAGAAGGCGGGCACCAAACCTCCGAGCCTGAGCCGACCAACGGCGAAGCGCATCATGACGATGAAGACGCGGCTCCGGATGGGGTCGCCCACGAGGCCGAGCCCGCCCGCGAAGACGAGGTCGCGCACGAAGACGAGGTCGCGCAAGCGGCCTCGGACGACGAGGACAATGACAGCCCTCCCAAGGGTCCCCTCGCCCGGCGATTGGCGGCAAGACGCGCCAAGCGGCGTGGTACGAAGAACCTCGGCCAAAGCTTGAGCGAGCGCTTGCGTGGCATCCCCGCCGAAGCTTCCGACGCGTAGACTACTCTACTCCTCAACTATGCAGGAAGCTCCGCCGGCTGCCCTCGAGCCGTAGCGCCGTGAGCCTGCCGCTGAACACCGCACCGGTATCAATATCGATGCGGTTTGACCTCACCTCCGGCAACGATACCGGCGTGTGGCCATGCACGATGAATTTGCCGAAATCCTCCCCGCTCTCGAGGAACTCGCGCCGGATCCAGATTAGATCCCGCTCGTCCTGTGTTTCGATCGGGACACCGGGACGCAAACCCGCATGTACGAAGAGATAGTCGCCGAAGCTCGTCATCAGCGCGAGCGACTGGAAGAAATGTCGATGCGATTCGGGAAGTGCAGCGGCGAACGCCCCGCGCCAGGCCTCGGGCGGCGCGCCTTCGCGCTCGAGACTATGCACGTCCACGCCATAAGACTGCATCGTTGACGTGGCGTCGTTCACGAGCCAGTGACGCAAGCACGATGCGTCCTCGAGAAAATTAAGCAGCAGCGCTTCGTGATTGCCCTTGAGGAAATGCGCGTCGAAATCTTTCGGCAGGTCGTCGAGCAACACCTCGATCACGCCGCTACTGTCCGGTCCGCGATCGATGTAGTCGCCGAGAAAAACCAGCGTCTTCCGTGTCGCTTGGCTCTGGGCGGCATCGGCCTCGATCATCGCGAGCAACATGCCGAGCAGATCGAGCCGCCCGTGAATGTCGCCGATCGCGTAGAGCAGTTGGCCATCCGGCAAAGAGGGATAAGACAAGTTGATCATCCGAAGGTAGGGAACACCGGACGATCCTAGCACGGCCGCGCTGCGATCAACCCTGCGCCTTGCCGATGATGTCGTCGTAGACACGCGCCGGGAACCCGAACACGATGCTCACGCAATCCGCTTTGAGGCCGATGAACAACACCATCTCACCATCGCGGAGCTTGTCGTCGCGGGTGATCACATAGAGCTTTTCGACGTTCAGCGGCGGAAGTCCGTCGAAGATCAGCGCCCGCCGCTCGAAGGCGGCGAGATCTGGCCCTGCGTAGTAGTCGTACTTGGCGTGGACCTGATCGATCGAGGCGACGATCGTGCTCTCAGGTTTGCAGGCGACCGGCGCGGGCGTGTAGGTGCCGTTGTAATAGGTCGTGCCATGCGCCTGCACGAGCGGGCCGAGCTTATCGGAATAGGCGCGGATGCCCGCGACAGCGATCAGGGAAACGGTGAGCGCCACGCCCGCGGCGACTTTCAGCCAATTCGGCATGATCACCTCCGTTCATTCCGGGGCAGATCACGTTTTAAACTGCGAAATCGCTCTCTGACCCCATGCCGAGGTTTATGCTGCATCGCACAAAAACGATTCGCAACTGCCGTAAAGTCTCAGGCCGCGATAATGCGACCGCCAGAGCATCTTGGCAACATGTGCGAGATTTTTGGCATTATTTTGGGCAATAGCCGCCAATTGCGGCTCATTACCGGGGCGTTTTTCCACAGGAATCGGTTCAAACTCCGAACCGATATTATGTTCCGCGCTCGAGCGAAGCGCCCTGAAACGGCGTCACCCAACTCGCCGTCCATGCCAGAGCGCCGTCTTCCTCGAACCGCCAGCATATAAAGGCCGCCCTGATAGTTGGTGGTCTTCTGCACTTCGAGCACGGCGTAGCCTTGGTAGCGGCCGCAGACCTCGGTCCCAGCCGCCTTATTCACATAGTAGATCGCCATTGGTTCCGTGTTGCCCTCGGCCTGACGTGTAAACTTGGTCAGGCATGATAGCGCCTCCATCATTTGCCCGACCGCGGCGTCCGGTTGAAAAAGTCCTAGGCCGGAAGGTTCGCTCATTGTGCAATGCGGTAGCGTGGCAAAAAAAATGCTAGGGGCGAGAATGATTGGCTCGCCTTCGCGGGGCGCCATGGCAAACAGGCATCCGTCCCGACGCAGGGGTTAGGGAGGTGAGAGCGGAATGGGCCTAACGAAGGTCGGGCCGAGTTCGAATTAGCGATATTCTTCCGGAAATTTAAGTTGGCTCGATGCGCTACGAGGCCCGCGCCCGTCCCGGCTCCACGATCAGCGCACCTTTGCCGTTATTCTCGATCTCGTCGTCGCTGACGACGAAGTTCCCCATGCGCATGGTGTGGTAGTCCTCGAAATAATGCTTGAGCGACGTCTCGATGGACTTGTCGTAGGCAGGTCTCGCGACATGGGTCGCGCCATTCACGACTTTGATGACTTTGCCGTCGCGAACGACCAGCTCGCCATTCTTGAATACGAGTTCAGGCGTGGCAAACATCGTCTCGCGGTTGGCGTCGTCGCGATAGACGGTGATGTCGGCGCAGGCGCCGGTGCCCAAATGCCCGATATTCTTTAGGCCAAGACTCCGCGCCGGCCCTGCCCGCGTCATGATAGCGATTTCGTCCAGAGAATATTCGCGCGTCAGCGACCCCACAATGCTCATCGCAGCCGCATCCGGGTTGATCTTCTGCAACATGTCGTCGCGGAAGCCCTTGTCCATCAGGAGCCGGATCAAGTGGGGATAGGTGTAGAACGGCGCGCCGTTTGGATGGTCGGTGGTGAGGAATATCCGCCACGGATCTTCCATCAAGAGAAACGTCTCCAGCCCGATGCACCATTGCAGTGCATTGACATAGCTTTTGTCGCGATAGCGCATCGGCACTACGCCGCAGCCGGCGTCGCACTCGATGTCCATGATAACGGACTTTTTCGGGCTGGCGTTCTTTGAAATCGCGAATTGACGCATGCTGTCGCCGGACGCAGTGCAGGTCTGGCCGAACATTACTTGCCCGACATCGATCGAGATATTCGGGTTCTTGTTGAGTAGCTCATGGATGCGCGGCGCACCTGACGAGAAATGCCGGTCGCCCTCAGTGCCATAGCTGTGGAACTGAATATGGGTGAGATGGAGCGGCAGGCCTTCCGCGGCGCGGATGGTCGCGAGCGTCGTCTCCACATTGCCCGGCACGCCGAGATTGCAGCCATGGACGTGCAGTGGATGCACGACGCCGAGCTCCTGCAGCGCACGCGCCAGCGTCACGATGATGTCGCGCGGCGTAATGTGATAATAAATGTGCTCCTCGTCGAGATCGAGCTTGCGCTGATTGAATTTGAAATCGCTGATACCGCCGGGGTTCACCACCTTGACCGCGATCGCCTGCGCGGCGTGCATGGTCCAGGCGACATAATCCTTGATGCGCTCGAATTCCTGTTTCGCCGCGAGTTGGCGTAAGAAGAAATCATCGCTGCCGAGCATGGCGAACGCGCCCTTGTCGAGCATCGGCGTATCGGCAAGCTCCATATGCGCCTGCCGCGCATTGGCCGGCAGCATGGCCGGCTCGAACCCGGCGGTGTAGCCCATCTCGGCATAGCGATAGCCGGCGAGCAACGTCGAAGGCACCGCGTCCCCCGAACCGCTCCGCGTCAGCTCGGTCCGCGGGACCTCCGTACCGTAATGGTCCTCGGTCAGCATCATCCGCGCGATCGTCACCTTGCCGCCGCCAATATGGGTGTGCGGGTCGATCGCGCCCGCCATCACGATCTTGCCCTTGACGTCATAGGTCTGATCGGCTCTGGCATTTGGCTCAGGCGGGACCATCTTGCCGTCTCTGACATAAATGTCGCGGATCTCCCCGCTGACCTTATGGGCCGGATCGTAGACCTTGCCGCCAGTTAGCTTCGTCAGCATGAGGGTGGAGCTCCAGGCTTAAAGCGCAGATTCAATTGACGCGAGCACATCGGCCGCGACGGGGAGCTCGGCACGGCCGAGATCTTTGAGCGGTAGGGACACGACGCTATCGCAGCGGACAAGCAATCCGCGATGATCGACGCCGGGCGTCCCCACCGGGATGAAGACTTCCGGGGTTTGAGCCGGCTTCACGGCGGGCGTGCCGAGAAGAATGATCGGTAACTTGGTCTTGGGCGGCAGCAGATCGGGCGTGAAAGACGCGAGCCAGATCAGGAGGTCTCCCTCGCCCGAAGCAAGCATGCGTGAGATCGAATAGAGATAGGGGTCGTAGTCCGGCTGGCCGCTGGCGAAACTCACGCGTGGCGGCGAGCCGCTCAACCACGTGCAGACCGCGGCACCTGTCACCACACCTTCGTTGCCCCCAAGCGGCAGACCAGCGAAACGCGTGATCGCGGTAAGATCCTTGGTGATCTCCGCCACCTGCTGCACAATGATATCGGCATGCGGCACATCAAGGCCTGGAGGCGCCCAGGCGAACACGCCGTATTTTGCCGCCTTGCAGCGCTCGGCCAACGCTTCGACGTCGGCAAGCGTGATCCCTGGGATATCAAGTTCGTGCACCTTCGCGCCGCGAAGCCGGGCGCGAAGCGCGGATAACAGCTCAGGCAGCCTCGGCAGGTCACAGTCAAGGACGACGATCTCGCCGACCCGGGGTCCTTTCAGTAGGGACAGATCCGGCGCCTTGCCCAGGAACACGACCGTTCGCCGCACCGGTTTCAGATCGAACATCGAATCCGGCGGCGACACCACGCGCTCATAGAAGCGCGGATTGAATTTTTGCACGTCGCCACCAACCATGATGATCAAATCGGCCCGGTTGCGCACCTCCGTCAACGTTGAGGTGATCCAGCCATTGGTTTGCAGCACTTTGAGATTGCGGTATTGCACCTCGCTCAAGACATGGTCGACCACGCCGCCAGTGCGGTCGGCGAGCTGCATCACGGCACGCATGCCCTCGACATCGGTCGTCAAGCCGCCATAGAGGGGAAGCTTCGACTTTCTGACGAGAGCGGCCGCTGCCTCGACGGCCTCGTCGAGGCCGACCTTCTTGCCCCGCACCATCGGGCTCGAAGCAGGCAGGTTCCGCTCGAATCCGCTCACTGCCCGCACGCAATCGGTGTTCAGAACCTTGAGCTGATCGCCCTTCCGCTCGATCTTGAGATCGTCGCAAAGCAGCCCGCAAAAGGGGCAAGCGACATCCTCATACCGCGCCGTTGAGCCGCGCTCGGAGCCTGATTTGCGCGCTTCAGTGATCGCCATGCGGTCCGCCCCCTCTCAAAGCGCGCCAAGTAAGCATGGGAATCGCAGCATGACAACTCTGGGCTTAGGGCCAGTGAGAGGGACCGAAACTGTCACCAATAACTTGCAATTTGAACGAGCGTCTTAAGTGAACCGCAGTTTCCCATCCTTTATGGTCCTCCAATCGTTCCAGTCAGATTTTGGCTGGCATTGATCCAAAGGCCACTCAATTTACGGAGAGCGTCATGCGTACAACTATCCTCGCCCTAACCCTTGTCGCCGCCTTCGCGGCCCCTGCCTTCGCCGAGCCCGAGAAAGCGGTCGAGGCGGAGCATCAACAGGCCGCTCCGGCCCAAGAGCATCCTGTCGAGAAGGCGCCAGCCCAGGTCAACGACCCCGATTGGAAACCGTGCAAATATCAAACCGACAACGACCCGAACGGCTGCGAATAAGAGCCGCGTCAACGAAGGTAACCGAAGCTAGGGAGAGCATCGTGAACAAAACTCTACTCGCGCTGATTTTGGTCACAGCCCTTTCGACGCCGGCCTCGGCTGAAACTGCGAAAGCAAGATCAGCGCCGGGCCTACGTTAATCTCCCGCCACGCAGGGGGCGTCGGACGCGGCGGCAAGAGAGGGAGCCCAAAGCGGGGCCCAGCGATCCTTACTGGACGCCTTGCGACTATTACTCCACGCGTGATCCCAACGGTTGCGGTTGGTAGCGAAGCTTAGCTTCCCCGACGAGCTGTCGGTTCAGTCCCCGTCCGCTTCATGAGCGGGCGGGGATTACTTTTGGGCCGAGCGCTCAGCCAAAGCCGCTCTATCGAGATTGCCGGTTGTTGTTCGCCCTTGCGGCAATACCCCGCGGAGTCTCAGAAGCCATAATCGCTGAGCCCCGGATGGTCGTCGGGCCTGCGCCCCAATGGCCAGCGAAATTTGCGGTCCTGCTCGGTGATGGGTTGTTCGTTGATGCTGGCGATGCGCCGGCGCATCAAGCCGTCTGCATCGAATTCCCAGTTCTCGTTGCCATAGGCGCGGAACCAGTTGAAGCTGTCGTCGTGATATTCATAGGCGAAGCGCACCGCGATCCGGTTGCCGGCGAATGTCCACAGCTCCTTGATCAGCCGATAATCGAGCTCGCGCGTCCATTTCCGCGTGAGGAACGCCACGATGGCATCGCGCCCCGTCAGAAATTCGGCACGGTTGCGCCAATGGCTGTCGGGCGTGTAGGCGAGCGCCACCTTGGCGGGATCCCGGCTGTTCCACCCATCTTCGGCCAGGCGGACTTTCTCGATCGCAGTCGCTTCGGTAAAGGGCGGCAAGGGTGGGCGAGGCATGACCATTCTCCCCGTAGCTCAGGACCGAGAACGGAGAGCTGCGGCGACGCCGTCGATCTTGCGATCCAAGGACAAGCCGATCTCGACCAACTCCGGGCGGCCAAATGTCGCGAGAAAGGAAGATGGGCGGTCGTAAGAAATGATCGCGCCTTCGGGACCCCCAGCCTCGTACAGAGCGACACGGAACGGCACATAGAAACTCGCGCCCGGCTCGATGCTGATGATCTTGTTGGCAATGACGGGATTGCCCACAAGATAGAGCGAACAGCGCTTCTCCTGTCCCGAGAGTGACGTGATCTTT
>Ga0163161_10001653_pt1 | contig 16380 bp, 10 predicted proteins | sample S45metaG_FD_129847 | JGI IMG/M metagenome (GOLD analysis project Ga0163161, IMG submission 129847) | Switchgrass rhizosphere microbial communities from Kellogg Biological Station, Michigan, USA - S4-5 metaG | ecosystem: Host-associated > Plants > Roots > Rhizosphere > Soil | place: USA... | reverse complement strand
TTTTTTCTATTTCTGAAATTCTATTTTGTGAGTATGTAGAATTTCCTGAATGATAAAAATATTTTGTTTTTAGCTCAGTTCCATCTTCTGCTGTAATAATTTGTTGGGAGACTTTTTTATTGAATGCATTGTATTCAAAAGATTCATTCTTTTCTAAAATCTTTTGCATGCCGTTATCATAAAAATAATTTTTAGTCTGCTTAGAAGATAGCTTTGACCACCCATACGTTTCAAATACTGGAAAAGGGATATAATTTGGAGTATTAATATCAAGAGGCATTCCACCAAAAAAGTTTTTGGATGTCGTGTAGCCACCACCACATTGCATACAATAATAGGAATTTGACTGAACCACATCTAGATAAAGTTGAAAATAAGTTGGATAATTTGAATTGGAACCATTGTAAATACTATTAGGTTTAGAGAACTTAACTCCTAAGTATTCTTCGTTTTCAACAAATATATAAGAGTTTGTAGTTTCATATAATTTAACTCCAAGATTATTAAACGCTTCTTCTTTTTTAAGCAAACCTCTTTTGTAATCAAAATCTCTTGGTTTTACAAATGGAGGGCCTCCAAAATTAGAAAAGTCAGCAAAATAATCTCTAGGGGAAGTGTATGTATATAAAATTTTACCTTTATCCGTTTCACTGACAATTACATTTTGATAACCAATATTACCCCCATTAGTTTTTAGAATAACAAAATTACTATCAGAAGAAGATAAAGTAGCATAATGTGAAGTTTCATTTAAAATCCCGTTACATACGGCAGCTCCATTATAAGGTGCCCACTTGAGTTTTGTTGTAAAAGAAATACCATAATTAAATTCAGGTATGGGGCCAACTAAAGAACCACTGCTATAATCCAAAGAATCTAAAAGTTTATACGAAAACTCTTTCTCCTTTGCTGCAAAGAAAAGACCAGGATTATTTAAATAATCAACTACGGGTATATTTCCATCAAAATAACTTATTTTTTTTATTCTTATACCACCACCATACATCACTTTCGAAGTACCAACCTCCTCAAAAACATCAAAATTTATTGAACCTGTGCTATTGTGATTAGGATAATTAAAATCATTCCAAAGCAATTTATATTGTGTGTTTTTTTCAAATATTATGTTAATACAACATAAAGGATCGACTGAAGAACATGAGATATTCCCTACAGATATCCACATGCCGCCACTATATTTACTTAAATTAAGCGCGATATTTTGAGCCTGTGAATCTACAATTGTGGGATAGAATGTAACTTTTCTATTACTACTACTTGCAGGAAAATTATATGAGTTATTGGTGGGTGTAAAATTTAGAGATCTAGAATTTGTAAAATTGTAACTAATATTCTCGGGAGTGTTTGGGATAGGTTGATCCCCGATAAAAGAAAACTGATTTGATTCATAATCGAAAATAGTTGAGCCTCCTGTTGGGTATTTTATTTTTAGTAAAACATTTGTATTGCAGAAATTAGGCACAGTTGTCCTTTTATCGGCTTGTGCATCACATCCTAAAAGATTGAAAAACCCCCATCGGTCTTTTCCAACAGTATATCCGCTAGTATTTAACAAATCTTTATAATAAAACTGATAATCTCCTACAAAATTATTTTCAGAGTCTGATTCTTCAATTTTTTTTAGAAACATTCTATTATTTAATACTTCCGAATAATCTTGTGTGAAATTGAATTTTTTTAGTTGATTTCCATACCAGTCATTTACAGTTACTGATTTAAGAAATGGTGCTCTATCATTCAAATTTATATTGGTATCATCTCTTCCCTGAAGAAACTGAAATTCAATCTTTCCTTGATTAATAATATCAATTCTTTTAACTTTCTTAACATTTACATTTGTAAACGAATTACTTATTACTTGTACAGGGGGCAGGTCATCACAATGATTAAAATCCCGATAATATTCAGCTATACTACCTGATGTGAAATCGTGCGTAGTTAAATTTGATCTCGTAAAGGACTCAATAAATGTGGTAGATGCCGCTGGTGATATTTTGTCCTGATATAGAATGTTAACAATTTCTTGATTGTTGGTGTCAATTACTTTTGATAAATGAAAAGAACTATTAAACTCTTCATTATTATAAAAACTATAATTATCTTCAAGAACTGGACTACCATTTCCATCATTCTTATAAGTAGTCGTTTTGCTATTTCCAAAATGAACAGACGTTTCAATTACATCAAATACGTATTTAAATCCTTTGTCATCATAAATGATAAATCCTGTTGGTACAAACGTACTTGGATCATAATTATTGACAATTTTTACAATGTAATTATCCAGAGGTACAACCTCTAATATATTTAAAGTAAGATTCTTTTTGATGTAAAATCTTCCGACATTTCCCATGAAATTAAATTGCCATAAGTCTTGCTCGGTATCATAATTACTAGTTTTGTTAGCAGTCCAAATAAATTCATTACCTAAATTAAAATTCGACGAACTTAGATTCGGATTAAAATAAGTTTTATATGAATTGAGTACATTTTCACTAAACTGATAATAGGAATTGTAATTCGTATGATAAATACCAATTTTTCTTTTATTTAGGTCACTAATATCTTTCAGCATTTCATCAGCATATCCCTGAACTGTCCTTGTTACTGTTCCCCCAAAAGAAAGGTTCCAGCCCAAACCTACATCACTCGACACTTCATCAGCTGCAATGCTGGAGGGATGGTATTTTAAACTTACGTTTACATTAACTTGTTTTGATAATGTTGGTAATGAAACTAGAGGTATACTGACATCTGGAATTCCTGTATAATTACTTACCGGAATTTCTTCGAACTTCATTAATCCTGATACCGTAGGTGATGGTGGGACGATATGCTGGACATCTGACCTAATGATATCTTGTCCAAAAACCCAACAAATAAAAAATGTAAAAATTATAGATAATATTGAATTTCTCATTTGTGTTTTATTTTTTAATGATTTTAGTGTTAGCAGTTTTGTTGTTGTTGGTTTTCACTGTCACCAGATAAGCCCCCTGAATAAGATTCTGGGTATTGATCTTGGTCACTTTATTTTTTGTTTTCAGACTTTGCAATTGTCTTCCGCCCATATCATAAATCGTAATATCTGCTTCTTTGAATTCCATTCCGATTTCAACATACGCATAATCTGACACAGGATTCGGATATATCTTAATATCCTGCTTTTCAATCAACTGATCCAATTGTTTATCTCCCAGTTTCACAATCTTCCAGTTCTCCTTTCCTAACTCTTCAGCACTTGTTCCTACCAGAATAATCGAGCCGTCTCGGTTGAGCTTAATGTCAGACAATCGTTCTTCTTTCTTTCTGGACTCTCCTTTCACATGCTTTCTCCACTGCTCATTTCCGTTTTGATCAAGATAAAGCATCCAAAAAGTCTCATCATCCGCCTCAATTCTGCCTTCTGCCTGAGTATAACCTCCGAGCAAAATGCCTTTAGAACTTTTATCGTCTCCGGTTTTCACGACATTCATTCCCATCAAAACATCTCTGTTTTTGAAGTTGTAGGATTTTTGCCAAAGTTCTTCACCTCTGTCATTGAAAGAGATTAACCAAATATCCGTTCCTTCTTCAATCCCCACTGTTTTATTGCCTGATCTTTCGGATCTCGATTCTCCGCCGACGATATATCCTGTAGAAGTCATCGCTAAAGTTCTCAAGTGATCATCACCTTTCCCACCGAAATTCTTTTCCCATTCTACTTTTCCGTCTTTGTTCAGCTTAACAACCCAATAATCTCCTTCCCCGAAGTTTTCTGTTTTCTTAGAACCGCCTGCATTGCTTCTGGAATAGATTCCGAGTAGTGCACCACCGTCAAACGTTGGAATCATCTTCTCTACTTCATCTAATCCGTTACCACCCAAAATAATTTGCGACAGCTCTTTTCCGTTCTTATCGAGTTTTGAGACGATTACGTCTTTTGATCCGTGACCCTTCGGAGCGTTCTGTACATTTCCGGCTACAAAAAAACCAAAATCTGTGGTTTGAATCACCGCTTTTGCCTCTTCATCCTGAGCAGATCCCAAAGTCTTCTGCCACAGTTCATCACCAAATTCGTTGATCCTGATCAGCCATATATCAGATCCGCCTTTTCCACTGTCTTTTTTATCTAAACCCTTACTTGAATTTGAAGTACCAGCCAACAGAAAACCACCTTCCTGTGTAGCCACGGTAGCTGAAAGAAAATCATGATTCTGTCCCGAAAAATATTTTTCCCAGATTTCTTCACCCTGCTGATTCAATTTTACCAAATGGAAATCGTAACCATCATTTTGTTTGTTTTCTGAAGTGATTTTTTTCGATTGAATCGAGCTTCCTGTAATCAAATATTGCTGATCGATGGTTGTGGTGACTTGTGAAAGAAAATCCTGAGTAGAGGATTTAATGTCTTTCTGCCACACCACTTCCTGAGAATACAGTATAGAAGTCGTGCATACAAATAATGCACTCATGTAGAGTTGTTTCATGATTTGGTTATTAATATTTTGTTGCTAATTTAACTTTTTTTAACATACACCACAACGCTTTGATACATATTTATCAAATATTTGATATTTTATTAATACAAAGCTAATGCGTAATGCTACAAAACGTGACGGGTATTGTGGAATTTGGAAAAGTATTGAAATTGAGTAATAAAATTATATATTCAAATTTCAGCCTTCGTTATTAAGTATCGTTTCAGAATAAAAAACGGAAGCACTTGATAAACTTAGTGAATTTTGTGATGCAACATTAAAGCTATGGCTTTAACTTGCAAGATGATAAAATTATGAAAAGAAAGCCAAATATATATGTCATTCCACATTCCGAAAAATAAATTATAAAAATGGAGTTTTAAAAATTATATATTTTTTTTAAATCACTATAAACATAAATGATAGTCACTTACTTGTTTTTATCTTTTGCTCAAAATTCTATATTGGCAAGATAATTTTCTCCCAAGTGTTTCTTCAACCGATCAATTTCTTCTAAAAATAGGCGTACAGAGTTTTTATTTTCGATCGAATCTTACATGCCGACCGATACAATATCTAAAGAAGTCTTTATTGATGGTGTCTTACACAGATCGAGGTGTACAAAAGTGGTACACGAACAAGATGCTGCAACATCTTTTTTTTCTACTTTTCCGCACGAATCTCACCACATTAAACACCTGTAAAACAGTACTTCAAAATATTTTACGATAAATTTAAAAATACATTTGTACTACTTTTGTCCACCTCTAACCTTATAAACTATTGAAAATTAAATAATTAACAATTCCCGACTACAACAGTAATAATTGATACATTTCGCCTGTACACCTCAATTTTTATTCATTTTTAGGATAAGCATGAGCTTGGAATTCTAACAACTATACTTAAAATTTCACCCTAAAATGTTTTAATCAATTACGAATTGTCAAACATCATAGAGGTTAAATTCAAGAACCAATTCAATCCTATATTTATTTCTTTGCTTCCTTTTTTCATTTTAATCGTCTTCGTTTTTAATGGTTGTTCTTCTTATTTTAGTAAATGATAAATAGATTTAAAACTTTTTCCTTCGCTTTTAAAACATCAATTATTTATTGTAAACCAACTGAAAGCAATTTTAAAAGAAATTAAGCCTTTTTGCTCTAATTTCCTGAGAGTTATCTTTCAACTAAACCTTCCTGCGTAAAATCCATTTACAAACGTCTTTCACGGATATTATCAATTAGTTTTTGAGCTTTGAATAAAGAAATAAATAACATAATCGTATTACTTAATATGATAATTTAGCAATAAATAATATTACTGTATTACAGATATAGTAACTTATTCACGTATATTTTATAGGAATTAAACATAAAATCATAAAAAAGATATTATTGGATTTTAATTGTGAGTGAATAAAGAAATATGGAATTGATGGTTCACTAAATATACCACTTATAAACCTTAAAAATTTTTATACTAATCCTAACTTTATTGCGAATACACTGTATTAGCAATTGGAAAACGCAGTAAAATCGGCGAATAATTACAATCTGCATTCTTGAAAATTGCCAAAGTACTTCGGTTTTTATTACTCCAACTCAACTTAAAACCCTGTAATACTTTGATTTACAGTATTTTTTAATTTCAGGTTCTATCTAGGTTTTGTTTTAAGTACTTATTGCTTAATCAAAACAAATATCCTTTTTAAGATTATCCTAATAGTGGGCAGTAGAATAGGTTTGGGTTGTGCATACAATTGTCTTGCTCCAAAAACAGATTGTAATACTTCTATCCAATCTTGGTGATTGTATGCTTTTTCAAATATCTTATATAAAGCTGCTCTATCCATTAGTCTATAAATGTTTCAGTGATTACTATTTCAGGAGTGATATTCAAATCTATATCGTTGGTCGAAGATTGATTGTCTTCACCATCACTAAACACATCATATTTTTTTGCAAGGGCAATAATTAAATTATCGGCTTGCCCGTATGATGTTTCCTTCTTGTCTAATCTTCGTTTCAATTTTCTTATTTCATTAGGTAAAGGAGTAAATGTCCCCTTATCAATTAAGTCTGCCAACACTTCACAAGCTTTTTTAGTATCAGCTTTTCTCGTAATTGATTTAAAATCACGCAAAAATTTCTTTGTCTGTGCTGAAATAGCATCGGCTTTGTCCGTTGTGGTAACTGTATCTGTTGTGGCTCCTAAAAAATCTTTATCAAATTCTTCTAATGCTGCTTGTACATTATCATAGTGACTTGCTGGTACAGCGTATGCTTGTTCGTTTGCTTTTGCCTTAAACCTTTCGGCAGCTTCTAGAAAGGTCAAAGGTTTTACCTCATTATCTTTAGTAACAGCATAGAATTCAATTTTATAGGCCGATTTAAGGAAAATTAGGGTAGCATCTTTTTTTTCTTCTGCTATGGTATTTTCGTTTTTCCGGGCTGTACGTGCTTTTAACGGAAAGTTTTTTATCCGCTTAAATTCTCTTGGATTAGCGTCTTTAAATTCCCTGATAAATCTTAAATAAAGTAATCGTTTATCCTCTTCGTCTGGCATCCCTTCTTTGAAAAGCTCAAATTGTTCGACCAATTCTTCACGTGTAAATACTTGTGCATCCTCACCAAAAGCAGAATGAAACCCTTGTAACTTTAATAATGCATTTTTATACAGCTTAATCTCCTCATCTCCCTGCTGTGACGGATAAAATATATAGTTATACACCACACCAGCAACACTTCCGATTCTGTTAATTCTTCCGATTCTTTGCATCAATCTTGTGGCATTCCAAGGGGTGTCATAATTAACTAAAACATTCGCTCGATGTAAATTTATACCCTCTGCTAAAACATCGGTTGTTATCAGAATTTGATACCGTTCCTTTCTTTTACCTATGTAATTCGCATCAAAATTTTCCTGAATGGTTTCAAATATTTTATTTCTATTTGCCGAAGAAACCTTTAATACTCCATTCCCGATACGCTTTGATAATTTTTCTGCTAAATAATCTGCCGTGTCATTACTTTCCGTAAACAAAATAAGTTGTCCTGTCGGATTTCTATCTTTGTTTAACAACTCATTTTCAAGAGCATGGAATAGCTCTTCAATCTTAGGATCTTCTTCTACTTTAGCCCACTCATTACTGAGGTCATGTAATAATAATTCATCTTTTCTCAAGCCAGCTAATAATTCTGGTTCGAAATCTTCTGCTTTGAAAATGTTATTCTTTGGTTTCTCTATACTTAACTCTATTATAAGACTTTCTATGTCTTCCATAGAAAAGCCTTTCTCTACCAATTCATTAATATTAAGGTCGGGAGCAATCAAAACCCTATCGCTTTCAAACATTTTAATCATTCTTTGAGTTGATACTAAAAGATTATTGAGCGTGATTTGGAATGCATGGAAACTACTTTCCAATCGCTTAACCATTAATGTTTTCATAATACCAGCCAATGATTTAGAAATCAAAATGGCTTGATCATAATAAGCATCTTGTAGATCTTCTCTCAAAAAACGAATTGCCTGATAACGATAATAATTAATCTTATCATCATCAGTCAGATAGAATATTGTGTGATAAAAAAGCTTACTCAATTTGGTATTTAAGGTATAGTGCACAGTCCCTAAAGGTGCTATTTCAGGGAAAATAATTCCCTGTTCCTTTAAATCGTCAAGGTATTTAGGATAGTTTGATAAATCTCTTCTCGTTCTCCTCACTGTAATTTGAGAAATAACTTTTTCGCGGATTGTATTGTATAGCTTACGGATTTTTTCAACGTTCGGCTCTTCCTCTCTCATAATATCTTTATATTCCCTAATGATGGGACCAAAAAAGGATTGGAGGTTAGTAACTGAAAGCGTACTTTTTCTCGCGTCTTGGAACAATAATAATTGATAATATAGATCCTGAGGTCTATTGTTAAGCGGAGTAGCAGAAATTAATATAACCTTTTTACTCTTTCCAGTAATTAATCCCTCGCCATTTCTTGGAGCTTTACAAATACGCTGTAACAGTCCAAAGGCTTGTGAAGTATGATTTCTATATTTATGTGCCTCATCAACTAAAATCAAATCATAATCTTCTTTAGCCCAATAATTCATATCCTCTCCATTGACTATTTTCTCCAAACGTCCATTAGTAACGAATTTGGTATGTCTATCAATTCCAAACATTCTGAATGTAGATTTCCAGTTTTTTTCCAATGCAGGTGGATAAACTACCAATATTTTGGTGTTTAACGAACCGTTGGCAACTAGAAATCGCTTGGCAATCATAGAAGCTATAATAGTCTTTCCAAGACCAACAACGTCAGCTAAAAAGAAACCATTATGATCCATTAACATCTGAAATCCTTGATTAACGGCATCTACCTGATAACTTAGTTTTTTATAACTCTTGGGCAAATCCCCAACTGTGTCAGGGTCATAATCAATGTTGTTCCCAAAATATTCAATTAATAATTTAAGGTAAATTTCAAATGGAGTAAACACTTGTCCGATATGTGTTCTTTTCTTATACTCTAAAATATCAGCAGGCAAAATAGTTGTTGATTGTTGCCAAAGCTTTTGAAACTCTATTTTGGTAAATTCAACATCATCAAAATCTTTTAGTGCGATATTCAATTCGTAATTAGGCGATTTTTTAATACCTAAACCTGCTTCCGTAAGATTAGAAGATCCCATAATCACCCAACCATCTGAATGTTGGGAATGGAGTTCAGGTAAAAAAAGATAAAATTTGGCATGAATCGCCTTTGAATTATGTGCTCGTACTTCTATTCTACAATCAATAATATCTTGGATAAACTGTAAAATACCTTCTTCTACTTCTTTGGAATATTTGGCCTCTTTCAAATCCTGAATAAACCAGTTTAAAAATTCTTCTTTCGTCTTTTGTTCATCGCCAAAATATAACAGACCTTTCTTCTGAGCATCTGCAAACATTTGATCTACATTTATACCAACCAATATTTTTATATCATTGATATTATTTAAATATGGCTGTAATGCAAAATATCCTGAAGAACGAAAATAACCTACTACAGCATGAAAGGCAAATACATCTTTCATATTTTCAAGTACGCCTTTAAATTTTTGAAATACAGTGTTTTCATCTGTATTTGTGAAAAACTTTGTACCCATTTATTTTGTAGAATTTAATAATTCCTTAATGTCTACGTCCAATATCTTAGCAATCGTAAATAAGGTTTCAGTAGATGGCTGTACTTCATTTCTACACCATCTTGAAACTGTTGTTTCAGATTTATTAAGTTGATCCGCAAGCCACTTACCTTTTCTTTGTTTTTCAGCAAGCACCGCCTTAAGTCTATTTATAACTATTTCTTGCATAAAAATATACATTTGGTGTAAAGATATTAAAAAAGGCACATCAATGATGTACCTTTTTTAAAATGAAATTACTAACTGTATCTAAATACTGATGATTGATTCTTATAATATTCACTAACGGTTCATCAATATATACATACTGATTTTATATAATTTATATTTCTAATGAATATTCTCAATCTTTGAGATAAGTTTAAAATTCTTTAAAAGTAATTTTTATTACTTTAATTTAAAATCAAATAGTTCCTGTGGATGTACATCTAGCCCCTTGGCTAACTCTTGAATAGTAGAAATTCTTAAGTCTACTTCCCCTTTTTCTATTTTACTAATATTACTATGATCTACATCACATTTTTGAGCCAACTCTCTATAACTTAAATTCAGCTTTTTCCTGAACATCTCAACTCTCTTACCAAATGCTATTCTAAATTCTAATTTATCCATTTCGATTAACTTTGAATAGACAAAATGATGAGATTTTAATAAAATCATGTAGTCGAATTAACCTACATAAGGAAAAATGTTTTATATTTGCTAAATAAGTTACAATAAAGGTAACTTTGCAATACTTCAAAAAATAATCGAAGCTATTGCTTAGATTCTCGACTAGAAAACTGGTAATTTTTATGTGTACGGGAAGATAAGTAAATTAGCTCACGACCGCGGCGTGGGCTCTCTTATCGTACACGGGTATACCAGTACCTCTAGTCAATAAGTTGAGTTCCACGCTTTTTCTTTTGGGCAATATGCAGTGAGTTAGCGTTTTGGTGCAGAAGACTCTTCTTAGAGATTTAAGCAGTTCCTTTCAGCAATAATATAGCTAAACACGCTGCTTATGAAAAGAATAGAATCTTTGCCCCGGAAGTTGAGCAATATTCAGTTATACGAATTGCTAAAAAAAGGCAATCCGACCGCTTTGGAACATATCCATCTGCGTTACAAAAGACTCCTTTTCTGGCTTGGATGGCAGGTACTCAAGGATGATTTCGTAGTTGACACGATTGTTCAGGATACCTTCCTCAAATTGTGGCTACACCGCGACACCATTGAAACGCCTGATCATATTACCGGCTTTCTACGCTTTGTGATGAAAAGGGATTGTATCGCGTATGTGACTGCGCCAAGAAATAAATTCACCCGCTTAATGGCTTCTCTTGACAGTTTTGAGAATTACCAGGAATATCTAGCTGGTTATGATCTTCTGAAAGATAAAGAGTCTTTACATAGCCAGGAATCCGACCAAAACAAATTCGATGAAATCACAAAGGTATTACCCGTACTGAATCCCAAAAGGAAACACTTGATAGAACTTTGCCTCGAATATGGATTCCAGTATAAGCCTATCGCAGAAGCAATGGGAAGTAGTGTGACAGGCATCAGCACGGAGGTGAGCAAAGCCATCGATGAGCTTCGGAAAATTCTTAAGGTCACTTGTTTTGAGCAGCCGGAGGAAAAAGCTGCAATTAAAAAAGAGCAGTCAGAACAACTCAGCAGTCAGCAGCTGGAGATTATCAGAAGACGGTTTGAGCAGAAATCTTCATTTGCGGTGATTGCACAAGAACTCAAACTACCTGAAAAGGAAGTGCACCGGGAATTTCTGTACGCCTATCAGCATCTACAAAATCAAAACACTTCGGAAATACCTCTTTGAAATGGAAAAGTCTACGATAACCCTGACCCGTAAAATTCAGCTGGTGATAGATGTTCAAGCCGATCGTAAAAGCGAAATGTGGGAAAAACTCTACCGATACCGATCTGTTGCTAATCAAATCAATAACCCTCTTTTTGCGACTACCTGGATCTACCTACTTACCCAATTTATTATTGAGGTAACTTAGGTAGGTTTGGATTTATCTACTTATCTACTTAAAACATTCACATTGTGTCACTTAAAGCTCTCAGGTAGGTTGGTAGAATAATTCTTTCTAATTATTTTATGGTCTTCAATCGAATGAGATAACCGTAGATCTGTCTTTGGGGATGTTTAACCCTTGGAAATTTAAAAGAGGATAAAGCTCTCCCTATCTTTAAATGATTCAATCTAACACCGTGGGAATTCAGATCGATCATCACTTCTGTCGCAGTCATAAATTCCTCCAGATGATCGGAGGGTTCGTAGAACTTGTTCACGATCTCCTGTTCCAGGGTCATTTGCGTAAATCTCTCATTGCGTTTTTCATTCTCCAAAATATCTGTTACAGACAGTTCCGGATTATAATTTTTCCTTTTGAAAGCATTGAAATAGGCTTGAGCCCACACCTTGTCGATATCGATCTCCAACGAATAATTGAAGTTGATCTTCTCGATCACTTCAAAAATGATCCACCTTACACTTCCCGAGTCATCGGTTAAAAAATCTGTTTTATTGGTAGATCCCACAAAGCTGCAGATCCGCTCCAGATATTCTGATTTCCTTGCATAAGGCAATCTCTCGTTAATATGCGTTTTGGAGATGTAGGCCTTCAATGAATTAATGTCTGCTTTTGCTAGAACTGACAATTCATCTAGATTGATGATCAGATTCTTGCACAATTTGATCCTGCTGTCTTTGTCCAGACCAATGTCTTCAGAAATATAATTCATCAGTTTTTCAGGAATGAAAAATCTTAAAAATGTGGATTTCCCGCTATTCTGGATGGCATTCGCAAGAACCAGACAATGTGTGTTTATCTTTTCTTTTTCCAAAGCACAGAGCACCGCTCTGGTAAACCATTTTTCGGTATGATAGAAAAATGAGTCGTCATCATTGGTTTTCACATAAGAACAAAGCTTCCTGATATGATCTTCACCATCCCAATCTTCCAGACTTTTAAAATATTCTGAAATGGGATCATACTGTTCAATAAGATGACTTCTGACTAGGATCTCCAGTTTATTGATCGGGATATCAACTCCTGACTGAATAAGTTCTATAAATAATGAGTTCAAATTTAGATCTGACCATTTTTTATTTGACCTCAATTTGATCTCAAACTCCAGAGATATGGTATTGAATCGAATTGAATATTTAGAATTGAGATAATTCAATGCCCGGTCAAAGATGGTTTTAGTTTCTGTACCGGTCTGATACAGCGTTTTATTCTCTTCCATAAACATTTGGGATTGTGGAAACAGAACAAATAATTATTATATCTGAACTCTACTTCCAGGTAAAACAAACATCTAAAACCTGACTGCTGCCACAGTCAGGTTTTATTTTTTACGTAAAGAAAATTCTATCGCTTCCTGTTGAATTTCATCATTTGATTTATGGCTGTTTTTCAACAACCATTCATCAATTTTTGTACGTTCAAAGAATAGCACTTTCCCATTAGGTTTTGAAAAAGGGAGACTGTTGGTATGAACTAATTTATAGATATAGGATTTTTTAAATCCTGTATAATCTGAAAGTTCTTCAACATTAAGAATAGATTTGAGACCGACAATATGCTTTTCAATTCGGTTCAGCTTGTGAAGGATGATTTCGTTTTCCATTGCTTTACTATTTTAAAATTTGTGTGGCAAAGGAAAACAAATGACGATGTCATTAAAATACTCTGATAGTCAAAACGCCTTTTGATAAAGGGTTTTACAGTATAAAATTTGAATATAATTGATTTTACAGAATGAAATTGGTGTATGCACTGTTTAAACTGCCATACGGAATTTGAGAAATTTCTCCCTTCTCATACTTTACAAAGTTTGCTATGATGAAGTCCATTAAGCTCCTTCTTTTTGCTTTCTCAAATTTAATATCACCATTTTCTGAAATTAAATGCAGCAAAGAAAACAACTCGGTATAAGTAATAACATTTTTACCAGAAGTCCCGATCCATTTAATTTTATTCTCGACTTCTTTTCCTTTCAATAGATCTTCAAGATCACCCAATGAACTCTCCTCAACATTTTTAGTATTTGATCTTATGATCTCATTCATTTCTGCCTCTTTAAGTTGACGAATAGAAATAGTTTGATTGACAAAATTCTTGATTTCAGGCAGAAGCGCAGATTCAAATTTTTTGGTCCAAATTAATCTTCCAAGGATAACAGCACCAACCACTAAATAGAAGAGGATGGACAGGCGATAGAAGAATAATACATATTGATTAGAAATCGAAATATCTTTCAACATCATCAGTAAAATTCCAAAATAAATAATGTAGATGAAGATTCTCGGCCTTTCAATCCTCGCGATCCACCAACCACGATCGAGGCAGAAAAAATAATAAAGGATCCATTTTACATTTAATCTACAGAATGGATAGAGAATAAAAAGGATCAAAATAAGGAAGATGATTTTTAATAAATTGACTCTGAAGTTTTCAGGAATTAAATAAACTCCCAGCAACATCATTACTGAGATAATAAATGAAACCAGAATTAATAAGGAAGGTCTACTTTCTATATTTCTTTTGATCATAACTCAATATTTAGTTTCGGAATAATCTCTGACAACTTTTCTATTTTGCTATACAAAATTTTTGCATAAATCTGTTGGGTTGTAAGTATCTATATGCCACCTTTGAAACTATGCAAATGTCTGCCAATTCGCTCCGTTAACAACTCTTTGAACTCTGCTTCGGAAATGCTCTATTTTACCCAATTGGAACTAACACTCAAAATAAAAATGTAAAAATAAAAACAGATAATCGGAAATAAATCGATTATCTATCGAATATTTCACATTCCAGGCCTCATTTGTCTCTTACTTACTCTATAAAAGTAACAAGTATTATTAGAGATAAAATTTGACAGCTTTTATGCATAATTATATGCTTTAACATCGATTATTACCTATATATCTGATATTATATGCATATACATATAAAAAATATGTTGTATTTAAAAAGCATACGGCTGCACTTCCCAGTATCATACTATTGAAAGAGAAATTGACAGTAAATTCGTTTCTTAGCGATTAATTATTTCACAACTCAATATTCAGTTCTGGGATAATCTCAGCGGCTTCTTTCATTTTGCTATCCACAATTTTTGCATAGATCTGTGTAGTTCTCAATTCTCGATGTCCCAATCTTTTGGAAACCGTGTAAATATCTGCACCATTTTCCAAGAGTAAGACAGCATTCGTATGTCGAGCTGAATGAAAAGTAATATGTTTGGGAACCGCAGCGCGATTGCACCAACGGACGATTTCAGTATTGTAGGTCATTCCATATCTCAAACCTTTGAAAACTTTCTCTAGTGGATCTTGTCTTTCTCCTAACAAGTCTCTGGCTTGTTTTGATATATATAGATATTCTACACCATCAGTTTTTTCTTGTCGGAAATTGACTCTTGAAATATCACCTTCATCACGAACTTCTTTCCAAATTAAAGAACTGATATCTGACCAACGTAATCCGGACAAGCAAGAAAAAAGAAAAGCTTTCTTTAATACCGGATACTTACATTCTGCTTTGGCTAAACGTTGCAACTCGTCAAAAATCAGATATTCTCTTTGGCTTTCAGCCTGTTCAAAAGATTTTATTTTTGAAGCATAATTTACTGTCAAATATCCATTATCAAAAGCACTTCGAAGTGCAGCTTTAAATTTGTTGAAATATGAATATTTGGAATTTTGAGAAAGTGGAATTTCACTTTTAGTAAGAGCATCTTTCTCAAAATATCGGTGAACTTTTTTGACAAACTTTTCATCAATTTCATCGAAAGTCATATTCTTTGAAACAATCTTTTTTAGATGTTGTAAAGTAGAATACCAGTTGCCATAATTATTAGAAGAATCTTGCAGCCGTTTTTCATCTGTTAACTCCTCAAAATATGTCAAAAAAGTTCTTTTACTTTTCACCGTATCTTTTAAGTCGTAACGTCCTTGGACATATTCAGCTTTTTTGATTGCCAAAATACTTTCGGCAAGAGCCATAGCTTCTTTATTTTCTTTTTTTTCCTTAGGCGTTTTAGGTTCAGGATGTAAATAAATTTTTAGGTACTCGAAATCTCGTAAATGAATTCTTTTTCCTTGTACATTAGTGGAAGAACCTTTGTAATACTCAATGAAAAGACTAATCCTTCCATCAGCTAAATTTTTCTGTTTTAAAGTGATATTCATACATTCTATTTGAGGTGTACATTTGTACACCTTGGGGCTTATTTTTGCAGCTCAAGGTGTACACCAGGTGTACAAATATACAAATATAGTATAATAAGAGAAAATAAAATTTAGCTAAATAACTGATAGTCAAATAAAATAAAGAAAAGGAAATCAAAGAAAAAGCTAATTTATTTCCCGATACAGAACTTAGAAAAAATATTCCCCAAAACCTCATCATTCGTAACTTCACCGGAAATCTCACCAAGATGTTCGAGAGCGTTTCTCAGTTCATAAGCAAGTAACTCTGTAGAAATCTGAGTAACGATCGCTTCTTTCACTTTACTGACAGCATCCAGAGATTTTCCTAGAGCTTCAAAGTGACGTTGGTTGGTAATGACCACATTATTTTCCTGAGATTTTAGCTGCTCAACGTAAGAAGACAACTCATTCTTAAGATCCTGAATATTCTGGTTTTCAACAGCTGAAATTTTAATAAAATCAAATTCAATA